>Ga0181537_10001608_pt1 | contig 20583 bp, 18 predicted proteins | sample PEATcosm2014_Bin_39_FD_119765 | JGI IMG/M metagenome (GOLD analysis project Ga0181537, IMG submission 119765) | Peatland microbial communities from MTU Mesocosm Facility, Houghton, MI, USA - PEATcosm2014_Bin23_10_metaG | ecosystem: Environmental > Terrestrial > Soil > Wetlands > Peat | place... | reverse complement strand
CGACAGGCGGCATCGGTGAGCGGCCGCCGATGCCGACCCCCGCAAACTCCGACCTATACGTCGAGCGCGAGCGCCCCCGCCCGCGTCACTTTGTGAATCCGCTTCCGGACGTCGGAAGTGAATTCACAAAGTCCGAGAACGACCCGCGCCGACCCGCGCCCGCGCCCGCGCCCGCGCCGACCCAACCCGCGCCGACCGGAGCCGACCCGCGCCCGCCCGCCCGCGCCGCGCCCGCGCCCGCCCGAGAACGACCCGTCCGACTCAGTTTTGCCAGACGCGGACGTACTGGACACGCATCGCATCAGGCTCGGTGTCGTCCGGCTCGCCCATCTTCACGGTGTCATCGAGGATCAGATACATCGGCGCCGATGTGACGCCGCTCGTGACGGTCGCGACGACGGCGCCGTCGTAGTAGTAGGTCACCGAGCCCGGTTGCCAGTCTGATGCGAAGGTGTGCCAGCCAGGCCCGACGGTCGTGCTGCAGGCGCGTGTGCGCAGGCCGATGTCGAGCGGATCGTGGAAGGTTGCGCAGGCCGAGCCGTCGAGGCCCTCCATGACGTCATCCTCGCCGTCGGTCGGCCAGTTCTGACCGTCGGCCCACACGCCCGGCCAGTCTGCGATCACCGTCCCGTCGGCCGGGAGATAGACGCGCGCCTCAACGACGCCGTAGGTGTATTGGAATCCACCTGACGCGCGACCGTCTGACGGGTCGGTCGTGACCATCGAGCCGGTGTACGGATAGCTGACGCCCCCGCAGGTGGAGGAGGTCGCCGTCACGTTCAGGTGCATGGTCCCGTCGCCGGGGAAGGTGACGTTGTTCGGGCTGTAGCAGTCGTCGTCAGTGTTCGATGCCGGTCTTGTGACGCCGTCCCCGAACCAGCCGGTCCGCCAGACGGACCTGTCAAGGGACGAACGATCGAACTCCGTGTCGAACACGAGCTTCCAGTTCCCTGGGATACCGGCCGGCTGGGCTGCGCCCGTGGCCGGCGCGGTCTGGACGGGCTTCGTCGCCGTACGCGTCTTTACGAGTGCGAGCGAGACCTTCGCACCGATCCGTTCGCGCTTGCCGGGTGTCGGCCTCTCAACCGTGACAACACCGTTATGCGGACCTGTGATCCTGCCCGCGGCGCAACGAGAGGCACGGAGCCGGCTTTCGGCCGTCAGCAGGCTCTCGTGCCTGACGCTCGGCACGACGCAGTGATAACGGTTCGCTGGTGTACCTGCGGATGCTCCGATGCCCGTCGTTGCAGACATCATCAGCATCACCGCGTGTGGGCGGAAAAGCACGTGGGCATTATGCAGAGTTACAGGGTTCCATGCTGCACGTACTCGCCCAGAAATCTGGAGAGGGACGTAGCGGCGCTCGGTTGCGGTGGGAGTGGATGCGTTTCACTATGCAGATATGGCCAGACGTAACGCCGCCGGCAGATTCGCGGCTGCGGCGGGGCTCTGGAGAAAGCGGAGAGAGGGGGATTCGAACCCCCGAACGGGTTTGAGCCCGTTACACGATTTCCAGTCGTGCCCGTTCAACCACTCCGGCACCTCTCCGGGAGTCCCGGCAAGCGTAGCGGGAGCAGGCCCCCCGGGGCGGTCCAGCGGGACCGCCCCGGGTCGCGCCCCCGGTCAGGCCCACGGCCAGCCCCTCGGGTGGTCCAGCGGGAGCGCCCCGGCCACAGCCAGCCGCCGCCGCCGAGGGCATCAGACCCTCAGATCTGCCAGACCCCATCCCGGAGCAGTGGCACCGCCGAGCCGTCACCGAGCAGTCCATCCACGGCCATCTCATCGGACCCGATCATGAAGTCGATGTGGATCTCACTGGAGTTGGCGCGAGCCTTGTCAGCCTCGTCGACGACTGAGAACGGGTAGGCGGCCCCGAGCGCGATATGGCTGGCGGAGTTCTCATCGAGCAGGATGTCCGAGAAGACCGTGCCACTGCGCCCGACGCGGCTCTCACGGTCGACCAGCGCCACCTCACCCAGGCGGCACGCGCCCTCGTCGCGGGCGGCCATGACCCGCAGGGTCTCAACGCCCTTGTCAGCGTTGAACTCAACGGCGCGGCCGCCCTCAAAGCGCACTGTGAGCCCTTCGATCCTGGCCGCCCCGGGGATCAGCAGCGGCTTGGTGGCCCGCACATAACCGTCCGTCCGCAGCGGGTCGGGCGCGGTGAAGACCTCCTCGGTGGGGATGTTCGCGCAGTAGGTGACGCCGTTGACCGACGTCATCCTCCCCGCGATCCACTTAGACGAAGGCAGCAGCCCCACGGTCAGGTCGGTGCCGGGCCCGACAAAGCGCAGCGCATCGAGCGCCAGCCCGGTAAGCCGCTCCGCCCCGCCCTCGAGCGTCTCCAGGCGCTCTTCCCAGGCTGCCGTGGGGTCGGGTTCGTTCAAGCGCAGGATCACCGCCAGCTGCTCCCAGAGCCGCGCGAACGCGTCGCCCGCTGAGAGCTCCGGAAAGACCATCGCCGCCCACTCCGGGTTCGGCCAGGGCACGATCGTCCAGTTTGTCTGCTCCTTCATCGTCACGATCGTGCTCTCGCGGATACGCGGCATCATGTCGAGCCCGAGCCGGTCCGCCTCGATGTCATCCATCAGACGCGGCGCGACCGGCCCCTGGAAGGAGATCCGCGCGGCGTTCAGCTCGCCCAGCGCCAGCATGCGCTCCCCGATCCAGGCGGGCACGTAGCGCAACGTGTCTCGGTCGGCATGCTTCAGCCGGGAGTGCTTGACGTACGGGTCAAAGAGCCAGATGTCGACGTACTTGGCGCCGCGCGCATAGGCGGCCTCGGCCACCGCGCGCGTGATCGTCTCCTGTCCGGGCTGCATCGTGATCCCGACCACCTGGCCAGCCTGAACGTTCACACCGATCCCCACCACCAGCTTTGTCAGCGCTGCGACGTAAGACGCCGGGGGCGTGAACGGGCCTTCCGGCGGCAGGCCGCCGGCCGCTGAAGCCGACGATGACCCGCTCACGAAGCGAAGATCGGCGCGAGCGTACGGCCTACCAGGTCGAGCGTTTCCAGGTCATGGGAGTCCGGCATCGACAGCCCGTAGCCCTCGAGCCCGATCTCCTTCAGCGCCTGGACGCGCTCACCGACGGTGTCCGGATCGCCGATGATCATCGTCGCCAGCGCCTCATCGGAGACGCCACGCGAGCGCATCACCTCGACCTTCGCCTGCGCGGCCTCATCGCTCGCGCCGATCAGCACGCGCCCCAGCGCGGTCTTGGTGATCTGCGACGAATCGCGCCCGACGTCAGCACAGTGCTGCTCAAGCACGCCCAGCAGGTGCCTGATCTGGTCAGGGCCGCCGAAGAGGTTGCAGCCGTCGCCATATTTGGCGACCAGGCGCAGCGTCTTGCGCTCGCCGCTGCCGCCGATCAGGATCGGGATGTCGCCGCGGATCGGCTGCGGGTTGTTGAACGCATCGGCGATCTGAAAGTGCTCGCCGGCGAAGCTGCTCTGGCTCTGCGTGAACATCGCGCGGCTGATCTGCAGCGCCTCCTCGAGCATCTCAAAGCGCACCTTCAGCGGTGGGTACTCGTACCCGTAGGCACGGTGCTCCTCCTCGAACCAGCCGGCGCCGAGCCCATGCCAGGCCCTCCCGCCCGAGATGATGTCAAGGGTCGTGGTGGTCTTGGCGGCGATTGCCGGGTTGCGATAGGTGACGCTCCCGACCAGCAGGCCGAGTGTCAGCTTGGTCGTCCTGGCGGCGATTGCGGCCAGCATCGTCGAGCCCTCGAACATCCAGTTCGACGGCGGCCCCGCGGGCGGTATCTGGTGCAGGTGGTCCATCAGGGAGACGGAGCTGAAGCCCGCCTTCTCAGCGGTCAGGGCGATATCCAGGACCTTCTCAAAGGCCTGGTCGTTGCTCACGTCCGGATAGTTGAAGTTCGGGATGTGGAGATCAAGTGTGATGGGGACTCGCATCCCTCACACGCTACAGCGTGTGCGCAGTTGGCCTCTCGGTTAGGTTGTGAAGATGGACGCCGCGCAGGCACGCGAGAGGTTTTCCACAATGACGGTCGCCCGCATGGCGACCGTCGGCTCGGGCGGGACTCCTCACCTTGTTCCGATCGTCTTCGCGCTGATTGACGAGGACACGGTCGTTACGGCGGTCGACCACAAGCGTAAGCGCACAACCGCCCTGCGCCGGCTCGCGAACATCGAGCAGAACCCGGCGGTCTGCCTGCTGGCCGACGAGTACCGCGAGGAGTGGGACGCGCTCTGGTGGGTGCGCGCGGACGGGCGCGCGCGGGTCCTCGCCCGAGGCCAGGAACCGGACCTGCGCGCGCGGGCAATCGACGCATTGGTCGCGCGGTACGTGCAATATGGGCATGAGCGCCCGAGCGGCGAGCTGATTGTGGTCGAGGTTCAACGGTGGAGCGGGTGGAGAGCATGACCAATTTCGCGCAGGTGATCGCGTCGCGTCTTGGTGAGGACGCTGAGCGCCCGGCCGTCAAGCTCGATGAGATCGTCCTCAGCTACGGCGCTCTGGACGGTGCGGCCCAGCGGGCTGCCGGCCTGTTGGCCGCGTATGGGGTCAAGGCCGGTGATCGAGTCGGCTTGCAGATGCCGAACGTGCCGTACTTCCCGATCGTCTACCTGGGGATTCTGCGGCTGGGTGCGGTGATGGTGCCGATGAACCCGCTGCTCAAGGCGCGCGAGGTGGCATACCACCTGAGCGACTCGGGCGCGCACGTGATGGTCGGCTGGCACGGCTTCAAGGAGGCGCTCGTGGGCGGCTGCGAACTGGCGGGCGTCCAGGCGATTGAGGTCGTGCCCGGGGAGTTCGACGCGCTGCTCGGTCGGGCTGAGGCGGTGGCGCAGATCGCTGAGCGGGCGTCTGATGACGCGGCGCTGATTGTCTACACCTCGGGGACCACAGGGACGCCGAAGGGCGCGCTTTTGACCCACGGCAACCTGCTTGCCGGAGCGCGGACCGGGACGGAACTGATCGACGCGAAGCCGGAGGGCGTGGCGCTGGCCGCGCTACCGCTCTTTCACATCTTCGGTCTCAACTCGATCATGAACGCGGCCTTCTACTCGCGTGGGATGATGACGCTGGTGCCGCGCTTCGAGCCCGGGAAGGTCCTGGAGGTGATGGAGCGCGACCGCGTCACGACCTTTGGCGGGGTGCCGACCATGTACATGGCGCTGCTGCATCACCCGGCGCGCGAGCAGCGTGACGTCTCGAGCCTCGATATCTGCGTCTCCGGTGGCGCGCCGATGCCGGTTGAGGTCCTGCACGGCTTTGACGAGGCCTTCGCCACCAAGATCCTGGAGGGTTTCGGCCTCTCGGAGACGACCGGCATGGGCTCATTCAACCTCCCTTCGCGAGAGCGCAAACCGGGGTCGGTCGGCCTGCCGGTCGGCGGCACGCAGATCAGGATCCTCGATGACGACGGCAACGAGGTGCCGCAGGGCGAGCGCGGTGAGATCGTCATGCGCGGCCCGTTTGTGATGAGTGGCTACTGGGGTCGTGACGACGCCACCGCGGAGGCGATCAAGGATGGCTGGTTCTATACCGGCGACATTGGATCCGCGGACGAGGACGGCTACCTGTATGTGGTCGACCGCAAGAAGGACATGATTCTGCGCGGCGGCTACAACGTCTACCCGCGTGAGCTGGAAGAGGTGATCTACGGCCACCCGGATGTGCTCGAAGCAGCGGTCGTCGGCGTGCCCGACGCCGTGCTTGGGGAGGAGGTCGGCGCGGCCATCAGCCTGCGCCCGGGTTCGACCCAGACCGCTGAGTCGCTCCAGGAGTACGTCAGGGAGCGCGTTGCCGCGTACAAGTATCCGCGTCGGGTCTGGCTCGTGGACGAGCTCCCCAAGGGGCCGACCGGCAAGATCCTCAAGCGCCAGATCGAGCGTCCTTCCTCGGTTGCCGGGCGTGCGGCGAGTACGACACCTTGACAGCTGGTTTTGGTTTTGCCGGTCCGCCGGAGCGTCGGCTGGTGCCCACCTCAGGCGCAGCTCTTCTCAAGCGGCCTGGTCAGCGTCGAGCTCGACGCTGACCAGGCCCCGGACCGAGCAGCGGCGGCGGCTCGCGGTACACCCCGCTTGACACCGACGAAGAAACTGATATCACTTAGATACCAGTTTATCCTGTATGTCGACTCCCAGGAGGGGTCATGAGCCAGTCAGAGCAGTCAGAGCAGCCGTATCGCCAGCCCGAGGCGACTCCAGTCGGGCACGACGGCACCCGCGTAGTTATCCAGGAGCGCGCGGCCTGGGCGATCAGTGGGTGGCTCGGTGTTGTGATCGCCGTAGCCGCGGTGGCCGGCGCCATCGCGGTTGGAAAGAGCTCGCCGGTGATTGACGTGGTGCTGATCATCGTCGCGGTCCTGACGGCCAGTGCCCTGGTGATCGTCCAGCCGGGTCAGACCAAGGTCGTGCGGTTCTTCGGCAGCTACGTGGGTACGGTCCGCAGCAGCGGGTTCTGGTTGCTGCTGCCGTTGAGCGACCGGCGCAGCCTGAGCGTGCGCGTGCGGAACTTCGAGACCAACCATCTGAAGGTCAACGACGCTGAGGGCAACCCGGTTGAGATTGCCGCGATCGTGGTATGGCAGGTCGCCGACACGTCGCGGGCCGTCTACGCCGTGGACAGCTTTGTGAACTTCATCGAAGTGCAGGCCGAATCGGCGCTGCGTCACGTCGCCACCACGCACCCGTATGACGACGCCGGCGGTGACGGCACCTCGCTGCGGGGCTCGACGGACATCGTGGCCGCTGAACTCGCACGCGAGGTGGCGGCACGGGTGGCGCTGGCCGGCATCGAGATCATTGAGGTGCGGATCAGTCACCTGGCTTACGCGCAGGAGATCGCCCAGGCGATGCTTCGCCGCCAGCAGGCGAGCGCGGTCGTCGCGGCCCGCTCCCGGATCGTCGAGGGCGCGGTGGGCATGGTTGAGCTCGCGCTCGAGCGGCTGAGCGAGCGGGACATCGTCCAGCTCGACGAAGAGCGCAAGGCCGCGATGGTGTCGAACCTGCTGGTGGTGCTCTGCGGTGATCAGCCGCCGTCGCCAGTCGTCAACGCCGGCTCGCTGTACTGAGCCCGCCCGCGTGGCTCAGGACCGCAAACAGCTGTTGCTACGGATGGATCCGAGCGTCCACGACGCTCTGAGTCGGTGGGCGGCTGATGAGCTCCGCAGCGTCAACGCTCAGATAGAGGTGCTGCTGCGGCGGGCGTTGACCGACGCTGGCCGGATGCCGAAGAAGGCCGGGCCGCTTCCCAAGCGGGGGCGGCCACCGGCGCAGGAGTGACCAGGTGGAGGGGCGGCCGTCAGCTCACCCGGCGGCTGACGGCAGCTCGTCGTGACCGACCAGATCGGTCGGCGCGAGTATGAAGACCTCACACATCATGTCCGGCTCCTGCTGGTTGCCGCTCATGAAGCCGATCACCCTGCGCCCGGTCGCCTGCGCGATCACCGCCTCGAAGCGCTCGCGCATCAGCTCCTGGAACTCGAGTCGCTGTCGGATCACAACCGCGCCGCGGCCTCCCTCCAGCAGCGTCTGCTCCACCCGTGAGAAGCCGCCGCGCAGAACGCATACCACCAAATCGTCCTGGTAGTAGGACTTTGCCTGCGTCGGTCCGCGTCCGTAGAACTCCTTCAGCAGTGCCACCAGGCCGTCTGAGATGTCGGTGAGCACGTCACCGTGAGCTCGGGATGGGCCCTTAACGTCGGGCGAATTCATCGCTGTGGTGGCATCTGGTCAATTGCCAGATCGTAGCCAAGCGCGCACTACACTGGTCAAGTAGTTTCGCCGTCGGGTTCGCCCTTCGCCTCGCGCGCGCAATCCGACCGGAGGACTAGAGGAAGGTCGCCATGAGCGCCCCGAATGTCCCGTTGCGTGGTCAGGTGCTGCTGGACGCGGTCACAGCCGCGATGGTGTCGTTGCATCAGCGCTACTACCACCGCGCGCCGGTGACCGCCAAGACGCTGCTGCTCAGTGATGAGGTGCTGGTCTGCGTGCTGGGAGGGATCTACACCGATGTCGAGAAGACGATGATCGAACTGCAGCGCACCACGATCGTGCAGGAGACCCGTAGCGCCTTCCAATCTGCGATGCAGGACAAGTTCATCGGCGTGGTGGAGCGCCTCTCAGGTCGCAGCGTGCTCGCGTTCATCTCTAATCAGCATGTCGGCCCCGACATGGAAGTGGAGCTGTTCATGCTCCAGCCGCGAGATCAGGATGGCGATATCTAGCCGCGCCGGCTCGCGCCTGCGCGAAGCTCACCATGCAGCCGCGGTCCTCGTCATACAGCTTCAGCCTGACCGCGCGTAGACCGTCCCATACCGTGAGGACGGGAACGTCGTTGAAGATCGGGTTCTCATCGTGGGCGCGCTGCAGGTTGTAGTTCGGGACGCGCGCATAGAGATGATGGACGTGATGCAGGCCGATGTTGCCTGAGAAGAACTGGAGCAGCTTCGGAAGCTTGAGGTACGAGCTGCCGCGCAGCGCGGTGTCCACGTAGCTCCACTGCTCGCTGCTCGCCCAGTAGACGTCCTCAAACTGATGTTGTACGTAGAAGAGCCAGATGCCGATCGCGCCGGCCATCATTGAGATCGGCCCCTGGACCAGCAGGTAGTCCCATGGACCAACCAGCAGACAGAGTCCGCCGACCAGGATCAGCAGCGCCGCGTTGGTGGCGTGCACGCCACGTCTGATCCTGGGACGAGCCGTGGGCGGGACGATGCGCGGCTGGATGACGAGCGCCACGATCGGTCCGATTCCGAACATAACGAGCGGATGGCGGAAGAGCTTGTACGCGAGCTGTGACTTGCGTGATCGCGAGTTGTATTCGGCGACTGTGAGCGTCGGCAGGTCGCCGACCCCGCGGCGCTCAAGGTCGCCGGCCGTGGCGTGATGCACAGCATGGGCGTGTCGCCAGGCCGGGAAGGTCTGGAACACCAGCAGCCCAGCCGCCGAACCGACCCAGTAGTTCGCACGCTTGGATGGCAGGAACGAGCCGTGCGTGCAGTCATGAAAGACGATGTACGTCCGTACCAGGAAACCGGCCGCCGGAATCGCGAGCAAGAGGGCCAGCGGATACGAGCGATTCACCAGCAGGTACATCAACACGGAGAGGGCCACGTAGGGAACCACAGAGGTCATGACATCGAGAACACTGCGCCGCAGATCAGGACGCCCGTACGGCGCAAGATCGTCCCGCCAGGTGTCGCGTTGGTCGCGCGGCAGCGTGAACGGCTGCGCGTCGACGCCGAGCGTTGCTGAATCAAACTCTTTCATGTCGACCTCCGGGTCTCCTTAAGCAGACGAAACCGCGGAAGTCAGATCAGGATGCGAGCCCAAAGCGAGGGGCCGGCCGCGTGACATGCCCTCCAAGCCTCAGCGTAGCGTGGAATTCGGCTCCCGGCAATGCCCATAGCTGCACGCTCGTCATTACCTGCCATGCTCGGGACAGATGACCGAGCATGGCGGCTTGCGAGATGTCGATGGTGGCGGTCAGGAGGAACCGCTGTTTCTCTCTGTCGGATGCAGCTTCGGTCTGGAGGCCGGCGAGCCGACCCCGGCGATCATTCAGGTCGCTCCGCGCTCTGAGCCGGGGGTTTCAATCTTGGACGAGTGGTGGGATGCGACCGCCCGCCATCACGGCTACGTGGACCACTACGGCAATCGCTGCGAACGGATCGCGATCGAGCGTGGCAGATCGACCGTCACGTATCAGGCGCAGGTCCTGGTGCACAGCCCCGCAGACGTGATCGCGCCGGATGCGCCCGAGACTGCGCCGGCGCTGCTGCCGGACGAGGTGCTGAGCTTCGTGATGCCGAGCCGTTTCTGTCTGCCGGATGAGCTTGGTAACGAGGCCTGGCAGCGGTTTGGCGATCTGGCACCCGGTTGGACCCGGGTCCAGGCCGTGGTGGATTACGTCCACGGCTACCTGGAGTACGTCCCTGGCGCGTCCAACTCGTGGACCACATCGGTCGACGCCTACCACTCCGGCCAGGGTGTCTGCCGTGACTTTGCGCATCTGGGGATCACCTTCTGCCGGGCGCTCAACATCCCGGCACGGTATGTCTCGGGTTACATCCCGGACATCGACGCGCCGCCGCGCGCGGAGGGCATGGATTTCGTCGCCTGGTTCGAGGCGTACCTCGATGGGCGCTGGTACACGTTCGATCCGCGCAACAACTGCCCCCGGGTCGGACGGGTGGTCGTGGGCCGGGGCCGAGACGCCGTGGACGTGGCGCTTCTCACCTCGTTCGGGCAGCTCACGTTGGCCGAGTTTGAGGTGCGCGCTGACCGCGTCGCGCCAATCTCCCAGCCCGAAACATGGACCGTAGCCGGCCAGCTCGAGCGCCGGTGATTCCTGCGCGTGAACTTACCGCGCTTGTTGGCCGACTCAGGTCCCGTCGGTCCGCCGCTCAGCGGCTTCGGCGCGGGCTAGGGCAGCCTCGGCGCGCCGGCGCGCATCTTCGGCGCGCGCGAGCGCGGCTTCGGCTCGAAGCCGCGCTGCGGTTTGGCGCTCCCTGGCGGAGGCGGCAAGAGAATCCTCTGTCGACACGGCGGGCGCTGCCTGCTTGCTGATCGCGCGCTGGTCGTCGTCAAGCACCTCCTGGCGACCGTCGAGTCCCCGTTGGTTATTGTCGATCTGAGCTTGGCGTGCGTCACGACGTGCCTGCACGCGTTCGACCTCTGATTGTCGTTGCGCGATGCTGGCGCGGCGCTGTGCGTCGCTACGGTCTGCCGCAGCGAACTCCGAGTCAAGGGTGCGTTGCGTCGCATCGTTGGTCAGTTGGCCGTGGTCGTCACGGGCCTGCTCGCGGTCGGCGATGCTCTGGTCGAGGTCGACCATCGCCTGCTCCTGATCGAGCTCGACCTGTGCCGGCCTACTACTGGTATCGCTCATGAAACCTCCAATTGTTCGGCGGTGAGGCGATCTGGGAGTGGTGCTGGCCGCCCAATCCCGTACCCCTGAGCATAACTGACGCCAAGTTCGCGAACCATCTGCAACGTGAGCTCGTCCTCGACGCCCTCAGCGACCGTTTTGAGGTCGAAGCGATCTGCGAGGGTGACGATCGCCTCGACTACATGATGGCTTTTGCTGTTGTTCGCGAGGTCGCGGACGAACTCAACATCAATCTTCAGGTAGTCGATCGGGAGCTGCTTGAGGTACGTGAAGCCGCCGTAGCCGGTCCCGAAGTCATCGAGTGCGACCTTCGACCCAATCTCGTGTAGGCGCTCGACGAATTCGCGTCCCTTTGTTTCTTGCGCGACCAGCGCCGTCTCGGTGATCTCGAACACCATGTTCTGCGGATCCGCCCCGCTTTGCCTGATCGTATTCTCGATGTAGGGAAGCAGCTGGGGGTCGCCGATCGAAGCTGCGGAGATGTTGAGCTCTACGGCTAGCCCGGTGGCAGCAATGTCGGCGGACCTCTTGATGACCCACCGGTCGATCTCGCCAATTAGGCCGTACTGCTCCGCCACGGGCAGGAAAGCCGCCGGGGCGATGATTGCCGTTGGGTCGTCCCGGTCCGTCATGCGGATCAGCAGCTCTCTCTGCACCACCTCGCCGCTACCCAGATCGATGATCGGCTGAGCGAAAAGGACGAAGCGATCCTCCGCCAGCGCCTCCTGAATACGTCGGTACGACGTGAGATTCGCCAGCTCACGTTCCAACTGTTGCGATCGCGCCTTGCGCTCGCTGATGTCCCGGAATACCACAACTTTCCCACCGGTTCCGTGATCGGTCGCGAACGGTGCGGTGGTGTACTCGACCGGCAGCGTGGTTCCATCGGCGCGAGAGAAGTGGTCGTCCTCGACCCGGATCACCTCTCCATCGCCCCAATCGCGCGCCAGCGGCGCGTCGTCGACTCCGATGCGAGACCAACTGGCAGCGTGCTCGGTTTGCAGGAAGTCCTGGATCATGCGTCCTTGCAGCTCCTCACCGGCCCAGCCGAGGATCCGTTCGGCTGCCGGGTTCACGTAGGTCACGCGGCCGTCCAGGTCGAGTGTGAACATGCCCTCGCCGATGCTGTCGGTGAGCGCACGCAGGTGATCACGCGCAGCTTTCAGCTCGCGCTGAGATTGGATCCTGTCTGAGATGTCGATCGCCACGTATGTGATCCTGTCCGGCCCGTCATGCGCATCGTGCGAGGTCGATGTTCTGACCAGCGCCGGGAAGGTCGAGCCATCGATGCGTCCAAGGAGCAACTCTCCGTCCCAGCGCCCATTCCTCATCGCGTTGCGGATCTCAGGATCGATCCCGGGCGTGAGCCTCAGATCGTCGGCTAGGCGTCCCATCGCCTGAGCCGCCGTCCACCCGTACAGACGCTCCGCCGCGGCGTTCCAGGTCAGCACAGTCCCCTCGACGTCGGTGATATGCACCGCTGCGTCGATCTGATTCAGCACCTCACCTTGTATGACCACACGTTCGTGATCGAGCCGCGCCTCGGTCACGTCCTGGTGTGACACAACGGTCCAGCCACCATCGCCACTGGCATACGGCACGGCGCGCATCAGATACCACTCACGGCCCTCCGGCCGGTCGCAGGGATACACCAACTCGAAGAGATCACTCTCGCCATTGGCCAGCCGCCTTAGACCAGCGGCAGCCTCCAACGCTGTCACTTCGCCCGACGCCTCACACACCTCGATGTAGTTGCACCCGACGTAATCTGAGCTGGCGTCCGCATCTCTCCCGGATCGCCGCCAGGCCTCGTTGACCGCAACGATCGTGCTGTCGCCATCCAACAGGGCGACGCCGGATGCCAGCGAATCAACGATTGTCCGCCACTGATCCCGGTCGGCTGTCACGCTCGGGGTGACATCGACCACGGATACGAGAACCGCGCGGCAGACGCCTTCGCTCTCTGCGATCGTCGTGGCTCTCACATCCGCAAGCACGGAGCCTTCCCCAACCCGGATATGAATCTCCCCGCGCCAGCAACCGTGCTTCAAAACCGCGCGGAGCATCCGCCGTGCCTCGGTGTCGCACAAGATCGAACAGGACGCCAGAGAGGCACCGATCCTCAGCTGCGCGTCATCACCGAACAGCCGGAGCGCTTCTCCGTTCCAGCCCGTGATCAAACCATCCAGATCGCACGTTACAGCCGCCATGCCGAGACCATCAACCACGCCAAGGTGGGCGATGCCGGTGCCACGATCCTCTGCAACCAGCGACCGCCATCTACGGACGTGACGCTGCGACTCGACGATGCCCATCCCGAACCACCCTTCGCACGGCCCCATTTCAACCAGGCGCGAACCTATGTTGACGGCACAGGGGCCCTATCGGCTTCGTGCGGGATTTCCTTTAATCCAGTACGAGATAGTGGGGTAGAGCAGCGACTTCACGAAGGGGGGGACGGCTCGCTCATGCCTCCTGGTCCACGCCGACTACCGATCGGAGGCCGATCGGAAGATGAGCATGGTTGCCGTCACCTTGGATGCGGATGAGCGGGTCAAGGAGTGCCGCGGACATCGGTTTCGCGAAATAGAAGCCTTGGCATTGGTCAGAGCCGAGTCGGGTCAGCTCGTGGTGTTGTTGGGTCGTCTCGACGCCTTCCGCGACGATGCCCATCCCGATGGCGTGGGCTAGTCCGATGATCGCTTTCACGATCTCACGGCTGCTTGGTTGATCGGTGAGCTTGGCGACGAAGCTCTGATCAACCTTGATCTCATCGATCGGCATCGCGCTCAGGTAGCTCAGTGACGAGTATCCGGTCCCGAAATCATCGAGAGCGAGCTTGACCCCGATACGTTTGAGTTCGTCAAGCACGATCAGGGCGCGACTCTCGTCGCGGACAAACACGCTCTCCGTTACTTCGAGCGTCAGCAGGGAGGGGTCGGTCGAGGTGTCGGCTAGGACTGTCGCGACCGTTTGCGCGAGGCCGGCTGACATGAACTGGTGGACAGAGACGTTGACCGACATCGTGATCTCGCTCGGCGATTGTTTCTGCCAGACCTGATGGTCGGCGCATGCCTGTTCAAGCGCCCACCGCCCGAGGTCGATGATCTCCCCTGACTGCTCAGCAAACGGGATAAACACCGCCGGTGAGATTGGGCCGCGTGACGGATGCGTCCAGCGCAGCAGCGCTTCGACTCCGTTGATACTTCCATCTGCGCTGTCCACGATCGGCTGATAGTCGAGGTGCAGCTCGTCACGACCGATCGCCCCGGAGAGCCCACGGGCCAAACCCGCGTGGTGTCCGGCGAGGTGAAGCTGCCGTAGATCAAGGACGTCGCGGCTGCTGATGCGGTCTCGCTTGGATTGATACATTGCGAGATCCGCGTTGAGCAGAAGCTCCTCAGGCGAGTCGGTGCCTTGCCCGGTGAATGCGATTCCGATGCTGGCACTCGCTGTGATCTCGATGCCTGGAAGCTCAAACGGCCGGGAAAGCTCAGTATCGAGGCGAACGACGAGCGAATCGACCGAGGCGGTGTCAACGATGTCCTCGCAGAGGATCACGAACTCGTCCCCGGAGAGACGGGCGACACTGTCCCCGGGCCGCAGCAGCCCCGTCAATCGGTCGGCGACCGCCACCAACAGTGCGTCCCCGACTTGATGGCCATGTGTGTCGTTGACCTCTTTGAAGTGGTCCAGGTCGACGAACAGCAACGCGGAGATCTTCTTTGAGCGACGACTGGCGCGGAATGCGTGCTCAATCAGCATCAGCATCAGCGTCCGGTTCGGCAGCCCGGTGAGCGCATCGTGCAGTGCCGCCTCGCGGGACTGCTCAGAGGAGTCCAATAAATCGGAGCGCGCCTGCGCGTTGATCAAATATGCCGCGGCGACGTCGGCGAGCGTCTGCGCCACAACCATCGACCGCGGTGTCAGGGGACCCACGGTGTCGCGATATAGATCAAGCGCGCCAAGCTGGAACTCGCCGTGATGCAACGGAAACGTGAACACCGCCCTCAGCCCGGCCTCGAAAGCTCGCGGCGTGAACTTCGGGAAGCGGACCTCAACACCCAGGTCCGGCACTGAGACGGCCTGACCGGTGTGATAGGCCGCCAGGCACGGTCCCTGGCCGAGCTCGGTCTGCAACTTCTCATAACGCAAAGCGGCCGGGTCTGACGCTGCAACGTACCGCGGGTCCACGCCCGGGGTGATCAGCGTCACGCCGGCGGCCGTGACCGGCATGATGTCAACGATCCGCCTCACGAGATGATCCAAGATCCCCTGAATCGGGAAGTTGGTCACCATCGTGCGAGCGAACTCACTCAGCACATCCGACAGCTCTTCCCTAGCCATAGTCGCCCCCGGTCAAAGCCCCTGAGAAGAATGTCGCGTGGCGGGGATCCCGGCTTCTGTGCAAACCCCCAGCAAGACTCTTCCACCTACCGGTAGACCTCGGATGCGTGGCCCCATGCTTCATGTCATCTTTGCTCCCGGACTTGGGTACGCACCGACCGTTAGGGTCGGTGCAAGGTCGGCCAGAAGCTGGAGCCGAACTGCGCTGTTCCGTCGAGGATCAGGACGGAACTCACTCTTTATTCAAGACGTCTACCCATATTCCTTCGGACTTAGAACTAGTGGCGCCAAAAGAACGATCGTCTAGCGCTCCTGCTTCCCGACCTGCGCCAACAGGGCGTCAAGCCGGTCCGAAGCGGCTGCCCGCTCGTCAAGCTGCGCCCGCTGCAACGCGGCGTAGCTCGCCAGGGGCGACGGCGTCGGCTTTGGCGGCCTCGTCTTCGCGTTCGCCGTCCTTCCCTCCCGCCACTTCTCACCGACCCTCTTGTAGTCCGCCCACGCGCCGTAGAACCCCACTGCGCACAGCACCAAGCCCACAATCCCAGCGGCAGTCATCACGTTCTCACCACTCCGGCATGACGTTCCTGACCATGCGCCGCAAGCCGATGGCCGCTCACACCAGCAGGTCCGCCGTCGGTGGCCGTCCTTTCTGGTCCTCGGCGGGCCACACGCGAAACGAGCCCGTCGTTGGTCGGCCGGTCGTCAAACTTGACTGTGTTGTCATGGATGGTCATACCCGGCCCTGTCGACGCGCCGAGCGTAAGGCTTGAGTCGGTGCGCACTTCGCCGGACACTTGGGAGAGTCAGTGCAGTGGTCCGGCCCTGCGTGACTTCGGCTAAAGATCACACATGCTCGCCTCATGAATAGCTCTTCCAGGGGCGTGCGCGCCCGGAAAAGCAGCCTCTCCCGAAAGCGCCGCCGCTACCGAGAAAACACGGAGAGGGGGGGATTCGAACCCCCGTTGGACTGACGCCCAAACCGGTTTTCGAGACCGGCGCATTCAACCGCTCTGCCACCTCTCCAGGGGCAAGACGCTGACAAAGTTAGACGACCGCTGGGAGAGCCGGGGTCTCGGTCAGCGGCGCCCGGCGAAGAACGCACGGAGCATCTCCCCGGCCTCTTGGGCCAGCAGGCCACCCTGGCAGTTGGGCCGGTGGTTGAGCTCGGGCACGTTGAGCAGGTCAAGCACACTGCCGGCGGCGCCGGCCTTGGGATCGCTTGCGGCAAAGACGACGCGCGGAATCCGTGAGAGCACGATCGCCCCTGCGCACATGGCGCAGGGCTCGAGCGTGACGTAGAGCACGGCGTCCAGCACTCGCCAGCTTCCCAGCGCCGCCGACGCCTCGCGCAGCGCGAGGGTCTCGGCGTGCGCAGTTGGGTCGTTTCGCAGCTCCCGCTCGTTGTGGCCCGCTCCGATGACCTCACCGTCCTTGACGATCACCGCGCCGACCGGCACATCATCGTGCTCCGGGGCACGCTGGGCTTCACGCAGCGCCAGGCGCATGAAGTACTCGTCGCGGGGGAAGAAGGGAGCGCTCATCAACCAGCAGTCTGGCTCACCGGCGACCCGCACGACAGCGATGGCACTGTGGACGTACCTTGTGACGAAACTTTCCAGCTCGCGGGTTGTCTAAGCAACTGACTGTGCCGCCTGGTGGCAGCTTCACCCATGTCCTCAAATCACGCAATCAACCGGCGCGCGCCGCGGGGCGCTGGCGGTCCAGCCCAGCTCGCCCGTCTGGCCCCGGCGCTGGTCGCGGCCCTGTTGGCAGGCCTGGCGCTGGCTGGGGTGTTCTCCTCAACCTTGAGTCGCCTGTTCAGCTCAAGCCCGGTCGCGAGCGTGAGCGCTGCCTCCCACCCCTACGTGCCGCGAGAGCTGGTGATCTCCTCAACGAGTCCGCTCGATCGGCTGATCACTGAGATCCGCGCGCATACCGGAGTTGACGTGCGCGCGTCGGGTCAAGCCTCGGATTCCCCTGACGAGCAGATCCTCGAGCTTCCAGCGAATGCGAGCGTGCCGCAGGTCGCGTCCGCGGTGGCCACGCTGCCCGGCGTCAGCTACGCCGTGCCCAACTACCTGGCTTCCACGGCCGGGAGTTGGATCCCCAACGACCCCGGTAAGACAGGCAGGGCCAGAGGCTGGGAGAAGCTCCAGTGGAACTTCCTGTCGGCTGCCGGTGTCAACGCGCCGGAGGCGTGGGCGAACCTGATCAGTGACCACCGCGCGGGCGCGAGCCGCGTGGTGATCGCGGTGCTGGACAGCGGCGTCGCCTACCGCAACTGGACCACCTTCAAGCGCTCGCCGGACTTTGCCGGCACGAAGTTCGTCGCGCCGTGTGACCTTGTGGCGGGCACGATCAAGCACGGCCTCTGCACCGACCGCTTCCCGCTCGATCGCCTCGGACACGGGACCTTTGTCGCCGGCACCATCGCCGAGGCGACCAACAACCACGTGGGCCTGACTGGGCTCGCTTACAACGCGTCGATCATGCCGGTCCGCGTGCTCGACGCGAGCGGCGCGGGCAGCTCAAGCACGATCGCGGAGGGCGTGCTGTACGCGGTCCAGCACGGCGCGCGGGTGATCAATCTCAGCGTCGAGTTCCCGCCCGGGACCACGGCCGCCCAGATCCCAGAGCTGACTTCGGCCATCGCCTTCGCTCACGCCCGCGGCGTGGTTGTGGTCGCCTCTGCCGGCAACGACTACAACGACAAGGTTGATTTCCCGGCCGCGGACCCCGATGTGATCTCCGTCGGTGCGACCACGCTCGATCGCTGTCTCGCCGCCTACTCAGACACCGGCCACGCGCTGGACCTCGTTGCGCCAGGCGGCGGCGATGACTCGGCCGCGGTCCATACCGCCAACTGTCATCCGACCCGTGACCTGCCGGACATCTACCAGATGACCTTTGCCGACCAGACGAGCACGGCCAACTCCGCTGCAGGTGTCAACGTCGACGCGTTTGCGCTCCAGGGCGGCTGGTTCGGTACCTCGATGGCGGCGCCCGACGTCTCAGCCGCGGCCGCGATGGTTATTGCCAGCGGCGTGCTTGGCGCGCACCCGACGCCGACCGCGGTGCTGGAGCGACTCGAGGCCACAGCGCGCCATCTGAGCGGCGCGACCCCGAACGACAGGTACGGCTACGGGCTGCTCAACATCGGCGCGGCGACCGCCAAGGGCGGCCCGCTGACCCCCACCACACCGACTAAGACCACCACCACCCCGACCACCACCTGCACCACCACAACCACGACGCCGACGACCACCAGCCCGACGGTCACCGCAACGTCCACCGAGAGCAAGAGCAAGAGCAAGAGCAAGACCGCCACCACCGCCAGGCAGACCAGGACGACGCCGGATTGCGCGACCACCACAGCCACGAAGAGCGCCACAGCCACGACGACCACCACCACGGGCACCGGCGCAGCGACCTGAAGGCCGCGCCCGCCGAAGCGAGCTCTCCTGGTGGTCCGTCAGACCACTAGGAGAGGCGCACGATTGCGATAACCATCCCGATCAGGATGAAGAGCACGAGCAGGGCTTGCGTGTAGATCCAGATCTTCGGCATCGCGGCACGCAGGCTAACGGAAGTCAGCCTCGGCCAGCCCGTCGAGCACTCCGATCGCCTTGGGGATGCCGTCTTCCTCGATGGTTACGGCCCCGCCCGGCCAGTAGGGGTGAGGGGGATGTATGTGGTGGTCGATCACCGGCTCAAAGCGCCAGGAGCCGGTGTTTACGAGCTGTTGGCCCTGGGTCAGGCCGGCCCACGGCGGGGCGGCGTCCCCGGGCATCGGGCCGAGCCGGTGGACGTGCCCGAAGATGATCCACGGTGCCTGCACTCCGAGCGCATACGCTGCGTGCGCGAGCGCCGGCAGGCTGTGGTTGCGCACCTGCCGCGCCAGTACGCGGGTCAGCAGCGGCGCGAGCACCGGCGGTATCACACGGTCGTGCCAACGCTGCGGCGGCAACCCGTCCCGCATGTGCGGCTTGGCGGGCGAGCCGGCGGTGCGCTCATAGCCCGCGGGAAGCCGCGGATCGGCTGCCCTCTGCCTGCGGCGCGGATGCAGCAGACCGACAGAGGAGATCGGCCGCAGGTAGTAGTTGAGATAGTGCCCGTGGGTGGCCCAGATCTCGTCGCTCAGCCAGACCCCCGGATAGCGCACCTGCACCCGCTCGGCTCCGAGCCAGTCGACCACCTGCGCCAGCAGCGGGCTCGCGTCGTGGGGCACGACCGCCTCACGCTCGAGCGCCTGGCCCTGCGCCTGTGCCCAGGCGCGGATCAGCGCGTGGTCGTGGTTGCCGGGAACCAACACGATCTGGCTCCCTGGGCGCATCGCCCCGCCGATCGCGCGCAGCACCGGCTCGGCGATTGGAAAGGAGTGCGTGTGGTGCGCCTCAGCCATCTCAATCACATCCCCGAGCAGCACCAGACGGTCATACCGCCGGACGCTATCGAGCAGCCGCTCGAGCGGCTGCGCCAGCTCGAGCACGCTGATTCCGCCCACCTGGCCCAGGTGCATGTCGGAGATCACAAGTGTGCGCACAGACTCATTAATGCGCACCCGGCGATTAAACGAGCGGGGCGCCCCGCAGGGCGCCCCTCACAAACGCTCTTCCGAGCCGCCGCGGCGGCCGTCTGCGTCAGCCCTCAGACGGCGTAGACCTGGGAGGCGAACGTCAGCACAGCGCCGCGGCCGACGACCAGGACCGGGGCGGAGGTGCCGATCAGCGCGTTCTCCGCCTGGGCGGAGATCAGCGTCTGGCCCTGATGCGCCTCTGCGCGCGAGCCGACGATCAGCAGGTCGACGTTGTAGTTCTTGTCTGTCACTTCAGCGCCGAAGTGGCTCGCCAGCGCATGCGCGGTATCGATCGCGGCGTGGTCATCGAGTCCGGCCAGCAGGCCGATTGTCTTGATCTCATGTCCGGCGTAGCCGGCGGGGGCAATCGCGACTGCAATCGGGCCACCGTCCAGCAGCGCCTGAGTCGACTTCTGCGGAGCGATGCGACCAGCCGCGGTGCGGTAGTCGGAGCCGAACACGATCAGCTGCGCGTCCTCATCGGCGGCGAGCTTCTTCAAGCCCGCGCTGGTCGAGCGGTTGACGACCACGCGGGTCTCGACGTGCCCGCCGAGCTTGGCGACGCCGCGCTCGAGCAGCGCCTGCGCCTGCGCCTCGTCGTGGCCGCCGGCGCTGTGGCGCACGTAGGCCAGGATCAGGTTGGCGCCGGCGGCGCTCAGTACTCGCGCGAACGCGAGAGCGTCGTCGTCGTTGGGGGTTCCGTCGTAGGAAACGATTGTGTTGAGTGTCATCGTGGGCCTCCGAATTTCCGTTTCGTCCAGCAAGTGTGAAAAAGCTCTAAGTCAT
>Ga0181537_10001607_pt1 | contig 20584 bp, 20 predicted proteins | sample PEATcosm2014_Bin_39_FD_119765 | JGI IMG/M metagenome (GOLD analysis project Ga0181537, IMG submission 119765) | Peatland microbial communities from MTU Mesocosm Facility, Houghton, MI, USA - PEATcosm2014_Bin23_10_metaG | ecosystem: Environmental > Terrestrial > Soil > Wetlands > Peat | place... | reverse complement strand
TGTTCGTCTTCGGCAAGCTGGTCGAGACCAAGCCGCGCACGATGGACCATCCCGAAACCGAGGTCATCGAGGGCGGCGAGGAGAGTTTTATTCATATCAACCGCATCGCGCCAGTGTATCCGCTCACGGAAGGTCTGCCGCAACGCTGGCTGCGCGGGCTGATCTGGCGGACGCTGGAAAGATTTGAATCTCAAATCGCCGAGCCGCAGGTAGGGCGCGTCACTCCGTGCGCGCCGATGGTGGCCGTCTGCAAAGACCGGCGCGCAGAGGACTGCGCGCCCTACCAATCTTTGCCCGCGCGCGCCAATGCAATTCGGATGATTCATTTTCCCGAGGAAATGACCGATGTGGAAATTGCGCGGCGGCGGCTGGCGATGGACGAATTCGTTGAGCTGCAAATCCAAATCCAGTCGCGCCGGAAAAAATTCGAGGCGTTGTCGAAGGCGCTGCCGTGCGGCGGCGACAACCGGCTGATGAAGCCATTTCTTGCGCGGCTCGGCTTCAAGCTGACCGGTGCGCAAACAAACGTCCTCCGTGAAATCCGAGCGGACATGGGTGGTGCGCATCCGATGCGGCGGTTGCTGCAAGGCGACGTCGGTTCCGGCAAAACCGTGGTCGCCGCATGCTCGGCGTTGATGGCGCTGGAAAGCGGCTTCAACGTCGCGTTGATGGCGCCGACCGAGATTCTGGCGGAGCAGCATTTCCGGAATTTTCAAAAGTGGTTTGAGCCGCTCGGCGTGAAAGTGGAATTGCAGACAGGGAGCAGGAAAACATCGAACGCCGAACATCGAACACCGAACATCGAACGTCATCAGCACACCCAATCTTCAACCTTGTTCATCGGCACCCACGCCTTGTTCACGGCGGGCTTCGACTTGCCGAAGCTCGGGCTGGTCATCATTGACGAGCAGCACAAGTTTGGCGTGGCGCAGCGCGAAACGCTGGTGCGCAAGGGCAATTACCCGCATTTGCTGGTGATGACGGCGACGCCGATTCCGCGCACGCTCGGCCTGACGCTTTACGGCGACCTTGATGTCTCGGTGATTGATGAAATGCCCGGCGGTCGCGGCGGAATAAAGACGTTCGTGCGGACGGCGGACAAGCTGCCAAAGGTCTGGGAGTTCATCCGGGAAAAGATCACCGCTGGTCGGCAGGCTTACGTTGTTTATCCGCGCGTGGAGGAGCAGGACACGGCGAACGACATCAAGGCGGTGACGAAGGAGTTTGAAAACGTCCAGCGTGCGCTCGCGCCGTTCAAGGTCGGCCTGCTGCACGGCCGCGTGAAAAGCGCGGAGAAGGAAAGCGTGATGTCGGCATTTCGCTCGAACCAGATCCAGGCGCTGGTGGCGACGGCGCTGATCGAGGTGGGCGTGGACGTGCCGAACGCGACGGTGATGCTTATCGAAAACGCCGAGCGGTTCGGGCTGGCGCAATTGCACCAGTTGCGCGGGCGCATTGGTCGCGGCGCGCACGAGAGCTTCTGCATTTTGATTTCGGACGCGCAAAACGAGGAGGCGCGGCAACGGCTGAAAATTCTGGAGGAAACGAACGACGGCTTCAAAATCGCCGAGGCAGATTTGAAACTGCGCGGGCCGGGCGAACTGCTCGGCCGGGAGCAGAGCGGCATGCCGAAATTCCGTTTTGGCAATCTGGTGGAGGATTTGGATTTAATCCGGCAGGCGCGGGAACTGGTGGCGAAGAATTCTTAACCGCAAAGAACGCAGAGCAAATTCCGCTTTGAGATTTTCGCCGGGAGACGTGTATTCATTTCAGAATGAAAGATATTTCAGCACCTGCACTTCCTTCTTGAAGACGAGCTCGATGGAATTGTCCTTGAACGTTACCGACAGCGGTGCGCGATCCTGGTCCTGCTCCCACAACACATGGCCGTCCGCGGGGCTGACGCGGCGGATTTTCAGATATGCCGGCAATTGGATTCCGGTCGGCGAGGCTTCCACATCGCCGGGATCGTAAAACTGGACGGTGTAAATGAATTTCCCGGACAGGTAGGAGATGAAGCCGCCCGGCTTGGCGCTCCACAGCGTCCGACCGGACTGCGGGTCAATCTTGAGCAGGATGGCGTCAATCTTTTGCGTGATGTCAATCTGCCGCGAATACTTGATGTTCTCCGGGTCGGCGGTCGTGGTGTTGACATACAGCATTCCCTTGTCGTCGAAAAACAAACCGACGACGCCGACGGACGGCAGACGCCAGCGCGCGTTGCCGGTGGCGAGGTCGAATGCGGTCAGCACCGCCTGATCGAAAACGTAAAGCGTGTCGCCGCGCTCGACGCACGGGCCTTCGCCAAACGATGACGCCTGCTCGTCCGCCGCGCTGGAACCGTTCGCGACGTTGTAAGTCAGCGCGGCCTGCCAGAGTTGTTTGTTCGTTTTGTCGAAGACGATGACAGTCTTGCCGGCCGTCAGCACGTTCACGGTTGTCAGCGGGAACAGCGCGGGCGGCCCGGTGACCTGGCCGGTCCAATCGGCGGCGCCGGTCGAGTCCGGCCGGCGGAGGGTGACTTGATACAGGCTTTGGTCCTCCTGCACCGTGTCGCCGCCGCGGTTGCGCTGCATTTCGTTGAGCGTTTCATTGATGGCGGCGTTTTCCTGCGAGGCATTCAAGTCACCGTTCAGCGCGGATTTTCCCGACGGCGGTTTCATCGCTTCGCGCGTGACGATGTGCGATTCGAGCAGCCGCACTGCGAATTCGACGTAGCCGTTTTGGCCGGGGATAAGCATCAAATGTCCGGCTCCACTTTGAGTCGGCTTCGGCTGGCGGGCTGACGGCGGTGTGCCGGAAGAAGTTTGGTTCTCGTCATTGAGTTCCGCCGCGATGCGTTCCTGCTCCGAGTCGTTGGCCAGCAACGCGGGCAGCGCAATCCGACCGGGCGTGCTCAAGTTTTGCGCCTGTTCCGCCACCGTTGCCGGATTCATGGGTGCTGTTCCCGGCGTCAGTGGAAGACCGGTGTTCGGCTGAATGCCTGGATTTTCAGCCGCGCCGGGCGAATTTGGCTCAACTGCCATCTGTCCCGGCTGGCTGATTTCTTCGACGCTTGATTCGCCGGTGGCCGGATTGATGTGTGTGACGAGCGTCTGGCCGTCTGCGCCTGATCCCACAATCAGAAATTCTTCGCTGCGGGCGATGAATCCACCGGCGCGGCTGGCCAGCGGAATTTCCTGCAACACCCTGCCGGTGTCCCAATCGTAATGGGTGAGACTGTCCGGCGTGCTCACCCAGACATTCTGGTCGGCGGCGTGCAATTGTAATTCTCCTTCGAGGTTGCGGGTCATCGCTTCTTCAATCTGGCTTTGGGGAATTCTTTGCCCGAATTTATCCTCCGGTCGCGATTCATATTCGCGCGCGACGCGGTCCGCGATTTGCTGTTTGGTGACCAGTTCCTGCGACCAGATTTCTTTTCCCGACTTGATATTGTAACGCGCCAGCGTGCCGCCGTGCAGAAACACAATCTGGTTCGTGCCGCAAAGTCTGGATTCGCCGGCATAAGCGCGGTCATCGAAGCGGATGGAAAATGCCGTGTGCGGAACCGAACCGATCCACGCATACCAGGTGTAAAAACCGAGCGCTGCGACAACGAGCGCCGCAACCAAACCACCCATGATGCCGATTCTTCGCCAATACCGCGCATCGGCCACGGACGATTGCCCGGCGAAGACCGGGATGTTGATATTTTGCGCCTCGGCCCGCGCCCGGCACAGCGGCGAACAGATATGGCCGAACAATTTCATGCACTGCGCGCACATCGGCTTTCCGCAGACCTCGCAATGATGCACCGCCAGTTCGCGCGGATGTTTCGAACAACGCTCGTCCGCAGTCGGGGTGGAAGCGGTTTCCGCCGCCGGCGCGGGTGGCGGCGCTTCGCTGTGAAAGATTTTAAGTCGCGGAGAACCAGTCGGTGGCGGCGGTGGCGCGGCGGCTGGTTGGCCGGCAAATTCGCGCCGGACCAGTTCATTGACAAAATCCGACGAATCCAGTCCGCAGCTTGGGCAGACGAACTTCACCGGGTTTTGCAGCATTTCCGGCGTGGCGTCGAAGGAATATTTTGCGCCGCAAGCGCACTGGATTTTCATCGGGCAGCTATGGTTTCGGATTCAATAGCACAACGCCCTGCGTGACCACGAGCGAAAACGAGAGTTGCGGCGGCGTCAAATCCGTGTGCCCGTCGCCGAACAGAAAGTTCCCGCCGTATTTGTGGTGGTTGTTGCCGGGCGGCTTTCCGTTCGCGGAAAAAACCGGGTCGTTGGCCAGCTTCGACAGCGTGTTGACCTGCCGGTCGGACATCAGCGGTTGTTGCGCGTCGCCGAGTCGCTGGCCCATGTAATAGGCGTAGCTGATTTTGTTCGCGGCAAAAGACACACCCGATGGCAGCGCCGAATCCCTGCCGCCCGGACAGATGAAGATTGAAGTGTCCACGGTATAATGCGGCACCAGCAGGCTCAACGGCTCCTCCGAAGTCAGCGCGTTGGTGTCCGCTGGCAGCCGGCCGCCGAAGTCGTTCGCGTAAATTTGCAGCGCAAGATAAATCTTCTCCAGATTTTGGCGGCAGTCCCGTTGCGCCGAGTGCTGGCGGCTTTCCGAGCCAAAGCCCCACATCATCGTGGTGAGGATGACCATCAACGCCAGCACGACGAGCAGCTCGATGAGCGAAAAGGCCGATTGCACGGAAGGCGTCCCCATGCGGACCGCGTGCCGGACGTTCGTGCGGGTGCGACCGATTTGCCGAAAAGCCTTCATAGAGGTCTTATAACTCAACCCCGCACCCGGGGCAACGGGAAGATTTCATGGCGAGGAGACAATCGCTTCCATTTTTTTCTCGTCAAACCTTCCGTTCACAGGCACAAAGACCCTCTCGGTTTTGATTTCATGAACGAACAAATCGTCATCCTCGACTTTGGGTCGCAATACACCCAGGTCATCGCGCGCCGTGTCCGCGAGTGCAACGTCTATTCCACCATCCTGCGCTTCGACACGCCCGCCGTGAAGATCGCCGCGCTCAAGCCGAGCGGCATCATCCTCTCCGGAGGGCCGTCGTCAGTTTATGCCAAGGACGCGCCGCTGCCGGACAAGACCATTTTCTCGCTCGGCGTGCCGATGCTGGGCATCTGCTTCGGCGTGCAACTGCTCGCGCAATTCCTCGGCGGCAAGGTCGAGAAAGGCCAGAAACGCGAATACGGCAAGGGCACGCTCCGAGTGAAGGATTCCTCGTGCGCGCTGTTTCAGGGACTGCCGGAGCAGCTTCAGGTCTGGAACTCGCACGGCGACAAGCTCACGAAACTGCCGCGCGGCTTCAAGCCCGTCGCCGTCACGGAGAACTCGCCGTTCGCCGCCATCGAGAACCGCGCGCAAAGGTTGTTCGGCCTGCAATTCCATCCCGAAGTCGTCCACACGCCGCGCGGCAGTGAAATCATCTCCAACTTCGTCCACAAAATCTGCGGGTGCGGCAAAAGCTGGAACATGCGCAATTATGTCGAGCAGGCCGTCGCCGAAATCCGGCGGCAGGTCGGCGGCGAAAAGGTGATTCTCGGCTTGAGCGGCGGTGTGGATTCCAGCGTCGCGGCGGCGCTGCTGCGCAAGGCCATCGGCAGCCAGCTCACCTGCATCTTCGTCAACAACGGCGTGCTGCGGGCGCGCGAGGCGGAAACGGTCCAGGAGGTTTTCGGCAAACACTTCCGCATCCGGTTGAAATACGTGGACGCATCCAAGCGGTTTCTCGCCAAGCTACGCGGCGTCACTGACCCGGAACGCAAACGCAAAATCATCGGCGGCGAATTCATCCGCGTGTTCGACGACGCGGTGATTGAGTTGGCGGCGGAAAAGCGGAAGGCGGGAAGCGGAAAGCCAAAATACAAGTTCCTCGCGCAAGGCACGCTGTATCCCGACGTGATTGAGTCCGTGCCCATCGCCGGCAATCCGGCGGCGATGATCAAAAGCCACCACAACGTCGGCGGCCTGCCGAAGAAGATGAAGCTGCAACTGGTCGAGCCGTTGAAATGCCTGTTCAAGGATGAAGTGCGCCTGCTCGGTTTGGAATTGGGTTTGCCGAAGGAAATTGTTTATCGCCAGCCGTTCCCCGGCCCCGGCCTCGCCGTGCGCTGCCTGGGCGAAGTGACGCCGGAGAAATTGCAGGTGCTCCGCCGCGCCGATGCCATCATTGTGGAGGAGATGAAGGCCAGCGGGCTTTACTACAAGACGTGGCAGACGTTCGGCGTGCTGCTGCCGGTGCGCAGCGTGGGCGTGCAGGGCGACGAGCGCACCTACGACTGGACGCTGGCTATCCGCGCCGTGGAATCGCAGGACGGCATGACGGCGGACTGGGTGAAGCTGCCGTATGACTTACTGGAGAAAATCTCATTGCGCATCACGAACGAAGTGCGCGGCCTGAACCGCGTGGTGCTCGACCTCACCAGCAAGCCGCCGGGGACGATTGAGTGGGAGTGAGATTCCTTCGCTGGCTGGAAGCCTTGCAGCCTGTCGTATAATTAGGTTGCTGCATTGTAATACTCACTTCCGTCTTTTGGTCCAATCCAGAAGCATGGCACCGCCAAGCATGATGCAAGCGCCGATATAGAACAATGGAACGCGATCTGCCATATCAACGACAGCATCGTGAACACCAGACTGAACATCCTCAAGCTTGTAAGACTGCTGTTTGGGAATCGCCAAAAAATTATCAACCCCAATGGGGTTGTATCATCATTTCGTTGCGATTTGATTTAACTCCTTCAGAGTTGATTTCAATTCGTGAATCGCCACCCGGCGTAGCCCGATTTCATCGGTCAACGCCGGGCTGAATGATTTAATCCCTTCGGGATATCTTTCGAAACTTTTTGTTGGTTTCAAAACGCCGCGCTGCTAATCTGGAGGCATCGTCAACCCAGATTGCGCTTATGGAAATCATTTTCAATTGCCCCAACTGCAGCCAGGAATTGTCCGTGGATGCCGCGGGCGCCGGCTCGGAAATCCCGTGTCCGACGTGCGGGCAAACCATCACCATTCCACAAGAACCACCGAAGCACGTGCCGGCAAATGCCCCGGCGGAAGTCCATGCGGCAACCCTCGCGCCCAGCGCCATGGCGTCGTCCGCCGCCGCCAAGGTGGAATTCCATCTCAAGGTGCCGGTTCGGACCACGCCCGGCGAAAGCCTCATCAAAAAAACGGCCGTGCCGCTCGACGCCGTTGCCCGGGGTGCGGACAAACAAGTCCGCGTGCGGACGATACGCCACGACAAGTGCATTGATGCCGGCCACGACAAGTTCGACGAGATGGTTTCAAAAGTTTTGGCGGACATCGGCGAGCCCAATATCATCAGCATCCACACCATCAGTTACGAGCACTTCGACGTGCAGACCCAAAAGGTGATGACGGATTACGGGCTGGTGATTGTTCATCGCGGTTGATTCCGCAGCGAATCCTCATCCTAATCTTAATCCCGCTCTTAAATCGGCATCGTTGAAGAAGGCGGTTCAAGATTACGATGATGATTATGATTACGACGCCACCCCCCCGCTTTACTTGACTTGCCGAATCCGCCCCGCTACTGTCGCCGCATGAACCGCCGGTTCGTTTTTCTGCTCTTGCTGGTCGCGGGCGCAATGTTGCTGCCGTTCCGCGCGCCCGCGCCGTTGTATTACACGTCGGGCGAGGGCTGGTATTACGAGCCTTACGGCGAAAAGGCCGACTGGCAGCGCCCCCGCGCCAAGGATCAACTGGACGTGGCGGAGCAGGCGTTCACCAATGGTAATTACAATGTGACGCTCCACGCGGCGCACCGCGTCTTGCGCGTGTGGCCGCTGTCCGATTACGCGCCGCGCGCCGAATATCTCATCGGCCGCTGCCTCGAAACGTCGGGCAAGGACGAGGCCGCATTCAACGCCTACGAGGCCATCATCCAGAAATATCCGCACAGCGACAGTTACGAGGACGTGTTGTGGCGGCAATACACCATCGCCAACCGCTTTCTGGACGGCGAATGGTTCCGGCTGTGGGGCACCATCCCGCTTTACCGCTCGATGGATGAAACGGCCACGCTCTTCAGCACCATCGTCACCAACGGCCCTTACAGCGATGTCGCGCCGCACGCGCAGTTGCGCATCGGCGCGGCGCGCGAGAAGCAGGATGATTATCCCGACGCGGTGAAGGCTTACGCAACCGCCGCCGACCGTTATTACAACCAGCCGGTCATAGCGGCTGACGCGCTTTACCGCGAAGGTGTCGCGTATCAAAAGCAGGCGTCCACCGCCGAATACGACCAGGGCACCGCCGGGCAGGCCATCGCGGCTTACACGGATTTCATCACGCTTTACCCCGATGACAAGCGCGTGCCGGACGCACAGAAGGCCATCACCGCGCTCAAAGCGCAGCAGGTGGAGGGGAATTTCAAAATCGCGCAGTTTTACGAGCAGAACAAGGTTTTGAACACGAAGCAAAGGCGCGACGGCGCCCTGGTGTATTACAACGAAGTGTTGCAGCTTGATCCCAACTCGCCGTTCGCCGCGCAGGCGCGTCAGCGCATCGAACAGCTCAAGCCTCGCGCTCCCAACTCGCCCGCCAGTTGAAATGCGCCCGCTGACTCTTTTCGCGATTTGCGTGATGGCGGTTTTGTCCGCCGGTTGCGCCGGTTACCACCTTGGACCGGTCAACGGCGCGGTTGCCGGCGATAAGTCAATCGAGATCGTTCCCTTCAACAACCAGACGCTGCAGCCGCGGCTGGGCGATGCGGTGACGGAGGCGTTGCGCGAGCGGTTGCAGACCGACGGCACCTACCGCCTCGCCACCCACGGTTCCGGCGATGTCGTCGTCACGGGCGTCATCACGGACTACAGCCGCGAGGGCGTGAGCTTTTTACAGACGGATGTCACGACGGTGCAAAATTACCGCGTGGAAATCACCGCGCACATCACCGTGCGCGACCGCGCCACGAGCAAGGTGTTGTTTGAAAACAAACCCGTGCACGGCTACACGCTTGTCCAGGTGGGAACGGATCTGGCGGACGCCGAGCGCCAGTCGTTGCCGCTGCTTGCGGAGGACCTGGCGCGCAACATCTCGGAATTGCTGACTGAAGGCGCCTGGTGAGAGCCGTTGAAATTGGCTTGCGGCTCCTGTTGTTATTTCATATCACGAAGCCTTGACCCTCAACCAATAAACATGAAAAGACACATTGAAAAACTCTCAATGCTAACCTTGTGTGCCGCGGCCATCCTCGTTGTGCCCGCGTTGTCTCGCGCGCAAGACACCAACAACACGCCGGCTGCCGCCGCAGAAACTCCGCCGGCCGCGGCCGCGCAGACTCCGCCGGCAACCGCCGCGCAAACCCCGCCGGCAACCGCCGCGCAAACCCCGCCGGTCAAGAAACACGGCACCAAGCCCGCCACGCTGCCGTTCCATGGCACCTTGACCGCCGTGGATACGAACGCGATGACGCTGACGGTCTCAAAGCGCACGTTTGAAATGACCTCCGAAACGATCGTCACCAAGGATGGCAAGCCGGCGGTGCTGTCCGACGGCGTGGTGGGCGAGCCGGTGCGCGGCGCTTACAAGAAAAATGCGGAGGGCAAACTGGACGCGATCACGGTGCGTTTTGGCGGCAAGCAGAAGGAACCGGCGAGTAACTGACCGGCGGCGCAATTTTTGTTGCCAGCGGCCGGCGTTTTCGCCGGCCGTTTTTTTATTGCCGTTTCCACCAACTGGTCAATCCCTTTGATTTTTGCTGGGTCTCTGGAAATTGGGATTGTTGCCGCAGCAGCAGGCTGCGCGCCGCCTCAAGGGCCATGATGAACTCATCATAGCTCAAATATCGTTCCCCCGGATTTTTGGCCAGCACTTTCACCATTGCGTCGCTCGTCGGCTGGGAAATCTCCGGCACGACCAGATTCGGCGGTGTCAGCGGCGTTTGCACCTGGGCGACGATGACTTCCTCGATGGTCGGCGCGTCAAACGGCACGTGGCCGGTCATGGCGTGATACAGCGTTGCGCCGAGGCTATACATGTCGGACAAAAAGGTTTCCGGCTCGCGTTTGATTTTTTCCGGAGCCACATAATACGGCGTGCCCCAGGTCACGTCCTCGACCTCGTGTTCCACGTCGGCTTTGCGCGCGAGGCCGAAGTCAATGAGCTTCGGTTCGTGGTCGGCGTTAAACAAAATGTTGCCCGGCTTGATGTCGCGGTGGAGGAGGTCGTATTTGAGCGCCATGTCGAGCGCGGAGGCGATTTTGGTGCCGATGTCGAGCACATCGAGTTCGGGCAGCAGGCGCAATTTTTCGATGCGCGCGTCGAGGCTGCCGCGGTCGGCCAGTTCCATGACGAGATACTGCTGCCCCTCCCATTCGTCGAACGTGTAAAGATGGACGATGTTCGTGTGGTTCAGCCGGGCGCAAGCGCGGGCCTCGCGGTAAAAACCTTCCAACGCCGCGGTGTCTTCGAGCAACTCCTTCTTCATCAGCTTGACGGCCACCATCCGTTCCAGCGTCGTGTCCCAGGCGCGATACACCGTGCCCATGCCGCCCGCCCCGATGATGCTCCGCAACTCGAATTGCCGCAGCATCATCGGCATCATGATGGCGTGTCCGCATTTGGTGCAGGGCACCGTGCCCAGCGGCGGCAAATCGCCGGGAATGAAGACCTTCGTCTCACACCAGCCGCAGGTGACCATTCGTAATTGCTCGCTCATGCCTGAAGCAATCTAGCACCAAGCCGCCATCCGACAACGCTTTTTTAACCGGCAAATAAACTTTGACAAATGGAATGAAATGGTGTTTCTTATCGCCGGTAAGAGATGAAAACCACGTTTGCAACGAAGATGCTGAAGCACGCGCCGGTCATTGGCTGCATGACCACTGGCAGCGCGGCTCCCGTATTTTGGGCATCGTGGGATTGAAATTCTAAACGACAAACGATTTTCAGGAACCCGCGATTGCCAGTCAATCGCGGGTTTTTCGCTTTTTGACCCAAAACCATGAACGAAAGGAAAGACATGAACATAAACAAAACAAGAGTGCCGACCGAATTCGGCCCCGAAACGCGCTTCGAGGTGCGGCCCGTGCCGCCCGCTCCGTTCCGCGCGACGAGGGAAACCGACTTTGAGCGGCTCAAAACCAGGCTCCTCACCGAGCAACTGGCCGGGGCGACGCCGGAAGTAACCGTTCCGCTGCGGCGCGCGGCCAACGAGGCGGCGGCGCTGGCGTGGGTGACGTTTTACCCGCTGCTGGTGTTCCCGGTGCTGTTCGAGGAGAAAACCGCGGCTGCCCTGCGCCAGGCGCAACGGCAGGCACGCATTTACGCGGACAGCCGCGAACTGCTCGCCGTATGAAAACGCGAGACGAAATCCTCCTCGTTCTCGTCGTCGTCCTCGTCCTCGATTTTATTTCGAGCATGAGGACGGCGGCGAGGACGGGATTTTTTGCGGGGAAATAATCTTCAGAGCGCGGACAGTTCCTCGCAGTGGAGTTTCAAGCGTCTGCTTGATGCGACACTGTCCGCGTTCCTGCGCCTTTTCCTCAACGCGCTGGTTTCACGTATCGCCACGTCGGGATTTTCGACAGCAAGACCTCCTCCAAGTCGCGTGCGAATTTTAGGCTGAACCTTGCCCCGATTCCCAAGAGTGCCAACTTGCAATTGATTCCGATCACCTTAAGCCTCTATCTCAATTCCTTTATGACTAAAAGCAGACCAGCATAGAGCCAACCCTTTTTGAGATAATTGCTGAAAGCCTTCTGCTTGGGTGAGACCCCAATCCAAACAAGGGCGTCCCAGCGTGAACTTTTACTTTCTATTGACTTTCTCCACTCACGGACCTTTGTCGCAAGACTTTCGCCATCCGATGAGCGAATTCCTGGGTTTACAAAACATAACGCCAAACCTTTTCGTTTCTCTAATCTCAGAACATCGTTCTTGGCCGCTTCCAACCCATCAAGCTTGTCGTTGAAAATAGATTCTGGTGAGCATGTTTTCTTTGATACCAAATCTACCCAATGGCGTTTAGCCTCACATTCAAAGCTTGTTCCTTTCGCTTCTAACCAAAGATCGCAACGTCCGTATACAGGCTTCCCGTCTCCATTTTTGTTGGTTCGAAATTCTTCCAGTGCTCGACCGCCAGACCGCCAAACTGCAGCCGCCAATAGGCCCACATTTGGCCTTTCCGTATACCAATATGGATGATCGTAGTAGTCAGAATTCTTTTCATCGAACTGGCTATCAATGTAGTCTTGATGGACTCGTAACAACTCTTCAAACACGTGTTTAAGAGATTTGAGTTCTTTCGATGCTTTTTTAGGGATGACTATTTTCAGTTTGAGTATAGTTTTCATATTACTTCCCGACGCATTTTTCCTCGACACGCTGAATCCGCGCGCCGAGTTTCCGCAGCTTCGCGTCCATCCGCTCGTAGCCGCGGTCCAGATGGTAAATCCGATTCACCTGCGTCGCGCCTTTGGCCGCCAGCCCGGCAATCACCAGCGCCGCGCTCGCTCGCAAATCGCTCGCCATTACCGGCGCGCCACTCAACAGCCGGCCGCCCTTCACAATCGCGCTCGGCCCCTCAATTTCGATGTCCGCACCCAGCCGCGCCAGCTCGCTCACGTGCATGAAGCGCGATTCAAAAATCCGCTCCGTGATGATGCTGATGCCCGGTGCCAAGGTGAACAGCGCCGTCATCTGCGCCTGCACGTCCGTCGGGAAACCGGAATACGGCAGCGTCGTCACGTCCGACGGCTTCAATTTTCCCTTCCGCCGGACCACCAGATTCGCACCGCGCTTTTCAACGCTCACGCCCGCTTCGTTCAACTTGTCAATCACCGCGCGCAAATGATCCGCCCGCGCGCCGCGAATGGTGATTTCGCCGTCTGTCGCGGCGGCGGCGATGGCGAACGTCGCTGCTTCAATCCGGTCGGGAATGACCTCGTGCTCCGCGCCGTGCAATTTCTCGACGCCGGTGACGGTGATGGTCGGGCTGCCCGCGCCGGAAATTTTAGCGCCCATCGCTGTCAGGAAATCCGCCAAATCCACCACCTCCGGCTCGCACGCCGCGCTTTCGATGACCGTCACGCCATCGGCAAGCACCGCCGCCATCATCACGTTCGCCGTTCCGAGCACCGTCGAGCCGGCGCGCCCGCCGAGAAACATCGTCGCGCCGCTCAATTTCTTCGCCGCAGCCTCGACGTAACCGCCTTCGATTTTTATTTTTGCGCCAAGCGCCTCGAATCCTTTCAAATGCAGATTAATGGGCCGCGCTCCGATGATGCAGCCACCGGGCAATGAAATCCGCGCCTTGCGCAACCGCGCCAGCAGCGGCCCGGCGATGCAAATCGAGCCGCGCATCTTGCGCACGAGTTCGTAATCCGCATAGCCGCGGATTTTCTGCGCGCGGACGGTCAACGTGCCGTTGGCCAGTTTTGCTGTTGCGCCGAGCGATTCGAGGATTTGCACCATGAACCGCGTGTCGCTCAAATCCGGCACGCGCCGAATGAAGCATGGTTCGTCCGTCAGCAGCGCCGCCGCCATGATGGGCAGCGCGGCATTTTTGCTGCCGCTGATTTCAACCTCGCCGTGCAGCGGCACGCCGCCTTTGATTAAAAAGCTTTCCATGCTTGTTGTTCCTGCTCGTCCTCGTTCTCGTCCTTCATCCTCGAATTCGATTACGAGGACGAGAACGACGACGAGGACGATCTGGCAATCAGAATTCTGGCCCGGTGACTGTAATCCTCCTTCACCGCCTCGACAACCCAGTTTTGCGCTTCAAAAATGGCTTTGACGGCGTCCGCCTGACCGTCGCCGAACTCCAGCATGATTTTTCCGTCCGGTTTGAGGAAGGGCTTCGCTTCCGCAGCCAGCTTTCGATAAAAATCCAATCCGTCCGCGCCGCCGTCGAGCGCGGTGCGCGGATCGAAATCGCGCACCTCCGGCTGGAGCGTGGCGATTTCGGCGGACGAAATGTAAGGCGGGTTGCTGATAATCAAATCGAAATGGTGGGGCGAGACTCCCGGCGAGCCGACTTGAGCGTGTTCCTTCGGCTCGCGAGGACGCTCGCCCCACCTTTCGGACAGCGCGGCAAATCCATCGCCTTGGAAGAATTCAATCTGTTCAGAGACTTTGTTCGCCGCCGCATTTTCTTTTGCCAAAGCGAGCGCGTCCGCCGAAATATCCATTGCGACGATTTTCGCATTCGGACATTTCGCCGCGAGCGCGATGGCGATGCAGCCGGTGCCGGTGCCAAAATCCAAGGCTTGGTAGGGCGCGCAGTCCTCTGTGCGCCGCCCGGCGGGCAAAGGATTGCGCGCCCTACCTTGCAGAAATTGCCAGCCGAGTTCCACCAGAATTTCCGTTTCCGGTCGTGGCACGAGCGCATGACGGTTCACGGCGATTTCAAATCCGCAAAAGGAAATCGAGCCGGTGATGTGCTGGAGCGGTTCGCGCTGACCACGGCGTTTGACGAATTCGCGCAGCGCGTCCGTTTCCGCCGGAGAAAGTGTGCGCTCGAAGTTCAGATACAATTTCATTCGCGGCAGCTTGAGGAGATGTGCTAGCAGAAGTTCAGTTTGCAGGCGTGGTGATTCAACACCCTTTTTGCCAAGGAATTCCGCGCTCTTCTGAATCGCTTCGAGGACGGTCATTGGGAAAATTTATGTCCTTCCACGCCTTTGAGGTAGGCGAAAATCAGTTCGGGCAATTCGTGGCTGTAACCGCCTTCGAGGAGGCTGAACAGCGGAACGTTCAAACCCCGCAGCGACTGGCCGAGCCAGTGGAAATCCTCCGCCAGCAGCGTGCCGTCCGCCAGAGGGTCGTGCGCGTAGGCGTCAAACCCGGCGGACACGGCGATGAGGTCGGGCCGGAATTGTTTTAAATCGTCCAGTGCGCGGGCGAGGATGGCGCGATAGGTTTCGCGTGGCGTGCTTGGAGCGACAGGATAATTAAAACAATTCCCGCCAACGTTCACCGCACCCGTGCCGGGAAAGCATGGAAACTGGTGAATTGAGAAGGCCGCGCAGCCGGGCCGATCCAACAAAATTGCTTCGGTGCCGTTGCCATGATGAACGTCGAAATCGAACGCAGCGACGCGCTTTGAACCAGTTGCTTGAGCTTCGAGCGCGGCGATGGCGATGTTGTTCAGGTAGCAAAAGCCCATCGCCCGATCGCGCGTGGCGTGATGGCCGGGCGGGCGCATGAGGCTGAAAACGTTTTCGCCGGCGTGCGCGGCTTTCATCGCCTCCAGCGCGGCGCCAACGGACGCGCGCGCAAAGCCGGCAATGTTTTCATAAAACGGAGTGTCGGCATCAAAATCATGCGGGATTTGCAGGCGTGCCAGAAGCTCCGGCGAATGGGCGCGGAGAATTTGCGCGTCCGTCACCCCGCCCGGCGCGGCCCAGGCCAGCGGCAGTTCCGCCTGGCCTTTCAGCCGTTCGACGGCGGCGATGATTCGCTCCGGCCGTTCGGGATGGCCTTCGCGCGAATAACCGGCGCAGCGTTCGTCGGTGATGATTTTCATTGCGACGCGGACATCGTTAGCAAAAGATTCGGAAAGAATAAATTATGAAAAGAAAATTGTTCGTCCTTGCGGCTGCGCTGGGCACGTTTACTTTGAGCGCCGGTGCATGGGATTACGAGGGCCATCACGCGATCAACGAGCTGGCACTGGTGGCGCTGCCGGCGGACTTCGGCGGATTCAAGTTGACGCCCGCGCTGAAAACGCGCATCGAGTATCTGGCTGGCGAGCCGGACCGCTGGCGGAACGTGGGCGATTTACCGTTGAAGAATTTCAATCCGCCGGACCATTACATTGATTTGGAGGATTTGAAACTTTACGGCCTGACGCCGGACACTCTTCCGATGATGCGCTACGATTTTGCCGCGGTCATCGCCACGGCGCGCGCGGCGCATCCAGAGAGGTTTCCGCCGATTGACCCGGCAAAGGATGCCGACCACACGCGCGAACTGGACGGATTTTTGCCGTGGGCCATCACGGAGAACTTCGAGAAGTTGAAATCCGATTTCAGTTCGCTGAAGGCTTTCAGGCAATACGGCGGCACGCCGGAGGAAATCGCCAACGCGCAGGCGGACTGCATTTATGTGATGGGCGTGCTGGGGCATTACGTCGGCGACGGCGCGCAGCCGCTGCACACGACGGTGCATTTCAACGGATGGGTCGGTGACAACCCGAAGGGCTACACGACGGCACCGACGTTTCACGCGTGGATTGACGGCGGCTATTTCCGCGCGACCGGCGGGATAAATGTGGCTGCGCTCATCGGAAAAATCCAGCCAGCCGCGCGCGTCGCCAATGCGGACCAGCCGGACAGTATGTTCAAAGCGGTGGTGAATTATCTCGTCGAGCAAAACAAATTCGTCGAGCCGCTTTATGAAATGGAAAAGAACGGCCAGCTCACCGGCGAGGCCGGCAAAGGCATGGATGGCCGGCCGTTTCTCGACGGGCAGCTTGTCAAAGCCGGGCAGATGCTCGGCGACCTCTGGCTGACCGCCTGGCTCGATGCGCCGGAGGACACCTATCTGGAACGGCAGCTTCAACAGCGCGCCAGCGCTAACTCGGAAGCGAAATGAGCAGTGCCGCCGCCACGCGCATCGCCGCGGCGACCGGATTTCTGGCCGTGGCGCTCGGTGCTTTCGGCGCGCACGGGCTGAAAGACATCCTCGCGCAAAACGGGACGGCGGCAATTTGGGAAAAAGCCGTGTTCTATCATTCCATCCACGCCGTGATGTTGTTTCTGCTCGCCGGGCGAAAACCATTTGCCGCCGGCGCGTGGTGGTGCTTTCTGGCGGGCATCGTGATTTTCTCCGGGTCGCTATATTTGCTTGCGGTGACGAACGCGCATTGGCTTGGCGCCGTAACGCCCGTTGGCGGCGCGGGCTTTCTCGCCGGCTGGAGTTGGCTGTTCCGCAATGCCGCCAAATCCGATGTCGCATGAAAGGGCTGCGCCTGCATCCGCTCCGCGTCACCGGAAGATTTCTCTGGTTCGTCGGCATCGTTATTGCCGCCGCTTTTGACTTTTTGTTCCGTTGCGCCTTCCGCCCGGAAAATTCAGCGCCCGCCGCCCGCGGGCTCTGGCTGCAACGCCATTCGCGCCGCGTGTTGAAAATTTTCCGGCTCGATGCGCGTGTCGAAGGACCGGTTCCAACGCGCGGCCTGCTCGTTTCCAATCATCAGGGCTATCTCGACATTTTTCTGCTCGCATCCATCGCGCCCGCGGTGTTTGTGTCCAAGCGCGAAATCAAATCATGGCCGGTCGTCGGCTGGCTCACTCAGATGGGCGGGACGCTGTTCGTTGAACGCGCCCGCCGTGCGCAAGTCGGCCAGGTCAACGATGAAATTCAGGCAGCGCTGGACCGGGGCGCGCTCGTGGTTTTGTTTCCCGAAGGAGCCAGCTCCAACGGCGAGACGGTTTTGCCCTTCAGATCGTCGCTGCTAGAACCGGCGGCGCAATCCACGCATCCGCTCTCGGTCGGCGCGATTCAATACGCCATCGAGGACGGCGATGTGGCGGGTGAGGTTTGTTACTGGGGCGACCACACCTTTTTTCCGCATCTGCTTAATCTGCTGGCCAAACGCGCCGTCCGCGCCACCGTCCGCTTTGCGCCCGTTCAACGGACCGGCGCGGACCGCAAGCAACTGGCGGTGCAATTGCGCGAGGAGATTTTGAAATTGAAGGCTGGTGGGCCCGCTCGGACTTGAACCGAGAACCAAAGCATTATGAGTGCTCTGCTCTAACCAATTGAGCTACGGGCCCATCAAGTCGAAAATAGATGACATGGCTGCTGTCAGTGATGGAGTGTTGACAATCCGAAACCGATAGCCAAGACAGAAAACTATGCCGGTTATTTTTCCCGCTTCAACAGAAATTCCGCCAGCGCTTCGAGCGCGACGGCGTTGCCTTTGAAGATTTTCAGCGCGGCAAACGCCTTGGTCGTCAGTTGCGTGGCAATTTTCCGTGATTTCTCCAGGCCCACGATGGCCGGATAGGTCGCCTTGGCCACGGCCACGTCCTTGCCCGCCGTCTTGCCGAGCTGTTCGCTGGTCTGCGTCACGTCCAGGATGTCGTCAATCACCTGGAAGGCGAGGCCCACATGGTAGCCGAAGTCGGTGAGCGCGGCGAGCTGCGCGGGCGTGCAGTTGGCGCTCATGCCGCCGAGCCGCACGGAGCAGCATAGCAGCGCGGAGGTCTTGCGCTCGTGGATGTAGCGGAGTTCAGCCACGGAAAGTTTTTTGCCTTCGCCTTCCAAATCCGCCACCTGCCCGGCGACGAGTTGCAGCGAGCCGGAGGCCCTGGCGATTTCCAAAATGATTTTGTCGTGCGGATAGCTCGGGAATTTTTTGCATTGCGCGGCGATTTCAAACGCCTGTGTCAGCAGCGCGTCGCCCGCCAGCACGGCGATGCCTTCGCCGAAAACTTTGTGGTTGGTCGGCTTGCCGCGGCGGAAATCGTCGTTGTCCATCGCCGGCAGATCATCGTGGATGAGCGAGTAAGTGTGGATGCATTCGACGGCGCACGCAAGCGACATCGCATCGGCTTCTTTACCGCCGCAGGCCGCCGCCGCCGCCAGCAGCACGGCGGGACGCATCCGCTTGCCGCCGGCGAAGAGCGAATAGCGCATGGCCTTGTGGATGGTGACGGGCTTGGTTTTCTCGGAGGGCAGGAATTTGTCGAGCGCGCGATTGACGGCGTCGGTGCGGGTGGCGAGGAATCGGTTCAGGTCAAATGGTTTTGATGCGGCCATAAAATTCACCGGAAAAATGCCTGAATTGGTCGCAAATTTGAAGGGAAATTTAGTTATTGCATTCACGCAGTCAGCGGTTATTCTTTGCGGGTATTCTTAATGAACGTAATGAACGCTGAACTTTGCAAAAAAGCCGCCGAGAAGGTCGGCAATCCCAATGTGCTGGTAAATCTCATCTCGCGCCGTGTGCGCCAGCTCAACTCCGGCGGCGGCGGCATCAGCCGTCCGCTGGTGGACGTGCCCGCAGGCACTGGCATGGCGGACATCGCATTGCGCGAAATTCTGGAGGAGAAAATTGGCTGGGAAATGCCGGAATTGACCGAACTGGTCCGCCCGCAGCCCAAGAAGCGCAAGAAGCGCTGAAAGCCAATGCAGAAGGCAGAATTAAGAATGAAGAATTAATTTTTCCGGCCTGTCGGCAAGTTAAGTTTTCGATTTTCTCTTTCATGCTCTGCATGGACGGGATTTTTTGTTTCTACATTCTTCCTTCTTCATTCTACCTTTAAGTCATGGCCGACATCGTGACCAATCATAAAGCCCGGCGCGATTATCACATCCTCGAAACATTCGAGGCGGGCATCGTGCTGCACGGCACGGAGGTCAAGTCGCTGCGGGCGGGCAAGGGGCAGATCGCCGACGCCTTCGCGCGCGTGGAGAAGGACGAGGTCTGGCTTTACAACGCGCACATTGACGAATACTCGCACGGCAATCTGCAAAATCATGAGCCGAAGGCCCCGCGCAAACTGCTCCTGCATAAATCGGAAATCAGGAAACTGTTCGGCTTGGCGGCGGTGAAGGGCAATGCATTGTTCCCGCTGGCGTTTTACTGGAAGAACGGAAAAGTGAAAGTCGCGCTAGGCGTCGGCAAGGGCAAGCAGACATTCGACAAGCGGGAGGATTTGAAGAAGCGCGAATCGGACCGGGAATTGAAGCGCGCGACGATGAAATTTACCAAGGGGAAATAGCCGCAAAAATGCGCAAAAGGCTCAAAAGAAAAAATCCTTTGAGCCTTTTGCGCCTTATTGCGGCGATAAAAAATCAAACCTTCGGGGCTTCCGCTTCCGGCTTTTTCCAAGTGCGCTTGGGCGCCTTGGTGACGAGTCCATTTTTGATGGCGCTGGCGGAGACGCGGATGTAGCGGACTTCGCCGGTGGGCAGTTGCGCCTTCACGCGCTGCAAATTCACATGGAACTTGCGCTTGGTGATGGCGGTGATGTGCGTGCCGATGCCGCCGCTTTTCTTCGCCTTGCCCGAGCGCCAGATGATGCTGCCCTTCATTGGGCGTTTGCCGGTTAATTCACAAATTCTTGCCATAAATATCTCAAAATTTAAGAGCCGTAGAGGATAGCCTGCGAATTTCCAGTTGCAAGCACTATTTCGACGAATTCTGCGTGCCACCAGCCGGAATCGTCCTTATCTTCACGCCGAATTATGGCGGCAAGCGCAAATCTCCGACTGCTGGTAAAATCAATTTCGCGCCAACCGGAATGGATTTTGGCGCTGGCCGTCAGTCTGGCAGTCATCTGGCTTCATTTTTATTTTCTGTTGCATGCCGGCGGTTTCTGGCGCGACGAAGTCAACCTCATCAACTTGTCCGGCCGCCATTCCTTGACCGAAATGTCGAAGGACTCGTTCCCGGTGCTGATGCCGCTGCTGGTCAGCGGCTGGACGGCCCTCGGGCTGGGCCAGACTGATTTGAGCCTGCGGCTGCTGGGCACTTTGATCGGGCTGGCGCTGCCTGCCGCGCTGTGGCTGGCCGCGTGGAAAGTCCGCCGCGCGCCGCCCTTGCTCGGTCTGGTGCTGCTGACGCTCAACAGCACGGTCATTCAATTCGGCGATTCGTTGC
>Ga0181537_10001605_pt1 | contig 20596 bp, 22 predicted proteins | sample PEATcosm2014_Bin_39_FD_119765 | JGI IMG/M metagenome (GOLD analysis project Ga0181537, IMG submission 119765) | Peatland microbial communities from MTU Mesocosm Facility, Houghton, MI, USA - PEATcosm2014_Bin23_10_metaG | ecosystem: Environmental > Terrestrial > Soil > Wetlands > Peat | place... | reverse complement strand
GGGGTGGCGATCGATTCGATCCTCGACATGCGCACCCTGTTCTCCGGCATCCCGCTGGACAAGATGAGCGTCTCGATGACCATGAACGGCGCGGTGCTGCCTGTCCTGGCGTTCTATATCGTCGCCGCCGAAGAGCAGGGCGTGAAGCTCGACCAACTCGCCGGCACCATCCAGAACGACATCCTCAAGGAATACATGGTGCGCAACACCTACATCTACCCGCCCGGCCCGTCGATGCGGATCGTCGCCGATATCATCGAGTACACCGCGCGGCACATGCCGAAATTCAACTCGATCTCGATCTCCGGCTACCACATGGAGGAGGCCGGGGCGACGTCGGTACAGGAATTGGCCTTTACGCTCGCCGACGGGCTCGAATACGTGCGCGCCGCCCTGTCGCGCGGGCTCGATATCGACGAGTTCGCGCCGCGCCTCTCGTTCTTCTTTGGCATCGGCATGAATTTCTTTATGGAGATCGCCAAGTTGCGCGCGGCGCGGCTGCTCTGGGCGCGACTCATCGAACCGTTCGCGCCAAAGAACAAGGTGAGCCTCGCGCTGCGCACGCATTGCCAGACCTCCGGGGTCAGCCTCACCGAGCAGGGCCCGCACAACAACATCATCCGCACGACGATCGAGGCGCTCGCCGCGGTGCTCGGCGGCACGCAATCGCTGCACACCAACTCGTTTGACGAGGCACTGGCGCTACCGACCCCATTTTCGATGGGGATCGCGCGCAACACCCAATTGATCCTGGCCGAGGAGACAGGGATCCCGCACGTGGTCGACCCGCTCGGCGGCAGTTACTACGTCGAAAGCCTGACGCATTCGATCGCCACCGCGGCGCTGGCGCTGATCGACGAGGTGGAAGCGCTCGGCGGCATGACAAAGGCGGTCGAAAGCGGGATGCCGAAATTGCGGATCGAAGCGGCGGCAGCGCGGCGCCAGGCGGCGATCGATCGCGGCGAGGAAGTCATCGTCGGCGTCAACAAATACCGCGCCGAAGAGAGCACGCCGATCGAGTTGCTCGATGTCGACAACCAGGCGGTGCGAACCGCGCAGATCGCCCGGCTCAATCGCGTCAAGAAGATCCGCGATCACGATAAATGCGCCGCGACGCTCGCCGCCCTGCGCGATGCGGCAAAGAGCGGCCAGGGCAATCTGCTCGAATTGTCGATCGCCGCGAGCCGCGCGCGAGCGACCGTCGGCGAGATTTCCGACGCGCTGGAAACCGTTTTCACCCGTCATCATGCCGCGACCCAATCGGTCAGCGGCGTCTATGGCGGGCAATACGCCGACGACGAAGGTTTCCACCGCATACAGCGCGAGATCGACAATTTCGCTCGCGAAGAGGGGCGGCGGCCACGCATGCTGGTCGTCAAACTGGGCCAGGACGGACACGATCGGGGTGCCAAGGTCATCGCGACCGCGTTTGCCGATATCGGCTTCGATGTCGATATCGGACCATTGTTCCAGACGCCGGAAGAAGCGGCGCGTCAGGCGATCGAGAACGATGTCCACATCGTCGGCGTGTCAAGCCAGGCGGCGGCACACAAGACCTTAGTGCCAGCGCTGATCGAGGCGTTAAAGCATCAAGGCGCCGGCGACATCCTAGTCGTCTGCGGCGGCGTTATCCCGCCGGCGGATTATGATTTCCTGAAAAAAGCAGGAGTCGCCGCGATTTACGGCCCCGGCACCAATATTCCGCACGCAGCCGCCGAAATTCTATCGCTGATCCGCAAGCAGCGTCTCGCGGCGTGAGATGCATCTTACATTAAACATTCATCAATTATACAACTCGCGGTAATACAACTGCTAGGCAGCTGCCGCCTTCCCTTGTATAGTCAAGTTCGAACAGGGAGGCGAACATGGCTGCGGAGACAACAGTACAAGGCGCCGCACCGCGCCTTGTCGCCAGAATCATTGCGAGTTATGTCTCACATCACAATCTTGCGCCCGAGCAACTACCGGAACTGATTGTTTCGGTACACCGCACGATCGCGGGTCTCGGCCAGCCGGCGGAAACGCTGGCGGCGCCGGTCCCGGCAGTGTCGGTACGCCGATCGGTACAGCGCGATGTCGTGGTGTGTCTCGATTGCGGCTGGAAGGGCAAGATGCTGCGCCGCCACCTGACGACCCGACACGGGCTGACCGGCGATGATTATCTCAAACGCTGGGGCTTGCCGGGCGACCATCCGCTAACGGCGCCGAATTATTCGGTGCAGCGCTCCAATCTGGCGAAGGAATTGGGGCTCGGCCGCGGCGGCCGTGGCGGCGCGAATGGCGGACGGCGCCGCCGCGCACGCAGCGGCTAGGATCGGCCCCCGCTCACGCCTGCTTCGGTGACGATCAGGTCCATCGGAATATCGAAGGACTGCGGGTGGATCGTCTCGATCTGCTGCATCGCGAACCCGACGCCGATCGCCATCGGACGCGGATTGAGCGCGGCCAATGTGCGGTCGAAATAGCCGCCGCCATAGCCGAGCCGATAGCGGTCGCGATCAAAACCGACAACCGGCGCCAGCACCATCGCGGGGACCACGATCTCACGCTTTTCCGGGATAGGAATATCCCATACGCCGCTGATGAGGTTTTCGCCCGGCGCCCAGGCGCGGTATTCGAGCGGGCCTTTCTTGTCGACGACAACCGGCAGCGCCACTTGCCGGCCGCCGGTAGCGAGGGCCTCGACCAGCGGTCGCGGATCGAACTCCGCGCGAAACGGCCAGTAAATGCCAAGGACGCCAGGCCGCTTGGCGATGATTTCCTGCAATGCCGCGGTGATTTGCGCGCCGGCGGCTTGCCGGACCGCAGGCGATAACGCCATCCGAGCCGCGATCAGCCGCTCGCGTTCGGTTTTGCGCCAAGCCTTGATCTCCGCCAAGCCTTGATCTCCGCCAAGCCTTGATCTCCAACGCAATCTCACCCGCGATGACCGACCCTAGAACAACCCCGTAATCCGGCCGTCTTCGGTCAATTCGATGCTGTTCGCGGCAGGGACACGCGGCAGGCCGGGCATGGTCATGATCTCGCCGCAGATCGCGACGACAAACTCCGCGCCGGCCGAAAGCCGCACCTCACGCACCGGGAGGATATGGTCGGTTGGCGCGCCCTTCGCGTTGGCGTCGGTCGAGAAGCTGAATTGCGTTTTGGCAATGCACACCGGGAAATGGCCGAACCCGCCTTTCTGCAACTCGGCGAGCCGGGTTTCGACCGAGCCGTCGCAGGCGATGTCCTTCGCGCGGTAGATCTTTTGCGCGATCGTCTTGATCTTGTCGCGCAACGGCATCTCGTCCGGATAAAGGACCCGAAACTTCGCCTGCCCCTTGTCAATGGTCTTTACCACCGCCTCGGCGAGCGGCGCGGCGCCTTCCCCGCCAAAGGCCCAGTGATCGGCAATGACCGCCTCGACACCGTGCGCGGCGCACAGCTCCTTGAGTTTCGCGTGTTCGGCCTCGGTATCGGCGCTGAAGCGGTTGACCGATACGACCACGGGGACACCGAAACTTTGCAGGTTTTCGAGATGCCGCGCGAGATTGGCATACCCGGCTTCGACCGCGGCAACATTCTCGGCGCGGAGCTGATCGCGAGGCACGCCGCCATGCATCTTCAACGCGCGCACCGTGGCGACGACGACCGCGGCGTCGGGTTTCAGCCCGGCCTTGCGGCATTTGATGTCGAAGAACTTCTCGGCGCCGAGGTCGGCGCCAAACCCGGCTTCGGTCACGACATAATCGGCGAGCTTCAACGCGGTCTTGGTCGCGATCACCGAGTTGCAGCCATGTGCGATATTGGCGAACGGCCCGCCATGGATAAAGGCCGGGTTGTTCTCGAGCGTCTGCACGAGATTGGGCGCGACCGCGTCGCGCAGCAGCACCGCCATTGCCCCGGCGGCCTTGACGTCGCCGGCGCGAACCGGCTCTCGCGCCCTGGTCTGGCCGACAATGATGTTGGCGAGACGCCGCTGCAGATCGTGCAAATCGCTCGACAGGCAAAAGATCGCCATGACCTCGGAGGCGACGACGATGTCGAACCCGTCTTCGCGCGGGAAGCCATTGGCGACCCCGCCCAGCGACGACACGATCGAACGCAAGGCCCGGTCGTTCATGTCGAGACCGCGTCGCCAGCTGACGCGGCGCGGGTCGATGCCGAGTTCATTGCCCCAATAGATGTGGTTGTCGACCATCGCGGCGAGCAGGTTGTTGGCCGCGCCGATCGCGTGAAAATCACCGGTGAAATGGAGGTTGATGTCCTCCATCGGCACGACCTGGGCGTAACCGCCGCCGGCCGCGCCGCCCTTCATACCAAAGCTCGGACCGAGGCTCGGCTCGCGCAGACACAGGATCGCCTTTTTGCCGATGTAATTAAGCGCGTCGCCAAGGCCGACCGTCGTCGTGGTCTTGCCCTCGCCCGCCGGGGTTGGGGTAATCGCGGTGACGAGAATCAGCTTACCGTCCGGCTTGTCCTTTAGCGAATCGACGTAGTCGAGACCGATCTTCGCCTTGAAACGGCCGTAGGGCGACAGCGACTCGTCGGGAATGCCAAGCTTGGCGGCGATCTCGCCGATCGGCCGCATCGTCGCGTGCTGAGCGATCTCGATGTCGGACTGGGGGTTCTTGTGTTGGTCGGCTCCACGCGCCACGGCCGGTCTCCTCGCCATCGCCATTCTGTTACCCCAAGCTCTTAGCCCTTGGGGCCGGCCAAACGCAACCGCCGCTGCGACACGCCAAGCTGAAACGGGGGCGTAGCGTTAGGCTAGCAGCCATGCGACCGTGGCAATATAATTCGGGTTGACGTCGTATAACGGCGAGCCGAACCGTCACTCAAGGAGTTGAGAACCCCGATGACTGGCCCGACGAGAACAGATTGGCGCCTTCGCCTGCTTGTCACCGGCTTCGCTGCCGCATTTGTACTCGTCGCATCGGCGATGGCGTCGCCATCGGCGCATGCTCGCGTCTGGGTCAGCATCGGCGGGCCGTGCTGCGGCTATTATCCCGGACCCTATTACGATTATCCGCCACCGCCCTACGCTTATGCGCCGCCCCCCGGCTACTACCCGCCGCCGCCCGATTACGGAGCGCCCGGCCCCGGCGCCTATCCGCCTTCCGCGTCGGCCTATACGCCCGGCGCGCCGACGCCAGGCTATCCGCCGCCGTCCGGCGCGGCTGGCGCCGGCTACGCACCGCCGTCCGGCGCGCCGACCGCCGCCTCGCCGGGGATCACCTATACCACCAAGCCTGCTTTCACCAACGCTTCGGGGCAGACCTGCCGGCAATACAAAACGACCGATACCACCGGCGGCCATCCGATCGATGTCTATGGCACCGCGTGCCGGCAGGCCGACGGGCAGTGGCGGGTCGTCAACTGAAGCGTTGACCCGGACGGAAGCCTGCTGACATCCTCCCGCGGCTTTTGCGACGGGAGGAGACAAGATGGCGCGGCCGATCGTCTATGGCGCGGCGATGAGCCCCTATGTGTGGAGCGTGCGGCTGGCGCTTGCCGAGAAGGGCGTGGCTCACGAGCTCGTCAGCGTCGGGATCAGCGAATTCCGCAGCGAGCAGCATCTGTCGCGGCACCCCTTTGGCAAGATCCCGGCGTTCGAGCATGACGGATTCATGCTCTACGAAACGCAGACGATCATGCGCTATGTTGACGAGACGTTCGCAGCGGCGCCGCTGCAACCGATCGAGGTGCATCCGTTCTCGCGGATGAACCAGATCATGGGGATCGTCGACAACTATCTGACGCCATGCCTGTTGGGCGGCGTCATCTATCAGCGGCTCGTGGCGCCGATGCTCGGCCATTCCACCGACGAGACGGCCGTCGCCGCGGCGCTGCCAAAGGTGGAACATTGTCTCGGCGAGATCGCCCGGCTCGCGGGCGATCAGGAATTTCTCGCCGGCGATGTGGTCAGCCTCGCCGACCTGATGGCGATCCCGCAAATCTACTATTTCAAGAAATTCCCCGAGGGTCAGGCGCAGCTCGCGGCGTTGCCCGCGCTCGCAGCCTGGGCCAACCGGATGGAAGCGCGCCAGAGTTTTCAGGTGACACGGCCGACCGGCGCGTGAACCGCGTTCGCCGATCGTTAAGAGAAAATTATCGGCTTATTGCTTGTAATAATTTTGGATCTTCGCCTTGAAGGGTACGCCATAGAGGCGCACTTCTCTCAACCTATCGGCGATAATTTCATCGGACATGTGACGATGAGTGCGCTCGAAGTGGTTGCTAAACCGGAATTCGGCAAAGCCGATCTCGATTGGCTGATGCAGCTCCGCAAGATCAGAACGCACGGGGCTGAGACGCCGTCATTCACTCTGGTCTTCCCCGGCGCTGAGGCGCCAACGCCGCAAATCGTCAAGCATGTTGAGAAAATGTGCTCGGGTATTGCGCGCATCCGCTTTTGCCTGCGCTCGGCGCTTGTCGTACCCGAGCACAAAATGGGCTGGTTCCATGTGTTCTTGGTCCCCGATGAAGGCTTTGGAGCGATCATCCGCTTACACGAACGACTGCATTCCGGCCCCCTCGCCCGCTGCCTTCGCCCCGACATCCCGTATATCCCGCACGTAACGGTCGCCAGCAGCACGGAGTTCGAGAGCGCGCGACAGACCATGGCCTCGCTCAACGCGACGGATCTGGCGATCACTGGCCGGCTCGACGAAATCGAAGTACATGAGCGCGATTCCGGCAAGCCGCGCTGCGTTGCCCGGGTGCCGCTCGCGCGCCACGGTTTCTTCCACTGAATTGAGTTCGGCGCCGCGTCCAGCGCCAAGTTCAGCGCGCCGGGCGCAAGAGCCGGAACGGGTTTGGCAGGCGTTGCACGGCGGTTTCGAGACGCCCCCGCCCCTGTCCGAAGCGCGCGACATCGGCCAGCCGACGGTCGATAAAGGCCCGCGTCTCGGCGAAATCCTCGGAACGGTCGTCAAGCCAATACATCAGCGCCGCGGCATAGACCCCGGCGAGCGTCATGCGCTTGGTGTAAAAGCTGAAATCCGTCGCGGTATCGCCGGCGGCGTACCAGATGCCATCGACCGTGTCGTAGACGAGACGCATCCCCAGCACCGCATGCGGCGGCAACGCCATCACCGATAAAGCGCGCCGCACGGCCTCACGCCACGGCGCGACGACCTCGAAGCGCAGCTCCAGCGCCCGTTTGACGCGCGCGGCGGTGCCGGCAGCCTCCGGCGGCGCCGCTTCGTACCAATCGAGCATGCGGCGGTCGGCCCACCGGCTAAACGCGATGGCGAGATCGGGCGCGCCGCGCGGAAACAACGCTGCCGCCTCTTCCGGCGACATCTCTATCCGGCGCGCCCCAGCCCGTATCACCGGCCGCGACCAGCCATCGAACGCCACGTCCGGCAGCATCGCCTCGATCAGCCGGTCACGATCGCGTTCGGCGAGCGGGCTTCTCATGGCGCCTCACGCTTGAGGAATTCGGCAAGGTCGATCGGATGGCGCTGCAATTCCTCCGTATAGACGAGCAGGCGGTGATCGGTCATGCGCTGCGGATAGAGAATGCCATCGAGGTGGTCGCATTCATGCTGCACGACGCGAGCATGAAAGCCGGCCGCGTCGCGTTCGATCGGTTGACCGTCGAGCCCCAAGCCGCGATAGCGTACTCTCAGATAGCGCGGCACGACGCCGCGCAACCCCGGCACCGACAAGCAGCCTTCCCAGCCGAGCGCCATCTCATCGCCAAGCGGCTCGATGACCGGGTTGATCAGCACGGTCAATGGCTGGTCGCCGTCGCCCGGAAGCTCGCTCGCCCGCTCACCGGCGACAAAAAACGTGACGATGCGATGGGGCGCATGGACTTGCGGCGCGGCGATGCCGGTGCCGCCGGCATCGTCCATCGTTTCGAGCATGTCCTCGACCAGCCGACGCACCCAAGGCGCGGCCGGATCGTCAACCTCGGTCGCGCGGGCGCGCAGCACAGGATTGCCCATGCGGGCGATCTTCAGCAAAGCCATGCGCTCAATATGTGATGGCTGACCCGCTAGGTAAAGCGGCGGCGCGGCTTCACACCAACCAGCCGAGGTGATAGGGTGCGCGCCCTTAATGGCCCAACTGCGGAGTTACGTGCCCGTGCAAGTCCTCGTTCGCGACAACAACGTCGATCAGGCTCTTCGAGCCCTGAAGAAAAAAATGCAGCGCGAGGGCGTGTTCCGGGAGATGAAGTTGCGGCGCAATTACGAGAAGCCGTCCGAGCGCCGTGCTCGCGAAAAGGCCGAAGCGGTGCGCCGCTATCGCAAGCTGCTGCGCAAACGCATGGAGCGCGAGGGGTACTAGCCGTTCGCACGGCTCGCCTGCCGCATACGGGCCGATAGCAGACGGGCGCGGAGGTCCGTGTGGGTGACGGGCTGACCTTGCCGGATTTTATCGTGCGGCACTGGCCGATGACGCGGTTCTTCGGCAAAAATCCGGACCCGCCGCCGGAAGACGAGCTTTACGAGCGACGCGCGCAGATCGCCCAGCGCTATATTCACGGTCGAGGCATTGAATTTGGCGCCTTGCATACGCCCTTGCGCGTGCCCGCCGACGCCACGGTGACATATGCCGATTTGGCGCCGGTCGAATCGCTGCGCGTCTCCTACAGCGAAGTCGGCCCGATCAAATCGCCTGACATCACCACCGATCTTGAATCGATGGCCGGTATCCTCGATCAAGGTCACGACTTCATCATCGCCAACCATGTCCTCGAACATGTCGAGGATCCGCTGAAAGCGCTGGGATCGATCGGGCGGGTCCTGCGTCCGGGCGGTATCGCTTTCGTCGCCCTGCCGGACAAGCGCTTCACCTTTGATCAAGAACGGGAAATCACGCCGCTCGATCACCTGATCCGCGATCACGCGGAAGGTCCCGACTGGTCGCTCGCCGGCCATTATGACGAGTGGTGCCGATGCATCGATCGGCTCGATGGCGAGAGCCGGGCGCAAAAAATCGCGGTGATGATCCAGCAGCGCGCCAACATCCATTTCCACGTCTGGGATTACCCGGCGATGATGGAACTGTTCTGCTATGTTGCGAAACAGGACGATTTCGGCCTGGATATAGAGATGTCGGTGCTCAACAGTATCGAAGTCATCTGGGTACTGCGCAAACGATGCTGACAACGGCCGGTCTGGCGCGGGAGGGTCTTGCCGCGCCATCAAGCAAGACCGTATCGCCGAGCGATGTTTCCGCCGCCCCGGCCGCTTGCCCGATCTGTGGCGGTTGCGGCCGCGAAGTCCTGGAACTGCCAGCCTATAAGCGCCAGGTTCTTGGCTGCGCGGGATGCGGCTTTACGTTCATCTGGCCGCGCATCGAGCAGGATTTTTCTCGCTTGCCGGAAACGGCTTATTACGCCGATTGGCAACATCTTGACTTTGCCGGCGTCAGTTTTGTCGTCAACGACGTCACGGCAGCGGTCGGTCGCCCGGTCATGCAACGGCTCAACACCGTGGACCCGCCGGCGGTCCTCGATGCCGGATGTGGTGCCGGCCATGTCCTGTTGGATTTCCGTGCGCATGGGTGGCGGGTGCAAGGGGTCGATCCTTGGGCCGCGGTCAGCGCGATCGGCCGCAAATACTATCGACTACAAGTGGAAACCGCGCGGCTGGAGACCGCGACGATCGAACCCGGCTCCCAGGACGTGGTTCTGGCGCTCGATGTCCTCCAGTACGTCGCCCACCCAAAGGCGTTTCTCAAATCTTGCGCAGCGGCACTAAAACGCGGCGGATTATTCTACCTGACCGTCCCGAATTTTGCTTCGGCCGAAAGCCGGCGGGAAACCTGGAACAGTCAACTTTTTTTGCCACTGAGCTACCTCAGCTATTTTACCGAGAGCGATCTTCGACGCCTGTTGGAGGAGAGCGGTTTTTACCGGATCGATTTCCGAACGCATGGCGGGCCGGAGAACGACCAATTCCTACACGTTCATGCCCGCAACGCCGGCGCTCGCCGACTGAGCTGGAGCGATCTGAGCGAAGAAGCTGACGATCGGGATCTGCCGCCTCTCGACCGCGCGCAGGTCGACGAGACGACATTATCGCCGGAACAACGCGCCTGGCGGGAAAACGGGTACCTGATCCTGCCGGGACTCATCCCTGAGGCGCTGATCGAGCGATATTGCGCGATCCGCGAGCATATCGGCCGCGCGGATGGATGGAGCACGCCGACTCCCTATCTGGACGTGCCCGAGATTCGCGATTTGTGCCTCTATAAACCGCTGAGCGATGTTCTCGCCGACCTCATCGGCGAACCAATGGCGCTCCATCTGAATTTGACCGGCTGGGTCAGCACCGAGCGCGACTGGCATCAGGACAATTATCTCAATCCGCCGACGGTCAACGGACATTACCTGGCGGTGTGGACCGCGCTCGATCGCATCCAGCCCGACGCTGGCCCGTTCGAATTCGTGCCGGGTTCGCATCGCTGGCCGATCATTAGACAGTCCCGGGTGCTCGACCTGATCGGTTATGACGGCGAAGATCCGACCTGGCCGTGGGCATCGGAGCGTTTGCTGACCGCATTTTTCGAGAGCGAGATCAGGAAGCGCGGCGCTCAGGTTCAGTCGTTTTTGGGCAACAAGGGCGACGTGCTGATCTGGCATGCGCGACTGCTGCATCGCGGTTCGCTACCGCGTCGGCCAGGAGCCGAGCGCCGTTCGATGATCGCCCATTACAGCGCCGTCGGCCGGCGGACCGACATGCCATGGGTTTGCCAGCACCCCAGCGGAGGACAGTATTTCGTCTTCGAGCCCCCCGCCGACAAACCTGTGGATGAGGGCGGAAACCTGATCGATAAAGCGCGGCGTTGGGCGGGCCTGCTCAAGAATCGCCTGGGGATTTCGCCTACTCCAGATCCTTGACGATCTCGTCGCACATCTTTTTGGCGTCGCCGAACAGCATCATCGTGTTGTCGCGGAAGAACAGCTCGTTCTCGACCCCCGCGTAACCCGAGGCCATCGAGCGCTTCACGAACAGCACGGTCTTCGCGTTTTCGACATCGAGGATGGGCATACCGTATATTGGTGATGAGGGATCGGTCTTCGCCGCCGGGTTCGTGACGTCGTTGGCGCCGATCACAAAAGCGACGTCGGCCGAGGCGAAATCGCGGTTGATCTCCTCGAGTTCCTTGACGTCGTCATAGGGCACGTTGGCCTCGGCCAGAAGCACGTTCATGTGCCCCGGCATGCGCCCGGCGACCGGGTGGATCGCATAGCTGACCTTGACCCCATCCTTCTTCAGATCGTCGGCCATCGCCTTCAGCGAGTGTTGCGCCTGGGCCACTGCCATGCCGTAGCCCGGCACGATGATCACCGAGCCGGCATTCTTCAGGATGAACGCCGCGTCCTCGGCGCTGCCCGACTTGACCATACGGTCGCCGACGCCGGGGCCGGTCGGCGCGGCGCCGCTCTCGGTCCCGAACCCGCCGAGGATCACGTTGAAGATCGAGCGGTTCATCCCCTTGCACATGACGTAGCTGAGGATCGCGCCCGAAGAGCCGACCAAGGCCCCGGTGATGATCAAGAGGCTGTTCGACAGCGTGAAGCCAATGCCGCAGGCCGCCCAACCGGAGTAGGAGTTCAGCATCGAGATCACGACCGGCATGTCGGCGCCGCCGATCGGCACGATCAGCAGCAATCCGAACGCCAGCGACAGCAACACCAGCAGAACAAAGAAGACGGGAGCCCCGGTCAGCGCGAACAACACGATCAGCAGAACGAGGGCCGCGCCGAGCACGGCATTAAGCGGATGTTGCCCGGCAAATGTCAGCGGGGCGCCCGAAACCAGACCCTGCAATTTGGCGAAGGCGACGATCGAGCCGGTAAAGGTGATCGCGCCGATTGTCAGCCCGAGTCCCATCTCGACCAGGCTCGCGCCGTAGATGCTGCCAGCCGGACTGAGGATCGCGTAGTCCTCGGGCGCGGCAAAGGCGGCGGCAGCGACGCACACCGCCGCGAGGCCGACAAGGCTGTGGAAGGCCGCGACAAGCTGCGGCAGCGCCGTCATCTGAATCTGGCGGGCGATGTAGGTGCCGATCGCGCCGCCGATCAGCAGCCCGGCGATGATCAGCCAAAAACTGACGACATGCGGTGTCGCCAGCGTCGTCAGCACGGCAATGACCATGCCGGCAATGCCGAAATAATTGCCGTTCCGCGCCGTGTCGGGCGAGGACAAACCCCGCAGCGCCATGATGAAACAGATCGAGGCGATCAGGTAGAGAAAGGCGGAATAGTTTTCGCCCACGGCTTTTTCTTTCGTTATTTCTTGCGCTGGAACATTTGCAGCATGCGCTGGGTGACAATGAAACCGCCAAAGATATTGACCGAGGCGAGTGTCACCGCGATGAACCCCATGATCTTCGCAAAGCTGATGCCTCGCGGCCCGGCAGCGATCAATGCGCCGACGATGATTACGCTCGACACCGCGTTGGTGACGCTCATCAGCGGCGAATGCAACGCCGGGGTGACGCGCCAGACGACGTAATAGCCGACAAAAACCGCGAGCGCGAACACCGTCAACTCGAACACGAACGGCGAGGCGCCATGCGCCACCGGCGCCTGCACAATGGTCAGCTGCTGCGCCAGATTGTCGAGGTTCTGCGCCAGCGCCCTTGCATTGTTGGCGAGCTCGCCGGCGGTTTGAGCAAGCGAGGCGGGATCCGCCATGGTTCCTCCGTTAATTCGCCACGGGCGCGGGCGCGGGCTCGGCTTCCGCCGGCGGCGCCAGCGCGGGATTGACGACCACGCCATCCATCGTCAGCAGCGCCGCCTTGACGATCTCATCCGATGTGTCGATGCGCAGGTTTTTCTCTTTGTCGAAGAGCAGCGCCAGGAAGGCCGACAGGTTGCGCGCGTAAAGCAAGCTCGCATCGACCGGGATGTGTGCTGGCGCGTTGGCGTACCCGATGATCTTGATCCCACCGGCCGTGACCACGGTCTCTTCGGGCTTGCTGCCCTCGACATTGCCGCCCGCTTCGACCGCGAGATCGGCAACGACCGACCCCGGCGCCAGCGCCTCCAGCATTTCTGCGGTCAGCAGGACGGGCGCCTTGCGGCCGGGGATCAACGCGGTGCAGATCACGATATCGATCCGCTTGAGCGCGTCGGTGATCACCTGGCGCTGGCGGCGCTGATAGTCCTCGCCCATCTCGCGGGCATAGCCGCCAGCGGTCTCCGCGCTCTTTGCCGCTGCCTCGTCGACATTGAGAAAGGTGGCGCCGAGGCTCTCGACCTGTTCCTTGGCGGCGGCGCGCACATCGGTCGCGAACACGACCCCGCCCAATCGCCGCGCCGTGGCGATCGCCTGCAAGCCGGCGACCCCCGCCCCCATCACCAGGACCCGCGCCGCCTTGATCGTGCCGGCGGCGGTCATCATCATCGGCATCGCGCGGCCGAATTCCGCCGCCGCGTCGACCGCCGCCTTGTAGCCGGCGAGGTTGGCCTGCGACGACAATACGTCCATCGTCTGCGCCCGGGTGATGCGCGGCACCAGCTCCATCGCCAGCGCGTTGACCCCGGCACGGGCATAAGCCGCGACCTCGTCGGCGTGTTGCAGCGGGGACAGCAGGCCGATCAGCACCGCGCCCCTCTTGATCAGCGTCAACTCGTCGAGCTGCCCGTCGCCGCCAATCAGCGGACGCTGCACCTTGAGCACGATATCGGCGCCGTCGAGCGCCGCGGCTTCGTCGCCGGCGATCGTCGCGCCGGCCGCTTCATAGGCGCTATCGATAAAAAATGCCGCGGCGCCAGCGCCCGTCTCGACCACGACGTCGAGCCCCAAGCCCTTCAATTGCTTCACAGTGTCCGGCGAGGCCGCGACCCGCCGCTCAAACGCGCGTCTTTCCTTGACGATGGCGATCTTCATCGCGCGACCGTCCCCCATCCGCGGTGGCATTGCCCAGGCCGCACAATGCCGCGGGGTGAATCGAATGTGAAGCGAATGTACCGCTCGGCCGCAATGCGCGCCATGCTTCCGCCAAATTTGAGGCGCGTGGTAGGGTTGGCCGGCGAGTGTTTTGCCTATGCGCGGCTTGGAGATTGCATGAATGAGGGGCCCCTTATCGCGCCGCGATGGGCATCAGCCGGAATAATCGCAAGGTCCGAACGTTGTCGTCTCGTTGGAACTATGGAGAAACGCCGGACCGCGTGGTTTCGCCCGTGGAACCGGTAAGCAAACGGTTCAGCGATCAACTGATCGCGGTGCTGCCACGGCTGCGGCGGTTCGCCGCCGGCCTGACCCGGTCGGCGAGCGAGGCCGACGATCTGGTCCAGGCAGCGTGCGAAAGGGCGTTGGCGCGGGAGCATCAATTTCAGGAGGGGACGCGGTTCGACAGCTGGATGTTTCGCATCGTTCAGACGATCTGGATCGATCAGCTGCGAGCCCGCGATACGCGTAAGGAGGATGGAGAAATTGCCGAGGAGCGACTCGGATCGGATGAGCCGGTGCGGCGCGTCGAAGCGCGCCTCGCGCTGTCGGAGGTGCGGCGGGCTGTTGCGCTGCTACCACCGGATCAGCGGGCGACGCTGATGCTCGTGACGGTCGAGGGCCTCAGCTACAAGCAGGCGGCGGATGTGACCGGCGTTCCGGTCGGCACCATCATGAGCCGCCTCGCTCGCGCGCGCGTCGCCTTGCAGCAATTGCTGGAGGCCGGCGTCGGCGAGCGCAGGAGCGTGAGAGATGCAGAAGCATAGTGACGAAGCCCTGGTGGCTTATCTCGATGGCGAACTCGACGGCGACGAGCGGGCGCATGTCGAGGCGTGGCTGGACGCCGATCCGAGTGTGCGCGACCGGCTGCTGACGCTTGCCGAGTCGGCGACGACGCTGCGCGCCGCATTCGCCGATTTTGTCACCGATCCGGTGCCGGAACGGCTGATCGCGGCGGCGCGCGGCGAGACCACCGCTTCGGTCGAGGCGGAGATCGTCGAGCTGCGGCCGCGGCGCGCGGATCCGACACCGCCCCCATCGCGGCGCTGGTACATTCAGCTCGCCACGGCCGCAGCGCTCTTCGGGCTCACGGTCGGAGTTGGCGCTGGTTATGTCGGCAACGGCATGCTGGCGACGCCGAAAGTCCCGGCGGACCGCCAGATCCAGACCGCCGCAACCAACAACTGGCTCGAGAATGCCGCCGGCGACTACAAGCTGATGGTCAATGCCGGCGATACGCTCGTCGATGTGCCGGCGAGCGCCGACAATGGCGATGTTCTGCAGAAAATCAGCCAAAACCTGCCACAACAGGTTCGGCTGCCCGATTTGAAGCCGTGGGGGCTATCGTTCCAGGGTGCTCGGCTGGTGGTTGTCGATGGCAAGCCCGCGGCGCAGCTCGTCTACACCACGGATAACAAGGCAATCGGACCGCTGGCGCTGATCATCGGCTCGACCAAGCAGCCGGACATCGCGCCGACTTTCGAGCGGCGCCAGGATTTGAACCTTCTGTATTGGCGCCATCAGGGACGCGCCTCGGTGCTCGTCGGGCAAACCGAAATCGGCTATTTGTGGGGCATCGCCAACGACGTTGCCTGGCAGCTCGACGCGATCTAGTTTCTGCCCGCCGCCGTGAGAAGCCGGACACGACCAACTCATCTTTGATCGCGCGGGCGCGCCGACACTAGAGGGCACCGTCGTGCCGGCAATGACGCTGACCTGCAAAACGTTATAATCTCAATCGGCAGCCGAACAGGGGGCAGCCGGTGCGATTGTTGTTGGTCGAGGATAACGAACGTTTTGCCGCGTTGTTAAAGCAGGGGCTCGCGGGCGCCGGCTTTGCGGTCGATGTGCTGGCGACCGCAAAGGATGCGTCGGCCGGGCTCGAAACCGGGCGCTGGGATGTGGTGGTGCTCGATCGGGGCCTGCCCGACACCGACGGGCTCGACGTGCTGACCGAGATGCGGCGGCGTGGCGACACGACACCCGTGATGATCCTGACCGCGCATGGCAGCCTTAAGGACCGCGTCACCGGGTTGCAGTCGGGCGCCGATGATTATCTCGTCAAGCCGTTCGCGCTCGAGGAGCTGGTCGCGCGGCTGCAGGCATTGCTGCGCCGCCCCGGCAATCTCCTTGGTCTGGCGCTGCGGCTCGGCAATCTGACGCTCGATACCGTGGCCCGCCAGGTGTTTATCGACGATCGCCCGATCGCGTTCTCGGCGCGTGAGATCGCCGTGCTCGAACATTTGATGCGGCGCAGCGGCCGTGTCGTCGCGAAGACGCTGCTCGAAAGCGGACTCTATGGCCCCACGCAGGAGGTCGGCTCCAACGCCGTCGAGGTGCATGTCCACCGTCTGCGCCGACATCTGGCCGAGACCGGCGCCTCGGTGCAAGTCCATACCGTGCGCGGCGTCGGCTACATGATCGGCGAGGAAAAATAATTGTTCCACTTCCGCTCGGTCGTCGGTCGGGCCATCGCGCCGCATCTGATAGCGATCGTCGCGACCTCGATCCTGATGCCCTTGGCGCTTTACCTGATGCTCAAGCACGCCGCCGACGATCTGCATGAAAATGCGCTGCGCGAGCAGGCCGCCGAGTTGGTGCGCCATATCGATCGAGGACCCGACGGCGCGTTGCAGATCCACCTGTCGCCGCGGCTCGTCGACCTCTATTCGCCGGATTACGCCCGTTACTCCTACGCCGTCGGCGACAGCGGTGGGCACGTCCTGTTGTCGTCGTTTCTCGATCGCCGCTCGATTACCGGCACGATGCCGTCGATGGATCGGCCCGTCACTTTTTCCGGCCGATATGACGGCATCGAGATTTTTGGTATCAGCGAGCCGGTCGAGATCGCCGGCGAGAAATTGTGGATCGAAGTCTCGCAGGATCTTGCCCATCGCGATGTGCTGATCGACGATATCGTCGCCGATTTCTTTACCCGCGTCGGTTGGATTACTGCGCCGATTCTGTTCCTGTTGCTGATCATCGATGTCGCGATCATTCGACGCGCGATGCGCCCGGTGGTCGCCGCTTCGAACCTTGCCGAACGGATCGGTCCCCTCCACACCGATTTGCGGCTGCCCGAGACCGGCATGCCGCGCGAAGTGCAGCCTTTGGTACATGCGGTCAACCAGGCGCTCGACCGGCTTGAGGAAGGATTCCGCGGCCAGCGCGAGTTCACCGCCGACGCGGCGCACGAACTGCGCACGCCGCTCGCCATTTTGCGTGCGCAGATCGACATGATCGGCGACCGCGAGCTGGCCCAATCGCTGCGCCAGGATGTCGAGAACATGAGCCGCCTCGTCAATCAGCTGCTCGAGATGGCGGAGCTTGAAACCTTTGTGATCGGGCCCGACGAGATCGCCGACCTCGTCGCCGTCGCGGCGGAGGTCGCCGCCTTCCTCGCACCGATCGCGCTCGCTCACGACAAGCGGGTGGCGGTTACCGGCGCCCACGCGCCCGTGCGGGTGCACGGCAACCCCGACATGCTCGCCCGTGCCGTGCGTAATCTGGTCGAGAACGCACTGGCCCACACGCCGTCCAATTCTACCGTGGAGATCGCCGTCGATGAGCGCGGCGCGATCGCGGTCTATGATCGTGGGCCCGGCGTGCCGGTAGCGGAACGCGAACACATCTTCCGACGCTTCTGGCGGCGCGACCGGCGCCGGCAGGGCAGCACCGGGCTTGGCTTGTCGATCGTCGCGCGCATTATCGAACAGCATGGCGCGCAGGTGTCGGTCGCGGATCGACCAGGCGGCGGCGCGGTATTCATGCTGAGTTTCCCGGCCTTGGCCGTCGCGCCGGAGGCTCCCCAGCGCGCGCTGGCCCCGGCCTCCTAAAGCCGCGTGCGCTACTCGGCAGGCTCCGACTGGAGCTGGATATAGTTCTCGATGCCGATCTTGGGGATCAAGCCGAGTTGCGTTTCGAGGAAGTCGACATGCTCTTCCTCGCTTTCGAGAATCATCTCGAACAACTCGCGACTGATGAAATCTTTGACGGTCTCGCAATAAGCGATGGCCTCGCGCAGCCGCGGCATCGCCGCCTGCTCGAGCTGCAAGTCCAATTCGAGCAACTCCTTGACCGTCTCGCCGATCAGCAATTTGTTCAAATCCTGCAGGTTTGGCAGCCCTTCGAGGAAGAGAATGCGATTGATGAGCTTGTCGGCATGCTTCATCTCGTCGATCGACTCTTTGTACTCGTAGTCGCCGAGCTTGGTGACTCCCCAATGCTTAAGCATCCGGGAGTGTAAGAAATACTGGTTGATCGCAGTCAGCTCGTTTTTGAGCACCGCATTGAGATGCTGGATGACAGTCGGATCGCCTTGCATGGCCAGCCTCTACGCGTTGGACGCGCTAGCTTAACGCGAAACGCTGGCAAACTGTTGCAAGATCATGACTAGTCGTCGCCGCCAGAGTCGACCGCGGCGCCGTCTTGCTGGCGCAGCATTTGCCGCACAAAGGGAACGCATTTGCCGCATTGCGGCTCGCAGCCGAGCGAGCGGTAGACCATCGAAACCGAGCAGCCACTGTCGCATTGCGAACGAATGTCGCGATCGGTCAGGCCATTGCACAGGCAGATATACATGCGTGCCTCGGTGGCGGGGTGCCGGTGATGTAGCAAACTTGCGAATGCCTCGCAACATCACTCGCGCGCGGCCCAGCCATGCCTATTGCGAATGGTTATCATTGGATTGAAACCGCGAACGCCGCCTCGCATGGCCCGCCGCCAGCCGCTATGGTGGGGTGAAACAATGTCGTCCCCTAGCCGACCCCGGAGGAAACCAACATGGCCGAGACCCCGACCTTTGGCCGCTATGCCGAAATCCCCTATGACGAGATGACCCCCGAGCAGCAGGAGGGTTACCGCTCGCTGATGGAAACGCGCGGCCGGCTGCCCGGACCGAACAAGATCTATGTCCATAACCCCAAACTGGTAAAGGTGATGGGGCCATTGGGCGCCTATTTCCGCACTGGCTATTCATTGAGCGAGCGGGAGCGCGAAATCGCGGTCGTCATCATCAACAGCAAATGGCACTCGGCCTACCCGACCAACGCGCATGAGCGCGCCGCCAAGGCCTGCGGGCTGCCGGCCGACAAAGTCGAGGCGATGCTCGCGGGTTTGCCGACCTCATTCGATGATGAACGCGAGCAGATCGTCTATGAGATGGCGACATGCCTGTCGAATTCGCGCTGGGTGTCGAAGGGCCTCTTTGATCGCGCGGTCGCAGCGCTTGGCCACGAGGGCATCACCGACGTGATCTGCTTGATCGGCTTCTACACCAGCGTATCGATGACCCTCGCCTTCTATGATGTTCCCGCCGGCGCCGAAGGCATGAACCGCGACTGACGGCCACAAGGCCGCCCGTCCTCACGCCGGTCGTTTTGCCGCCACCGTCAGGATGTCGACAAAAGCCTTGAGCGTCATGCCCGACCGGCCGCCAGCCCGTGCTGCCGCCTGATTGACGTGCGACAGCACACCGTCGTGATAGAGCGCGCGGGAATCACCGATCGGCGCGCTGGCGGCGGAGACCGCGCCGGCGGGGATGGCTCTCTGGTCGAGAAATGACAGGCGGGCGATCCCTGCCCCGTCCATCCCGATGCCGGCATCGCTAAAGAACACCGCGTAGACATCGGGCTTCACCGCATTGTCGGGCCGCCCGCCGGACAGCGCGGCGTGCGACGCGGTGACGACGATCTGCCCTTCATCCTCGGGCTCGATCATCCCGACGGAATCGGCGCACACCAGGCGCGGCTCGCCAGGGTTGTCGCGCAAGATGAAGCGCGCGCCTTCGGTGATCGCGGGCGGCATTTCCATCGGCACCGCAGCCGCGCGCATCAGCTCCGCGCATTCGCGCACGCTCTGCCCCACACGGCAGCCAAGCGCGGAAGCGGTATGATTGACGCGGCTGATCGTCCCGTGCGCGAGCATATGATCGCCATCGCCGATATGACAGGTCTGGGCGTCGGCGGTGGCGGCGGCCATGTTGATGCGGTCGAGGAAATCGAGACCGACAATGCCGGCATCGTCCTTGCCGACACCGGCGTCGTTCATGATGACCGCGCGCACCGGCCATTTCGCGGCGTTGTAGGCGTTGTAGCGGCCGCCATAGGACCCCGAGACGACGACGTGCCCGCGATGCTCCTCGCGCACGAACGAACAACTCGCCACGGTCATGATCTTTACCGCTTCACCCGATGCGCTCATCCGCCTGGCCCTCCCGCACGACCGTCATCAAAGCGACGGCGGTGTCGCCAGCATGCGCCACGGAAGCCGCAAACCAAAGGAAACGCCGTTTCGATCGCCGACTTACGGCCCCATATCCGGCCCCCGATGTGGCCTCCATGCGTTGGCCGCTATCGCCGAAATTCTCCGGCGGGATGAGCCCGCATCGCGGACAACGTCGTTGCGACACAACGCTCGGATGAAGATCGCCTGCCGCATTGCCGCGACGGGAGAAAGACCGCTAATGTTTGGCGGTGCGCCATCGGTGCAACCGTCACTCAAAATCGGCGCGAAGCGAGGGATTGCATGGGGAGTTGGTTCCGCCGCCACGCCCTGATCTTGCTGGTCGCGGCCGTTATTGTCCCTACCGGGCTTTGCGGTTCGGCGGTCGCGCAGACAATCACGCAATATCCGGTTCCGAGCAAGTACAGCGAGCCGGATGGCATCACCGTAGGTCCCGACGGCGCCCTCTGGTT
>Ga0181537_10001604_pt1 | contig 20601 bp, 11 predicted proteins | sample PEATcosm2014_Bin_39_FD_119765 | JGI IMG/M metagenome (GOLD analysis project Ga0181537, IMG submission 119765) | Peatland microbial communities from MTU Mesocosm Facility, Houghton, MI, USA - PEATcosm2014_Bin23_10_metaG | ecosystem: Environmental > Terrestrial > Soil > Wetlands > Peat | place... | reverse complement strand
GAAGAAAGCCCCTGGTCCTGCCTTTGAAACATGGGAAACATGAGGCCCGTGCGAGCCTCCCACGGGCGTTTGCCCCGCGGGTGCTTACCCTCCAACCCCGTCCCTTAAAATCGCTGTATGTGCGGAATTGTCGGTTACGTTGGTCCCAAAAAAGTAGTCCCGGTCATCATCGAGGGATTGCGGCGACTGGAATATCGCGGATACGACTCGGCGGGCATCGCCGTTGGCAGCCCTTCAAGCGACACTCTTCAGCTCCGCCGCGCGCCCGGTAAGCTCGTCAACCTCGAAGAGGTTCTCCGTGAGCACCCGCTCGACGGAACCTTCGGCATTGGCCACACCCGTTGGGCCACGCATGGACGCCCCACGGAGGAAAACGCGCATCCCCATCGCGATTGCACTGGCCGCCTCGTCGTGGTTCACAACGGCATTGTCGAGAATTATCTCGATCTGAAACACGAACTCATCGACCAGGGCCACATTTTTGTTACGGAAACCGACACCGAGGTCATTGCCCACCTCATTGAACAAGTTCAGAACGATGCTATCGCCGCTAGTGCGCCAATCGTCCTTGAAGAAGCCGTCCGCCGTGCTGTGAAGCGCCTTACCGGGGCCTTTGCGCTTGGTGTCTTATCCGCCCATGAACCGGACAAAATCGTCGCCGCACGCTTCGGCCCGCCCGTCGTCATCGGCGTGGGCGACGGAGAGTCGTTTGTCGCCTCCGATGTTCCCGGCATCCTGCACCACACCCGCAATATGATTCTCCTCGCCGACGGCGATATGGCCATCCTCACCCTGGCCGGCGTGCAGCTCACCGACTTTGACGGCAACCCCATTCAACGCGCCATCACCCGCATTCAATGGGATCCCATCCAGGCTGAAAAGGGCGGCTTCAAGCACTTCATGCTCAAGGAAATCTGGGAGCAGCCGCGCGCCATTACCGACACCACCGTTGGCCGCGTCTCGCTCGACTCCGGCAAAATCTTCCTTGGCGAAATGAAGATTCCCGATGAGGAGCTGGCCGCCGCGTCCAGCATCAACATCGCCGCCTGCGGAACCAGCTGGCACGCTGCCCAGGCCGGCAAGTACATGATCGAACGCCTCGCGCGGCTCCCCGTCGACGTCGATTACGCAAGTGAATACCGCTATCGCAATCCCATCCCTGACCGCAACGCTCTCGGCCTGCTCATCACTCAGTCCGGTGAAACCGCCGACACTCTGGCCGCGCAGCGCGAGATGATCGCCCTCGGCTCCAAGACCGTCGCCATCTGCAATGTCGTTGACGCCATGGTGGCCCGTGAGGCCCACGGCGCCATTTACACCCGTGCCGGCCCGGAGATCGGCGTGGCATCCACCAAGGCGTTTACCTCGCAGCTCACTGCTCTGTTTCTGCTCGCTGTCAAACTGGGCCAACTGCGTGGCCGCATCGATCCGGAACGCTCCATAGCCCTCATTGGCGAACTCAGCCGTATCCCCGCCAAGATCGAGGAGACGCTGCGCTCCCGCACGGACCAATGCGAGCATTTGGCCGCCAGCTTTGCCAATGCTCGCGACTTTCTCTATCTCGGCCGCGGCATCCATTTCCCTATCGCCCTGGAAGGCGCGCTGAAACTGAAGGAGGTTTCTTATATTCACGCGGAAGGCTACCCAGCCGGCGAGATGAAGCACGGACCCAACGCGCTCATCGACGAAACCCTGCCTGTGGTGGTGCTGGCCACCCGCGACGACACCGATCCGGCATCGAAACTGCGCTATGAAAAGACGCTTTCGAATATCCAGGAAGTCACCGCCCGCTCTGGCCGCGTGATCGCCATAGCCACTGATGGCGACAGCACCATCGGCAATCTGGTGGAGCATGTGATTCTCATACCGCCGGCCCCCGAGCTGCTTGCGCCGCTTATCGAGGTCGTGCCCCTGCAACTGCTGGCCTACTACATTGCCGTCCGGCGCGGCTGCGACGTGGATCAGCCGAGGAATCTCGCCAAGTCGGTAACTGTGGAGTGACGATTTTCATTCTTTCATGTCCTCGGCGGTGGACTGCCTTTCGCGACTAGAGCGATTCCACGATTGCTGTGCCTTTGTATCCGCGGTGACGAAACCTCCGTCTCAATTGCGATGGATACTTTGTTTGACAAAGAGCATCTGAATCCCGAAGCAGACACAAGCATTTACATTGACGGCTTCGACCCGCCTGTTGGCTCAAGCGGGTTAGACAATGCTCTTACAAAAAAAGGATCAAACGTGAGGTCCGCCACGGGCGGGTGCAGGGGACGGTTTATCGGCAGCGGCGCTTCACGCAACTGTACACCCTGGCCGGCATCGATTTGCCGGCCTCGGTTGATGAAGCGCACGAGATTCTGACCGGCCGGGCAACACGGCGCATTCCGGAGCGGGAGTTCGAGGTCTGCAAGCGGTCGGAGTACGCGCGCCTGGCTACGATTTCCGTCGCTCACTTGTACAACCTGCGCCACCACCAGCGGCTTCTGAACTACACCAGGATGCGGCTCGCGGCGGAGCCTGGTGGAGACCAGGAACCAACTGCTAAGCTGAGTTGAATTCAAAACCCGAAAGGACAAAACCCACTTCGCCTACCTTTTGCTCCCGTCAGGCTCAACGTTCGGTGGGAAGAGACTACAATCGCGTCGCGACCTGAACGCCCACAGTCTTGAACTAAAGAATTCCACCCCCGGCGTTCGGCGGTAAACAAGCTCATATACTTCATGCAAATCCTGGGTTGTTTGGGCTGGTGATAAAGTTTGACTATGAGCGTGAGCAGACTCGCGGCCAAAATTTCTCAAATCCGATTCGCAGCTGGAATAGCTGGTCTTCTCCTCATGACCGCTCATTGTGTGTCGGCCGAACAGCCCGGTGCAGCGTCAGGCGCCGCGCAGCCAACTCACGATCCCGGCCGTCCCGAATCGGTCTGTGAACCCTCGCAACTGGATTCGCCTTACATCCCGGTCGACAGCTGGGTCTATCCCGCCGTTTTGCGCCTTTATTCTCTCGGGTTCATTGATACGGTCTATCTCGGTATGCGGCCCTGGACCCGTTCCAGCGTCGATCGCATGCTTGAAGATGCAGGCGGTCATATTGAGGACGCCGCCGACGGACCAGTTACCGACGAGGCGCAGGGAATTTATGAGGCCTTGATCCACGAGGTACGCACCGATATTCAGGGTCCATGTCTTCCCCACGAGAGTAGCGTCCGCGCCGAATCAGTATATTCCGTCGTGCGCGCTATCAGCGGCACGCCGCTGCGCGACAGTTTTCACCTCGGCTCTACCATCATCAACGACTACGGTCGTCCCTATGCCAACGGCTTCAATAACTACTCCGGCGCCAGCGGTTACGCTGTGGCTGGCCGCTTTGCCCTTTATGTGCGTGGCGAGTTCCAGGGCGCGCCTTCCGCGGCCGGCTATCCTGCCGCACTTTCCCAGGCTCTGGCCGCTCTTGACGGCACCACTTACTATTTCAGCCCCCCGTGCTGGTTAAACCAGACTCCCTGCACTACCATGCCCTTAAATCTGCAAACAACCATTCCCAATGGACCTGTTGCCACTGCCACTCAGGGACGCGTGATGGAGGCCTACGCTTCCGTACGCTTTCTTGATCACGAAATTTCATTCGGCAAGCAAGACGACTGGCTCGGACCCGGTGTCGGCGGCGCCATGGCTTACTCCAATAACGCTGAGAACATCTACTCCTTCCGAATCAACCGGGTCGAGCCGCTGCGGGTTCCACTGCTCTCCTATATCACTGGTCCCTTCCGCTATGAGTTCCTGGTTGGTCCCCTCAAAGGCCACACCTACCCCTTTGACCCCTGGATGCATACTGAGAAGATCAGCTTTCGGCCAACTCAGAACATCGAATTCGGCTTCCAGCGCACGGCAATCTGGGGTGGCAAAGGCCACGAACCCGTCAATCTTCACACTTTTCTCAGAAGCTTCTTTAGCCTCTCCGCCCCGGCCACAGGAGCCATCAAAGACAGCCCTGCAGACCCTGGCGCTCGATTTGGCGCATTCGACTTCTCATACCGCCTTCCATTCGTGCGCAAATGGTTAACGTTCTACTGCGATTCGGAAGTGCATGACGACGTCTCTCCTATCGATTCGCCACGCCACGCATCCTGGCGACCCGGCCTGTATCTCTCCCATGTTCCCGGCGTTGCCAAACTGGACATGCGCGTCGAGGGCGCCTCGACTGACCCGCCCTTCTTTCGCAGTGTTCAAGGGCAATACATGTACTGGGAATACCTCCAGAGACAGGGCTACACTAATAACGGCCAGCTCTTCGGCGACTGGATTGGCCGCGAGGACAAGGGCGGGCAGGCGTGGATCACCTATCACCTGAGTGGCAATGAATGGATTCAGGTAGGCGCGCGCAATCAAAAAGCGGCCAAAGACTTTATTGAGATTCCGTCCACCCCTGCTGTTGAGTACGGTACAACACTGAACGACATTAACTTCCAGGTCGTCAAGCGCATCGGTAAGGACTTCGAAGTCAATGGCAACTTCACCTACGAGCGTTGGAGGGCCCCCATTTATTTGCCTGGACTGCAAACGGTGACCACAACCAATATTCAGCTCACCTGGTTCCCGTCACGCAAAGTCAGCTTCTAAGGCCAGGTTCGATCCGCATCGGGTTTGCTCAAATTCCTCTGGCGCAAAACTGTTAGTTCAATCCGATCCAGGGTGGCGGATACAGCTTGAATCACCTCCTGCTTCAGAAGCGGGATGGCTCCCTCTGGCTCGTTCTCTGGCTTGAAGAAGCGAGCTTCGATGCAGATGCCGAAACGCCAATTACGGTAACACCGCAAGAGGTCACGCTTACAATCGCCGTCCCTGAAGCCCAGCAGGTGCTCAACTCAAGCGGAAGCGGCAACATGAAATGGGTTAAGGCATTTCCGCTTCTCTTTTTCTGCGACCGGCGAACATCTTTACTCAGCTCATTTTCGATAGCCCGATTGAATTGTGCTTCAACGTCATCACCGGGAATGTCGGCACCACAGTGTTCGCATTTTGCAGGGACGTTATCAGACTCGGTCACAATAATTGTGGTCGTTTCAGAGCATGTCGGACACTTGACAAGAAAGTTTTGACTTATGGCTTCATCATCTCCGCTGATAGTTATAGTACTTGCTTTTTCTTTCCGGATTGATTAGTCAATTTGCTTGATACCGGCAGTCTCAGGTCTCGATGTTTTGAGATCAGATAAACGACGAACATTGTGCGAGCGGATTGGGGTTCGTGGTTTCCCGCATCTCAGAATTCAGATGAGGAGCAAACGGATTGGTGGATGACCATTGCTCCAGACGCGGACGAAGACGTCCGCGCTACAGCCGGCCGGGAGGCCGGCGTTACTTTGGAAATTCGCTCCTTTGTGAGTAGCGCTGCTTCGTGGTCGACCTCGGTGGGGCTTGTAATCGACCCACCGAGGTTTCTCCTCTGCTCGATGCGACCGTTATTCTTCTTCTTCCTCCACTGGGCGCTTGGCGTTGGCCAGGATCTTCTCTGCTACCAACTGCGGGACAATGTCGTAGTGGTCCATCTCCATCCGGTAGCTGCCTTTGCCCTGCGTCATTGAGGTCAGAATGGTGCCGTAAGTGAGCATCTCGGCCATGGGAACCTGGGCATTGATCACGGTGGTCCGCCCCTTGGACTCCATGCCTCCGACACGCCCGCGCCGCCCGTTCAAGTCGCCCATCAATGCCCCCGCAAACTCGTCGGGCGCCTCGATCTCGACCTTCATCACAGGCTCCAGCAGGCAAGGTTTGGCTTGCTCCATGCACTTGCGAAAGGCGAGGCGGCCAGCCATCTTGAACGACATTTCGTTCGAGTCGACGTCGTGATAACTACCGTCGAAAACCGTAGCCTTAAAGTCCACTACGGGATACCCGGCAAGATAGCCGCGCGCCGCCGACTCCACAATTCCCTTCTCGATTGCCGGAATAAAGTTGCGAGGTACAGCGCCACCAAACACTTCGTTGCCAAACTCGAATCCACCACCGCGAGCAAGCGGTTCCATACGAATCTTGCAATCGCCGAACTGGCCATGGCCGCCGGTCTGCTTCTTGTGGCGGCCCTGCGCCTCCGCCTTGCCGCGAATCGATTCACGATACGGCACCTTAGGGGCTTTCAGCGTGACTTCCGCGTGGTAGCGCTTCTTGAGCCGGCTGACTATGGTTTCAATGTGCTGCTGGCCTGCGCCGGCAATCAGGAATTCATTGGTCATGGGGTCGCGGAAGAACCGAATCAGCCGGTCCTCTTCGATGAGCTTGTGAATCGCCGGCGCGAGTTTGTCCTCGTCGGCGCGGCTCTTGGGCTCAATGGCATAAGTCATGGCAGGCTCAGGGAACGCAACCAGGTCCACCTGAATCTCGGCGCCTTTCTGCCCCAGCGTATCGCCGGTGAACGTGTCGCGCAGCTTGGCCACAGCGCCTATATCGCCGGCGTGCAGTTCAGCCACTTCAACCGCTTTGCGGCCCTGCATCACGCTGAGGTGCGTCAGCCGCTCCTGCCCGCGCCGCGTGTAGTTCTCGACCGTGACGTCGTTCCTGACCACTCCGCTGATGACTTTGAAGAAGGAGATGCGCCCTGAAAATGGATCGGTCATGGTCTTGAATACCACCATGCCCACGGGCTCCTTGTCATCGACTCGCCGGAAGGTGAGACCCGCATCGGCAGCATCGCCCGCGCCTCCATTTCCCCCCACGGCCGCAAGCGCCGGGACGCGGACCGCAATGGGAGCGCGCTCAACCGGCGATGGAGTGTAGACCTTTAGAAAATCGAGCAGGTGATCGGTAGCCATGTTGGAGAGGCCGCTGGAGAAGAGCACAGGAAAGATCCGGTCCTCGCGAATGGCCTCGTGGAGGGCGGCGATCAGGTGTTCTTCGGGGATGGTGCCCTTCTCGAAGAACTCTTCCATTAGCTCGTCTTTGCCCTCGGCCACCAGTTCCACCAGCGCCTCATGGCGGGCCCTGGCGTCGGCTGCCAGGTTGTTGGGGATCTCGACAATTTTGCCACGGCCATCCCCTCCCGGCGTGTAGGAGAAGGCCTCCATGGTGACCAGATCGACGACACCGTGAAAGCCCTGGGCATCGGAGATGGGCAATTGAACGGGCACGCAATTGCGTCCCCAACGATCATGAATATCATCGATCAAGGCGCTTAATCCGCTGCCCCCGCCGGCTTTGGGATGGTCCATCTGGTTGACGACCACCACGCGCGGGACATTGGCATCCTCAGCGAATTTCCAAACGCGCTCGGTGACGGATTCGACGCCGTTCTGGGCATTGACGAGGACGATGGCGGCTTCGACGGGAAGCAGAGCGGCACGCGCTTCGTGGCTGAACATGTGGAAGCCTGGCGTGTCGACAAAATTGATTTTGACGCCCTGCCACTCGGCAAAGGCGACTGCGTTCTGCATCGTCGTGGCGCGGGCAATCTCTTCCTCGTCATAGGCGGTAGTGGCCGAGCCGTCGGCGACGCGGCCCTGGGTTGGGGTCATTTTCGCGGCATGCAGCAGAGCGGCAATCAGGGTGGTTTTGCCACTGTGCGCATGCCCCAATACAGCTACGTTGCGGATCTCACTTCCCTGGTACGTTTTCATGGTGTTCTCCTGGACCACCTGCGGTGGGGCCAACTGCCTTCGGCCCACGCTGTGGAGCTGTTCTTTGGCAATCTGGATTGAGGGATTTCATCGATTGGATGGGCTGGGCACAGGGATGACCTTGGGGCGTCCTTGGGGGCGTCCAGGTGGCCGAAATGGAGGGCCACGTGTCCCGGTCTGCCGTCTACCTCGTCCATTGAAGAGGGTCTCGGGCCTGCACCTCGGAGATGAACGGAGGATGAATCCGCGAGGCGCTTTTTGCTAAGAAGCGGATGCTATCACAGCCGGAGTGTGAACGTCCTGTGACTGGTCGCACAAGGACAAGAAAATAGGGAATCAGTGGCTCCGGCTGTTCGGAGGCCAGGGGGTCAGGATACGGCTCTGGGCTATCCAATCAGACTGCGATCGGTTGGGCGACTCGATGGTGCAATGCCAACAAGGCGAAGCTGGTTGGGATGAGCAGGAGATAGCAGGCGGCGGAGAGCAGCATGGTGACATTGATGCCGAACGACAGGCTGGTAATGACTGCCAGCACAGACGCCAGCACGCCGGTGGCGCCGTTGACTCCCCAAAACCATGGTGTCGGCTGGCTGTCGATTGCCCCTACCAGCCGCATTCCAGTGGGAAAGCCAAAGCCGAAGAGAAAACCGAGCGGCATGATGGCCGCCAGCGAGATGGCGATGCGCACGGGACGCTCCTGCGCGGTGGTGGCCTGAAAAATCGACGGCAGAACCAACTGCATGACGACGAGGTAGACCACTACCATGACTGCCCATGCAAGAAGCCTGCCGCGCGCGTCCAATCTGAGCCTATCCGAGGTGAGGCTGCCCAGGCCGGAGGCGAGGATCAAGCTAAAGAGGCACACGCCAAGAGAGTAGATGGGGTGGCCAAGATAGACGCCGAAGAACTGCAGGAGCGCAATCTCAGCCAACATGAATCCCATACCAATAAGGAAAAAATACAAACTGCCGGCGAACGCCAACGACCGCGTGCATTCGCGGGCCGCGCTTCTGAGGGGCACGAGGATGGTGGCGGTGACCGCGACCACCGAGATGCCGAGAATCATCATCAGGACGAGAGACGCCGCCAGGTTGCCCGAAGCAACGCCGCCCATGCCACTGTGCCGCACGACGGCCAGGAGGTCCGGAATATTGAATAAACGCAGCTGGTAGAAAAAGAAAGGGCGTTGATCGGTGGGCGCGGTGAGATTGAGATAGGTAGAATCGAGGACCCGATTCAAAGAGACGGGGTCATGGCTCTCGACGATCTGGAGCAGAAGCGGTGACTGTGGCGTAGTGTCCGGCGACAATAGTTCGGTAAAACCTCCATCGCGCACCGCGTCATGCAGGAGACGCAGTTGTTCGGGATTAAAGGGGGCCTTGGACAGTACCAGGGTAGCGAGGTTCGAGTTTGTGGCTACGAAAAGATGCGAGCGTGGATCTTTGACTCCACTATCCAGCAAAGCTGCCGACGCCAACCCGATCATGCGCCCAGTTTCATTGACGTCGCCGCCGGCGTACCAACGGCTCACGGTGAAGAAGCCATTACTGTTGATGGTATTCAAGAACGCGCGCCAACCTTCCAGGGTATAAAGGCCGTTTTCGCTTAGACTCAGAGCGCCGGCGCCGGTTGCAGCCCAGGTGTCGACCATGCTCATTTGCACCAGGTCGAATTTTTCGTGCGTGGCGGCAAACCAACTGCGCGCGTCGTCCACGTGCAGCTTCAGGTTGGGCAAAGCGGTGAGATTCGAAAACTTGCTGTAAAACGGGTCGCGCGTATGGAGATCGACGAAGATGGGATTTAATTCAACGCCGGTGATATCGGTGACGCCGAACAAGTGAGCTGTCAATATGTCGCGGCCGCCGCCAACGCCAATGACCGCGGATTTGTGGATCCCGGGAAGGCGATAAGCGAGGCCGACCAGATCGTACTTGAGGAAGGCAATGGAATCGCGCGTGCCGTCGTAGTGAAAAATGGAGGTGCCGGCAGAACCATCGATGTTGAGCGCGGCAGTGGGAACACGCGTATCCGTGGGCATGTTCGGGGAAGGCGCCCACATTTGCGGAAACCGCACGCTTGGTGAAAACCATTCCACGCGCGAGTAGGTATTCCACCGCACGTGCACGCCCTCAGTGTTAGAGGGCTCGAACAGGCCCTTGACGACGATGGGCTGAAAATCGATGCCGGACATTGCGTTGAAGTAAACCAGCGCGAACAAGAGGAGCATGAACTTGCCGGGATGACGCCACCAGGGCGCCTTATTCAGAAGGCGCAAGTGTTCGACGCCGGCGCTGTATGAAAAGGCCAGAGCGGCCACGGCGGAAATGGCGCCGGCCAACACCACGGCGGTGGGAGCGGGGAGAACATTCAGCAGGCCGATGACTGCAACGCATCCCAATGCGGCGCCAACAAGATCCACCCCGTACACTTGTCCCGCAGGAAACGGACTGCGCGTGAGCGCCAGACTGACCACCACGCCCGAGAAGATGTAGGGGATAGCCATGACCGCAAAGAGCAGAGCCCACGCAACAACCGTAGTGAGCGAGTACGGCGTAACGGTGATCAGGCAGAACTGCACAACAACGGAAGCGGGCATGGCCGCCGCGGTTAGCAGTGAGAACTTCGACAGTGTTTCGGGAAGTGGCGTGGCCTGGAATTGCTCACGCCGAAGATACGCCCAGACAGCGCCCACTGTCATACCCAGCATGGCTACGCTGATGGCAAAGAAGGCCATGTAATACCAGGCAATCACGGAGAGGATACGCGTCTGCAGGATTTGAAAAATGAGGGACGAAAACGAGATGAGAAAAACACCCAGCAGAAAAGGCGTCCTGCGAAAACTGCCTGTTTGTGTCATTGGAGCCGGAATCTCCTTGCGCCCAGGATTCTCTGAATGGGGGATGTGGGTGCAATGATCGTCTGCCAGCGGGCCTTGCCGTGTCAAAAGATTGGGGCGAGCCGCTTTCTGCCAAAGAGCAGATGCTATCAGAGCAGGAGTGTGAACTTCCTGGAAGTCTTGGCACACGTTGGACAGTGAATCGCCGGAAACGGCCCCGGGGATGAATTGGAACTCGATCAAGGTCCCCGCTGAGTGCTATCTTTACGCGATGCGATTTCTTTCATTCGGCTCCAGTTCATTGTGCCTTCTTGCTTTCGCTTCCGCCGGATTTGCCCAGACCCCGCCGCCTCCACAGCCGTCGCCAGTGTTCCAGCAGCCGCCTGCGCACGTTGATGCGGAATTGGGAGAAATCCCCAGCAGGCCGGGAGATGGGGATGGCGCCTATAAGACGCACGACTACCGCGACCTATTTGCCGAGCACGGGCACTCACCGGCAGAGACACGGGCAAAGATCGACAAGGCTTTTCAGCAGCTGTTTCACGGCGACGGGCAAGAAGAGCGCGTCTACTTTGAGACCGGCGCAAACGAGAACGGACCGCTTGCGTACATGACCGACTGGGCCAACAACGACGCGCGCACAGAAGGCATGAGCTACGGAATGATGATCGCGGTGGAGCTTGACAAGAAGCGCGAGTTTGACGCGCTTTGGAACTGGGCGAAGACCTACATGCTGGTTACCGACCCGCAGAACCCGTCAGTGGGCTACTTTGCGTGGTCCATGGGCACGGACGGGACGCCGCGTTCGACTGGCGCGGCACCCGATGGCGAAGAGTATTTCACCATGGCGCTCTACTTTGCGGCGCATCGCTGGGGCAACGGGACCGGCATCTATGACTACCAGGCTGAGGCGGACAAGATCCTGCGCGGGATGCGGCATCACCCTGTTCTAACAGGAATGAGCCCCTTTCGCATTCATCCGGGCGACGCTCCGTTTATACAACCGGATCATCCGTGGCCCAGCCCCAACAGCCACAACGCGGAAAGGGAAGCGGCGGCTAAAGGCACGCCGTGGCCGCCGGTTTTCCGGTTCAATCGCGGACCGCACCAGGAACAGATTGGCCCGATGGTGGACGAAGCTCACTTCATGATCAAGTTTGTGCCCAATGTGGATGGCGGTGTGACGGATGCGTCCTATCACCTGCCTGCGTTCTATGAGCTATGGTCGCGCTGGGGACCGGAAGAGGATCGGGCGTTCTGGGCCAAGGCGGCGGATGTGAGCCGGGACTTGTTCGCAAAAGTGACGGGGCCGGATACAGGACTTACCCCGGAACGGAGCCACTTCGACGGAACCACTGTAATTGGCTGGGACGGAAAGCCTACGCCGTTCGCCTACGACTCCTACAGAAGCGCGAGCAATTGGTCTGTGGATTTTTCCTGGTGGCACAAGGATCCGGAGGAAACAGTGCTGAGCGACCGGATCCAGAAGTTCTTCTATGGCCAGGGGATCGAGAAGTTTGGCGATCGCTACACTCTGGATGGAAAGCCGCTTTCGACAAGGCATCTGGTTGGACTGGTGGCGACCACGGCGGCGGCCAGCCTTGCAGCGACCGATGGGCCGGTTTCCAAGGCATTCGTCGAGGAGCTTTGGAATGCGCCGATTCCCGAAGGCGAGCAGCGCTACTACGATGGCCTGCTTTACCTGATGAGCATGATGCATTGCAGCGGGAATTTCAGGATTATCGAAGCAACGGCCAAGCGTTAGCGCGCGATCACAAACTTACCGCGGCCGGCAGAATCTCTTCGACGTCGACCCACTGGGTGGGATAATTGCCCGTATAACAAGCGGTGCAATATCCCGATTTCTCCGGGCTTTGGACGGAAGCCAGCAGCCCTTCGAGAGACAGATAGGCCAACGAATCCGCTTCGATGAACTGACGGATTTCTTCTACTGACTTATTGGCGGCGATCAGGTCGCGCTTACTTGGCGTGTCAACGCCGTAAAAACAGGGCGATATAGTCGGCGGACAGCTGATGCGGAGGTGAACTTCCTTTGCGCCTGAGCCGCGAACCATGCGAACGATTTTCCGGCTTGTCGTGCCACGGATGATGGAGTCATCGATGAGAATGACGCGCTTGCCTTCAAGGAGGTTGTGGACGGGATTGAGCTTGAGGCGGACGCCGAAGTCGCGGACGCGCTGCTCGGGCTCAATGAAGGTGCGGCCTACGTAGTGATTGCGGATGAGGCCCATGCGGAAGGGCAAGCCTGCCTGCTCCGCATAACCGAGCGCGGCGGTTACTCCGGAATCAGGGACGGGAACAACTACGTCGGCGGGAACGGCGGACTCGCGGGCGAGCTGGCGGCCCATTTGGTCGCGGCTCTCCTGAACCCAGCGGCCGAAGATGCGGCTGTCGGGACGGGCGAAGTAGACGTGCTCAAAGACGCAACTGGACTGCGGGTAGCCGGTGGCATATTGGCGGCTAGTGACTCCGTCCTCGGTGACCATAACCAGTTCGCCGGGGAGGACGTCGCGCTCAAAGTCTGCGCGGAGAAGATCGAACGCACAGGATTCGGAAGCGAAGACGATGGTGTCCGGTCCGCTGGTGTTACGGATCCGGCCCATGGAAAGCGGGCGGAAGCCTCGTGGATCGCGGGCGGCGAAGATACGGTCACGGGTCATCATGACGATCGAGAATGCGCCTTCGACCTGGGCAAGTGAGCCTGCGATGGCATCGACGAGCGAATTGGCGCGGGAGTGTGCAATGAGCTGGACGATGATTTCCGAATCGGAAGTAGTTTGGAAGTAGGCGCCGTCGCGCTCAAGCCGGGCGCGCACGTTGCCAAGGTTGACCAGGTTGCCGTTGTGAGCAATGGCAATAAGGCCCTTGGTAGAGTCGACGCGGATGGGCTGGGCGTTGAGCAGCGCGGAGTCGCCTGTGGTGGAGTAACGTGTGTGGCCGATGGCCATGGAGCCGGGGAGCTTGGCGAGAACATCGTCGGTGAAGATTTCCGAAACCAGGCCCATGCCCTTGATATTGGCCAGACGCTGGCCGTCGGCCGTGGCGATGCCGGCAGACTCCTGCCCGCGGTGCTGAAGGGCATAGAGGCCTAGATAGGCCTGACGCGCGGCGTCTGGATGGCCATGGATGGCGACTACGCCGCATTCTTCGTGCAATGTGTCGCCTGCGGCGACAGTGATCAGTGGACAGTGATCAGTGATCAGTTGCCTGGTTGTGTCGGCGACTACGGGGACGCCCTGGTAGAGACGCCGGGTCATGCCAGGACCTCGTCGTGGAGAGCGGCTTCAAGGGATTCGGCCCAGGGCTTGCGGAGACTGGCCAGCGGTGCGGAGATGAACGGCTCACCATAAACCGACACGTCAAGGCGATCGCCGCCTGTTACGCCGATGCGGGCGACGAGGAATCCATTGGAATCGGCAAGTTCTTCAATCGCGGCAATCCGGTTCGGGCTTGCCGAAACGAGCATTGTGGAGGCGGGCTCGGAAAACAGGCCGAAGAGTGGATGAACCATGAGGGACTGATGCTGCTCGACGGTTGCGCCAATGCTCTGTGGGAATGCGGCTTGCGCCAGGGCCACCGCGATTCCGCCATCGGAAATGTCGCGGGCGGAGTGAATCAGTTCGCGCTCGGCGAGAGTGGCCAGCAAGGTGTGCAAATCGGATTCGGCATCAAGATCAAGCGGCGGTGGTTGGCCCCAGAGCCCGCCGAGAACTACCTTGGCGTACTCGGAAGAACCAAAAACGATAAGCTCGGCATTGGCCTCGGCATCGGTCTCTTCGGTGCCTTCAGACACAACAACTGCCTCGTTCTCGAGCGCCGGAGCCAGAGGGCTGGCTTTGGGTTCAAGCTGATTCTGATGGTACGGGACATCGAGGTTCGGATCGGGCTGCTCGCCGCGCGGAACGGGCCATAACAGCAGAATCGCGTCACCCTCCGCCTGGAAATGAGCGGGGACAGCCTTGGTAACATCGTCGAGAATGCCGACGATGCCGAGGACGGGAGTGGGGTAAATGCCTTCGCCGCGCGTCTCGTTATAAAGAGACACATTGCCGCCTGTGATGGGAGTTAAGAGGGCGGTGCAAGCCTCGGCGATGCCATCGATGGCGGCGGAAAGCTGCGCCATGATTTCGGGCTTTTCCGGGTTGCCGAAGTTGAGGCAATTGGTCGCGGCCACGGGGGTTGCGCCAGTGGATGCAACCTTTCGCGCGGCTTCAGCCACGGCGTGCATCGCGCCAAGTTTTGGGTTGAGATAACACCATCGGCCATTGCCATCGAGCGCCATCGCCAAGCCCCGTTCGTGGCCGTCGACGCCTGTACCCTTAATCCTCATCACTCCGGCCTCGCCGCCAGGACCGATGACGGTGTTGGTCTGGACCATGGTGTCGTATTGCTCGTGAACCCAGCGCTTGGAACCCACGTTGGAGCTGGCGAGGAGCTTCTTCAGATCGTCAGTGTAGTTGCGATCCTGGGCCAGTTTGGCGAGGACGTCATCTGGCGGATCGAGTGGGACGGGAGCCATCCAGACGCCGACGGGCCGGTGATAGAGCGGAGCATCGTCAGTGAGAGACTGGTTGGGGATGTCGGCGACCAGTTCGCCATGATGGCGTATGCGGAGCCGTGGCAGCGGCTGGACCGTGCCGACAATGACGGCATCGAGACCCCATTTTTCGAAGACCCGCAGGACTTCGTTTTCACGGTCTTTGGTGGCGACCAGCAACATGCGCTCCTGGCTTTCCGAGAGCATGATTTCGTATGCCGACATGCCGGTTTCACGCTGCGGAACCAGGTCCAGTTCAACATCGAGGCCCACGCCGCCGCGCGCGCCCATCTCGCAGGTGGAGCATGTCAGTCCGGCTGCACCCATATCCTGAATGCCGACGATAGCGCCGGTCTTCATGGCTTCAAGGCAGGCTTCGAGAAGCAGCTTTTCCATGAAGGGGTCGCCAACCTGGACGTTCGGTCGCTTGGCTTCTGTGCCTGCGTGAAACTCCTCAGAGGCCATGGTGGCGCCGTGGATGCCGTCACGGCCGGTCTTTGCGCCAACATAGATAACGGGATTGCCGGTTCCGGAGGCCTTGGCGTAGAAGATCTCGTCAATGCGGACGAGGCCTAGGGCGAAAGCGTTAACAAGCGGATTTCCGCTGTAACAGGGCTCGAATTTGGTTTCGCCCCCGAGGTTGGGTACGCCAAAACAGTTGCCGTAACCGGCGATTCCGCTGACTACACCTTCGACAATCGAGTGATTCTTGTGAAGGATCGGTCGCTGGCCCGAGTCTGAGAGGAGGCCATCGCTCAAAGTAATCGGCCCGAAGCGGAGCGAATCCATGACGGCCAGCGGACGAGCGCCCATAGTGAAGATATCGCGCAGGATGCCGCCGACGCCGGTGGCCGCGCCCTGAAATGGCTCGATGTAGCTTGGGTGGTTATGCGACTCGATTTTGAAAGCGCAGGCCCAGCCATCGCCCACGTCGATGATGCCCGCATTTTCACCGGGGCCCTGGACAACACGGTCGCTTTTGGTTGGAAGCCGGCGGAGATGAACGCGGCTGGATTTGTAAGAGCAGTGTTCGCTCCACATCACGCTGAAAATACCCAGTTCCGTGAGGGATGGAACGCGGCCAAGAGCGGCCAGGATGCGATCGTACTCCCCCTCGGTGATGCTGTGCTGGGAGAGCACCTGCGGGGTTACCGTAACGGGTGAGGGAACAACTGCAGAGGAGTCAAAGTTCATCACGGTTGCCTCCATTGTCGCACGTTGCCTGCCGGACAGCGGATGTCTTCCGTTATGCAAGGCCTGAAAAAATGGCGTACGGATGTGTGGAAAACCGGGTTCAAGCCTTAACGGTTTGAACCGGCGAATCTCCTGGTTAACGAGCTTTCCGGCAGGCAGGAACGTGCCGGCGTGCGGAACAGGAGTATAGCGTCGAAGCTGAGGCTGTGCGATACTTAAATGCGGATTCCCATCCCATGCCGGGATGGCGGAACTGGCAGACGCAGCGGACTCAAAATCCGCCGATCGCAAGGTCGTGGGGGTTCGACCCCCCCTCCCGGCACCAATCTATTCTATTTAGAATCATAAGCTTACGATGAGAGCAAATCTGGCGTGTGTACAGCGTGTGGTCCTCGTCCTACGCTCGAACTATGCTTACGCTTTTCCGCCGCCACCTGGCTTCCTGCAAGCATTCCTCGAAGGGACGCAAGTATCGTTCGTGCGCTTGCCCAATCTCTGTCGAGGGAACGCCGCGTGGTGAAAAATTCAGAAAGTACTTGGACCTGCGGAATTGGGAAGCGACAAACTAGCTCGTGAGGGATTGGGAAGTGGACGGCGCGGCGGTCGTCGTGACTGTCAAAGAGGCCACTGAAAGATTCGTGAGTGACCGGGAATCCATGAAAATGAGCGATGCGATGATGCGAAAATATCGGCTCGTCGCAAAGGAACTCTCCGATCAATTCGGGGATGCTCCCCTACGTTCAGCGACGACCGATTCACTGAGGCGGTTGCGCGAGTCGTGGAGGCCATCTTCGAACTCGCGCCTGGAGATCAGCTCACCCTGCTCACCGATGGTGTTGTTGAAGCCCGCAACCAGTCCGGTGCGTTGTTTGGCTTTGAGCGATCGGCTGCGCTCAGTACCCGGCCGGCAGAAGCCATCGCCAGCGCGGCGCAGGCATTTGGATAGGACGATGACATAACCGTTCTGAGCTTGTCTTATGCAGGTGTTTCTGCCATCGCCTGAGGTCTTGCCAACGCGAGATCGATCCGTCTTCGCTGTTCGTGTTTGATTGGCCAGCCTCGTTCGATCTATCCAAGTTCGGTCACAGGCAGGGCGCGAAATCCGTTCGGAAATGGAAAGCCATTTGGTGTGCGGGAGACAACTCCGCCGGCGGTGAGGCGTGACTTGCCGATCACGTTGCGGACGAAATCCAAATTCACCGCATCGCCGTGGTCGGGGATTTCCGTCCATTTCGCCTCGAATAGCTCCAGGCGCCCACCTGTATCCACTATGAAATCGACTTCGCGCGTTCGGTCGCGCCTGAAAAAGAAACTGCCTGTGCGTCCAGCGCGGCGTTCGCGGGCTCTTAGTTGAGCGAAGACGAACGTCTCCCATTCCGAGTCACTGAATTGGCCTATCCCGCTTGCGGGAATTCCACGGACGCGATAGTAAAGTAATCAGATGCGAACCGGCAGCTTGTATGAACTCTCGGAGAGCGAGGTCCATATTTGGACTCTCTGTACCAGAGCTTCGACTGCGATACCCGCAGTGTGTGAACGAGTTTTGGCCAAGGACGAGTTAGACCGCGCTGATCGATTTCGCTTCGCCCATCTACGCGAGTCCTTTGTCATTGCGCGGGCTGGTCTAAGGTGTCTGCTCGGGCGCTATCTGGATATTTGTCCGGCGGATCTTCGGTTCATCTACGGCTCGAAAGGAAAACCCGCTCTCGAGTCTGCCGCCGGGGTTCAATTCAACATGACACATTCCGGTCGCCTGGCTGCGGTTGCGATCACCGCTAACTGCCCGATTGGCGTTGACCTGGAATTGATACGCCCGTTGCCAGACATGCAGCAGATCGCGGCCCGCTTCTTTTGCTCGGAGGAAGCCGCGGAGATTATGATGCTGCCGGCCAGTGAGCGAGAACTTGCTTTCTTCCGCTGCTGGACGCGCAAGGAAGCGTATATCAAGGCGATCGGCGACGGACTGTCCGCGCCACTGGATGGTTTTCGCGTAACCATGCAGCCTGGCGCCCCCGCACGTTTTGTCCACATCGGTCATGACACAAATGCCGCCAATGCATGGACTCTTCATGACCTCTGCTTCGCTCCGGATTACGCGGCAGCACTCGCTTACCGCGGTCCTCAGCGATCGCTTTCTATATTTCCGATTGCCGGCCTCGAAGAGCTTTTCAGTACGCCGCAACCCGACAGGGCTTTCTGAGGACCGGGCCGCGGCGTGCGGAACACGTGCGTTGACCAGGGTCATTCCCGCAGGGAGGGTTTCAGGACAACGCGCCCGCTCTCCCCTCGACCCACGAGTTCGTAGGCCTGGCGAGATTCGCTGAGCGGCATCGTTCTGCCGATAACGGGAGGCTGATAACTGCCTTCCTCGAAACCGTCCCGAAGCTTCTCAAGGATCTTAGCGGCCGATGTTAGATCCCGCTTGAGTGTGTCGACACCAAAGAGTTGGGACTCATTGTGATAGAAGTCCACCAGGTCAAAGCTTACGCGGCGCTCTGTCGGCGAGGTAATCTCCACTTGCCTTCCGTGGTGCGCAAGCAGTCCAATACCAACTTCGAACATCGGTCCTCCTGCTGCGTTGAACACAACATCCGCGCCAAAGCCATTGTTGTGCAAACGAAGAGTTGACCCAAGGTTCGGATCCCCGGATTCGAGCAGAACATGAGCGAGACGCGTCACCAGGTTGTCAGCGGATGGCCGGGAGCGGTTGATCGCGATCACGCGCGCGCCAATGCGCCTGGCGATCTGCACGGTTGCACTACCCACTCCACCGGTCGCTCCGATCACGGCGACTGTTTCGCCTTTGCGAAGGGCGGCATATTCGAGTCCACACCATGCAGTTAGAAATGTGACTCCGACAGATGCAGCCTGTTCGTGAGAGAGATTGGCCGGTTTGCGCACCAGGCTTGAGCGCGGTACGAGAATGTATTCAGCGTGCGTTCCGTCTCTGGTAAAGCCCACATCGCCTCCAGTGCCCCACACCTCTTGATCCAGCCAATCAGCCGGCCCGTCCACCACCACTCCGGAGTAATCTCGGCCAGGAACGCGAGGAAGGGTGGTTTGCGACATCCTGCCGGCCAGATTCTTCAAGTCGCTCGGGTTGACGGATGCGGCCTCGACACGTACAACGGCATTTTCGGCATCCGCTATGGGGAGTGGCCTCTCTGCCAACTGCAGTTGCGAAGGATCGCCAAAATGTTCGAACTGAATTACCCGCATGATCTCTCTCCTTGACGCAAGCGAATTGGCGGTTGAGACAAACTTGCTTTCAACTTCGATGAACGAGCAAGACCTCTGGGGGTAGAGAGATTGCCGGCCATTACGATCTCTACAAACAGTTGAAGCTCTGCTATTTCGTCCGCCACAAGGTCCTTCCAAAACCTGAAATGCAGGCGTAGTTGACCTGCATTTTAGATGCCTCATCAGGCGGGAAGGCGCGGTTGGGCAAGCCCGGCTACCGAGGACATGCCTCCACTGCGACAAGTCCGGCTGCCGATCTCGTCATTTAGCGGTGACGGCCTCATCGTGTGCGGCGGCCTTGTCTGTTTCGACCTCGCGCTCAGTGAGATGGTCGAACCAGGTGAATTTCAGAATAGCGGATGTGCCCAGGATGACTGCCAGAGCGAGGCCTGCGCGGTAGAACTCCTGAATTACAATGTAGAGGGGCAGCGCGACCAGGGAAACCTGCCATACTATCCCGATGGCGATGTTGAACATATCGCGGCCGAAATCCATGTTGCGTTTGAAGCCAGGATCCTCGGCGAGAACCTTTTTGAGTACCGGGCCCCAGAAGCCCCATGGCCGGACGCGGCGGTAAAAGTCCAGGAGTACCTCATCGGACTCCGGCTTGGTGAGCAGCGTGCCGAGCAGGCAGCCGATCAGCGAGATTCCCAGCACCAGCGGAAAGATGAACACTACTTCCATGTTGATGGAGTAGGTTGCCAAGAGATGCTGCACGAATGGGACATGCTCCACGATTTTTGGTGTTCCCAGCGCGGAGGCTATTCCGGTGAGCATGCCCCAAAAGTAGCCCCACCCGTTGAAGCGCCACCAGTACCATTTCAGTACATTGGATGCCGTATAACCGCCCCACAAGCCGGAGACGATCCAGACCACCACCTCATTCACCGAGGTGACGTTCCAGCCAATGGCCACGCCGATCACGATCACTGAGAAGGACGCGAGGTAACTTAACCGCACATAGGTTTTGGGGCTTGCATTCGGATTGATGTAGCGCTTGTAAATGTCGTTGACGAAGTAGGGCGGGGCGGCGTTGACGGTGGCTGCGAAGTTGGACATGAAGGCGGCCAGAAGGCCGGCGATGAGAAAGCCAAGCAGGCCCACCGGCACGAAGCGCCCCAGCGCGTAGGGCAGCACCAATTCGAAGTCCATATTGGTTCCCATGGCG
>Ga0181537_10001603_pt1 | contig 20602 bp, 20 predicted proteins | sample PEATcosm2014_Bin_39_FD_119765 | JGI IMG/M metagenome (GOLD analysis project Ga0181537, IMG submission 119765) | Peatland microbial communities from MTU Mesocosm Facility, Houghton, MI, USA - PEATcosm2014_Bin23_10_metaG | ecosystem: Environmental > Terrestrial > Soil > Wetlands > Peat | place... | reverse complement strand
TCGCCCGCTTCGCCCGGCAGGACGACGAACTGGGCTTCGCCGGAGAAGATGGATTCCTCGGCACTGACGACGTCGACGTGGATGGCGGACATGCTCTGTGCGTCCTCTGCTCTTACTTGAGCGTCTTGGCTTTTTCGAAGGCCTCGTCGATCGTACCGACCATGTAGAAGGCCTGCTCGGGCAGCGCGTCGCACTCGCCATCGACCAGCATCTGGAAGCCGCGAATGGTTTCCTTGAGCGGCACGTACTTGCCCGGCGAGCCGGTGAAGACTTCGGCAACGTGGAACGGCTGCGACAGGAAACGTTGGATCTTGCGGGCGCGCGAGACCGCCAGCTTGTCCTCGGGCGACAGCTCGTCCATGCCCAGGATCGCGATGATGTCGCGCAGTTCCTTGTAACGCTGCAGCGTGGCCTGCACGCGGCGCGTGGTGGTGTAGTGCTCTTCGCCGATGACGTTCGGGTCGATCTGGCGCGAAGTGGAGTCGAGCGGGTCGACCGCCGGGTAGATGCCCAGCGCAGCGATGTCGCGCGAGAGCACGACGGTCGCGTCCAGGTGCAGGAAGGTGGTTGCCGGGCTCGGGTCGGTCAGGTCGTCGGCGGGCACGTAGACCGCCTGGACGGAAGTGATCGAGCCGGTCTTGGTCGAGACGATGCGCTCCTGCAGCTTGCCCATTTCCTCGGCCAAGGTCGGCTGGTAACCGACCGCCGAAGGCATGCGGCCCAGCAGCGCCGAGACTTCCGTGCCGGCCAGCGTGTAGCGGTAGATGTTGTCGACGAAGAACAGCACGTCGCGGCCCTCGTCGCGGAAACGCTCCGCCATGGTCAGGCCGGTCAGCCCGACGCGCAAGCGGTTGCCCGGCGGCTCGTTCATCTGGCCGAAAACCATCGCAACCTTCGAGTCTTCGAGCTTGTCGAGCTTGACGACGCCGGCTTCGATCATCTCGTGATAGAAGTCGTTGCCCTCGCGGGTGCGCTCACCAACGCCGGCGAACACGGACAGGCCCGAGTGCTGCGTGGCGATGTTGTTGATCAGCTCGAGCATGTTCACGGTCTTGCCCACGCCGGCGCCACCGAACAGCCCGATCTTTCCGCCCTTGGCAAACGGGCAGACGAGGTCGATGACCTTGATGCCGGTTTCGAGCAGTTCGACCGACGGCGCGAGGTCCGCGAAAATCGGCGCCGCCTGGTGGATCTCGCGACGCTCTTCGGATTTGATGGGGCCGACTTCGTCGATCGGGCGGCCGAGCACGTCCATGATGCGGCCCAGCGTGCCGGGACCGACCGGCACCTTGATGCCGCCACCGGTCCCGCGCACCGACATGCCGCGCTTGAGTCCGTCGCTGGGGCCCATCGCGATCGTGCGCACGACGCCGTCACCCAGGTGCTGTTGCACCTCGAAGGTCAGCCCCTGCTCGACCAGCTCGTTGCTCGTGTCGGGCTCGAGCACGAGCGCGTCGTACACGTGCGGCATCGCTTCGCGCGGGAACTCGATGTCGACCACCGCGCCGATACATTGAACGATTTGTCCGTTTGCCATGTTGTCCTCAATACAAAATTCTGTTCGCTGTCGCCCTCACCCTACCCTCTCCCGCCCGGCGGGAGAGGGGAAAAGGTCGGTCCCGCCGCGCGCCTTTGCGCGTGGCGGGAAATCAAGAAATGGCGGCGCTGCCACCCACGATTTCCGAAATTTCCTTCGTGATGCCCGCCTGCCGCGTCTTGTTGTAGACGAGCTGCAATTCCTCGATCATCTTCTTCGCATTGTCGGAAGCGGCCTTCATCGCGACCATGCGCGCGCTCTGCTCCGACGCCATGTTCTCCGCCACCGCCTGGAAGACGAGCGCCTCGGTGTAACGCACCATGAGTTCGTCGACCACCGTGCGCGCATCGGGTTCGTACAGGTAGTCCCAGGCGTACGCCTTGCGTTCCTGCTCCGATTGCTCGAGGCGCTCGGCCGACAAGGGCAGGAGCTGCTCGACCACCGGCTCCTGTTTCATCGTGTTGACGAAGCGCGAGAACGCCAGGTAGACCGCGCTGAGCTTGCCCGCCGCATAGGCGTCGAGCAGCGGCTTGACCGGTCCGATCAGCTTCTCGAGGTGTGGCCGGTCGCCCATGTGGGTGACGTTCGCAACGACGTCGGCGCCGAGGCGCTGCAGGAATCCAAGCCCCTTCGTGCCGATGGCGCTCGCCTGGAAGCGGATGCCATCACCTTCCCACTTGCGAAAGCGAGTCAGCAAGGCGCGCTGGATATTGGTGTTCAAGCCGCCGCACAAACCCTTGTCGGTCGACACGAGGATCAGCCCGACCGGAAGCTTGCCTTCGTGCTGTACGAGGAAGGGATGCTTGTACTCGGGGTTGGCGGATGCCATGTGCGCCGTGATGTTGCGGATCTTGTCGGCGTACGGGCGCGCCATGCGCATGCGCTCCTGTGCGCGCCGCATCTTGGACGCGGCGACCATCTCCATGGCCTTGGTGATCTTGCGCGTGTTTTGCACGCTCTTGATCTTGACCCGGATTTCCTTGGTGCTGGGCATGGGTGCCTCTGAAAGCTCGTGCCTAGAACGCGGCGCTGGAGACGAAGGACTTCACGGCTTGCGCGAGTGCGGCCTCGTCGTCCTTGGGCAGGTCTTTCGAACTTTCGATGCGGTCGACCAGGGCCTTGTGATGGATCTTGAGATAGTCGCGCAGCGCTCTCTCGGCTTCGAGCGCCTTGGGCACGGGGATCGAATCGAAGTAGCCGCCGTTGACGGCAAACAGTACCACCGCCTGCTCCCACACCTGCAGGGGCTGGTACTGGGGCTGCTTCATGAGTTCGGTGACGAGGCGGCCGCGGTCGAGCTGCCTGCGCGTGGTGTCGTCGAGATCGGATGCGAACTGGGCAAATGCGGCGAGCTCGCGGTACTGGGCAAGCGCCAGACGCACGCCGCCGCCGAGCTTCTTGATGACCTTCGTCTGCGCGGCACCGCCGACGCGCGACACCGAAATGCCGGCGTTGATGGCGGGGCGGATACCGGCGTTGAACAGGTCGGTCTCGAGGAAGATCTGGCCGTCGGTGATCGAGATCACGTTGGTCGGAACGAAGGCGGTCACGTCGCCGGCCTGCGTCTCGATGATCGGCAGCGCGGTCAAGGAACCCGTCTTGCCCTTCACGGCACCCTTGGTCTTCTTCTCGATGTATTCCTCGTTGACGCGGGCGGCGCGCTCGAGCAGGCGCGAGTGCAGGTAGAAGACGTCGCCGGGATAGGCTTCGCGGCCCGGCGGGCGGCGCAGCAGCAGCGAGATCTGGCGGTAGGCCCAGGCCTGCTTGGTCAGGTCGTCGTAGATGATGAGCGCGTCCTGGCCGCGGTCGCGGAAGTACTCGCCCATCGTGCATCCGGAATAGGGTGCGATGTACTGCATCGCCGCCGAGTCGGATGCCGAGGCCGCGACGATGATGGTGTAGTCCATCGCGCCGGCTTCCTCGAGGCGCCGCACGACGGTGGCGATGGTCGAGGCCTTCTGTCCGATCGCGACGTAGACGCAGAACAGGTCCTTGCCCTTGGAATTGATGATCGTGTCGATCGCCACCGCGGTCTTGCCGGTCTGGCGGTCGCCGATGATGAGTTCGCGCTGGCCGCGGCCGATCGGCACCATCGCGTCGATGGATTTGAGTCCGGTCTGCAGCGGCTGGGTCACCGACTTGCGGTCGATCACGCCCGGCGCGACTTTTTCGATGACGTCGCGCGCTTTGGCGTTGATGGGGCCTTTGCCGTCGATCGGGTTGCCCAGCGCGTCGACGACGCGGCCGATGAGCTCGGGACCGACCGGAACGTCGAGGATGCGGCCGGTCGTCTTGACCGTGTCACCCTCGGAAATGTGGCGGTACTCGCCCAGCACCACGCTGCCGACGGAATCGCGTTCGAGGTTCAGCGCCAGACCGACGGTCTGGTCCTTGAACTCGAGGATCTCGCCTTGCATCACATCGGACAGGCCGTGGATGCGGCAGATACCGTCGGTGACGGTGACCACCGTGCCCTGGGTGCGGACGTCGGTCGCGACGCCCAGCCCCTGGATGCGCTTCATCAGCAGGTCGCTGATTTCGGAAGGATTGAGTTGCATGAAATGGCTCCGAATAAGGAAATCAGGCAGTCAGCCGGGCCTGCATCGCTTCCAGGCGAGCGCGCACCGAACTGTCCAGCACCCGGTCGCCGACGGTCACCCGCACGCCACCGATGAGCTGCGAATTGACCCGGACCACGGGCTTGAGCTTCAGGGGAAATTTCTTCGCGAGGCCGGCGAGCAGGCCGTTGAGCGCATCGCCCTCGAGCGGGAACGCGGTCTCGATCAGGCAATCGGCAACGCCCTCTGCCGTGTTCTTTTGCAGGCGAAATTGCGCACAGACCTCAGGCAATGCCGTGATGCGGCCGTTTTCGAGCATGACGCGCAGCAATTCGGCGACGGGCGCCGCGAGCGCGGAGCCGACCAGCCCTGAGAGCAGATCGAAGCGCGTCGTTTCCGTGAGCTCGGGGTTGGTGAGCGCGGAAGCGACATCGGCCTGCGAGACGAGGGCGCTCAGCTTCTCGAGGTCCTGCAGCCACTGCCCGGCTGTGCCCTTGCCGGCGGACGATGCTGCTGCGGATGCCGAATCGAACAAGGCTTCGGCATACGGGCGGGCGATGGTCGCGAGTTCGGCCATGATTACAGTTGCTGCTTGAGTTGATCCAGCAGTTGCGCGTGCGTTTTCGCGTCGACTTCGCGCTTGAGGATCTCTTCGGCCCCGGTCACCGCGAGTTCGGCAACGCGGTCGCGCAGCAGCGTCTTCACGCGGACCATCTGCTGTTCGGCCTCCGCCTTTGCCATGGCCACGAGGCGCTCGCCTTCCTGCTGTGCGTGCGCTTTCGCGTCCTCGACGATGACCTGGGCGCGCTTCTCGGTGTCCAGGATGATCTGCTGCGCGCGCGCCTTGGCATCGGCTTCGATCTGCGCGACCTGGCGCCTGGCTTCGGTCAGGCTCTGCTTGCCTTGTTCGCCGGCGGCGAGGCCATCGGCGATTTTCTGGCGCCTTTCATCGAGCATGTTGCTCAACAAGGGCCAGATGAATTGCATCGTGACCCAGCCGGCGACGACGAACACGACGAACTGGACGATCAACGTGGCATTCAAATGCATGGTTCACCCCGATGCGGTTCACGCCGGAACGCCGGGCAAAGCCTCGGCCTCCGGCGGGAGGGACGGACGAATAAGACGGCGCGGGGGACGCTCAGCCCTTGAAGGGGCTGGCAGTGGCGAACCACAGCGCGATACCCAGTCCGATGATGAACGAGGCGTCGATCAGGCCCAGCAGCAGGAAGACCTTGCCCTGCAGCGTATTCATCAACTCGGGCTGGCGCGCCGCGGATTCGATGAACTTGCCCGACATGATGCCGATGCCAATGCAAGCGCCCGCGGCGCCCAGACCGATGATCAGTCCGCATGCGATGGCAACGAGGCCGATGGTAGTCATGTAGTTCTCTCCTATGGGTGAATTGCGAAATACGGATCCGGTTCGAGTCTTGGTTTTCCCGCGCGCGGGCGGCTCAGTGGGGAGCGTGCGATTCCTGCGCCTGGCCGATATACACCAATGTCAGCATCATGAAGATATAGGCCTGCAGGATCACGATCAGGATGTGGAAGATCTCCCATCCGAATCCGGCGATGACATGCATCACGGCCAGGGCCGCGTTCACCGCGTAGCTGTGCGCGGTCTCGTCCAAGGCGATGCTTCCGCCGAGCAGGGCGATCAGGAAGAAAATCAACTCGCCCGCATACATGTTTCCGTACAGACGCATGCCGTGCGAGAAGGTCTTGGATACGTACTCGATGATGTTGAGCGCGAAGTTCGCGGTTGCCAGCAGCAGGCCGAAGATCCAGGTGAGCGGATTCCAGCTCAAATGCACACTGCCGAAGGGTGCGCGGAAGAGATCCTGGATCCAGCCGAACAGGCCCTTGACCTTGATGCCGTAATACAGCGAAAGAACGAGGACGCCCAGCGCCATGCCCAGGGGCACGTTGATGTCGGCGGTGGGCAGCGGTCGCAGATGTTCCATTCCCATCATGCCTCCCGCGCGCGGGAAGAGATCGACCGGAAGCAGGTCGATGGCGTTCATGAAGCAGACCCAGAAAAACACGGTCAGGGCCAAGGGAGCGGCATAACGCCGGTCTACCGGAACGAGCGCCTTGGCCTGCTCGTCCACGATTTCGACCCACATCTCGACGAGCGCCTGGAAACGTCCCGGCACCCCTTTGGTCGCACGTGCCGCCAGCACGCGCAGGATCACCAGGACGATCGCGACCGTCACGACGGAAAACGCGATCGTGTCGTAATGGAGTGCCGAAGTGCTGAAGAGACCGGTTTCTTCCTGGCTGGTGAAGTGCTGCAGGTGGTGGGCAACGTACTCGGAGCCCGTCTTCGGATCTTCGGTGGTCATCGCTCGAATCGTTGCGGAGAAGGCTTGAGTTCTTTTATTGGCGTCGGTTTTGGGCGCCAAAGGACAGCAAACGGTTGGACCAGCAATACGGCGCAGATCGTGAGGATCAGCACCAACCAATGGATCTGCGCGTAGATCCGTGCCAGCAGCACCAAGAGGCCGAAGGTCAGGATCAACTTGCCGATCTCGCCCAGGAGAAGCGCCGTGGCCGATGCCAGCGCCGACGCCCCGGCCGGTGCCTGCATGCCTTCGTGCATCCGGTCCCTCATGCGACTTGCGAGGGTCAGATGCAGCGCGAACAAGGCATTGGGCAATGCACAGGCCAGACCGCCGAACAGCGCCGTCCCTGCTGCAGGCCAACCGCCAAACGGCCCGGCAACAAGCGCAACGACCAAGGATGTGATGATCTGGAAACCAACAATCCGGAACATCATCCGGGGCCACCCGCCTTTGCCGCGCAGCTGCGCTCCTGACGCTTCCACGCTGCTTTGGCGAGCATCTCCGCTCCTCCAAAACCTGGGGATTCTACGGCGCCCTGAGGAACAGGGTCAAGTTGAGGCCGCTCGGCCGCTGATCCGTGTTGCGCGGTCAGCGTTCGCCCGACGACTGCAGGACGTCCAGGATGCCCTGGAGTTGGTCCAGGCTGGAATAGTCGATGACGACCTGGCCGCTCCCGCCCCGCTTGGCGCGGATCGACACGCGCGTCGCGAGCGTGTCGGAAAGTTGCTCTTCCAGGCGTGCAAGGTCGCGGTCGGGCGTTGGCGCAGCGCCGCGAACGGCTTTTGGGGGAGCTTTGCTCGATTGCGCCTTGAGTACGAGTGCTTCGGCCTGGCGCACCGAGTAGCCACGCGCGGCGATTTCCTGGCCCAGGCGGATCTGGTCGACCGCTTCGAGCGCCAGCAGGGCGCGCGCGTGCCCCATGTCCAGCGACCCGCGCATCAACAGGTCCTGGATGGGTGCCGCAAGCTGGAGCAGGCGCAGGAGGTTGGTGGTCGCGCTGCGGGAGCGACCGATCGCCTGCGCCGCCCGCTCGTGCGTGAACGAAAACTCGTGGATGAGGCGTTGCACGCCCTGCGCTTCCTCCAGGGGATTGAGGTCTTCGCGCTGGATGTTCTCGATGAGCGCCATTGCCAGTGCCGCCGAGTCGGGCACCGTGCGCACGACGACGGGCACCTCCTGCAGGCCGGCTTGCTGGCTTGCGCGAAAGCGCCGCTCGCCGGCGATGATTTCGTACTGCCCGTCGGCGATCGGACGCACGAGAATGGGCTGGATGACACCCTGCTCGCGGATCGATTGGGCGAGTTCCCCGAGCGCTTCCGGATCCATGCGCGTGCGCGGCTGGTAGCGGCCTGGACGCAGGGCGGCAATGGGCAGGGATTGCGGCGCCTGTGCGGGCGTCGCGATTTCGGCCTCGCCGAGCAAGGCATCGAGTCCGCGTCCGAGTCCCTTGGTTTTCTTCATCACAGCGTTTTCACCCGTTCGACCATTTCGGCGCCGAAGGCGACGTAGGCCACCGCGCCGCGCGCGCTGCGGTCGTAGATGACGCCCGGGGTGCCGTAGCTGGGCGCCTCCGCGAGGCGCACGTTGCGCGGAATGATGGTCTTGAAGACCTTGTCGCCGAAGTGCGACTCCAGCTGGTCCGAAACCTGCTGCTGCAGCGTCATGCGCGGATCGAACATCACCCGCAACAGGCCGATGATCTTCAGGTTGGGATTGAGGTGGGCGTGCACGCGCTTGATCGTGTTGACCAGGTCGGTAAGCCCCTCGAGCGCGAAGTACTCGCACTGCATCGGGATGATGACGCCATGCGCCGCGCACAGGCCGTTGAGCGTCAGCAAGGAGAGGGACGGTGGGCAGTCGATCAGGATGAAGTCGTACTGGCCCTCGACCGCACTCAGCGCGTCGCGCAGGCGGGTCTCGCGACGCTCGAACTCGACCAGCTCGACTTCGGCGCCGGCGAGCTCGCGATTCGCACCCAGTACGTCGTAGCCACCCGTGGGCGCCTGGACCATCGCGGTGGCGATATCGGTCGCACCGATCAGGACCTGGTAGACGGTATTGGGCAGGGTGCGCTTGTCGACGCCGCTGCCCATCGTCGCATTGCCCTGGGGGTCGAGGTCGATCATCAGCACGCGCTGGCCGTGCACGGCAAGGCCGGCGGCGAGGTTCACCGTCGTCGTCGTCTTGCCGACGCCACCCTTCTGGTTGGCAATGCAGAAAATTCGGGCCAAGCGCTTCTCGGATGTTCTATTTTTCGAGGGAAGAGGCCGGTGCGTGCCGCGCCCGCAGCAGGATCAGGTGGCGCGTTTCGTCGAGCATCGGCACGTGCAGTGTAATGGTGTCGGCAACGGCGATATCCGGCGCGAGCGCGCGCATCTCTTCCTCCGGGATGTGCCCTTTCATTGCGACCCAGGTTCCGCCCGCGCGCAGGAGCGTGCGCGTAAGCGATACGAATTCCGCCAGGGATGAGAAGGCACGCGAAACAATGACGTCGAACGCCTCGGTGAGACGGGGCCCGTGCAGGTTTTCCAGGCGCGCGTGATGTACTTCCACGTTGTCCAGGTGCAATTGGCTGCGCGCGTGCAGGAGAAAAGCGGTCTTCTTCTCGACTGCGTCGACCAGCGTCCCCCGCCAGTGTGGGCGCGCGATGGCGAGCGGAATACCGGGCAGGCCAGCGCCCGTTCCGGCATCGAGGAATCGCAATTTGGCGATCTGTGAGCGAGGCATCGATTCGTGAGGGGCGCTTTGGTCCGCGCGTGCGAGTCCCAGCCTGTCTTCCAGCGGCGCGATGATCGCGAGGCTGTCGAGCAGATGATGGGTCAGGATTCCGCCCGGATCGGAAATCGCCGTGAGGTTGTGGACGCGGTTCCAGCGCAGCAAAAGCTGCGCGTAGGTAAGGAGCCGTTCACAGCTAGTCAGCGACAGCTCGACTCCCGCCTCGTGCGCTAGCTTTGCCAGGCGCTCGGGTTCGATCGCGAGGCGCGCCGCGCGCTCAGGCGGCGCGCTGCCGGGACGCATGCGAAGAATTCTTGGATGGATCGGCGCCCGAGGGGTCCCCAGCGCCTTCCGGCGCCCGATTGCGGCGCTTCAGGAAAACCAAGAGCAAGGAGATTGCGGCGGGCGTGACACCCGAGATACGACTCGCCTGGCCCACGGTTTCGGGACGCAGCGCGTGCAGCTTCTGGCGGACTTCGATGGACAGGCCGCGCACCTGCGCGTAATCGAAGTCCTCCGGGATCCGCGTCGTCTCGTGGTGCTCGTGTCGGGCAATTTCGACTTTCTGTCGCGCGATATAACCCTCGTACTTCGCCGCAATTTCAATTTGCTGCGCAACATTTGGGTCACGTGCGTCAATCGACTGCGGCTGCGCAGAGCTTGTTTTCGCGAGTCGTTCCAACGCGCCCAGCGTGACACCGGGTCGCTTCAGCAGCTCGTACATCGTGGCGTCAGCCTCCAGGGGCTTGCCGAAAATCTCGGTGGAAAGGGAAAGATCCAGAGTGCGAGCGCTTACCCATGATTCGCGCAGGCGCTGCAATCCCCGTTCAACCTGTTCACGCTTGTGCTCGAATGCGCGCCAACGAACTTCACCCACGCAGCCAAGCTCGTGTCCGATCTGCGTAAGGCGCAGGTCGGCGTTGTCCTCGCGCAGCGACAGGCGATATTCGGCACGACTTGTGAACATGCGATAGGGCTCGGTCACGCCCCGAGTCGTGAGGTCGTCGACAAGAACCCCGAGGTAAGCCTGATCGCGCCGGGGTGACCAGGGCGCTCGACCCTGCACACGCAGGGCGGCGTTGATGCCGGCGAGAAGGCCTTGGGCCGCCGCCTCTTCGTAGCCGGTGGAGCCGTTGATCTGCCCCGCAAAGAACAGGTTCTCGATCGACTTCGTCTCCAGCGAGGGACGCAGGGCGCGCGGATCGAAGTAGTCGTACTCGATCGCGTAACCTGGCCTGGTCAGATGGGCATTCTCCAGGCCACGAATCGAGCGAACCAGACGGAGTTGCACATCAAACGGCAAACTCGTCGAAATTCCGTTCGGATAGACCTCGTTAGTCGACAATCCCTCCGGTTCGAGGAAGATCTGATGCGCGCTTTTAGACGCAAATCGATGAATTTTATCTTCGACCGAAGGGCAATACCGCGGCCCTACGCCCGCGATCACGCCCGAGTACATTGGCGAGCGGTCCAGATTCGCACGGATCAGATCATGCGTCGTTTCGTTGGTATGGGTGATCCAGCAGGGGCGCTGCTCCGGATGGGAGGCAGCAGTACCCAGGAAGGAGAACACCGGCACCGGATTGGTATCGCCAAGCTGTTCCTCCAGCGCATGGAAATCGATGCTGCGCGCGTCAATCCGTGGCGGGGTTCCGGTTTTGAGGCGCCCTTGCGGCAACTGGAGCTCGCGCAGACGAGCCGCAAGCGAAATTGCCGGAGGGTCGCCGGCGCGCCCGCCGGCATGGTTTTCAAGGCCGACGTGGATCAAGCCATTGAGAAAAGTGCCGGCCGTCAACACGACCGTCTTGCCAGCGAAGCGTATGCCTGACTGAGTGATGGCTCCCGTGACTCGATTGCCCTCCAGCATCAAGTCGTCGACGGCTTGTTGAAAGATCCACAAGCCGGCCTGATTTTCCAGGCGGCGGCGGATCGCGGCCTTGTAGAGCGCACGGTCGGCCTGCGCGCGAGTCGCCTGGACGGCTGGACCTTTGGATCGATTGAGGATCCGGAACTGGATTCCCGCTTCGTCCGTCGCCTCGGCCATGACGCCGCCCAGCGCGTCGATTTCCTTGACGAGATGGCCCTTGCCGATACCGCCGATTGAAGGATTGCACGACATCTGCCCCAAGGTTTCGATGTTGTGCGTCAAAAGGAGGGTCGTTGCGCCCATGCGCGCCGCGGCCAGGCATGCCTCGGTCCCGGCGTGTCCGCCGCCGATCACGATGACATCGAAGCCAGAAGGAAATTGCATGGGTCAGACTCGCCGAGGCCCTTGGCGCGCGAAAACGGCAGCGCGGTCGGAGCAATGCCGCAATTCGAAGTGGCCGAGCCCGATGTTGGGCTGGATTGCGGTCAAACGGCAGTATACGTGCGGCCCCGGATCGCCAAGCGTCGCCACGAATGTTTCACGTGGAACAACGCGGATTTAGGCGAGTGGTTTCACGTGGAACATTTGCCTCACCCTAGCCCTCTGCCGCAAGCGCCATAGGGGACAAGGCAGAGTCAGCGGCCGAATTCCGGGTGGTTCAGGCTGCCACGAACCACCACGCGAATCGGTGCGAGTACCCGGGTTGCGCCCAGGTCCACATGCAACAGGCCAGACAGGTTGTGACCGCCAGTCAGGCTGACCTGCCCGTACGCGGCGAGGGCACCCGCATGGGCCCGAATTTCGCGGAACGTCATCTGGCCGCCGCCGGCAACCACGAGTGCGTCCATGGAAGAAAAGCGCGTGGACCCGCCCGAGGTTCCACCGCCATTGCTGGGGTGCGTGGCGGCATAGCCGAGGTTGATGCCGTTGAGAATCGGCGAGCGAACCGTAACCGGCGCCTCGAACAGCGAATTATCGACGGACTCCACAAGGGTCCGCCCGCGACCGGCAACTCGCCCTTGGAACGCAGCGGTTCCCTGCATCATGGTCGTGGTGTCGTCTGCCGCATCGCTTGCGTCCGTCGTTGGCGCCAGCAAATGCAGCAGTCCAGCCAGGTCGAGGCTTTCGCTCTGGAGTGCTCCTTCCAGCTTCCAGTTCAAATTGGCGTCCTGGGTCGCGAGGAAGTTGCCCTTGACGGCACCAAACTGGCCACCGACGGAATAATCGGTGAGTTCGACGCGATCGGACGCGGCCGTTCCGTTGGCGACGATTTCGTCAACGGGAAACTTGGGTCCAAATGGCAAGACCCAGTTATGCCCATCGATTTGAAAGCTCACTGTGGACGGGTCCGACGACGGGTTGATCTGGATCTCGATATAGCCCTTCTCCGAGTGCGAAACCGCGGTGGCCATCGTGAAACCGGCGTTGCCGGTGTGTGTCGTGCCGACCTCCCAGTTACCCGAGAACCAAGGCTGGTCCGCGATCTGGAGGTGGTCGAAGCGAACGGACGACAGGCTGTGCGGAAGTGCGCCGTCCAGCTTGGGAAGAAGATTCAGCAACACCCGGCATTGGTCGAGTGTCAGGCTGCTCGGACCTACGACCGCTTCGCCCCAATTCCAACCCTTGCCTTCGAAAACCTGGGCGATATGGCGCGTGCCGAGATTGATCGACACATCGTTCAGGATGAGCTTGTTGTCGATCGACACATTCGTAAGTTGCAGGCGCGGCGTAGGACTGAACGCGAACTGCGAGTTGTCAACGCGCACGGGTACCCCCAGCGCCGTGGTCAGGCGCTGCGCGATCTGACCAGCGGACAACGCGTTGCGCCAGGCATCGAAGCCTTCCCAGAGCGCCAGTGCGATCAGCGTCAGGAAGCCGATGACAACCAAGCGCGGACCCCAACTCAGCAGGACCGAGAGGTCGAAACGTCGCCGGCGCGTTTCTTCCTCTACTTGGTTGCGATCGTCCATGTCACGAAGGTCCAGGCGGTCCGGAACATTTACCGTAGTAATGGCAAAGTCGGTAGCTGGAAACTCCTTCGAACCATAATCCATAAGAATTCCCGGGATAGCAAGCGCACACTTGCGAATTGAATCACTTTTCGTGATTCACGGCTCGAAGGCGCAGACGTTCCAAGCATTCGCCAACAACACCGCGGCGAAAGGTCAGCACGCAAATGATGAATATCAGGCCCGTCACTATCGTAACCGCCTCGCCGAGTCCGGAAAACCAGGAAATGCCAGTGAAGTTGGCCAAGGCCGCACCGATGTCACCGATCTTGTTCTCCAGGCCGACCACGACGATCGCGCCCACCAGCGGACCGAACCAAGTTCCCACGCCTCCGACCAGCACCATCAAGATGACCAGTCCCGACGTCGACCAATGCGCGTCCGTCAAGGACGCAAAGCCGAGCACGACACTCTTGAGCGCGCCGGCCAATCCCGAGAACGCACTCGACAAAACGAACGCAAGAAGCTTGATGCGATTGGTCGCGTAGCCCAGCGATGTCGCGCGCGCTTCGTTGTCGCGTACCGCCGCCAACGCCTGGCCGAATGGAGACTTCACGATCCTTTGCAGGAACCAGAACGCGAGAACGAAGACCGCCAACACCACGTAATACAAGGTGAGATCGTCGGACAGGTTCAGGATTCCGAACAAACGTCCCCGCGGGATCCCTTGCAGCCCGTCCTCGCCATGCGTGAAGGGTGCCTGCAGGAATACGAAATACACGAGCTGCGCAAGCGCAAGCGTGACCATCGCGAAATAGATGCCGCTGCGCCGGATGGCAAGCCCGCCGATCACGAGCCCCAGCAGGCTGGACACGGCAACGCCCAGGAGGATGCCAAGTTCCGTGGGCAATCCCCATTCGGTGAGCGCGTAGCCCGTCGAATACGCCGCCGAGCTGAGGAAGGCGGCGTGTCCGAACGACAGCAGGCCGGTGTAACCCAGCAGCAAGTTGAACGCGCTGGCGAACAAGGCAAAACACAGCACCTGCATGATGAAAACCGGATAGGCGCCCAGGTACGGCAGCGCAAGCGCCAGGAGCAACAGCGCAGCAATGGCGATCCGGCCTCGATGCATTCCCTTTTGTCTCCGCGCTCAGTGTTCGCGGCCGAAGAGGCCCGAGGGACGAACGAGCAGCACGAGCGCCATGACGACGAAGATCACCGTCGAGGATCCGACGGAGTAGAACACCTTGGTCAGCCCTTCGATCACGCCCAAGGCGATTCCCGTCACGATCGACCCGGCGATCGAACCCAAACCGCCGATCACGACGACGGCGAAGACGACGATGATGAGGTTGGTGCCCATCAGCGGTTGCACCTGCAGGATCGGAGCCGCAAGGACACCCGCCAGTGCCGCGAGCGCCACGCCGAAGCCGTAGGTCAGGGTAATCAACAGCGGCACGTTCACGCCGAAGGCCTTGGTGAGGGGCGCGTTTTCCGTTCCGGCGCGCAACAAGGCGCCCAGCGACGTGCGCTCGATCACGAACCACGTTGCGAGACAGACCGTGAGGGAGATCGCGACCACCCAGACCCGGTAGATGGGCAGCACCATGAAACCCAGGCGGAACGCGCCGCCCAGCCCCGCGGGGACCGCATACGGCTGCCCCGAAACCCCGAAGAACGAACGAAACACGCCTTCGATGAGGAGCGTCAATCCAAACGTGAGCAACAGGCCATACAGGTGGTCGAGTCCGTACAGGCGCCGCAGCAGGAGGCGCTCGAACACGATGCCGAAAGCGCCGACGACGAGGGGTGCGATGACGAGCATCGGCCAATAGCCAAGACCGAAGTATTCGCCGCCGATCCACGCGAGCATCGCGCCCAGCATGTACAGCGCGCCGTGCGCAAAATTGATGACGTTGAGCAGGCCGAAAATCACGGCCAGGCCCAGCGACAGCAGCGCGTAGAACGAACCGTTCACCAGCCCGAGCAGCAGCTGGCCGAGCAGCTCCGTCAGCGAGTGGCCGAAGACGGTCGTCACGCCGCGGCTATTTCTTCAGCAGCGGGCACTTCGATTCCGCCAGTGAGCCGTATGCCTTTTCGCCCGGCACGACTTCCACGAGCTTCACGTAATCCCAAGGTTCCTTGGACTCGGCGGGAGACTTGACTTGCACCAGGCGCATGTCGTGCACCATGAGGCCGTCGGCCCGGATGTAGCCATCCTTCGTGAACATGTCGTTGATGCGCGTCTTTTTCAGTTGGGCCATGACCGCATCGCCGTCATCCGTGCCGGCTGCTTTCACGGCTTCCAGGTACTGCAGGGTTGCCGAATAGTCGCCGGCCTGCACCATGGTCGGCATGCGCTTGACCTTGGCGAAGAAGCGCTTGGCCCAGGCCGATGATTCCGGTGTCTGGTTCCAGGTCCAGCCGTCCGTCATGTACATACCTTGCGTGAGCTGCAGGCCAAGGCTGTGGATGTCCGTGATGAACATGAGCAGGCCGACCAGTTTCATCCCCGGCGTCACGCCGAACTCGTTCGCGGCCTTGACCGAGTTGATGGTGTCGCCCCCCGCGTTTGCCAGACCGAGGATCTGCGCGCCGCTCGATTGTGCCTGCAGCATGTAGGACGAGAAATCGGAGGCGTTGAGCGGGTGCCGCACCTCACCCAGCACCTTGCCGCCATTGGCCGTGACGACTGCCGCCGTGTCCTTCTCGAGCGACTGGCCGAAGGCGTAGTCCGCCGTCAGGAAGAACCAGGACTTGCCACCCGCGCGCACGACGGCGCCGCCGGTGACGTTGGCCAGCGCCACCGTGTCATACGCATAATGCACGGTGTACGGCGTGCATTCCTCGTTGGTCAGGCGGGCCGTGCCGGCGCCGATCGAGAAGAACGGCTTCTTCTTGTCGGCCGCAACCGCCTTCATCGCCAGGTTCGCACCGGAGTTCGTGCCCCCGATGAGCATGTCCATGCCCTTCTGGTCGAACCACTCGCGCGCCTTGGACGAGGCGACGTCGGCCTTGTTTTGATGGTCGGCGCTCATGAGCTCGACCTTGATGCCCGGGTTCTTCGCGGCGAAGTCGTCGATCGCCATCTGGATGGCGGTCGCACCCGCCTGGCCATCCAGGTCCGAGTAGACGCTCGACATGTCCGTGATGAAACCGATCCGGATCGCCTGGTCGCTCAACTTCGGCGACTGGCTTTGCGCCGGCGTGGCGACCAGCAACGCCAGCGCCGCGATTGCGCCGGTCACCGCCAGCGCTGGCTGGAATCCTGCGCGCACGCTTTGCACGATTTTCATGTCTTCCTCCTCGGGTTGTTATGTGCCGGCATTACACACCCAACATTTCGGCGAGGCGATCCGCGCGCGCCGGCAATTGCGCCGCAGGAAACGTGTCGATCACTTTCCCGTGCTCGAGCACGTAGAAGCGGTCGGCCAAGGGTGCCGCAAACCGGAAATTCTGCTCCACCATCACGATCGTGAAACCGAGCTTGCGCAGGGCAAGCACCATTTGCCCGAGCTTGCGCACGATGACGGGCGCCAGGCCCTCGGAAATCTCGTCCAGCAGCAACAGGCGCGCTCCCGTGCGCAGGATGCGCGCAACCGCCAGCATCTGCTGCTCGCCTCCGGACAGCCGGGTACCCGGACTGTCGGCCCGCTCGCGCAAATTGGGGAACATTTCGAGAATCTCTTCGACGCTCATGCCGCCATCGGGCGCGACGCGCGGCGGCAAAAGGAGGTTTTCACGGCATGTCAGGCTCGCGAAGATGCCGCGTTCTTCCGGGCAATAGCCGATCCCCAGATGGGCGACCCGATGCGCCGCAATGCGGATGGCTTCGACGCCGTGGACGCGGATCGATCCGCGCCGCATGCCCGTGAGGCCCATGATCGCGCGCAGCGTCGTGGATCGTCCGGAACCGTTACGCCCCAGCAGCGTCACGACCTCGCCGGGCTGCACCGTGATGTCGATGCCGTGCAGGATGTGCGACTCGCCGTACCAGGCGTGCAGGTCCTTCAGTTCCAGTGCCGGCACGCCCGCAGCGGCTTGCGGGCTGCTCTCCCTTCGCGCCTGCTCCACTGCCTGTGCCGTCATGGTCTGCGCGTCCCGGGAGATTCTCGCGCGCTCAATGTGCGACCGCGGGGCCGGCCAGATCGTCGGTCGTACCCATATAGGCCTCGCGCACCGCGGCGTTGGCCGAGACCTCGGCGTAGCTGCCCTCCGCAAGTACCGAGCCGCGCGCCAGCACCGTGATCCGGTCGCACAAGCCGGAAATCACGCCCATGTTGTGTTCGACCATGAGCACGGTGCGTCCCGCGGCGACTTTGCGGATCAATTCCGTGATGCGGGCCACATCTTCGTGTCCCATTCCCTGGGTAGGTTCATCGAGGAGCATGAGTTCCGGCTCGGTCGCGAGGGTGGTCGCAATCTCGAGGGCGCGTTTGCCTCCATACGGCAGCTCGGCCGTCCGCCGCGATGCATCCCCGGCCAGGCCGACTTCGCCGAGCAAGGCGTGCGCGCGTTCGTCGAGGCGTCGCAGTACGCCGCCATCGCGCCAGAACTGATAGGTCAGGCCCGTGGCGCGTTGCAAGGCGAAGCGCACGTTCTGCAGGACGCTCATCTGCGCGAATACCGAAGAGATCTGGAACGACCGGATCATGCCGCGACGCGCGACGTCCTGCGCCGGCATGCGCGTGATGTCCGTCCCGTTGTAGCGGATGGAACCGCGCGAAACCGGTAGGACGCGCGTGAGAAGGTTGAAGCAGGTCGTCTTGCCTGCACCATTGGGTCCGATCAGCGCATGGATGGATCCGCGCGCGACGCACAAGTCCACGTCGCTGACCGCTGAAAAGCCGCGGAAGTCCTTGCCCAGGTTCCGCGCTTCGAGGATGAGATCGGATTTGCCCACGGGTCGGGCAGTATACGGGGCTTGGTCCGGCGCCCGCCGCCCCGTAACGTACGGACAAAAAAATAGACCGGTACGGGTACCGGCCTAATTCCCAATCCCTCTTGTCGGATCGCGATCGCTTGCCGCGGGTGCAGCCCGTCGGCGCGCGCGCCTAGGAAACGTTCATGACAGAACGTTGATCTCGACTGCCTGGGGGCCCTTCTGCCCCTGCTGAACCTGGTACTCCACGCGCTGGTTTTCCTTCAGAGTGCGAAACCCCTTGGACTTGATGCCGCTGTAGTGGGCGAACACGTCGTTGCCACCGTCGTCGGGCTTGATGAAACCGAAGCCCTTGGTCTCGTTGAACCACTTCACCGTGCCTGTCGGCATATCACTTCTTTCATACGGACGAAACGCGGGAGGCGCCCGCGGCGCGCAATTGATTGTTGCGGGACCGAACGGTGCCGGACTGGTGCGAAATTACCGGGATAGCACTGCGCGTATTGCATGCGGGAAGGTTGCAACGAGACTGGCAGGGGAATTCAGGGCAGGTGAGTTGCAATCAGTACTGCAATGAAATCGCGATGTGAGTAGCGGAATGGCACTTAGAACCGGGAACGCAGCGCAAAATCGACTGCAGAACTAAGTTACTCCAAAGTTTTCGCAACCGCCACCATCGTTACTGCACTCGGCTTAGCGTCTCTACGTGGTGGTTCCACGCCAAAAAACAACAAATTTTCCCTCGCGAAACAAAGATCTGCCCGATCACGCGCCGTCGGCATAAACGTTATCGCTAGTAGGGAATTGGCCGCTGCGGACAGCGGCGACATAGTCGCGAACTGCCTGCTCGATGGAGCCACTCTCAGTGAGAAAGTTTCTGACAAACCGGGGACGCTTGCCCACGCCCACGCCGAGCATGTCGTGCAAGACCAACACCTGGCCGTGGCAGTTCACGCTGGCGCCGATGCCGATCGTCAGGGCCCGGCTGCGCGATGCGATCGCACCGGCAACCGTCGCCGGAACCGCTTCGATGACGAGCATCGTCGCCCCGGCGTTCTCCACTGCGACCGCGGCCGCGATGACCTGTTCGGCACTGTTGCCGCGGCCCTGCACCCGGTAGCCGCCGAAGGAATTCACATGCTGCGGCGTAAGCCCCACGTGTCCGCAGACCGGAATGCCACGCTGGACCAGGAACGAGATCGTCGGCGCCATTTCGGCGCCGCCCTCGAGCTTGACCATCTGCGCGCCGGACTGCATCAGGATGGCCGCGTTGGCGAAGGCTTGCTCGGGACTTTGCTGATAGGAGCCAAAAGGCATGTCGGCGACGATCCACGCCTTGCGCGAGCCACGCACGACGGCGCGCGTGTGATAGACGATATCCTCGATCGTGACCGGCAGCGTCGAGTCGTGTCCCTGGATCACCATTCCCAGCGAGTCGCCGATCAGCAGCATGTCGACGTCGCAGGCGTCCAGGACCGCCGCGAAGCTTGCGTCGTAACAGGTCAGGGTTGCCAGCTTGCGCTCGCTCGCAAGGCGACGCAGATCATGCAAGGTCAGGCGCATGTCGACCTCGGTTCCGAAACGGGACGGCAAGTGTAATCGTGCGCGCCGCGGGTTTGCGTGGACGCTTCAGCTGGCGGTCCGCTGCACCGGTCAGGGCACCACGGTCGTGAACAGGTAAACCGCGAAGATCACCAGGTGCACCGCGCCTTGCAGGACCGTCGTGCGCCCGGTGCCCAGTGAAAGCGTCGACACGAGCAGGGTCAGCATGAGCAGTACCTGCGACTTGGCGTCGATGCCCAGGGTAAGTGTCATGCCGGTCACCAGCGACACCATGGCAACTGCCGGGATCGTGAGGCCGATGCTGGCCAGGGCCGAGCCCAGCGCAAGATTCAGGCTTGTCTGCAGCCGGTTGGCACGCGCCGCGCGCACCGCCGCCCAACCCTCGGGCAGCAACACGATCGCCGCGATGATCACGCCCACGACACTGCGCGGCGCGCCGGCACGCGCGACCGCCGACTCGATGGCCGGCGAAACCGCCTTCGCCAGCAAGACGACGGCCACTAGGCTTGCCAGCAGCAGCACGGAACTCGCGAGCAGTACCGCTGCGCTGGCCACCGGGCCGGCATGCTGGGCCTCGTCTTCGCTCGCCTTTGCCTGCTCCGGCGCCAGGAAATGGTCGCGGTGGCGGATTGCCTGGACGAACAGGAAGGTGCCATACAGCAGGAGCGAAACCACGGCGACGAAACCCAGCTGGCTCGGGCTGTAGATCGGTCCGGCCACGGTCGTCGTGTAGTTGGGCAGGACGAGTGTCAGCACGACGATCGCCGCGAGCGCCGCAAGCGCGGCGCTTACGCCAAGCAACTCGAAATGCTGCTCGTGGTGGCGCGAGCCGCCGACCATCAGACATAGGCCGACAATGCCGTTGAGGATGATCATCACCGTGGCGAAAACGGCGTCGCGCGCCAGCGCGGATGCCTCCAGGCGCTCGGCCGCCATCAAGGTCACGATCAAGGCCACTTCGATGATCGTCACGGCGCCCGCGAGGATGAAGGCGCCGTACGGCTCGCCGATCCGATGCGCGATGAGCTCCGCATGGTGGACGGAGGCCAGCACGCAGGTGAACAGGCCCGCGACAATCAAAGCCGTGACCCACGTGGCATCGGACAGGACGTGAACGCCCAACAGGATTGCGCCGGCGATCGGCGCGGCGATCGTCCAGATGGGAAGTTGTGACGAATGCTTC
>Ga0181537_10001602_pt1 | contig 20615 bp, 20 predicted proteins | sample PEATcosm2014_Bin_39_FD_119765 | JGI IMG/M metagenome (GOLD analysis project Ga0181537, IMG submission 119765) | Peatland microbial communities from MTU Mesocosm Facility, Houghton, MI, USA - PEATcosm2014_Bin23_10_metaG | ecosystem: Environmental > Terrestrial > Soil > Wetlands > Peat | place... | reverse complement strand
TGGCGAGCGGGTTATTCCGGGCTTGGTTTATGCGGCATAAAGTCGCAAAGTTGCGGTTGGCATCGCCTTACCCCCGGGCGTATCTAAGGTGAAACCGCCGCTCCCGGCGGCGAGGGTGATCTCGATTTCCGGCCGTTCCGATCCGCCGTTCTGACCCATGGACAAGAATTCGCACGCGACGATGAGCATCGAGATTTCCGGCAATCCTTCGCCCGCATCCCCAGCCGCCACCGCCGGCATCGCCCGCCCGGGTGAAACCGATTTCGGCACGGCCTGGGGCGATTATGTCGTTCTGTTGAAGCCGCGGGTGATGTCGCTGGTGGTGTTCACCGGCTTCGTCGGGCTTTATCTGGCGCCCGGCCATCTCAATCCGCTGCTGGCGGCGGTGGCGGTGTTGTGCATCGCCGTGGCCGCCGGGGCATCGGGCGCCATCAACATGTGGTATGAGCGCGACATCGACGCGCTGATGAATCGCACGCGCAACCGGCCGCTTCCGGCCGGGCGCATGGATCCCCATGAGGCGCTGATCTTCGGCTGCGTATTGGCGGCGGCCGCGCTGATCGTGATGGACCTCGCGCTCAACTGGACGGCGGCGGCTTTGCTGGCGCTGACCATGGCGTTCTACGTCTTCGTCTACACCATCGGCTTGAAGCGCCGCACGCCGCAGAACATCGTCATCGGCGGCGCTGCCGGCGCCTTCCCGCCGCTGGTCGGCTGGGCGGCGGCGACCGGCACTGTCGGCTGGCCGGCGCTGGCGCTGTTCGCGCTCATCTTCTTCTGGACGCCGCCGCATTTCTGGGCGCTGTCGCTCTACCGCGCCGGGGATTACGCCCGGGCCGGCGTGCCGATGCTGCCCGTGGTTGCGGGCCCGGCCGAAACCAAGAAACAGATGCTGCTCTATACCCTGGTGCTGTGGCCGGTGGCGCTGGCGCCGGCCTGGCTGCATGTCACCGGCTGGGTCTATGGGGTTTGCGCCCTGGCGCTGTCGGCGGCGTTTACCGCGCTGGCGTTGGCGGTGTTGCGCGGCGATGCGCGCTGGCCGCGGCGGATGTTCGGCTTCTCGATCTTTTATCTTTTCCTGCTGTTTCTGATCATGGCGCTCGACCGTGCGCCCGGCTTGATCTCGGCCCTGGTCTCGAACCTTGCGCCGGGTTCCGGCGCCTGATCCCGGGCCGGCCAATCGTGAACCAGAGCAAAGCGCCATGACACGCTCGCTTTTCTGGGCGGCGCTGGGCGTGCTGCTTTTGCTCGGATTGGGCTTCTGGCAGATCGAGTTGCTCGCCTGGACAAATTCGTTGATCGCCCAGCGCGAGGAAGCGCTCGAGGCCGCGCCGGTGGCGCCGCCGGAAAATCTCGAAGACGCGCGCGCCCTCGAATTCCATCCCATCAACGTCTCGGGCCGTTTCCTCAACAATTCGGAAATGCCGGTCGCGGCCTTGTCCAAGAGCGGCGCGGACGGATTCCACATCGTGACGCCTTTCCTGCTCGAGAACGGGGAGACCCTGCTGATCGATCGCGGCTTCGTGCCGTTGGCGTTGAAATCGTCCGAGACCCGCGAAGCCGGGCAGATCGAGGGCGATACCACGGTCACCGGTTTTCTGCGCGTGCCCGAGCCTCCCGGCCCGTTCGCGCCGGTCAATGACCCGGCGAAAAACACCTGGTTCTCGATCGACATCCAAGCCATGGCCAAGGCGCAGAACATCGCGAACGTGCTGCCATTCTATCTCGACGCCGACGCTTCGCCGGTGCCGGGGGGTTATCCCCGGGGCGGGCAGACCGTCACCAAGATTCCCAACAACCATTTGTGCTACGCCGCGCTCTGCTTCGCTCTGGCGGCGGGGCTGGCCTGCGTCTATATCCTTTTCCTCTACCGCCGCCGCAAGGGGGCCTAACATCGCCGCGTGTTGAATAAAATTTAAGGAGCGCCGTGATCAACGATCCCTACCGCAATCTCGAATCCCGCTTCCGCCGCCTCGGCCTGTTGCAAGAAGCTTCGGGATTCCTGAGCTGGGACACCGACACCATGATGCCCGAGGGCGGGGCCGGTTCGCGCGCCGAGCAGCAAGCGGCGCTCGACGTGGTCTGCCACGAGCTCTTGACCGGCCCCGATCTGCCCGAACTCTTCGCCGCCGCCGAATCGGAAACCGGGCTCGATCCCTGGCAAAGCGCCAATCTGCGCGAGATGCGCCGCGCCTGGCTGCACGCCACCTCGGTGCCCGCCGATCTGGTCGAGGCGTCGTCGCGCGCCGGTTCGGCCTGCGAAATGGCCTGGCGCAAGGCGCGGCCGGCGAATGATTACGCGTCGGTGCGGCCCTTGCTGCAGACCGTGCTCGATCTGACCCGCGAGATCGGCCAGGCCAAGGCGGAAAAGCTCGGGGTTTCGCCTTACGAGGCGCTGCTCGACCAGTTCGAGCCCGGCGGCCGGGTCGCGGATATCGATCCGCTGTTCGCGCGCCTCACCGACATTCTTCCCGATCTCATCGAGAACGCGCTGGCGGCGCAAGATGCCCGTCCGGCGCCGCGGATTCCGTCCGGGCCTTTCCCGGTCGAAAAGCAGCGCCAGGCCGGAATCGAGCTCATGAAAAAGCTCGGATTCGATTTCGAACATGGCCGGCTCGACGTCAGCCAGCACCCGTTTTCCGGCGGCACGCCGGACGATGCGCGCATCACCACGCGCTACAACGAAAACGATTTCGCCCGCTCGTTGATGGGTGTGCTGCACGAAACCGGGCACGCGCTTTACACGCGCGGCTTGCCCGCTTCATGGCGTCACCAGCCGGTGGGCGATGCGCGCGGCATGAGCATTCACGAAAGCCAGTCGCTGTTGATGGAGATGCAGCTCTGCCGTTCGCGTGAATTCCTGTCCTTCGCGGCGCCCATCTTGCGCAAATGTTTCGAGGGTTCGGGCCCGGCCTGGGAGGCGGAAAATCTCTACCGTCTCGGCACAAGGGTGGCGCGCAGCTTCATCCGCGTCGATGCCGACGAGGTGACGTATCCCGCGCATGTGATTTTGCGCTACCGGCTGGAGCGCGCCATGATCGCCGGCGATCTCGGCCTGGCCGATCTGCCCGATGCCTGGAACCAGGGCATGAAACATCTTCTCGGCGTGGCGCCGCCCGACGACCGCCAGGGCTGCCTCCAGGACATCCATTGGTACGATGGCGGCTTCGGCTATTTCCCCACCTACACGCTGGGCGCCATGACCGCGGCGCAGTTTTTCGACGCGGCCAAGCGCGAATTCGCCGTCAGCCAGGGCATCACCAAGGGCGATTTCGCGCCGCTGGTCGCCTGGCTGCGCGCGCATGTGCACGGGCTCGGTTCGAGCCTGTCCACCCCGGAAATCATCGCCAAGGCCACCGGCAAGAAGCTCGACACCGAGGTGTTCGAGCGCCACTTGCACACGCGCTATCTCGCGGCTTAGGCTCGGGCCCATCCCGTCCGATATCCGGATCACCATGCGCTATATCAGCACCCGCGACGGCCGGTCTCCGGCCGAAACGCGTTCCTTCGACGACATTCTCCTGGCCGGGCTCGCTCCCGATGGCGGGCTTTACGTGCCCGAAACCTGGCCGCAATTCGACGCCAAGGCGTTGCGCGCGCTGAAGGGCAAAAGCTACCCCGATATCGCCTATGCGGTGACGCTGCCCTTCATCGGCGACGCGCTCGCCCCCGCCGAATGGCGCGCCATCATCGACCGGGCCTATCAGGGCTTCGACGAACTTTCGGTGGTGACCTTGCGGCCGCTGCCATCCGAGTTCTGGCTCATGGAGCTGTTCCACGGCCCGACCCTGGCTTTCAAGGATTACGCGCTGCAGCTCATCGGGCCGCTCTTCGACGCCGTGCTGAAGAAAAAAAACCGCCGCGTCACCATCATCGGCGCCACGTCGGGCGACACCGGCTCGGCGGCGATCGAGGCTTGCCGCGACCGCGAAGCCATCGACCTGTTCATGCTCTATCCCGCCGGGCGGATTTCCGAGGTGCAACGCCGCCAGATGACCACGGTGCAATCGCCCAACGTTCACGCCATCGCCATCGACGGCACCTTCGACGATTGCCAGGATCTGGTGAAGGCGATGTTCGCCGATGCGAAATTCCGCGAGGAATTCCAGCTCTCGGCGGTGAATTCGATCAACTGGGCGCGCATCATGGCGCAGATCGTCTATTACTTCGCGGCGGCGGCGGCGCTGGGCGCGCCGCGCAAGCCGGTCGCCTTTTCGGTGCCGACCGGGAATTTCGGCAATGTCTATGCCGCCCATGCCGCGCGCTGCATGGGCCTGAAAATGTCGAAGCTGATCATCGCCACCAACCGCAACGACATTCTGGCGCGGTTCTTCAACGCCAGCGACATGAGCCTCGGGCCGGTCGAGCCCACCATCTCGCCGAGCATGGATATCCAGGTCTCGAGCAATTTCGAGCGGCTCTATTTCGAGCTGGCCGGGCGCGACGGCAAGGCCGTGGCTTCGGCCTTCGGCGAATTCCGCAAAACCGGGAAACTCCCCGTGACCAAGGCGCAATGGGAAAAGGCGCGCGGCCTGTTCGAGGCCTATCGCGTCGACGAGGAGCAGACCGGCGCGACCATCAAGGCGGTCTATGACGAAACCGCCCATTTGATCGATCCGCATACCGCCGTGGCCCTGGCCGCCGCCCGGGAAGCCGGCGGCAACCCATCCGGCCCGATGATCGTGGTGGCGACGGCGCACCCGGCCAAATTCCCCGAGGCGGTGCAAGCCGCCACCGGAATCAAGCCCGCCATACCCCCGCGTCTCGCCAAGGTGATGACCCTGCCCGAGCGGCTGGAAAAACTTCCCAATGAACTGGGCGCGGTCGAGTCGTTCATCAAATCCCATGCGCGGCTGGCGGCCAAGATTGCGGTGAAATCATGAGCGTCAAGCTCTCCCATCTGCCGAACGGGATGCGCGTGCTGACCGATCGCATGGACAGCGTCGAGACCGTCTCCTTGGGCGTCTGGGTCGATGTCGGCACCCGCCATGAGCCCAAGGAAATAAACGGCGTGGCGCATCTCCTGGAACACATGGCGTTCAAGGGCACCGAGCGGCGTTCGGCGATGGACATCGCCTCCGAGGTCGAGGATGTCGGCGGTCATCTCAACGCCTATACCTCGCGCGAGCAGACCGCCTATTACGCCAAGGTCTTGAAACAGGATACCGGCCTCGCCGTCGATATCCTCGCCGATATTCTGCAGCATTCGGTGTTCGACGCGACCGAGCTGGAGCGCGAACGCGCGGTGATTTTGCAGGAGATCGGCCAGGCGCAGGACACGCCCGACGACGTCATCTTCGATCTCTTCCAGGAAAAGGCCTATCCCGACCAGCCGATGGGCAGGCCGGTGCTGGGCCGCGCCGAGATCATCCGCGGGATCGGCCGCGAAACCGTAGCGCGCTATTTGAAGGAGAATTACGCCGCGCCCGGTATGCTGCTGGTGGCGGCGGGGAATTTGGAACACGACGCTCTCGTCGCCATGGCCGGGGAAAAATTCGCGGCATTGCCGCGCCACGGCCAGGCCACCAGCGGTCCTGCGCGTTATGAAGGCGGCGATCACCGCGAAATCCGCGATCTCGAACAGGCGCATATCGTGCTGGGCTTTCCGGGGTTTTCGGCTTCCGATCCCGATTACGCCGCCGCCTCGGTGGTGTCGACGGCGCTGGGCGGCGGCATGTCCTCGCGCCTGTTCCAGGAAATCCGCGAAAAGCGCGGCCTGGTCTATTCGATTTACAGCTTCGCCCAGGGCTACAGCGACGGCGGCATTTTCGGCGTCTATGCCGGCACCGGCGAGAAAGAGACGGCGGAGCTGCTGCCGGTGCTGTGCGAGGAATTCATCAAGCTCCAAGGCGGCTTCGGGCCCGAGGAACTGGCGCGCGCCCGCGCCCAGCTCAAATCCGGTTTGCTGATGTCGCTCGAAGCCACCTCGGCCCGGGTCGAGCAGCATGCCGGCCACATGCTCACCTTCGGCCGGCCGTTCGATTCCGCCGAGCTGATCCGTCGCATCGACGAGGTCGACGACGCGGCGGTCGCGCGCGTGACATCGCGCCTCTTCAGCGCCCCACCCACTTTCGCCGCGCTCGGCCCGATCAAACAGGTCGAGGCTTATGAGCGCCTGGCCGAACGCCTCGAAGCGTAAGGGGAGGGCGGCGATGCCCGGCGCGTTCGACAATCTCTCGCGGCTCCTGGGCAATTCGCCGCCGCTCTGCCGTGTCGAGGGTACGCGCTGCGTATTGCGCACGCCCGCGCTTGGCGATTTCGAGGCCTGGGCGGCATTGCGCGGCGAATCGCGCGGCTTTCTGGTGCCGTTCGAGCCGAGTTGGCCCGCCGACGCGGTGTCGCACAGCGGTTTCCGCCGGCGGTTGCGGCGCTACGCGCAGGACTGGAACACCGATCAGGGTTACAGCTTTCTGTTGTTCCGCCGCGAGGACGGGGCGCTCCTGGGCGGGATCAGTCTCAGCAATGTGCGCCGCGGCGTCGCCGAAAGCGCCAGCCTCGGCTATTGGATCGGCCAGGTTCATGCCCGCCAGGGCTACATGACCGAGGGGCTGCGCCTGGTGCTGTCTTTCGCTTTCGAACGGTTGCGGCTTTACCGGGTCGAGGCGGCGTGTTTGCCCCACAACGCCGCGAGCCGGAAGCTGCTGCTCAAAAGCGGCTTCCGCGAGGAAGGCTATGCCCGCCAATATCTCTCGATCGACGGCAAATGGCAGGATCACGTGCTGTTCGGACTCCTGCGCGCGGATTGGGTGGCGGGGTGCGCCGCGTCCGGCTTGCAGGCGCGGCCCCAGGCCGAATCCCAAGCCCGGCCCCAGATTCAAAGATGAGATCAGGCGCGGCCGGATTCGCCGGACAGCGACAAGAGGTCGACGCCGAGCTTGGCCATCGCGCCTTGCCATTTCGCCGACTGATTGGCGCCGAAAACCAGCTCCTCGTCGGAGGCGACGCTGAGCCAGCCATTGGCCTGCAGCTCGGCGTCGAGTTGGCCGGGGCCCCAGCCGGCATAGCCCAACGCCAGCAGACTCTTCTTCGGCCCGCCGCCCTTGCCGATGGCGCGCAAAATCTCGAGCGTGGCGGTAAGAGCGACATTGCCCCCCACCACCAGCGTGCCGTCCTCGACATAATCGGCGGAGTGCAGCACGAAGCCGCGCCCGGCCTCGACCGGGCCGCCGAAATGAATCTGCTTCTCGCTTCCCGGGTCGGCGCTGTCGATGCCGAGCTGCTTCATCAGCTTGGGCCAAGTGACCTCGTCCAGGAGCTTGTTGATCACCAGCCCCATCGCTCCGTCGGCGTTGTGCGCGCAGAGATAGACCACCGTGCGCGAAAAGCGCGGGTCCTGCATTTGCGGCATGGCGACCAGGAGATGGCCGGCAAGCGTGGTCATGGCACTGTCCCTCTCTCTCCAGAGATTAACGCCGCCGCAATCGCTGGCAAGCGGGTAAAGCAAATTATGGCCCTGGTTTTGGGCATTTTCATGTTGGGGTTTTTATGTCCGGCCGGGGCGGCCCAAGCGCAAACTCCGGCCTCGCCGTGGTTTTCCACCGACCAGGGCCGCGCGCGGCTGATCGCCGCCGCGCCCGCTGTGGGTGATAACAAAATCGTGACGCTGGGATTGCAGTTCGAACTCCAGCCGCATTGGAAGATTTATTGGCGTTCGCCGGGCGATGCGGGATATCCGCCGCGGCTCGATTGGAAGGGCTCCAAAAATCTGGCCGGCGCGGAAATCTCATGGCCGGCGCCGCAACGCTTCTCGGTGCTGGGGCTGGAGACCATGGGCTATACCGACGCGGTGGTGTTGCCGATCACCGCGCATCTCATTGAGAAAGGCGGGGCGCTGTCGCTTCGTGCCACGCTCGATTACCTCACCTGCAACGACATCTGCATTCCCTACGAGACCACGCTCAAGCTCGATCTGCCGGCGGGTGCGCCGCCCAAGGATGCCCAGGGTTACGCCGCGCTCATCGAGCAATATCAGGCGTTGGTGCCGGGCAACGGCGATGCCGCGGGGTTGAAGATTCTAGGGTCATCGATCGAACCCGGCGCCAGTCCGGCGTTGCTGCTGCGCGTTGCCAGCGCCACGCCCTTGATCGAGCCAGACGCCTTCATCGAAGGCGCGCGCTCGGTCGATTTCGCCGCGCCGAAGGTTTTGCCGGGTTCGGCGCCAGGTGAATCGATTCTGCGCCTGCCGGCTGAGGGCAAAAGCGCGGATGTCGCGGCGCTGGCGGGCAAGGCTTTGACCGTCACCCTGGTCGATAGCGCGCGCGCGATGGAAGCGACGATTACGCCCGGCCTCGCGCCCGAATCTCCCGCGCCGTCTTCGGTCCCATCTCCCGCGGATTTCGATACCTGGCTCGTCATGCTGGCCCTGGCCCTGGCCGGCGGGTTGATCCTCAACTTCATGCCCTGTGTGCTGCCGGTGCTGGCGATGAAGCTGCTGGCGGCGGTGGCTCACCATGAAAAGGGTTTGCGCGGGATAAGGCTGGGCTTTCTCGCCAGCGCCGCCGGTATCGTCGCGGCGTTTCTGGGCTTGGCGCTCTTCGCCGTGGGCCTGCGCCTCGCCGGTCTTTATGCCGGCTGGGGATTGCAATTTCAGTCGCCCTGGTTCCTCGGCATCATGATCGCGTTGCTGCTGCTTTTCGCGGCCAATCTCTGGGGGCTTTATCAGATTCCCCTGCCGCGCGCGGTGGCGGCTTTGGGCGAGGGCAAGGCCCTGCTCGGCAGTTTCGGCGCCGGGGTGCTGGCGACGCTGCTGGCCACGCCCTGCACAGCACCCTTGCTCGGCACCGCGTTGGGCTTCGCGCTCGCTTCCGGCCCGCCCCAAATTCTCGCGATTTTCACCGCCATGGGTCTGGGCTTGGCCTTGCCCTATCTCGCCGTCGCGGTTTGGCCGGGCCTGGCCTTGATGCTGCCGCGGCCGGGCGCGTGGATGCTGGAGTTGAAACGCGCCCTCGCCGTCGCTTTGGTTTTGAGCGCCGCCTGGCTTGGCTGGGTGCTGTCGGGCGAGATCGGCCCGCCGCCTGTCGCCACTACGGCGGCGTCGGATTTCTGGCAGCCCTTCGATCCGGCATCGATCCCCGGTCTGGTGCGCGGCGGACACGTGGTCTTCGTCGATGTCACCGCCGATTGGTGCCTGACCTGTAAGGTCAATGAAAAGCTGGTGCTGGATCAGGATGCGGTGAAAGGGGCCTTGGCGGGGCCGGGCGTGGTCGCGATGCGCGCCGATTGGACGCGGCCCGATCCCGCCATCGCGAATTATCTGCGGGGCTTCGGCCGCTACGGCATTCCGTTCAACGCGGTCTATGGGCCGGCCGAGCCCGATGGCCGGGCTCTCTCCGAAATCCTCACCCCGGACAGGGTCTTGGATGCGCTCGGCCAAGCCGGCGGGGGCCAAGCCGGCGGCGGTCAAACAAGTGGGCCGGGACGCTAAGTTGAAACTGGCCGGTGCGCGGTCTATCTTGTCCGCTATCCGGGAATACCAAAACGAAGGGGAAGCGAATGACGATCAAGGTTGGCGACAAGATTCCCACGGTCAAGCTCAAGCACATGACCGCGGACGGCATCAAGGACATCACCACCGACGAACTCTTCAAGGGCAAGAAGGTGGTGCTGTTCGCGCTGCCCGGCGCCTTCACGCCGACCTGCTCGGCCAAGCATCTGCCCGGCTTCGTCGAGAAGAACGCGGCGGTCAAGGCCAAGGGCGTCGATACAATCGCCTGCCTCTCGGTCAATGACGCCTTCGTCATGGGCGCCTGGGGCAAGGCGCAGAACGCCGGCGACAAGGTGCTGATGCTGGCCGATGGCAGCGGCGATTTCACCAAGGCGGTCGGGCTCGAACTCGACCTCACCGCCAACGGCATGGGCGTGCGCTCCAAGCGCTACGCCATGGTGGTGGATAACGGCGTGGTCAAGACCTTGAACGTCGAAGCGCCGGGCGCCTTCGAGGTGTCGAGCGCCGACGCCGTTCTCAAGGCGCTCTAGGCCGTAATTTCCGTCTAGCCGTTTCGCGCGCGGCCGGTGTCGATCGCCGCGCGGGCGAGCGCGTCGGCGCGCTCGTTTCCGGCGTGGCCGGCATGGCCCTTGACCCAGCGCCACTGCACGCGGTGGCGGGTGAGCGCGGCTTCGAGCCTTTGCCACAGATCCTGGTTTTTCACCGGCTTTTTATCGGCGGTCTTCCAGCCGCGCGCCTTCCAGGATTTAAGCCACAGCGTGATGCCGTCATGGAGATAGCGGCTGTCGGTGTGGATCACCGCGTTCATGCCGTGCGACAGGCTTTCGAGCGCCGCGATCGCCGCCAGCATCTCCATGCGGTTGTTGGTGGTCTCGGCTTCGAAGCCCGACAATTCCTTCTCCTGGCCGTTCCAGGCCAGCACCGCGCCCCAGCCGCCGGGGCCGGGATTGCCGCTGCAGGCGCCGTCGGTGAAAATCTCGACCGTTCCCGCTTCAGAAGCCATAAGCCCTCGCATCGGCAATGCCGCGATGGAAACGCAGCTTCTGCAGGTATTCGAGCGGGTCCTTGGGTTTCACCAGGGCGCCTTCGGGGTGGTTGAGCCGGTCGTAAAGCCGCGTCAGCAGGAAGCGCAAGGCGCTGCCCCGCGCCAGCACCGGCAACGCCGCAATCTCGGCGTCGTTCAGGCCGCGGCCGGCGCGGTACGACGCCAGCATCGCCCGCGCCTTGGTCACGTTGAAGCTGCCGTCATTCTCGAAACACCAGGCATTGAGGCAGATCGCCAGATCGTAGGCGAAGAAATCGGTGCAGGCGAAATAGAAATCGATGATCCCCGAAACCTTCTCGCCGCGGAAGAACACGTTGTCGGGAAAGAGATCGGCGTGAATGACGCCTTGGGGCAGGCCCGCGGGCCACAGCCGTTTCAATTCTTCGAGTTCGTGCTTCAGTTCCTCGGCGAGGCCGGGTTTGAACGCATCGGCGCGCGGCGCGCAGGCGCGGTAGAGACCCTCCCAGCCCGCGAGCGACAGATTGTTGGTCCGGCTTTGCCCGAATCCGGCCGCCGCCTTATGCAGCCGCGCCAGGGCATCGCCGGCCCCGGCGCAATGAAAGGGTTGGATGCGCCGCGGCCATAGGCCATCGAGAAAGGTAATAATTGCCGCCGGCTTGCCGCAGAGCCGGCGCAGCGCCTTGCCGTCCTTGCCGTGGATCGGGACCGGGCAGGCGACGCCCTGCGCCGCAAGATGCTCCATCAACGCCAGGAAAAACGGCAGATCGGCGGGGTCTACCCGCTTTTCATAGATCGTCAGGATGTAGGAAGCCTGCTCGGTGCGTAGCAGGTAATTGGAATTCTCGACCCCCTCGGCAATGCCCTTGCAGGACACCACCTCACCGATGCCATAGTCGGCGATGAAGGCCTTCAAATCCTCGTCGGGAACATCGGTATAGACGGCCATGGGGGAGCTTGTGCCGCCCTGCGGCGTCGAATAGAGTGCGGGCCGGTTTTTAGCCCGGGCTGCGGGGCACGTTAGTACAGGCGCAACCCCAAAGGAAAGAGCGATGATCGGCGTGAGACTACCGGGCCCGGCGTTTGGTTTCTTCGGCTCCATGGCGGTTATCGCCCTGGCTTTGACTTTGGCCGGTTGCAGCGGCAAGTCCGCTGAGGAGGTCACCTGTCCCGCCGCGGCGATAGCGCCCGATCTCGATGCCGTGGCCATATTCCCGCCCGGCTCCGCCGCCGATCCCGCCACCCTCCAGGCCGCCGGCAAGATCTTCAGCATCAATTCGCAGTGCAATGGCGAGAAGGGCGGCATCGTCGTCAACACCAGCATCGTCTTCAACATGGTGCGGCAGTCGCCGAATGTGCAGCGCGTCGAATACGTCTATTTCGTCGCGGTGATCGACAGCGCGCGCAACATCCTCAACGAGCAGCGTTTCACCCTCGCCGCCGACTTCGGCAGCGCGAGTTTCCGCCAATACGTCGAGAAAATCAGCGTGCATCTGCCGCTCGACCATGTCTCTTCCGGCGACGGCTACACCGTCGTCACCGGGTTCCAGCTCACGCCCGATCAGCTCGATTTCAACCGCACCCACAAATCGCAATGAAGCGCGGGGCCGGGGGTCGCAAACCGGTCCTTATCCCGTGAACGGGCCGTCCCGCCGCCCGCCGCGTTTCCCCGTCCTGCGCGGGGTGCGGGCCGAGCGCGCCCGCCAGACGCTGCGCGATACCCGCAACGATCTCTATCACGTGCTTCTGACCAGCAACTGGGTCGCCTTCTTCGCGCTCTTGGCCTTCGCCTATGTGGTTTTCAACCTGGTCTTCGCGGATTTATACCGGCTCCAGGACGGCAGTATCGCCAACGCCAAGCCGGGCTCTTTCGCCGACGCCTTTTTCTTCAGCGTCCAGACCATGGCGACCATCGGCTATGGCGACATGCATCCGGCGACGCTTTACGCCAATCTCTTGGTGACGGTGGAAGTGCTGCTCGGCATGACCGGCTTCGCGCTCGCCACCGGCTTGATATTCGCGCGCTTCTCGCGCCCCACCGCGCGCATCGTGTTCAGCCGCGATGCCGTGATAACCACCCATGACGGGCGCAGGATGCTGATGTTCCGCGCTGCCAACCAGCGCCGTAACCGGATTCTCGAGGCCCAGGCGAGCCTGATGCTGGTGCGGAACGAGTGGACCCGGGAAGGCGTGGTGATGCGGCGTTTTTACGATCTCAAGATGGTGCGCTCGCGCAACCCGACTTTCGCTCTGAGCTGGACGGTGATGCATCCGATCGACGCCGACAGCCCCTTGAAGAACGCCACGATCGAATCCCTGATGGAGCGCGAGGCTGAAATCGTCGCCACACTCTCCGGCACGGATGAAAGTTTTTCCCAAACCGTCTATGCCCGTTACAGCTACGATGCGGGCCACATCCATTGGGGCCGGCGCTTCGCCGACATCATCGCGCGGACGCCGGAAGGCCGGATCACGATCGATTACAAGAAATTCCACGACATAAAAAAAGAAGGGGACGGCTAAACCGTCCCCTTCATTGGCGCCGCTCAGCAGCGGTCCGATTTACATCTTGGGGGTAATCTGTCCGCGGATCTCGCCGCCTTTGTTGGCGGCGGTGTGGATATTGACATAGGTCTTGCCGGTCGTGAGATCGGTGACCTGGGCGTCGGTCAATACCGCCGAGCCGGTCATCGGGCTGGGGCCCACGGTGAGCGGCACCTCGACGCCGGCATTCGAACCCAGCGCCGCCGGGCCATGGATATGAGCCGCCACCGCGTCGCCGGTCAGGCCGCTATAGGTCACGGTCCAGGTCAGAGTCTTGGTCGAAACATTGAGCGTGAAATTGGCTGAACCCTTGCCGCTGCCCGGGACCGGCGGCACTTCCTGCATGCCGGAAAGCGAGGCGTGGAAGGATTTGCTCATGCTCGGCGTGGCTGGCGCCGCGGGCATGGCGGGCGTGGCCGGCGCCGCGGGCACGCTGGGCATCGAGCCGTATTGCGCCCAGGCGGCGATGGGGGCGGCGAAGGCGAATCCCACGGCGAGCAGAACTCCCGCGGCCAAACGACAAGCGGATAAACGATAAGCAGACTGGCAGGCCGAATTTTTCATGACGAACCCTCCCGTGAAAGCGCGGCGATCGCGACCGCAAAGTCCCTTAACACGCCTCTATGACGGGATGGGGACACAGGATCGTGAGCGCCGGCTTTGACGGGAGCCGGTTCAGGCGGATCGCCGCGGCGGCGTTACTTGCCGTAGGGCTGGATCTGGCCGCGAATCTCGCCGCCTTTGTTGTTCATCGTATGGACGTTGATGTAGTACCGGCCCGCCTTGAGATCGGCGACCTCATCCGGCGTCAACGCCGCCATGCCGGTGATCGGCGCATCGGCGGTCGAGAACGGTATCAGCACGCCGGCATTGGCGCCCGGCATCGCAGGGCCGTGGATATGGGCGGCAACGACCGGGCTCGACAGGTTCTTGATCACCAGCTTGTAGGTGAGGACGTCGGTGGCGGTGTCGAGCGTGAGGTCGGCCTCGCCGGTCCCCATGCTCTTCACCGTCGGAACCTCTTGCAGGCTCGACAGGGTCGCGTGGAAGGTCTTGACGCTGTTGGGCTGGGCGCAGCCCGCCAGCGCCAGGCCGCCGCCCAGCAGGACTCCGGTGATGAGTGACAAATGACGCATGGAACTCCCCCCTGATTGAAAAATCGGATCGGCGGCCTTATGCCGCGAACGCCGCTTATCATAATCATAGTCTCCCGGCGCGGCCAGCACACATGATTGTGACCGCCGGGTGTCGGCGTCCGGCCGGTCCGGAAGCGCCCGGTTGACAAGCGGGAGCCCGCCGATTTTATTGGATGCCATGAGCGCGCGATCGATCCTGATGACGTGGCGGCTGGTTTCGGCCCGGGCCCGGATTCCCGCATTGATTACAGCCTTCCTTCTGGCCCTGTGGGCGTTGGTCCCGGCCTCTTTCCCCGTCGCCCGGGCGGACGACGCCAAGCTGCTCAACATCTACAACTGGTCGGACTACATCGCCGACAACACCGTGCCGGATTTCTCGAAGGCCACCGGCATCAAGGTCAATTACGACGTCTATGACAGCAACGACGTGCTCGAGGCGAAGCTTTCGGCCGGCAATTCCGGCTACGATCTGGTGGTGCCCTCGGCCATGCCCTATCTCGCGCGCCAGATCCAGGCCGGGATCTACCTCAAGCTCGACAAGTCGAAGCTTTCCAATTACGGCAATCTCGATCCGCAAATCCTCGCCGCCGCGGCCAAGGCCGATCCGGGCAATCAATACGCCGTTCCCTATATGTGGGGGACCACGGGATTGGGCTATAACCGGGCCAAGATCAAGGCGGCCTTGGGGCCGGCCGCGCCGGTCGATAGCTGGAAGCTGTTGTTCGATCCGGCCAATGCCGCCAAGCTCAAAGCCTGCGGGATTTCCATTCTCGACAGCGCGCAGGACGTGTTCCCGGCGGCGCTGGTCTATCTCGGCCGCGATCCGGTGAGCCGCGACCCGGCCGATCTCGACGCCGCGGCCAAGGTGGTGGCAGCCATCCGGCCCTATGTGCGCAAGTTCAATTCCTCGGAATACATCAACGACCTCGCCAATGGCGATATCTGCCTGGCCTTCGGCTGGTCGGGCGACGTGGTTCAGGCCAAGGCGCGGGCGGCCGACGCCAAGAACGGCGTCGACATCGCCTATACCATCCCCAAGGAAGGGGCGATGTTGTGGATCGACACCATGGCGATCCCCAAGGACGCGCCGCATCCCGGCAACGCGCTGGCTTTCATCAACGACGTGTTGCAGCCGCAAACCGCGGCGGATATCAGCAACGCCGTCGCCTACGCCAATCCCAATCTCAAGGCGACGCCGCTGGTCGACCCCAAGCTGCGCAACGATCCCGGAATCTACCCGCCGCCTTCGGTGCGCGCGCGCCTCTTCTTCGACACGTTGGCCTCGCCGGATTACGAACGCGCCCGAACCCGCATTTGGACCCGGGTCAAGACGGGTGAATAGCGGCATAGCGGCCCCGCCGCATCTGGCCATCGACCAAGTCGTGAAACGATTCGCCGGCGGCGTCCATGCCGCGGTCGGCGGCGTTTCATTGAACATCGCCAAGGGCGAGTTCTTCGCGCTCTTGGGCCCTTCGGGCTGCGGCAAGACCACGCTGTTGCGCATGCTGGCCGGATTCGAATCCCCCGACGAGGGCCGTATCTTGATCGACGGCGCGGACATGAAAGGCGTGCCCCCCTATGCCCGCCCGGTCAACATGATGTTCCAGTCCTATGCCCTCTTTCCGCATATGAGCGTGGCCGAGAATGTCGGCTTCGGCCTGAAACAGGAAAAGCTGTCGCGATCGCAAATAGAATCCCGGGTCGCGGCGATGCTCGATCTGGTCAAGCTCGCGCCGCATGCCGGGCGCAAGCCCGCCCAGCTTTCGGGCGGCGAGCGCCAGCGCGTGGCGCTGGCCCGGGCGCTGGTGAAAGAGCCGAAATTGCTGCTGCTCGACGAGCCCTTGGCGGCGCTCGACCGCAAGCTCCGGGAAGAAACCCGCTTCGAGCTGGTGCGCATCCAGCAGCGCGTCGGCATCACCTTTCTGGTGGTGACCCACGACCAGGAAGAGGCGCTGAGCATGGCGCAACGCGTGGCGGTGATGAATCAGGGAAAAATCGCGCAGCTCGGCGAGCCGCGCGAGGTTTACGAGCATCCGCAAAGCCGTTTCGTCGCCGAGTTCATCGGCGGGGTCAATCTTTTCGACGGCTGCGTCATCGGTCATGACGGCAGGCATCTCACGGTTTCCTGCGCCGATGCCGAGGCGATGTTCGCGGTGGAATATCCCGAAGGTCTGGCTGCCGGGGCGGATGTCACCCTGGCGCTGCGCCCCGAGAAAATCGAGGTCTCGATGCAAAAGCCGCAGGAATTGCCCAACCGCTTGTCCGGCACGGTGCGCGCGGTGGCGTTTCGCGGCGAGGCTTCGAGCTGCGAGGTCGAGTTGCCCAACGGCAAGCTGCTGCGCGTCACATTATCCAACACCGCGCGCGCGGCGCCCAGTCTCCGGGCGGGCGACGCGGTGTGGCTGGGCTTCGCATCCTCCGCCCCGGTGGTGCTGAAATCATGATGCCGGGCCCCGGCTCCATCTGGCGCCGCTGGGCGGTGTTGGCGCTGCCCTATGCCTGGCTGCTGCTGTTTTTCCTGGTGCCCTTCGTCATCGTGTTCAAGATCAGTCTGGCCGATCAGCAAATCGGCGTGCCGCCCTACACGCCGTTCCTGGCGCGGGACGATGGCGGCTGGCATATCCAGGCGAGTGCTGCGAATTACCTCTTTCTGCTCAGCGACAGTCTTTATTTTCGCGCCTATCTCAATTCGCTGCGCTTCACCGCGGTGGCGACAACGATCTGTCTCTTGATCGGTTATCCCATGGCCTATGCCATCGCCCGCGCGCCCGGCGCCTGGCGCACGCGGTTGCTGCTGCTGGTTATCCTGCCATTTTGGACCAGTTTCCTGATCCGGGTCTATGCCTGGATCGGCCTGTTGAAGGAAAACGGCGTGATCAACAACGCGCTGCTCGCCATGGGCTTGATCCACGCGCCGCTGCCGCTCATCAACAACGCCTTTTCGGTGCAGATCGGGCTGGTCTATTCCTACCTGCCCTACATGATCCTGCCGCTTTACGCGACGCTGGAAAAACTCGACTGGACCCTGTTGGAGGCGGCCGCCGATCTCGGCGCGCGGCCCTGGCGCGCCTTCTGGAGCGTGACCCTGCCGCTGTCGCTGCCCGGCGTCGCCGCCGGGGCGCTCTTGGTGTTCATCCCGATGGTGGGCGAATTCGTCATTCCCGATCTCCTCGGCGGGCCGGACAATCTGATGATCGGCAAGGTGCTGTGGGACGAGTTCTTCACCAACCACGATTGGCCGCTGGCCGCCGCGGTGGCGGTGGCGATGCTGGCGCTGCTGCTGCTGCCGATCAGCGTCATCCGCCGCCGCCTGGCCAAGGGGGTGGCGTGATGAAAAGGCTCTCGCCCCTCCTCTTGGTCATGCTGGTGCTGGGCTATGCGTTCCTTTACGGGCCGATCGCTTCGGTCGTGGTCTATTCCTTCAACGCCTCGCGGCTGGTCACGGTCTGGGCCGGGTTCTCGGTGCATTGGTATGGCGAACTCTTGCGCAACGATCAGATCCAGGACGCGGCGCTGACCAGCCTCTCCATCGCGCTGATGTCGGCCACCGGGTCGCTCGTTCTCGGCACCCTGGCGGGCTATGGGCTGGCGCGATTCGCCCGCTTCCGCGGCCGCGGACTTTTTGCCGTGCTCACCGCCTCGCCGCTGATCATGCCCGAGGTCATCACCGGGCTCTCGTTATTGCTGTTATTCGTCGCGCTGGAACGCGCCACGGGCTGGCCCAATGGGCGCGGCATGTTCACCATCACCCTGGCGCATATCACCCTCGGTCTCTCCTATGTCGCCGTGGTGGTGGCGGCGCGGCTCGAAAGCTTCGACATTTCCCTGGAAGAAGCGGCGCTCGATTTGGGCGCGCGCCCTTTCAAGGTTTTCCGGGTCATCACCTTGCCGCTGATCGCGCCGGCGCTGGCCGCGGGCTGGCTTTTGGCCTTCACCCTGTCGGTCGACGATCTGGTCATCGCCAGCTTTACCACCGGCCCGGCGGCGACGACGTTGCCGATGGTGATCTTCTCCAGCGTGCGCATGGGCGTCAGCCCGCAGATCAACGCCTTGGCGACGCTGATCCTGCTGCTGGTGGCGGTTCTGGTGATTGGGGCGAGCCGGCTGATCGTGCCCAAGAAGAACGGCGCGGCGGCGAGAACGCCTGGTTAAGGCGCGATTCACCGCGTTCGATCGATCAATCAACGGCAATACGTAAAAACCCTTATCCGGTTTATTAACGCCACATTAAGCGCGTCGCCGCCACATTCACGGGCAATAGGGACGATCCCGCAACCGAGGACGAATCTTGATCCCGACGCAGCGTGCCCGGCGCCAGAAACTGCTCGTGCTTTCCGTGGTCGCGGCCGTCGTGCTGACCATGTGGGCGCTGGCCGCGGTGTCAATCACCAACGCCCGGCGCGGCGTGATCAGCGACGCCGGCAACGACGCGGGAAATCTGTCGGCCGCTTTCGCCGAGGAAATCAACTACGTCGTGCGCGATATCGACGGCGCCATGTCCGTCGTCATCGGCAAGGTCGTCGAGCATCGCGGCAATTTCAACCTTTACGACATGGCCGATCAGATCAATTTGATGAGCGCCTTTCCCATCCAGGCCTCGCTGATCGGCCCCGATGGCTGGCTGCGATCCTCCACCCTGGAACGGCATCCCACGCCGATCGATTTGAGCGACCGCGAGCATTTCCGGGTTCCGGCCGATCCCGCCTTCAAGGGTATCTTCATCAGCAAACCGGTGACCGGCCGGGTTTCGAAACAGGTCACGCTGCAATTCACGCGGCGCATCGAATCCAAGGACGGCAAGTTCCTCGGCGTCCTGGTGTTCTCGGTGCCGCCCAAGGCCCTGACCAAGCTGCCCAAATCGATCAATATCGGACCGCATGATTTCATCGGCCTGGTCGGCCTCGACAATGTCGTGCGCGCGCGGTTCAGCAGCGCGAGTCCCGACGGGCTGAGCGGCATTGGTTTGACCATGACCGATCACCCGACGCCGGCGGAAACCCCTGAAACCGGCGATAACGTGATCATCCGCCAGAGCGGTTTCGATCATGTCACGCATATCATCAGCAACCGCCGCATCCCCGATTATCCGCTGGTGGTGGGCGTGGGCTTCGATCTCAAGGACCGGCTGGCCGAGGCTAATTCTCACGCCCGGATGATGCTGTTCCTGGTCGGCGCCGCCACCTTGCTGCTCGGCGTGCTGGTGGCCTATCTCATGTCCGAAATCGATCGCCGCAGCGCGAACGACAGCGCGCTCGCCTTGCAGCAAAGAAAGCTTGAAGACGCCAATTTCTCGCTGCTAGCGAGCAAGGATCGCGCCGAGCAGGCCGAGACCCTGCTCTACGACGCCATCAACTGCATTTCCGAGGCCTTCGTCATTTTCGACAAGGACGATTGCTTCGTGCTGTGCAACGACGCCTACCGGCGGCTCTATCCGCAATCCATCCAATACATGCTCCCCGGCAAGTCCTTTACCGGAATGCTGCATCACAGCGTGGCGACCGGCGAGCACAAGGATGCGATCGGCCGCGAGGAAGAATGGATGGCGGACCGCTTGCGCCAGCACCAGCAGGCCAACGGCGTGTTTGAGCAGGCCCTGCCCGACGGGCGGCATATCATGACCCTGGAGCGCCGCATGAAATCCGGCGGCATCGCGGGCCTGCGCATCGACGTCACCAATCTGGTCGAGACCAAGGAGCGCCTGGAGAAGGCCCTGGACAAGGCCGAGGCCGCCAGCCAGGCGAAATCCATGTTCCTCGCCAATATGAGCCACGAGCTGCGCACGCCGCTCAACGCCATCATCGGCTTTTCGCAATTGATCAAGAATCAGAATCTCGGCCCGATCCAGCCGCCGGCCTATGTCGATTACGCCGCGCATATCGCATCGGCCGGCGATCACCTGCTCGAACTCATCAGCAACATTCTCGACATCTCGCGGATCGAGGCGGGCAAGGCGGATTTCAAGGAAGAGCCGGTGGACACCGGCGAATTGGTGCAAGGCGCGATGATGGCGGTGCGGGTTCAGGCCGAAAAGAAATCGCTCACCCTGGCGCAATGCCTGCCGGAATCATCGATCATGCTCCACGCCGATCCGCTCCGGCTGCGCCAGATTCTCATCAACCTGCTGGGGAACGCGGTGAAATTCACGCCCAATAACGGCCGCGTCGCGGTGTCCTTCGACATGACGGAAACCGGACCGGTTTTCATCGTGACCGACACCGGCATCGGCATGACGCCCCGGGAAATCGCCCTGGCGACCCAGCCGTTTGAGCAAATCGATAACGCCCTGGTAAAGCGCTACGAGGGCGTGGGCCTTGGCCTGTCGCTGGCCAAGCACCTGACCGAAATGCATGGCGGCAGGCTCGAAATCGAGAGCGCGAAGGGAGCCGGCACCACCGTGCGCGTCTGTCTGCCGGCGGAACGCATCCTCGACACCCGGGAAGCTTCCGCCGCGGCCTGAATGCCGGCGGCGCCGTTTCTTCGCCTAGGA
>Ga0181537_10001601_pt1 | contig 20621 bp, 16 predicted proteins | sample PEATcosm2014_Bin_39_FD_119765 | JGI IMG/M metagenome (GOLD analysis project Ga0181537, IMG submission 119765) | Peatland microbial communities from MTU Mesocosm Facility, Houghton, MI, USA - PEATcosm2014_Bin23_10_metaG | ecosystem: Environmental > Terrestrial > Soil > Wetlands > Peat | place... | reverse complement strand
GCGTTGATGGTCAATGACGACGAGCTCTACAACTCGTTTCTGCGCTGCGCCGGTCTCGGCGCCATGCCGCTGGTGCACGCCGAAAACGGCGACGTGGTGTGGCGCCTGCAGCAACATTATCTCGCCAATGGAGTGACCGGCCCGGAGGGCCACGCCTTTTCGCGGCCGCCCGCGGTCGAGGGCGAAGCCACCAACCGCGCCATCATGATCGCCGACATGGCCGGCTGTCCGCTCTATGTGGTGCACACGTCCTGCCGCGATTCCCACGACGCGATTGCCCGCGCCCGGGCCGCCGGCAAGCGGGTGTTCGGCGAGCCCTTGATCCAGCATCTCCTCCTCGACGAGGATGAATACCGCAACAAGGACTGGGATTATGCGGCGCAGCGCGTGATGTCGCCGCCGTTCCGGCCGAAAGCCCATCAGTCCAGTCTTTGGGCCGGCCTGCAATCGGGATCGTTGCAGGTCGTTGCGACCGATCATTGCGCCTTTACCACCGCGCAGAAGCGGCTCGGCAAGAACGACTTCACCAAAATCCCGAACGGCACGGGGGGGCTGGAAGACCGCATGCCGGTGCTGTGGACCGCCGGCGTCAATACCGGGCGGATCACCAAAGAGGAATTTGTTGCGGTGACTTCGGCGAATTGCGCCCGCATTCTCAACCTCTATCCGAAGAAAGGCGCGGTCGCGGTCGGCTCCGACGCCGATCTTGTCATCTGGGATCCGAAAGCGACCAAAACCATCACGTCGAAAAAGCAAATCAGCCGGATCGACTACAATGTGTTCGAAGGTTTTGCCTGCACCGGCCTGCCGCGCGCGACACTATCGCGCGGCGAGATCACCTGGCTCGACGGCGAACTGCGCGCCGCAGCCGGCGCCGGCCAATATGTGGCGCGCGACCCCTACCCGGCCGTGCATGTCGCCAATGCCACCTGGCGCGAACTCACAGCACCGCGCCGGGTCGATCGGGTCGACGTCACGCCTTGAGCCTGACGGCTAGCTCGCCGGGGTTTCCTCGATGGCATCGACGCGGTCGGGATAGAATGCGACATAGTCCTTGATCGCATCGACCGCCGCGTAGGGCGCCTCATAGGTCCACACCGCATTAACCGAACGCGCGCCGCCAGAGGGGATGCTGTAATAGCTGCAATCGCCCTTGAACGGGCAATAAGTGGTGTGAGCGGTGCGCTGCAATTGCGCCATGTCGACATCCTTGCGCGGGATGTAGGCCACCGGCGGGTAGCTCGCCTCGCGCAGCGTCAGCGCGTTCGCGGTATCGGCCACCACGTGGCCCGCCACCTTGACCACGATCCGGCCAGCCTTATGGCCGATGGTGATCGGATGATCCGGCCCCGGAATTTTCACGGGCTTGGCTTTCGTTTCGGCCTGTTCCGACATGGTTTTTGCCTCTCCAGATGCTGCATCCGGCCTCCGCGCGTGGCCGGCTTTCAATGATATGGGTTGGACTGGCGAAAACATCGAGAGGTGGCAAAGCGCTACTTCGGACCTGGTGTGCAAGTTCGGCGGAGGCTGCTGTAAGATGTTGCCGTCCAACCCGACGATCGGCCAGCGAGAAGTCATCCCGTGCAAAACCTGCAAATCGACGCGCAACGGTTGTGGGACTCGCTCATGCAAACCGCGCAGATCGGCGGTACGCCGAAGGGCGGCATCTGCCGGCTGACCTTGACCGATCTCGACCGCCAGATGCGCGACTGGTTCAAGGCGCAATGCGAGGCGCTGGGCTGCACCGTCGCGGTCGACGAAGTCGGCAATATGTTCGCGCGGCGGCCGGGCAAGAACCAAAATCTCGCGCCGATCGCCATGGGTTCGCATCTCGACACCCAGCCGACCGGCGGCAAATTCGACGGCACGCTGGGCGTGCTCGGCGCGCTCGAAGCGATGCGCACGCTGCACGATCTCGGCTATGAGACCAATGCGCCGATCGAGATCGTCAACTGGACCAACGAAGAAGGCTCGCGCTTTGCGCCGGCCATGCTGGCCTCCGGCGTGTTCGCCGGCGTCTTTACCCCGGACTACGCTTATTCGCGCACCGATCGCGAAGGCAGGAGTTTTGGCGAGGAGTTAAAGCGCATCGGCTACCAGGGCGCCGACAAAGCCGGCGCGCGAAAATTCGCCGCGATGTTCGAACTGCACATCGAGCAAGGCCCTATCCTCGAGGACGAGGGTCGCATGATTGGCGTGGTGCAAGGCGTGCAAGGCATGCGCTGGTACGAAGTCACGGTCACCGGCCAAGAGGCCCATACCGGCGCGACGCCGATGCGGCTGCGCAAGAACGCGCTGCTCGGCGCCGCCCGCATGATCGATCGCATCGACGCCATCGCGCGGGAGCACGCGCCCAACGCGGTCGGCTCCGTCGGCCTGATCGAGAACAAGCCGAACAGCCGCAATGTCATTCCCGGCGAGGTGTTTTTCACCGTCGATTTCCGCCACCCCGACGACACGGTGCTCGACGTGATGGAGACGAAATTTCGCGATAGCCTTGCCGAAATCATGGCGGGTTTAAAGCTGACCTATAGCGAAACCCGCATCTGGAATTCGCCCGCCGTCAAATTCGCGCCCGATCTCATCGACTGCGTGCGCATCGGCGCGGAAAAATCGGGCTTCACCGCGCGCGACATCATCTCCGGCGCCGGCCACGATGCCGCCTACATCGCCCGCGTCGCACCGACAACGATGATCTTCGTGCCCTGCGCCGGGGGCATTTCGCACAACGAAGCGGAGGCGACGAGCTTCGACGATTGCGCGGCGGGGGCGCAGGTGCTGTTGAATGCGGTGTTGGAGTTCGATCGGCGGCTGGGGTGAGCGGAGGAGTGTCACCGGTCCGCGAAATTAGCGGATAAGACGAACCTGTATGCCAGAAATTGCGCCGACCCAGCCACGGTCCGCCGTGATCGCTGGCACACCTTCGCGCTCCGCCAGCGACAAGCAGGCGCGATCCCCCAAAGAAAGACCTCGTTTAATCGTGGCGAGCCTCATCGCGCCGGTGCGTTGCGCAAGCGGGGTATCGAAATCAACCGTCGTGAACACGAGTGTCTGGAGCGCCGCTTGGGCCTCGACATCGCTACTGCCGCGTTCGACCAGCTTCGCCACGATCTCCGCATAGTTCACTGTCGATACGAGTGCATCCGTCAGCACCGCGACCACGAGATCCGCGCCTTCTTCGGAGTTTAGAACCGCAAGCACTGCGGAAGAATCGAGAACCGCGCTAGCCATCTTGGTGCTCGCGCTCGACTTCGCGGCGCCGATCTTCCAGCAGTTCATCCACCAGGCTAACTCCCTCCGGCACAAAGCGGCGTACAATGGCCTGCGCGCGGCGCACCGCGGCCTGAATCGTCAATAAATGGAGTTCTCCGTCGGCAATCGAAGCGACAAGGGTGTCGCCCTCTGAAAGCTTTAACACCTCGCGGAATGCAGCAGGGATGACGACACGCCCGTCGGGGCCCAGCCGCAGCTTCGTTGGAGCTAGCCCGGCGGCCCCATTTTCGGACGCTGCCATGGTCGCCGCCCGCTTGGCGTCACGCGTCTCCTCCTGAACCAGGACATTGCGCACGAATTGATAGCGTGTACCAAGGAAACGAGCGATGTCTGCGCGTTCGTAACCAGCCTTGGCGAGGGCCCTCACTTTATCCGACTTCGATGCGAGCCCTTTGGTCAGCCGGCGCATATGCCGATGATCGTGATTCATGGCTGAGATCTCCATCAGCCGGCTAGTATCATTACATACGACAAAAAACAATGATACTTGGCAATATTATTAAATCAGATCACTTCGTCTTCTCGAAAATCTCCCGCCCGATCAGCATCCTGCGGATTTCGCTGGTGCCGGCGCCGATCTCGTAGAGTTTGGCGTCGCGCAGCAGGCGGCCGGCCGGATAGTCGTTGATATAACCGTTGCCGCCGAGGCATTGGATGGCTTCGAGCGCCATCCAGGTGGCGCGTTCGGCGGCGTAGAGAATGGCGCCGGCGGCGTCCTCGCGCGTGGTCTCGCCGCGGTCACAGGCTTTGGCGACGGCATAGACATAGGCTTTCGCGGCGTTGAGCGTCACATACATGTCGGCGAGTTTTGCCTGCATCAATTGGAAACGGCCGATCGGCTGGCCGAATTGGGTGCGCTGGTGGACGTAGGGGATAACGATGTCGAGGCAGGCCTGCATCACGCCGAGCGGACCCGCGGCCAGCACGGTGCGCTCATAGTCGAGGCCGGACATCAAAACGTTGACGCCGTTGCCGGCGACGCCGAGCAAATTCTCCAGCGGCACCTCGCAATCCTCGAACACGATTTCGCTGGTGTCGGAGCCGCGCATGCCGAGCTTGTCGAGCTTTTTGCTCGCCGAAAAGCCCTTAAAATCCTTTTCGACGATGAAGGCGCTGATGCCGCGCGAACCCGCGGTGCGGTCGGTCTTGGCATAAACCACGAGGGTGTCGGCCAGCGGCCCGTTGGTGATCCACATTTTCGAACCGTTGAGCACATAACGGTCGCCCTTGCGGTCGGCCCGCGTGCGCATCGACACCACGTCGGATCCGGCAGCAGCCTCGGACATCGCCAAAGCGCCGACATGTTCGCCGGAAATCAGTTTTGGCAAATAGCGGCGCTTCTGCGCGTCGTCGCCGTTCCTCCTGATCTGGTTGACGCAGAGGTTGGAGTGCGCGCCGTAGGACAGACCGATCGCGGCAGAACAACGGGAAATTTCCTCCATGGCGACGCAATGGGCGAGATAGCCCATGCCGGCGCCGCCCCATTCCTCTTCAACGGTCATGCCCAAAAGTCCGAGCGCGCCGAGTTGCGGCCACAAGGCGCGCGGAAACGCGTTGGAACGGTCAATCTCGCCGGCGAGCGGCGCGATCTTGTCCTGCGCGAAATCCCGTACCGTGTCGCGCAGCATCTCGACATCGCTGCCGAGGCCGAAATCGAGGCCGGGAAGACTGTTCGCAAGCATCGCGCGCTCCATCCTTCGTTACGTCAGGCGAAGGGCCGCGGTATAAATAGCCCCTCCCCGACCGACTGTCAGGATGCCACGGCGCCGCCCCGCTTGGCGCCGGAGCGCGCCGAAGACGCCCGCGCCAAAATTTTGTCGATCGCCTCGGCCGGGCACGGTTTTGCGAACAGATAGCCCTGCATCTCGTCGCAACCGGCCAGCCGCAGCAGCACCCGCTGCTCGTTGGTCTCGATGCCTTCCGCCAGCACCTTCATGCCGAGCGCATGACCGAGCGTGACGATCGACTGGATGATGGCGCCGGAATTGCCGGTGGTGCCGAGCGAGGCGACGAAGGCGCGGTCGATTTTGAGCCGGTCGAACGGAAATTTTTGCAGGTAGCTCAAGCTCGAATAGCCGCTGCCGAAATCGTCGAGCGCGGTCGCGACGCCGAGCGCGCGCAAGGCCTCGAGCGTGATTTGTGCTTGCTCCGGATTGTCGATCAGAATGCCCTCGGTTACTTCCAGAACCACACGCGACGCAGCGACCCCGCTCGCGGCGAGCACGCTTTCGACCAGTTCGACCAAGCCGTGGCCGCGGATTTGCACCGGCGACAGGTTGACGGACACGAACAGGTTCGGCCACCGCGCCGCGTCCGCGAGCGCGCGGCGCAGCACCATCTCGCCGAGTTTGAGCATCAGGCCTTTCTCCTCGGCAAGCGGGATGAACACCGAAGGCGCGATCGCGCCGCGCGTCGGATGGCTCCAGCGCAGCAGCGCCTCGACACCCAACATGGCGCCGCCCTCGGCGCCGACGACCGGCTGATAATGGACGTCGAAGGCCTGGTTTTGAATCGCGGCGTCGAGTTCGCGCAACAGGAAGCGCCGCTCGGCATGGTCTTGCTGGATCTGCGGCGCGAAACGCCGCACCGCGCCGCGGCCGCTGGCCTTGGCGTCGCGCAGCGCCAGCGCGGCGCGACGGCTCAATTCGTCAGCGCCGGTACCGTCCTCCGGCGCTTGCACTAAGCCGATGCTGGCGCTGATCTGCCACATCTGGTCAAGCTGAAACGGCGCGGCGAGCGCGGCGGCCAACGCGGCGCCGAGTTCGCCTGCCGCCGCTGTGTCGTCACCGGTCACCAGCACTGCGAATTCGTCGTCCTCGAACCGGCCGAGACGCGCGCCCGGCGGCAGGCCGGACGTGAGGCGTTCGGCAATGCCGGCCAGCATGGTGTCGCCACCGGCTCGGCCCAGCATATCGTTGATTTCGTGAAAGCCGTCGATATCGAGCAAGGCGAAGGCGACGATGCGGGAGCGGCGCGTCGCCAACGCTTTCTCAAGGTGTTCGAGCATGGCGCGGCGATTGGGCAGTCCGGTCGCGGCGTCCTTGGTCGTCAGCTTTTCGATGGTCCCTATGCTGCGGCCGAGCGAGGCGGCGAGCCGTCGCGTCGCGCCCAATGCCAGCATGGCGCACAGCGAAAGCGCGACACCGAGCATGCCGACGATGTCCCACAGCGCATTCATCGCGCGGATCAAGGCGCGGTCCGGCGCCCAGCTGAACCAGCCGATAATGCGGCCGTCGTCATCGTGCAGCGATTGCGTTTCGCGGGCCCGATCCGGCGTCAGATCGGTGTCGAAACGCAAATCGTCGAGGCCGGCGCGCCGCGCGATGCGGCTGAGTTGGCCGGCGTCGAAGCGGTCTTCCATGCCAATCGTCGCGGGAAACTCATCCAGCGCGTCCTGCAACGCCGCGTGCCGCGCCGCCTCTTGGCGGGCGTCGGCGCGCTTAATCTCGAACAAAGCGATCGGAGCGCAGACGATTACCGCCAGCGCCAAGAGCAACAGCGCCAGGCCGGCACTGCGCGCGATTGTCGGACCGGGCGTGACGATAGCCGTCAGCCCGCCGGATCGCCGCCATGCCCACCGATATTGGGCTGTCGCAGCGGGCTTCATACCCAACGCCCCCACACGGAAATTACGCAGCCGCAGGGTAAACGCGCGTGATTAACGGGGAGGAAAGGCGTTGGGCGCGGCAGCCGCGACCATTTATCAACAGGCGCCAGCCGGCAAAGCTCAATATTAACATGACATTAACCATCGCATTCCGTAATAACTTGATCGGGATTGGCGGTGCTTGGCGGCGCAGCGGGCCGGCGGGATTGGTGCATGCGGGACTTCCGTGCGAGGCTTTTGGCTACCGCTCTGGCCGTGGTGGCCGGCGCGGCTGTTTCTGTCCTTGCGCCGAGCCCGCAAGCGAGAGCGCAGGACTGTCCGGGGAATCCGGGCGCGCTCGGAACCAGCCGCGTGATCACCATCGATCCGGCGGATTTTACGCGCGTCGGCCGCATGCAATATCCGCGGTCGTTGCCGCTCGCCGATAAGGAGGTCGTTCTCACCTTCGACGACGGGCCGCTGCCGCCCTACTCCAACCAGATTCTCGATATCCTGGCCGCGCAATGCGTGAAGGTTACGTATTTCCTGGTCGGCAGCATGGCGCGAGCCTATCCCGAGACAGTGCGACGCATGTTCGAAGCCGGGCACACGATCGGCACGCACAGCGAGCACCATCCGTCCCGGATGGCAAAACTGCCGCTCGACAGAATACGCCAAGAGATCGATGCCGGCATTGCCGACGTCGGCACCGCGCTCGGCGATCCTCGCGGCGTTGCTCCCTTTTTCCGCATTCCCGGCCTCGACCGCTCCGACGCGATCGAGAGCGAACTCGCCGCGCGCTCGTTGATCGTTTTTTCCTCCGACACGGTGGCGGACGACTGGCACCATCGCATCAAGCCAAACCAGATCGTCGCCTTGGCGCTCAGCCGTCTCGAAGCCCGCGGCGGCGGAATTTTGCTGCTGCATGACATTCATCCGACCACGGTGGCGGCGTTGCCCGACCTCCTGAAGGGGCTCAAGGACAAAGGCTTTCACATTGTGCAGGTGGTACCCACCGCACCGGACCGGATCGAAGTGGCAGGCGATGCCCGAACGCGAATGCTGGCTTCGGCGATGCCTGATCGACTGGTGATCGACGACACGCCGGCGCAACCGGCGTGGCCGCCATCGACGGCCGAACTGAATCCCGATGACGCTGTGTTGCCGGCGCCGGACGCGTCGGCTTTCGATCCCGATACCGGCTTGACCGCCGCGGCGGGCGAGGCGCGATGGCCCGACCGGCCGCAAGCAACGGCGCCTTCGGCTAAAAAGTTCGAAGTTACAGCGCCGCGCGCAAACAAGCTGGCCCTGGCCAAGAGCGCGGTACCGATGGTACGCCAACAGCACGAAGTCGCCGGCATGATTGATCAACAGCGCGTTTGGCCTGATCGGGCCCACGCCGGCCGCCACGTCCAAGCCCGCGATGCCACCAGTCCGCGCGCCGATGCGTTCTCGGGCTTCGGAACGCCGTCCGCAGTCTCGACATCGGCGCATTGACCCGCCGCGCGTCCCGTCTGATCGCAAAGTTATTAAGCTCTGCGGAAGTCAATTGATTAATTGGTATGCACGTCGTTCAAAAAATTTGGCTCGACTATTTTAATTTTATAAAATAGCGCTCTCAACCACATCGACTCTCCCCCAACCACTGCGGAAAAATCGCGCAGTGGGATTCAAGGTTGAAGGCCGCGCTGACGCGGGCACGGCTCTTCAGCGGCAATGATGAATAAGGGGCGGCGTCATGAAGAGATTGCTTTTGCTCGGCGTGCTGTTGCTGGCCGTCTCGATATCAAATCGGGCGATCGCGGCAGACGCCTGGGGCGCGTGGAAAGATGGGCTGCCCACCGCTTATGTCAACGGTCCCGCTTGCAACCCATGGGTCGATTACAATTGCGATGCGCCCAAGGTTTCGGCGTCGCGGCTCAAAGCCATGGAGCAGAGCGGAAACTGCGACCCATATATCGATTTCAAGTGTCTTGACGCTTATCTCGGCAACGACCCACTCACGCGCTTCATTCGCTATTACGAACTCGAATGGGGCCATGCCGCAGCGCCGTCCGACCCGCATGCGCCGGCCGGTAGCCGCCCCGATGCGCTGGTGCCGCCGACCCCGCAAGCGACGCCGCCGATGCCGTTCACCGAGTGGCCCTATGGCGGAACGCAGAATATCGCCAAAACTTTGCCGAACGCGGTCGACAGCCCGTTGATGGTCGCGATTGCCAATACGGCCGCGGGTCAATGGATGAGCGCCAACCACATCCAGATCTACGGCTGGATCGATCCGGCCGGCAATATCAGCAGCAATAATGTGAGACCGGCCGGCAACTTGCCGATCTCCTACGATTACACGCCCAACACGATTCAGCTCGACCAGGCCGTGCTCTATATCGAGCGGGTTCCCGACGAAGTGCAGAACGATCACTTCGACTGGGGCTTTCGCATTTCGGGCCTGTACGGTGTCGATGGCCGCTACACGACATCATACGGTCTGTTCAGCAATCAGCTGCTCAAGTCCAACGCCACCAACATCGCCGACATGCCGATGGTGTATTTGGACCTGTACTATCCGTTCATGCAGGGACTCAATGTCCGCATCGGCCGCTTCATCTCGATTCCGGACATCGAGGCGCAGCTGGCGCCGAATAATTACACTTACGTCCACTCTTTGACGTACACCTGGGACAACTACACCAATACCGGCATCGAGTTCACGCAGGCGCTGAACAAAAACTGGATCCTCCAAGCCGGCATCACAGTCGGCACCGAAGCGCCGGTCTGGCACTGGGGTTCTCATATTACCAACCAATATGTGGCGACGAATAGCTGCGCCGGCCTTGGGGTTGGTTTGGCTTGCGGCCAGGATCCACTCTATCCGGGCGCCTCGATGCTCCAGGATCCGGGTGCAATGCCGTCGGGCACGCTCGGCGTTCGCTGGACCAGCGATGACGGCAGGGACGACATCAACCTGGTCGCCGACGGTATCAATGACGGCATCTGGGGCTATAACAATCTGCAATGGTTCGGCTTGGTCTACTATCACAAGATCAACGACTACTGGCACATCGCCTTCGAGACTTGGAACATCCACGAAAGGAACGTGCCGAACCTCAACAATCCGCAGTCCGCCTTCCTTCTTGGCGCCGCCGGCGGCACGCCGTTCAGTTCGCTCTATTTGCCCTTCAATGCACCAGGCGGGGCGGTTTGCGGCGGGCCCAGCCAGTTTGTGGGCGGCGCCGCCGTTCCCAACCCGGCCTCACCCTTGACCTGCACGGCCGACGAACAAACGTTCCTGCTGTATGTCAACTACTCGCCGAACAAGCTGAACAACTTCTCGTTTCGCACCGAATATTTCAACGACCCGAAGGGTCAGCGGACCGGCGTGCCGACTGCTTATGCGGATGCCGCGCTCAGCTGGCAGCATTGGTACTCGCCGCAGGTCGAGGTACGCCCTGAGATCGGCTACTACCGCTCGCTCGACAACGCCGCGTTCAACGGCAACGCCGCGGCCGGCATCGCCCCCAGCAGAAACTGGGCGATCATCGCCGCGACCGACCTGATCTTCCACTTCTGATCGGAGCAGAGCCATGACATCGCGAATGCGTCAGCTTACTCCGTCCGATTCAGACCCCAAGGGGAAGATTATGCGTCGTCTTCAATGTGCGCTGCTCGTTGCTGCCATTGCGACCGGCTTTGCTTCGGTCGCGGCAGCAGCCGACATGCCGATCAAAGCATCGCCGCTGTGGTCGGCGCCGGCCACCGGACCGCTCTGGGAAGGAATTTATGTCGGCGTCAATCTTGGCGATGCGAACGCGCGCTCGACCTGGTGTACCGACGCCGTGATCGCGGGAAATTGCGAGACCGGGCCGACGGATGTCGTTACTGGATCGCCGAGGGGTCTCGTTGGCGGCGGTCAGTTCGGCGACCGCTGGCAGTGGGGCAATGTAGTGGTCGGCCTGGAGGGGATGTATGATGCATTGAGCATCACCACGACGGGAATTAGCCCTGTCGTTGCCGGTGAAACGCTGGCGACTAAATTCACCGGTCTTTACAGCGCCACCGGGGAAATCGGTCTGGCGTTCGATCGTCTCCTCGCCTACGGCAAGGGCGGTTGGGCGGGCACCGAACTAAAACTACAAGCGCAATCCGTCGCCGCCGGCGGTTCCCTTGTTGCCCCGCCAGCCTTCGTCGATGGCTGGACTCTCGGAGGCGGCCTGGAATATCAGCTGATGCCCCATATTATCTTGGGCGTCGAATACGACTACTACCGCTTCAATCCCACGAATATTATCAACGTCACGAACTCTGCCGGCGCGCTGATTACGTGTGCGTTCTGTAACTTCGGTTCGTCGACGCATCTCCAGACGATCTTGGGCCGGATCAGCTTCCAAGCCGGACCGGCGCCGGCATTCTAAGAGAGCATGATCCGGGCGGTAGGCATGTTCTCCGTTGAATGAGGCACTGTCATGGGCCGCAACTTGGCCGTCTTGTTGGCGCTTCTTCTAGCCGGATGCGCCGCTCAGTCCGAGCAAAGCCAACAGGCCGAGGCCGCCGCTCAGGATGCCGCGCGGTGCCAGGCACATGGCTACAAGCCTGGCTCCGCCGAATACGATCAATGCCTGACGGATCTTGAAAATCAACGCACCCACAGCGAGCGCGCCGCGCTCATGGGACGCCTTCAAGGGCGCAGCCCGATGCTCAACTGATTTGCCTGCGAACTACGAGAGAAAGCCGACCGCTGCTAGCTATATGATTTATATATTTTCCTGGCGATAAAAACGTCTGGACTTACTATGAGCAAATAAGCGAACCTAACGGCAATAAAAAAATAAAATACCAGCCGGGTGGATGTTCGAACGGCTAACTTTCCGGAAGGTGAAATGCCTTGTTGAAATTGCTGGAACGGCGCCGAGCGCGCAAACTGGATGCGCGATTGCTAAATTACAATGTTATCCCGGCTCGCCTGCCACGCCGAAGCCACTGGATGAATTTTTTTGCCGCTAATGCCCTGCCGCTGGCTGCGTGTCTGACGCTGGCATGGGCGGCGACGATCGCACTCGTCGTTTTCAGCGAAGTATTCTCGCTCAATCTTGTCCCCGGCAAGAGCATTCAATTCGAAGACAGCGGCCGAAACACGATGTTTCGTTTTCCGCTCCTGACAAATTCCGCAGACAACACCGTAACCGCTAGGCTCCGCCGATGACCCGAACCAACAATACTGTGCTTGTCATTGACGATACGCCGCAGAATCAATTTGAGGCGGCCTAGCTGCCAACATCCAGTACGGAAGGATTTTCGTACGCAAATTGCGCCAAAAGATCGAACGCGAACCGGCGCGCCCGCGCATCCTGATCAGCGAGTCAGCTGTGTGGTATTGGCACCACCCGGACGCGCAATCGTTGCCGGAGCGGAATTTAAAATTCAGTCCGACCCGGAATATTGCGCCTGAGCGCACCGCCGCGTCGCGCGAACGCGCGCGAATCCACTCACCAGGTAGCGAACAGGCAGACCAACGCGAAAGGCACGGCGGCGAGCCCGAGATAGATCCAGGTCTGATCGCGTTGCCTGTCCCGAGGCATCGCAAAAAACTGAAACGCGATCCCGACACAAGCGATCAGGCCTAAAATCATCCGGATGAGATCGAGCGGCGACTGGTACGCGGTCCAAATCGTCGAACTTTGCGGCAGGCTTACGCGCAGGATGATCGCCGCCAGTGCGCCGATGAACAGCACGCGGAAAACCGCACCCACCACCGGCAGGCCGGCGGAGAAACTGGAAACGGAGGCTCTTTCGTCGGGAAGGGTGTCGCGCTGAGGCGAACCGCCTGTTCCGATGGAGGTCACTTTTTGCTTCCTCCGTAACGGCGCCTCGCCTTTCTTGGGGCCTTAAAGCCCTCTGAAGCGGGACGCGATATAGATCACTCCCAGTGAAACCGTATAAATATTATATATGTATCGAGGTGGAAAGATATAAATGCCGAAAAATGCTTCGCCTTGTTGAGAATCCGGGCAGTAACGGGACACCTCGTCCCGCGCCGACCCGATACTGGAACACGAGTCACGAGCCGCGCTTGGGAATTCGGGCTTGAGCTTGGTCGGGGAGGACGCCTCGGCGGAATTCTCCCGAAGAGGTCAGTGCCTTGGCCGGATGCCCGTGCCGTTGATGCCGGCTACCACTTTTGCCGGTCCGCCCAGGCCAACTGAACCCGAACCGGGCCGAAATAAACCTGTCCCGGTGATGGTTCCCCGTGGCACTGCAGCCGCGCTCATTGCCGGATTTGTGATCGAATGCGCGATCGTCGGCGGTTTAAGGCCAATGCCCGTCTTGGCCGGGTTGCCGGCGCTACATGCTGCGATAGCGGCGGGTTCGCGGACGGAAACCTGTAGCGGGGCGCCGTGAGATTCGCCGCCATGCAACGCAATTTGTCTAGGCGGTATAACTGACATGCCGATCGCATTGCGCGTCATGGGTGTCGCCCTCGCGGGAACAGAAAGCCGCTGCGGGTGCGTGTTTGCCAAAGTTCCAATTCTGAACTTGGAGGTCCCCGTCCGAACGTTTCCGGGACTGCTCGCAAAGCTGCGTGCCGGCAGGGGGTAGGGCGTGTCGTTGGCCCCGGCGTCACCGGTATGCGCATCGGATGAAATGCCGGCCTTCCCGATAGGAAGCGCCTCTTTCGCTGCCGGAGCTTCGCCCGTGCGGCCAGGGGGGACACCACCCACGCGTGCCTTCGGATTCTGACGCCCTGCAGTGCTAGCCCCTCCCCTGGTTACCGGAACCCCCTCCGATTTCGGACCGGCCGCATTGTCGTGAGGGGACTTCGCGGCGTTCGGGCGCGGCGCCGCATTTTCGGCGAAGCTTGCCTGCGCCGCCATGCCCGCAAGGAGTGTGGCCGCAAAAACATAAGGAACGATCTTTCGCGTGCTCGCCTTTGCCACCGCTCGCATGGAGGTTTCGTGTGCGAACATCAGTCAAAAGCCGCGTCTTGCGTCGGGTCGGGGCCGGCCGCAGGCCTCTCGGGTGTCGCCCGCCCCAGGAACAGCGTCTGCAACGCCGGCACCACCACGAGCAACATGATCGGTCCGATCAACATACCGCCAACGATCACGGTCGCCAGCGGTCGCTGCACCTGACTGCCGATGCCGGTCGAGACCGCCGCCGGGAAAAGGCCGATACAGGCCGAGAGGGTCATCATCAGGATCGGCCGCATCTGTTCTTGGACGGCGTGAAACATGGCTTCGATCGGCTCCAACCCGCTCACCGCAACGCGATAATAGCCGTTGATGATGAGAATCCCGCTCATCACGGAGACGCCGAATAGGGAAATAAAGCCGATCGCCGCCGAGATGCTAAAGTCCAATCCTGACAAGTATAATCCCAAAACGCCGCCGCATACCGCGAACGGAAGTCCCAGCAAGGCCAAGAAGCTGTCACGCCACGAATTGAACAGCCCATAAAGAAGGATGAGGATAAAGGCGAGCGTGATTGGCAGGATTATTAGAAGCCTTTGCTTCGCCTGTTGCAGCCACTCAAATTCACCCGCCCATTCGATCCGATAGCCGGTCGGCAGCTTCACATTGCGGGCAATGCGCTCCTGCGCCTCGGCCACAGCGCCCGCAAGATCGCGGCCACGTACGCTGAATTTGATCGGCATGAAACGCTGATTGCGTTCGTGATAGATGTAGGACGCGCCCGACTCGAGCGCGATATCGGCAAGATCGCTCAGTGGGATATACGCGTTACCGGCAGCCGTCGGAAAGCCGACCTTGAGATTGCGCACGGCGTCGATGTCCCTGCGGAATTCGGGCGCGAGCCGCACGACCACGCCGAATTGGCGATCCGCTTCCAGCATCGTGGTTGCCACGGTCCCGCCTAAAGCCGCTTGGATGACGTTGTTGACATCGGTGACGCTTAGGCCGTAGCGAGCCGCTTTTTTGCGGTCGATTTTGATGTTCAAATTAGGCTGTCCCAGAACCCAAAATGCGCCAAGATCGGTAATGCCATCGACTTGCGCCATTTCATGCATGGCCGCTTTGGCAAGCCGTTCCAGCGTCGCCAAGTCCGGTCCGACGATTTTCGCCGAATTGGCACCTTTGACGCCCGACAGTCCTTCCTCGACATTGTCCTGGATGTACTGCGAGAAATTGAAATCGATGCCGACGAAATCCTTATCGAATTCGGCCTGGAGCTGATTGATCAGCTTTGCCTTGTCCATGCCCGAGGGCCATTCATCGAACGGCTTTAACGGCACAAAAAATTCGGCGTTGTAGAAGCCCGCCGCATCGCTGCCGTCGTCGGGACGGCCATGCTGCGAGACGACCGTGATCACTTCGGGATAACGAAGCAGGATCTCGCGGATTTTGTTGACGATGGGCATGCCGGCTTCCAGCGATATCGTTGGCGGCAGCGACGCCCTAATCCACAGATTGCCTTCCTCAAGGGTCGGCAAGAATTCACTGCCGAGCCGCGAACCGAGAACGCCGCTGACAAGAAGAAACACCAGCCCCATGGCAACGGTGATTTTCCTGTTGGCCAAGGACCAACGCAAGACCGGCGTGTAGATCCGGCGCAACACCCGCACCACAATGGTCTCGACATCTCGGATATTCTCCGGAAGCAAGAGTGACGCGAGGCACGGAGTCACCGTGAATGTAGCGATCAGCGCTCCCAGCAGCGCGTAAGCGTAGGTTCGCGCCATCGGGCCGAAAATCTGGCCCTCGACCCCTTGCATGGTAAAAAGTGGGATAAAGGCTGCCACGATAATTGCGGTTGAGAAGAAAATCGCCTTGTCGACTTGCAGGCCGCTGGCAAGAAATAGCCGTAGCCGGTCCGTCCACGCCCGCGGATCGGAGGAATCCCTGCCGCGGGTAGGATCGGCACCCCATTTCTCCTCCGCCAGTTGCGACAGCAGCGCCTGCCGCTCCGCCGGTCCGGCCTGGAGATTCCGATAGATATTTTCGACCAAGATAACGGCGGCATCGACAATGATGCCAAAATCGACGGCGCCGACAGATAGGAGATTTGCGTCCTCGCCGCGGAGCACCAGAATTATGATGCTGAAGAAGAGAGCAAACGGAATGTTGGCGCCGACGATGATCGCACTGCGCAAATCGCCGAGGAATATCCATTGAATCAGGAAGATCAGCGCGCAGCCATAGACGAGGTTGTGCAGTACCGTGCTGGTGGTTACGGCGACCAGCGTGGTGCGGTCGTAGAACGGCACTAGTTTTACGCCGGGGGGCAGACTGCCGTCGTTGTTGATCTTCTCGATTTCCGAACGCACGCGCGCGACGACGTCGTTGGTGTGCAAAGTGCGATTCATAATGACGATGGCCGCGACGACATCATCCTCATGGTCGCGGCCGGCCTTGCCGAGCCGCGGCACGTAGCCGACGGAAACCTTCGCGACATCCTTGACCAAAACCGGCACGCCATTGGACTGAGAAAGCGGAACGTTCTCGATGTCCTCGACCTTGTAGCCTTGGGTCAAATCCGTCGCGCCGCCGCTATCCATGAGACCGACGCCGCGGATATTCACGGACTGCTGTCCCACATTAATGGTGCGGCCGCCGACATTGACGTTGGCATTGCCGAGCGCCGTGAGCACCTGTGGCAGGGTCACGTTGTAAGCATCGAGTTTGTGCAGATCGACATCGACGTCGTATTCCTTGGTGGTGCCTCCCCAAGTATTAACCTGAACCACACCGGGAACCGTAAGCAGGCGGCGCTGCAGCACCCAGTCCTGAACGGTGCGCAGATTGGTCAACCCGAAATGCGGCGGTCCGACCAGCTGATAGCGGTAGATTTCGCCGACCAGGCTGCCGCCCTGAATTTGCGGCACGACGTTATTCGGCAGCGTCACGTTCTGCTGCAAGTTGATCGCGGCTTGGGTCAAGGCAAAGTAGTAATCGACGCCGTACTGGAACGTGACGCGTATGAAAGAGAGACCGTAGAACGATGTCGAACGGATCACGTCGACTCCCGGCGTGGCGGCAAGTCCGACCTCGATCGGAATCGTAAAATAGCGCTCCATCTCCTCGGCCGACTGGCCCGGGGATTGCGCCGTGATTTCGAGAATCACCGGCGCGGGATTGGGATAGGCCTCAATGTTGAGTTTGGAAAAAGCGAACAGGCCGGCGCCGATGAAAACCAGCAATCCCAACAAGACCAGCGGCCGACGCGTCAGGCCGAAATTCAGCAAGCCCTTAAGCACAGGTCGCCTCTCGGTCCGATATTATGGCCGCCGGCACCGGTTCTGCCTCAGTTGGAAGCTGTGGCAAGCACGTTGCTCAGGAATATCGCGCCCTCGGTCGCGGCGAGCTCGCCGGTCTGCACGCCTTCCAGAATCTGCCGGTAGCCGTCGCGCTCTTGGCCGATCTTGACCGTTCGCTTGGTGAATCGGCGGCGATCCGCGGTAACCCACGCCGTCATGGTTCCGTCTCCCTCTCTGACCACGCCATCGATCGGAATCGCCGGAGAACTCACCGGAGCGGCTACAGTGATGACAAAATTCCCGAACATTCCGGACCGCAGCTCGTGCTGCGGATCCTTGATTTCGGAGCGGACCAGGACTCGACGGGTGTTGGGATCGACCGTCGCTCCGATGGTTGTGATCTTTCCGTCAAATACCCGATCGGGAAAGGCGTCGAGTTTCGCCTGCACCGGCTGACCGACCCGCAACGCCGGACTGTCGTCCTCGGGCACGTTCGCCAACATCCACATCGTATTGATGTCGGCGACAATGAACGGCGGCGGCGGGTTACCCGGCTGTACGAACAGACCCGGCGCGGCGCTGCGCGCCGTGACGCGGCCGTCGATCGGACTGGGGCCGACCAGCGTCGGGTCGGCGCTGCGGTCAGTAACGATGCGATCAATGTCCGCTTCCGACTTGCCGAAGATGCGCACCGCGTCGCGCGCCGCGCGCAGATTGCCTTCGGCGGTCTGCTGGTCGGATTCACCCTGTTCGAGATCGTGTTGGGAAACAGCCCGGGTGGTATAAAGATCGCGGAGGCGAGCGAGATTGCGGGTCGTGAGGTCGAGCACGCCCGCCGCGGCAATCAAGGTCGACTCCGCTTGCAGCAAGTCGGGGCTGTCGATCGTGAATAGCGTCTGCCCCTTCTTCACGTCGTCGCCGACGGCGGCGAACAGCGCGATGATCCGGCCTTGGTAGGGCGTGAACACCTGAACCGACATGTCTTCGTTGAAGTCGATGCTGCCGACGGCCTCCTTTTCCACCGGAAATTCGCGGTTTTCCACAGCTTCGACTTTGACCGCGGCAAGCTGGGATTCCGAAAGATCGATGCTGGCTTGGTCTTGCGGGGCCGCATTCGGGACAACGCCCGGGGCCGCACCCGGCAACGTCGGTCCGCTCGCTTCGGATTTCGAGCGATAGCCGGAGGGCCACGCCCAATAAATGACGACCGCAACCGCAATAAGAGCGCCGACGGCCGCCACTTTCGCGCGGCGGCTGGTTAAGCGAAGAGCCATCGAGAAATCGTACCCCTCGTCGTCGCGGTCACGGCGACATCGTCATTACACCCGGCTCCGCAAGTCCACTGTCATTAATCACAGAACTCCGATTCATCCCAGTCGTCCTTCGGAAACTCGCCGGATACTTATCGGCTATTTTTAAAATCGCGTTTTACTGTTTTCTGAATACTCTTTCGCCGTCGCCGTCGACGGCAACCACGGATAAAAGGCCTCAGGCGCCGGGGACGAGTTGATCGCCATCACCCGGTTTGTCGTTCGCCGTCTCAACTGTGATAGATCACAGTGACACTGGGTGATGAATCGTCGACACTGTGGCGGGGCCACTACAGCCAACGCGTACCGTATCGGAAATAATGCCGGTCGCTGCGATCCGGGAAGTTGCAGGACGCTCGATCATCGTTTCAGTTGAATAGTATCTCGGTCGCTGTCGCCTATGTTCGATCAAGCTGTCAGGTGGATTTCGTCGGGGGCCGCCACTCTCGCGGCTGCGATATTTTTGGCGAGTTGCGCGGTCGGCCCCGACTTCGTGCATCCCGCCGCCCCCGAGGTCACCCGCTACACCCGCGAACCGCTGGCCCCGCAAACCTCTTCCAGCGACGCGCGCGACGGCCGGTCACAGCGTTTCGTCGAAGGCCGCGACATTCCCCAGGAGTGGTGGACGATATTCAAGTCCCGCGCGCTCAATACCTTGATCGAGCGGTCGATCGCCAACAATCCCAATCTGCAATCCGCGCTGGCCTCGTTGCGCGCCGCAAAGCAGGCCGTCTATGCTCAAGAGGGCAAGTATTTCCCGCTGGTCGAAGCCAACTTCAATCCGACGCGGCAACTGACCGCGGCCCCGATCGCCCCCGTTCTCAATTCGTCGGCCAACCCCTTCAATCTGTACACCGCGCAGGTGCAGGTTTCGTACAGCTTCGACATCTGGGGCCTCAATCGGCGCACGGTCGAATCGCTGCAGGCCATGGCCGACGTGCAGAACTTCCAGGTCGAGGCGGCTTATCTCGCGCTCACCTCGAACGTCGTCGTGGCGGCGGTCGCCGAGGCTTCGCTGCGCGGACAGATTGACGCCACCAATCAGATCATTTCGATCAATACAAAAATGCTCGACGTGTTGCATCGTCAACTGGATACCGGCTATGCCAACCGCAGCGACGTGGCGGCGCAGGAAGCGGCGCTGGCGCAGGCCAAAGCGACGCTGCCGCCGCTACGAAAGGCGCTGGCGCAGCAACGCGACCTATTGGCCGCGCTTTCCGGGGCCTATACCAGCGATCAGCCTCACGAGGCCTTCAGGTTGGCGGATCTGCATTTGCCGATCGAACTGCCGGTCAGCCTGCCCTCGCAACTGATCGAGCAGCGCCCCGACGTGCGCGCGGCGGAGGAGCAGTTGCATTCGGCGAGCGCGCAGATCGGCGTCGCCACCGCCAACATGCTGCCGTCCTTCACCATCGGCGCGAACGGCGGTTATGTCGGCACGGCGCTCGCCGGCCTGACCGGGCCGCAAAACCTGTTCTGGGAATTGGCCGGCAATGCCACGCAGACGGTATTCGACGCCGGTACCCTGCTGCATCAGCTTGAGGGCGCCAAGGACACCTACCAGGCCGCAGCGTGGACCTACCGGGGTACGGTGATCGGCGCGGTGCAGAACGTCGCCGACAGCTTGCGCGCGCTGCAGAATGACGCCGACGCGCTGCGGGCGGCACGCGATTTCGAGCGTGCCGCCAAAGCCAGCTTTGATCTGGCACGCCAGCAGATGGAGACCGGGAACGCCAACATCTTGCTGCTGCTCAACGCGCAACAGACTTACCTGCAAGCGGTCATTCAGGTGGTGCAAGCGCAGGCCGCCCGACTGGCCGACACCGCGGCCCTGTTCCAAGCGCTCGGTGGCGGCTGGTGGAATCGGGTCGAACCGCCAGCGGAGAAAATTCTCAGTGTCGGTACCAATACGACGGCCGACAAGCCCACCGGCTTTTGATCGCCTTGAAGACTTCAAAGTGTCGCGGTGGAATCGGTGAGGATCGCGTAATTTGGCCTTTCCGTCAGCCTGACAAGAACTCGCGACCTCCCTCTAAGCTATTGATTCAAGAGAAAATAAAGGAGTGGTGCGGCCGAGAGGAAACCGCCGATACCGCTATATGACATTGAAGTCGTTGACAAATTCTAGACGAGTGGTCGGCGTTTTGTAGCGTGTTTTGTAGCACCCGGTAGGTCGCCCCGATGCGACAGACGGCCCCGCGGACGCCCATCGATGTGGTGTCGCTCGAGCCTATTTCGAGTTGTTGCT
>Ga0181537_10001600_pt1 | contig 20641 bp, 17 predicted proteins | sample PEATcosm2014_Bin_39_FD_119765 | JGI IMG/M metagenome (GOLD analysis project Ga0181537, IMG submission 119765) | Peatland microbial communities from MTU Mesocosm Facility, Houghton, MI, USA - PEATcosm2014_Bin23_10_metaG | ecosystem: Environmental > Terrestrial > Soil > Wetlands > Peat | place... | reverse complement strand
GCGCTTCTGGCCCGGTGATGCGCGCGACAACGAGGTTAAGCCATTGATTGCAAAAGGTACAGATCGCATCGCAGGACTGCGTCGAGACTCTGCGCGGCGGCACTCATCCGGCAGCTACTCTTATATATCATAGTGCGATGATCGACGCCCCCACGCCACAGCCTGCGGACCCGGACCGCTATGTCATCACCAGCGCCACGGGAGTCGATGTCGTTGTGATGCTGGCGGGCACCGGCAGCCGCAGCTACGCCTTCGTGATCGACTGGCATATCCGCCTGTTGACCGCGCTGGCCTGGTTCCTGTGTGCGGCCCTGCTCATCAATGGCCAGCTGAGTCTTCGCGGCCAGACACCCTCGAAGACCTACATGTTCGCTGCGGTGGTGCCGGCGCTGGTGATTTACTTTCTCTACCATCCGATCCTCGAAATCGCGATGCGTGGGCGTACGCCAGGCAAACGCATGGCCGGTGTGCGCCTGATTGCCCGCAGCGGCGGCGCGCCTTCGGCCGGCGCGCTGCTGATGCGCAACGTTTTCCGCCTGATCGATTGCATGCCCGCCTTCTACCTCGTGGGCCTGATCGCCACCTTCATCAGCAGCCAGCACCTGCGGATCGGCGATCTGGCCGCCGGGACACTGCTGGTCTATGACCAGGACCGGAACGTCAAATCCCTGACCCAGCTGGGCGCCCTCGCCGCGCATTCACAGCTCGACGCTGCGGCGCTCGATCTGGTCAATGACGTACTGGCGCGCTGGAGCGAGCTGGGTGAAGGGAATCGCAGGGCGATCGCCGGATCGCTGCTGCGACGCCTCGATGCGCGACTTGCGGAGCCGGAGCTGGCAGGCCTTGGCGAGGAGGCATTGAAGTCGCGCCTGCTGGCACTGCTCAAGAGCGGAGCGCCAGGCACGTGAGCAGTGCCAACAGCAGCCGGGCGTGGCTTGCCACGCGCGCGCCCATCTGGCGCACGCTCGCCGAGACCGGCGAGCGGCTGCGGCTGCGCCGCCGGGCTTCGGTCGATGAGGCTCTGCGCACGCTGGATAGTTATCGCGGCCTGGCTCGCGATCTGGCGACCGCGCGCCAGCAACTGCCGGGTAGTGGCATCACGGCGGCACTGGAATCTATTTACGCGGCCTTCCATGCGCTGATCAACCGTCCCCCGCACAATACGCGGGCGGCAATCGCGCTGATGTTTCGCAGCGAGATTCCCGCGATCGTGCGCTCGCTGCGCCAGCCGCTGCTGTGGGTCACGTTGCTGTTCACGCTCAGTGGTGCGGCCGGCTGGCTGCTGATCAGCAGCTACCCGAAGCTCATCAGCCTGTTCGCGAGCCAGCAGATGATCGATCAGGTCGAGACCGGGCACCTGTGGACCGAGGATATCCTCAACATCACGCCCTCCTCGATCCTGTCGGTGCGCATTTTCTCCAACAACATCGTGGTCAGCGCCCTGGCATTGTGCGCCGGGATCTTCTACGGACTGGGAACCTTCTACCTGATCGCGCTCAACGGCCTGCTGCTGGGAACCGCCTTCGCCTTCACGCGCCAGTACGGTCTGGATGGCGAGCTGCTGAATTTCATTCTCGCGCACGGGCTGGTGGAACTGTCGATCATCTGCCTGGCTGGCGCGGCCGGCAGCGCGCTCGGTGAATCCCTGATCCGCCCGGTCGATGGCAACCGGCGCGAATCCTTCCAGCTGTGCGCCGCGCGCTGCGCAAAGCTGCTGGTGCTCTGTACCCTGCTGCTGGTGGGCTGCGGCCTGATCGAAGGTTTTGTCTCGCCCGACCCGGAGTTTCCATTCATCAGCCGGCTGGTGATCGGGGTGTGCTACTGGTTCGTCATGTGGGCCGCGCTGACCGGTCGCCTTTACGGTCGCATGGCTGTCCCGGGCTCCGCCAGCTAGATGCGGCGCGCGCGCCGGAAATCGGCGTAGGCATTGAAGATTGCACCCTCGAGCTGCTCGGGGCGCGAGATCAGCGCCGGCACGCCCTGCGCTCGCAGCGCCAGAATGCTCCGCTCACGGCGCAGGCGCATCTCGGCGCCCGCGAGCGCCCGATAGGGATCCAACCATGAACCGGCCGGCTCGCGCGCATAGCGATCAGCGGCATCGCTGGTGAGGCCGGCGATGAACGGCAGGTGCCGGGGCTGTAGCAGCCGCACCGCTGCGGCCAGCTGGCTGCCCGAAGCGGCATCCTCGATGTCGGTCAGCAGGATCACCAGCGTCCGGTGGCGCACCAGCGTGCGGATGCGCACCGCGGCGTGGATCGGATTCGAATCGGTGGGCTGGACCTTGAGTGCCCCGAGCACCGCACGGATGCGCGTCACGGCGGCGGTGCCGCGCCCCGGAGGGAGTGCGGTCAGCGGCCGGTCACCGAAGATCACCAGCCCCACGCGATCATCCTGGGCGATCGCGTACTGGGCAAAGCGGGCGGTGACATTGGCATAGTGGCCGAGCCGGTCCAGTTCCCCGCACCAGATGCCACTGGCGCGTCCGGCATCGATCCCGACCAGGATGTCCAGGTGCTGGTCTTCGGAGAAATCGCGGCTGATGAGGCGGTCGTGGCGTGCACTCGCCTTCCAGTCAATGACCTTGAGCGAATCCCCGCTCTGGAACTCGCGCAGCTGCACCACCTGGCTGCCGCTGCCCATGAACGGACTGTGGCGCGCGCCGCGGTTCACGGCACCGCTAATGCGTCCGGGCCCGGAGAGCCTGTCGGGCACGACCACGAAGCGGCGCGGATCCTGCAGGGGCCGCGACCACCAGGCAAGACCAAAGGCACCCGCCACGCGCGCGCGCATCGCTGGAAATTCACCGGCCCCCAGGCGCCGTGGCACCGCGGGCAGGCTCAGGCGCGCGCCGTCACCGGCCGGCACCCTGAGGATCTGCACATTGCGCTCGAGACTGACCATCGCCGGCGGGGCCGGTGCGATCTCGAGCTCGATCGTGCGGGAAAGCCGGTGCGAGAAGCCGGCGGTCAGCGGCACGGTGCGCGCAAGGATCCAGCGCGATGGCGCCTCCCAGTGCACTTGCGGTGCCGCGCGCCGCACGAGCCAGAGCTCGTAGCTCATGCCAAGCAGCAGCAGACCCGCCGGCAGGCACCACAGGTGCCGGCCGACGGCATCCGGATCCCACTGCCCGGCAATCGCGAACAGCGTCATCAGCACCAGCAGCAGGAAGCCGTTTTGGCGCAGGTTCAAGCGTCCACCCCGGGCAGCCGTCGGCTCAAAACCTCAGCGCCCATCCGTTGTGAGTTCACCGCGGCACCGGCACCTGTTCGATCAGGCGTGCGACGATCTGCTGTTCGCTGATGCCCTCGAGCACGGCATCGGAAGCCAGGAACAAGCGGTGCGGGGCGATCAGCGGCCAGATGCTCTTGACATCATCGGGCGTCACGAACTCGCCACCGCGCAGTCCCGCGGCCACGCGCGCGGCGCGAATCACCGCCAGCGCCCCGCGGGTTGAAAGGCCGAGCGTGACCTGGGCATCCTGGCGCGTCGCCTGCGCGAGCGCGAGCACGTAGCGGGCCAGCTCCGGGGAGACATGCACCTGCTCGGCCACCTGGCGCGCCTCCTGCAGCAGCTCCGGACTCACCACGACATCGACCGCAGGATGTGGCTGGATCTCGATGTGTCCATAGCGATGCAGCACCGCAAGTTCATTCTCGGGCGCCGGATACGCCAGATCGAGGCGCAGCATGAAACGATCAAGCTGCGATTCGGGCAGCGGATAGGTGCCTTCGAAATCGCGCGGGTTCTGCGTGGCGATGACCAGGAACCCCGGCGACAGCGGGTAGAGCCGCCCATCGACCGTGACCTGGCGCTCCTCCATCGCCTCGAGCAGCGCGGACTGGGTCTTGGGGCCGGCGCGATTGACTTCATCGAACAGCAGCACGTCGGCGAACACCGGACCGGGCCGGAACACGAACTGGCGGCTCGTGTTGTCATAGACGTGCACGCCGATGATGTCGGCTGGCATCAGATCGGCCGTGCCCTGGATGCGCTTGAATTTGCCGCCCAGGGCACCGGCCAGTGCCTTGCTGAGCAGCGTCTTGCCAAGACCCGGCACGCCCTGGACCAGCACGTGGCCGCGCGCAATGACCGCGATGCTGAGCGCGTGCACAATGGGCTCGAGGCCGATGGCCGCCGTGCCGATGGCCTGCTGCAGCCGCTGCTCGAGTGATTCCAGAGCCGTGCTCATGAGGTGCTTCCTGCCAGTTGTGAGAGAAGGGTTTGCAGTCGAATCAGGTTGATGCGCTCATCCGCACAGGCGCGCTGGTACAGCTGCTTGAGTTCATCGAGCTGCTGCGGGCGTACCCGCGCATGCGCCTCGAGCCACTCCCAGACGGGCTCGCCATTCTGGGGTTGCGCCAGGCGCCGGCGCAGCGTGTTGAAGAACAGCTCCAGCAGTCGCCGCGCTGTGGCCGCGGTGGAGAGTATGTTGGCCAGGAACCCGGCGCTGGCCTCGAGCATGGCGGTGTCATCGACGGGGCGGTGCAGCTCGCCACTGGCGCGCAGTCGTTGCGCACCGAGCACGAACAGCAGCCACAGCAGCAGCAGCCACAGCAGCGTGTGATGCAGACGCGGATCGGCATAGAAAGCCGCTGGGTCGTAGTAATCGACGATGCCCTGATGCGCATCATCAAAGATGACCGCACCGCCCGGTCCCAGCCTATCGCGCAGTAGATTGGAGAGCAGGCGGGCGTTGTCGGCCAGTCCGAGCTGCTGGTTTGAAAACAGATCCGCGTAGGCGCTGATCAGCAACCGTCCCTCGCCCAGCGGCTCGCTCCACAGTGCCGCTTCCTGGGTATCGGCGCGGCGCGCCAGCTCGAGGAGCGGCACACTGCCGAGCGGCACTGCGCTCCAGCGCGAAGCTGCAAGATCCGAAGCGGTGGCGAGAGAGTGCACGCCATCGAACAGCGGCTGCTGGCCGATCGGCACCAGATCCGGGTGCGCAGGCTCCAGGATGGCCTGGAGCGAGCCCGGCGAACCGACCGCCTCAGCAACCGCTTGGAAACGTAGCCGCGTCAACCGCGTGATCTGGGATTCGGGCGAGCCGACGAACTGCGTCCACGAGGGTGTGTCATCGAGCGCCGCCAGCACCAGGATCGTGTTTCCGCGCTGGATCCAGTTATCCAGCTGCAGCCATTCGGAGTCATCCGGCGGCCGCTGGAACGGGAGCGTCACGACGAGCACGTTGCCGCGCGCCGCATGCACCGTCGCGTGCTGCAGCAGCTGCGGGTAGGGCTGGCGCAGTTGTACGAGCGGCACCTGCGCCGCCTGCAACCAGCGCCACGCTCCCAGATACCCGGCGGCGCCGGCGTCGCGGGTCACTGGCCTGGAGCCTTCCTGTGCGAGCGAACGCGGTTTAGGAAAGAACAGCACCCAGAAGAGCGCGAGCGCCGCGCAGGCCAGCAACAGTGAGATGAGGCGCTCCTTCACGCCCCGCTCCCGGCGTGGCGTCGCAGCCGCACGTACAAGGCCTGCCCGTCGGCGAGCACCGGCTCGCTGCGGGATGCTTCGATCGGTCCACTACCGTACAACTGCAGCTCGGCCAGGCGCGAGAGTTCGCCCAGGCGCGCGCGCTCGGCCGCATCATCAAGCCGCGCGCGTTCGGCGACTTCGCGATGCGTGAGGCTGGCGGTCCGCTCGAGCCGGCCCTGACGCGTCAGTTCACTGGCGAGCAGGCGAAACAGCAGCGCCGGCCGCTGTGCCAGCGGGCAGCGCAGGACCTGCTCGAGTGACAAGCCGGGGCTCACGGCACCAGAAAATGAGGGGCGCGTGTTGCCGCGCGTGGCTTGGGTACCCTTGAAGAATCCTGCGGCGCGCAGCTCAATGCGCACCAGGTAAATCACTGCGAGCACGATCAGGCCCAACAGCGTGTAGAACACCGCTTCGGCCACGGTCGCGGGGGGGATGAGCTTTTGCAGCCACGCGGGCAGCCACAGCGAGGACGAGTTGCGGTTGGCGGGTCTGAGCCACTTCAGGCACCAGGCCTTGAACCGATCCCACCAGGTGAGCTGGTGCGTCGGCGCCGCGCCAAACTCCTGCAGGATGCCGTGAACCGCCGCCGGGTCCGGCGCTGGCGCCGCCTGCGCGGACGGCGCTGCGGTCAGCAGCAGGAAATCGCTCAGCGCAGCACGGTTCAGGCGCTTGAGCGAGGCCGCGGCCAGCGGCGCGCCGCCACTGAGCTCCGAGAGTGCTTGGCTCAACCCCGGGCAGATGGGCTCGAGCGCTTCGATCCCATCGACACCCAGCGGTATGCGCAGCTCGCACTCACTGATCAGTTCACGCGGACCCGCCTGAGCGAGCGTGCATAAGCCGAGCAGCGCGAGCAGCCAGGGAAAGGGCCGCCGCACGAGTCCTAGGTCGGCTGCAGGTTGCTGATGCGTGCCGCGAGGTCGCCGCCGCCCGCGCGCAATTTCAGATCCAGATAGGTCGTGACCAGCGCCGCCGGAAACAGCGGGATAAAAAAGATGTTCAATGCCGCCGAGATCAACAGCGTATCGAGCTGGATTGTCGCGACAGTGGGCCTGAATATGGCGACCAGTATGCCAGCGATAATCGCGACCAGCAGGCCCAGCACGATGACCAGAATAAACAGTACGCCCAGGATCGTGCTGGCCCGCCACCAATGACCGTGCACCAGCCGCCAGCTGGTGTTCAGTGCGCTGGCACCACTGGCACGCTCATCGACCAGAGCGACGACCCAGTAGGCCCATCGGCCCAATACATACAGTCCGGGAATGACCAGCAGGATCAGGGTTGCGCCCACGCCGAGCGCAAACAATATCGAACCCAATATGGCCGCCGGCAGCAAGCGCGCACCGATGCTGAATCCGGCCGCCGGCATCGGCGCGCCACCTTTGGCGACGTTCAGGATATTGGCGATCAGCCCCGTGTAGAGCCACAGGTTGATAAGCTGGACAACGAGGTTGCCTTCCCACACCCCGGAGGTCGTCCACATGCCCGTCATCTGCGCCTTACTCAGAGCCGCGCCGCTGAGACCCGCGGTGCCAGCGAACCCGGCCATCTTTGAATTCACATACATCCCCCAGGCGAACCCCAGCAGTGCCAGTACGATGGAAAAGACTACCCAGGAAGAAAAGCTGTTCCGGTACAGTCGTAACGTGTCATCGAGGACCCCGCCGATGGTGCGCGGAGCAGACGGAGGCGTGTACATGCATGTTCTCCCTGAGTGCCGTCCTGGCAGGAATTCTTGGTCTTGCAGCGCAATCTTTCCGGCTGCTGTATGCCGAGTTCGGCCCTACGTTAGCAGACCCACAGTCCCCCTGCCACGCTCCTGAACCCGGTGCGCGCCGCGCCGCCGGAGGACATCGCTGGCAGCTGCTATGCCGCCGCGCAGCTTGCCCATCTGGATAGCGAGACAGCTGCACACGAGGCCCAGAGGCGGCTTGAAATGACCGCGAGCCACCCGCCGTGACAGGCATCCACTCCGACCAGAAACTTGCCGGGACTGTGCCTGGTCAAATCGGGGCCCGCTGGATTGAACATAGTTGCGCCGACCGCGCGCCACGCGGCGCGTGGTGGAGCGGCATCTCGAACCGCCGGCGCAGGCGCAAATAGCATCATAAGTTATTGATAATTGAGGTCCGTCTCGATTTCATCCGGTGTTTGAATGAACCGAATGCAGCGCGTAACGTGGCGCGGAGCCACTCCTGAAGCCCCAAAGGCACCCGGTGCTCCTGGTGATCAATTAGGCTCTGCGCGGGAGCGCCGGTTGACCTCCAGCTGATACACAACCCCGAGGAACAGAATCCCATGAGAAAAATGATTGTGGTCGCTGCAATAGTTATGGGGCTGCTCAGCGCGTCGGCCCAATCGCAAGCACAATCGTCCCAGGCCGGTTCCACGACCAGCGCAGATCCCAATCAAAATGCAGAAGCGGAGCTGCGCGCCAAACTGAGGGCGCTTGCCTGGGTTACCGGACCGACGACGGTGCCGATCGCTGGCAACTCCAGGCTCGTAATTCCGGAGCACTACGTCTTTCTCGATGCTGCCAACACCGCCAAGTTCGAAAAAATTGTCCAGAACCTCGGTGGCGGTACCGAGGTCCTGGTGGCGCCGGAGACTCTGCGTTGGGCCGCCTATCTTGTTTTCACCAACGGCGGATACGTCAAGGATGATGACAAGATCGATGCGCCGGCGTTGCTGACTACTCTGAAGCGAACCACCGAGGACAGTAATGCGGAGCGACGCAGGCTCGGCTACCAGACCATCCACATCCAGGGGTGGGCCTCTCTGCCGGCATACAACACCACCACCAAACGGCTCGAGTGGGCCACGCTCTTGACCGCGGACGGCGACGGAGAGGGGCCGGCTGCGAATTTCTACACCAAGATTCTCGGCCGCAAAGGCCATACGTCGGTGGTCATGGTTTCCTCCCCGGAGGATCTGCCCACCGCGGAGGCCAGTCTCGACTCACTGCTGAACGGCTACAGCTTTAATCCGGGTGATACCTACGCCGAATACCGCCCCGGCGACAAGGTCGCAGAGTACGGCCTGGCAGCGCTGATTGTCGGCGGGGCCGCGGCGGTTGCCGCAAAAAAGGGCTTGTTCGGCGTCATCGCTACTTTCCTGGCCGCCGCCTGGAAGTTCCTGGCGGCCGGCGCCGTCGCGGCGATCGCCTGGATCCGCAAGAAAATCGGCTCAAAGAAGATCTGATCGTGTCCTTTGAGTTACTGCTGCCCATTGGCGCGATAGCGTTTTACCTCATCGACTCGGCGGCGCTGCTTTATGGAAATGAATTCATCTTCACGCTGTGCTCAGGGCACTGGACATGGTCAGCCGGATCGGAGCTGATCCTGCGCGGCCGCAGACTCTACCTGCCCAATCCGCTTACGCCGCAGCGGCTCGTCATTCGCACGGCCTGGTCAGAACAACAACTCGATGGCAAGCCGGAAGGCGTGGCGGACATTGCGGCACTCGAGCAGACCCTGCGCCCGCTGGCGACGCTCGCCCAGCTGCTGCTGCTCCTGGTGCTCATCGTGCTGCCCGTCGTGATCACGCTCCTGGGTACCGGTGTAGCGCTGCTGACTGTATTTGGCCTGTGCTATCTGTCGGTGCTGGTCATGATTGGGCTGCTTTACAGGCGGCGCGCGCATCTGGGTCTGGCCAGTCGCCAGCTGTTGGGACTCGCCCTTGATGCCGTGCTGTGCCCGCCCTTCGCGATCAATCTGGTCCGTAAGATCAGTCTGCGCCGGAGATTCGTGCGTGATCCGGTGGTCTTCGCCAGAGAAAACTTCCAGCCGGCGCAGTCATCAAGTCTGGTCGACTTCATCTGCAAGCGCCTTGAATTGGACATGGGCGCACTCGATCACGCTGAGGCACAATGGATCCAGCTGAATGCCTATAGAGAACGGCTCATGAGCTTGTCCAAGTGACTCTTGGGGAGAAAATCACCATCCTGCTGGGCCTGGCAGCCGGTTACTGGCTCGTCAGTGCAATCATGGATTGGTCGGCCCGCAAGGAGCGTGCAGAAGCGGCCCAATCCCAGGGCGGTCAACAGAGTAAGCAGGAACGAATCGCGGCCAGCGATCCTGGCGGTCCCACGGCACGCTGGTTCGAGGTACTGGAAGTTTCTGAGTCCGCGACTGCCGAACAAATCACGGCGGCATACAAGAAAAAGATCAGCGAGAATCACCCGGACAAGGTCGCTCAGATGGGCGAGGAGATTCGGGCGCTGGCTGAGCTGCGCTCCCAACAAATAAATGCCGCCTACGATTATGCCCTTAAGCTCAAGGCCTGAAGAGCTTGGGTGTTGTCCGCTCAAGCGGCCAGTGCCGTTCATCGCCGGTAGCGAACACCTGCACAATGGCGGGCTTCAATTTCTTTGTCGATGAGGTTCCGGATTGCGCTCGCGACGTGGACTCCAATGCGGCTGGTCCGACGATGCATCGGCGTTGGTCCGACGGCGCTCGACGCTGCGATTCCAGTGCTCCTGTGCAGGCGGATCACGGCATTATGTCCCGGTGGACCCCACGCACCCGGACGGGTATTGTCGACTCACGCCGACTTTGCGGGACGTAAAATAAACACCATGCTTCGGAGATTTGCCATGTCCAAATCAGCTCTTGCGCTCCTGATAGGCCTGCTCTGCGCGCAAGCCAGCCCCGCGGCTGGCCCTGCGACAAGCCCTGCTCCGAGCGCGGCTTCGGTGCAGGAGCTGATCGCCGATTCAGGCATGAAGGCCCTATTGGAAAAGATGACGACCCAATATCAAACCACCCTTAAGACCTCCATGCACAAGGCCGTCGAGGGGAAGAACCTCAATGCGGATCAGCAGAAAATCGAAGACGATGCTGAGACAAAGGCACTGGAAATCTTCGGACACATGATGAGCTGGGACACGCTTGGGCCCATTGTCGTGGATGTCTATTCGTCCACATTTACTCAGGATGAGGTCAATGGGCTGATCAAGTTCTACACCTCGCCCGTTGGCAAATCGTGGATCGCCAAGCAACCTGTGGTCATGGAGAAAACCGTAGCCCAGGTGCAGCTCAAGGCGCAGGACATGATGCCTGAGCTCAAGCAGCTTCAAATCGACACCGTTCAGCAGCTGCGCGCCGCGGGCACTCCGGGCGCGAATACTCCAGCCGCAGGCACCAGCGCCCCCACTTCGCCTCCGCCATGAATTGGCGCTGCAGCCGCCCAGTCTGCCTTCGGGAATCTGCTCACTCTTGCAAGGTCAGGCAGCCACTATTTCGCCTGATCGCTTGCGCGGCGATTGGGCTGACGGTTGCATTTTCGGCATCATTTGCCCGCGCACAGGCGAAGTACATTGCACCGGCATCGGTGACGAGCGACACCGTAACCGTCGAGGTCGGGAGCGATCTGACCTACACCGAGCTCGAGCGGGTGGCGTATCGCATCAACAATGCGCAGGGCGTTCAGCAAGCGAGTCAGATTCCGCTTTTTTGTAGTAATGCACTGGAAATCATCGAAGTCCAGGAAGCCTACAGCACGACCAGGGACGGGCAACGGATCGAGGTGACGCCCGACAAGATTGTCTCGCAACCGGTGGCCGCCAACCTGAATGCGCCGACGCTCGGAGACCAGCGAGTCAAGCTGATCATTTTCCCGCAGGTCGAACCCGGCTCGATATTGACGCTGGCCTACAGGAAATGGCACCTGAAGCCGGCGTTGCCAGCGGTGCTTTCGTATCTAAAAATCATTCGATCGTAATTAAGGCTCTTATTGCATGTGCCAGCCATGACTGACCACTATTGACTGTCCGGTCAGGGCGGCGCTCGGAAATGCGCATAAGAACAGTGCCGTCTCCGCAACATCCCCGAGCGTCGTAAAGACGCCATCGACCGTGGCGCCCAGCATCACGCGCCGAACTACTTCCTCCTCACTGATTCCGAGCGCTTTCGATTGCTCTGGGATCTGCTTATCTACGAGCGGCGTACGCACGAATCCCGGACAGATGACGTGCGAGCGGACATTATGGGCGGCACCTTCCTTGGCCAGAACCCTGGCGAGTCCCAGCAAACCATGTTTGGCGGTGACATACGCAGACTTGAGCGGCGAGGCCTCGTGAGAGTGAACCGAACCCATATAGATGACCGTACCGCCGTGGCCGGACTTATACATGTAGCCAAGCGCCGCTCTGGTCGTCAGGAATGCCCCGTCCAGATGTATCGCGAGCATTTTCTTCCAGTCGCCAAAGGGGTAGCTGTCGATCGGGCTGACAATCTGAACGCCAGCATTTGACACCAGGATATCAATGCCGCCGAATTGCCGGGCCACCTCATCCGTGGCGGCCTGCACCGACTGCTCGCTGGTTACATCCATAGCGACGCCCAGCGCGCGCGCTCCACGGGCAGCGATCTGTGCCGCTACGGAGCGTGCACCCTCTACCGCGATATCGGCAATCGCTACCGCGGCGCCTTCGCTGGCCAGGCGCTCTGCAATGGCCTTGCCGATTCCACTGGCTGCGCCTGTAACGATGGCCGATTTTCCGGAGAGTTTCATAAGTGATCCCGGGATATGGCTGCGGTAAACGGTGAGTTTAGACCTGCACTTTACCGCGGCGCCACATACTAAGGCACGCGGCGGCCGACCGGAGCAATTGCAGCTTCCCTGCCAAAGGTCCTCGTCGGTACAACTACAGAGCCGAATCGCCCCCTGGCTGGGCCTGTAGTCCCGATCTGACAACGGGATTGCCACTACATCCCACAGCAGTGCTGCCGGTGCACCTACGTGTGCCCAAATCTGTCTCGCTAATCTTGTGCTTAGGTTATGACAGATCAGGGAGTCGCTGAGTGAGCCTGCAAGTATCCGTTGTCAGCGCCAGTCACCTTCACAGAAACATAGATGCGGTGACTCTCCTTAAGGCAGAGCATCGCTATATAGAAGACATGTTCCTGGAATTGGAGCGGACCGAGACTCCCGTCCAGAAGCAGCAACTTGCGATTCAGATCTGCACCACCCTGATCGTCCATAAAGACATTGAAGAGGAGATCTTTTATCCGGCGCTTCTGGCGGGCACGCACAGTCCTGGGGCTCACCACGCAGCACTAGTCGAGCACGAGGAGGCGGACAGGCTCGTCGGCGTAATCATGGATATGAGTGCCGAGCATGAATTCTTCGATGCCAAGATCCATGTGCTCTCGGAAATGATAGCCCAGCATGTCCGGGAAGAGGAACGCATTGGCGGCACGTTTTCCACTGCCCGCAAGTCGAGCATAGATCTGATGGCACTGGGACAGGCCATGCAAGATCGCCGCAGTGAGTTGCTGGGCACGGCGCACCTCGTGCGCTGAAGGGGCAGCGGCCGCACCAATGTGCTATTGGCAAGTTTGAATTGAAACCTGAATGCCGCAAGGAGTGCCGACATGACGCGCAAGTACAGTAAGGCCAGTGGCCGAAAAGTCGAAAAGGCCATGGACGAAATGAAGCACGGCACGCTGCGCAGTGGACGCTCTGGCAAGAAGGTCACGAATCGCAAACAGGCGATTGCCATTGGCCTGTCAGAGGCGCGCCGCGCTGGTGCCAAGGCGCCGCGGCGCCGTTCGGCTGGTAGTTCGCGCGCGGCGGCACATTAGTTGCGCTGCTCGTCTCGCAGGCCGGGCGCGGCGGCATAGTATTTCGGCGCCAGACATCTCTGTTAAACATTAAGGCGCATTGCCTAACGGCACCGTGCGGTCCGCGCCGTGCTACCACGACGCGACAAATGGCTTGTAGGACGAGACTTGGCGTTCACGCCTGCTACGTCTGACAGCAGAGGGCAGTCCCATAGTCAATAGTAGGATCGCTGGCTCTCTGGGCCAGGTCCGGAGAATGGTCATGCTCTTCAATTTCGTGTCCAAGCCCGCCCGCCACCCCACGATCGGATTGATCTTGACCGGCGGCGGCGCTCGGGCCGCCTACCAGGCTGGCGTCCTCGCCGGAATCGCGCGGCTGCTCCCGGAAGGGGCGCCAAGCCCGTTCCGCATCATATGCGGCACCTCGGCTGGTGCACTCAACGCCTCAATCATCGCCCAGGACGCTGCTCACTTTGCAATCGGGGTCAAGCGCGCGGTCAATGCCTGGGCGACGTTGCACAACTCGAGTGTCCATCGCTCTGATCTAGCGAGCGTCGCGCGCCATGTCGGGCGCTGGGCCTGGACCGCCGCGGTGGGCAACAAACGCGGGCGTCCGGTTTCCCTGCTTGATAACTCGCCGCTGCGGCAACTGGTACCGCGTTTGGTGGATTTTTCCTGCGTGCGTGCTGCGATCCGCAGCAATCATCTCGCCGCCCTGAGCGTCACAGCCTCCAGCTACCGCACCGGGCAATCGGTAAGTTTCTACGAGGGCAATGAAACTCTGCAGCCCTGGGCCAACGCGCGGCGCCGCGGCGTGCGCGCCACTCTTGGTCCGGAACACGTGCTGGGTTCAATGGCTATACCCTTCATGTATCCTCCCGAGCGCATAGGCGATGACCACTTCGGCGATGGAGCGATTCAGCAACTCTCGCCGATCAGTCCGGCAATCCATCTGGGCGCGGAAAAGGTACTCATTATCGGTGTTGGTCGCTGCTCGAGCGCTGGCGCCATCCTCGATACCAGTGAGTCGTATCCCTCGATCGGACAAATCAGCGGGCATCTGTTCGACAGCATCTTTGCCGACACCCTGGAGTCAGATCTGGAGCGGATTCGGCAGGTCAACGAGATGCTGGCCCTGATTCCCTCCAAGGTGCGCGACCGGGCCGGCCTGCAGCAACGCGCAGTCGAGGCCTGGGTCATGAACCCCCGTCAATCCCTCGAGGAACTCGCGGCCATTCGCATGCACCGACTGCCGACGGCGCTGCGTCTGCTGCTTCGAGCCGTGGGTGGCATGCGCGATGGGCGAGCCAGCGTCCTCAGTTACGTCCTGACGGAGGAATGGTATTGCAGGAGCCTCATCCGGCGCGGCTTCCGTGATGCTATGGCACACCGCGCCGATATTGCCGAGTTCCTTGAGCTGCCATTGATGCCGCATCGCGCTGCGCGCCGGTGTCGGCTCGACAGCGTCAGGGCGCGTGCGCCTGTACTGCAACCGGCGAGTGCACCGGCGGCTGCCGCCGTGGAATCTTCGCTGATGCTGCCGCTTCAGGCCTGATCGCTGCGGAAAGTGAGTCTAGGGACCGGTCGGGCACAGGCTCGTGGGTCACGGGATAAGCAGCTTACTCCGCCGAGCCTTCTGCGGAATCGCTCACCGCACAGTCGCGGTTCGTGCCGCCGCCCAGGTTGGACAGTAAGGCCTCGATTTGGGCGGGATCCACCGGCTTGGTCAGGTGCTGGTCAAAGCCCGCAGCCCAGGCCCGACGCCGGTCACGCTCCTGTCCCCACCCGGTCAGCGCAACCAGCGTAACGCGCCTTCCCCACGGCTCCGAGCGTACGCGCGCGGCAACTTCGTAGCCGCTCAAGCCCGGCATGCCAATATCGAGAATTAGGAAATCCGGCCGCTCGCACAGCGCTACCTCTAGTGCCTCCGTCCCTGAGTATGCGCGCCACACCCGGTGACCTGCGTATTCGAGCAGCAGGCCCATGCTCTCGGCGGCATCGCGATTGTCGTCGGCCACCAATATACGCCTGCGCTCAACGCCCGGGGGGCGCGCCGCATCGTGCGCCGGAGCCTGGGTCACGCCCGTGCCCAGCCCGACGGAGGAGCGCGGCAGGCGCACGCTGAACTCGCTGCCATGCCCCAAGCCGGCACTTTGTGCCTCAATCCGTCCACCATGCAACTCAACGATTCCTTTCGCGAGCGCCAGTCCGATGCCCAGGCCACCTGCCGCCCCGCCCGGACCGGTGACGCCCTGAGTGAACATGTCGAAAATTCTCTCCAGCATCGCCGGTGCGATACCGATGCCGTTATCCCGCACACTAATCACCAGATCACGGGCTTCGAGCGTCACGGCTAGTACGATCTTTCCGCCATCTTCAGTGTACTTCGCTGCATTCGTGATCAGGTTGACCAGCACCTGCATTAGACGCACCGAATCGGCCTCGATACGAATGTCTTCGAACCCGGGTTCAACATGCAATTGATGATGCCGCGCAGTTATCAGCGGCTCGGTAGTCTCAATGGCCTCATCGATCACCTTGCGCAGTTCGATAGAGCTCTTCTTGAGTTCGAAAGTACCGCGACTCACCCGCGAGACATCCAGCAAATCATCCAGCAACGCCGCCATGTGGCGTACCTGGCGCGCAATGATTGCGCGACTCGACTCGAGGTTTGCAGCTGACAAGCCCGGAGACTCCAGCAATTGCGCCGCGGCCCGGATTGGCGCCAGCGGATTGCGCAACTCGTGCGCCAGCGTCGCGAGAAAAACATCCTTGCGCGCGTCGGCTTCGCGCAAAGTCACCTCGGCGTGCTTGCGCTCAGTGATGTCCCAGACCGTTCCCAGCAGCTGAACTGCAATCCCATCGGCCGTGGGGAGCGCCTCGCCAACAAATTCAACCCAGCGTAAGGTGGCGTCGCGCCGGCGCAGGCGCCCCTCGTAGGCCAGGTGACCCTTGCCCTGAACCGTGGCTGCCACCGCCTCCTGGAATCCAGCCAGATCCTCCCCATGCACAAACTTTGCGGCGAAATCCGCCAGTCGCATTGATTCCTCGAAGCGGGACATGCCCAGTACGCGGTAGGGCCAGTTGTTCTCCCAGACGACGCAGTCAGTATCCGAGCGCCAGCTCCAGATACCCAGCTCAACCGCATCAGTTGCCAGTCGCAGTCGCGTATCGCTCGCATGCAGGGCCCGGGTGCGCTCGATGACGCGCTGCTCCAGGGTCTGATTAAGGTCCGCAAGCTGCAGTTCGGCGTGCCGACGGTCATCGATTTCCGCCTGCAGCGCGACGTTGGCAAGCTTGAGTTCCTGGCTCTTGCGGTGCAGATCGGCAAACACCGCGACCTTGGATCGCAGCACGGCCGCGTTGACCGGCTTTTGCAGGTAGTCGACGGCGCCGCTGCCGTAGCCGTCGATGACGTGCTGATCCTCGTTGTAATAGGCTGTAAGAAAGATGATTGGCACGCGCGCCGTGCGCTTGCGCGCCTTGATCATCTTGGCCAACTCGAGCCCGGTCATGCCGGGCATGCGAATGTCGAGTATCAGCAGCGCAAACTCGCCACCCATGAGCGCGAGCAGTGCCTCATCCGCGGACCCGGCTCGCACCAGATGGTAGCCAGGATCATCGAGGACGGTCTCGAGCACCGTGAGGTTCTTGGGCTCGTCATCAACGATCAGGATGCTGATGACCGCCCCGCTCGTAGAGGAGAGAGACTCATCGAGGGCGGCAGCGCCGGAGGTTGATGGCAGACTCATACTCCTTCCCGCCCCCACTTCACCGGAACAGCCAGACCCGCATCAGCGATAGCAGCTGATCCGTGTTAACCGGCTTCGCGATATAATCACTGGCGCCGGCATCGAGGCATTTCTCCCGATCCCCCTTCATCGCCTTGGCTGTAAGGGCCAAAATCGGAAGCGTCCGGAACTGCGCCGAGCCGCGGATTTCCCGCATCGTCTCGTAGCCATCCATGTCAGGCATCATTATATCCATCAGCACAATGCTCAGATCGGGTGTCTGGTTGAGGATGTCGATCGCCTGCCGGCCATTGGTGGCACTGATAACCTCCATGTCGTGGTTCTCGAGCACCGAGGTCAGCGCAAAGATGTTGCGGGCATCGTCATCCACCACCAGGACCTTGCGGCCACGCAGCACTTCCCGGCCCCCGTGCAGCTGTTCGAGCATAGCCTGCTTGGCATTTGGCAGATCGGTAACCACGCGGTGCAGGAACAGCGAGGTCTCATCAAGCAGACGCTCAGGCGACTGTACGTCCTTCAGCACGATGCTCTTGGCCATCGCCTTGAGTTGCGCCTGCTCCTCAGGGCTAAGTTCCTTGCCAGTAAAAACCACCACCGGCGTATCGATCATTGCCGGCTCAGCGTGCATGCGCTCCAGCAGCTCAAAGCCGCTCATGTCCGGTAGACGCAGGTCGAGCACCACGCAATCCACCGGCTGCTCTCGAAGCAGCGTCAGCGCCTCGCCGCCGCTGCCAACCGCCTGCAGTTCGATGTCCTTGTAGCCGAGCAGTTCCACGATCGAGCTGCGCTCGACTTCGTTGTCCTCGACGATCAGCAGCCGCTTGGTTCTCGGCTTCGTAAAGCTCTTGAGGCGCGCGAACGCCGATTCAAGTTCCGCGGTGGTCGGGGACTTGACCAGATACGCGAAGGCGCCGTGCGACAGCCCGTGCTGCCGTTCCTCCTCAAGAGTGACGATTTGCACCGGGATATGGCGGGTCGCCGGGTCAAGCTTGAGCTGATTCAGCACCGTCCAGCCGAGCATGTCGGGCAGGAAGATGTCCAGCGTGATCGCGGCCGGGCGATGCTGGCGTGCCAAGGCCAGACCGGCCGCGCCCTTGGTTGCGACTATTCCTTTGAACCCGTGATCGCGAGCCAGGCCTAGCAGAATGCGCGCATAGTGCGGATCATCCTCGATGATCAGGAAAACCGCATCGCCCGGCTCCAGATCATCCCGGTCATCGGGCAGTCGCTCCTCGCGCGCCACCGGCAGGATGTTCGCAACCGGACGCCCCTCGAGCCCCGTGGAGCCGCGGCCGACGACCCGCGCTGCATCGGGACCGGCATAGCGCAGCGGCAGGTACAGCGTGAAGGTACTGCCCTCACCGTGCGTGCTATTGAGCTTGATTTCGCCCCCAAGGAGCGTCGCCAGTTCGCGGCTGATCGCCAGGCCAAGGCCCGTGCCGCCGTACTTGCGAGACGTTCCGGCATCGGCCTGCTGGAAGGCTTCGAAGATCAGGCGCTGCTTGTCGGGTGCCACGCCGATGCCAGTGTCCTCGACTGCGAAGGCGACCACCTGCGGCGCATTGCGTAGCACCGCGTGTTCAGGGCTCCAACCCTGGGTGGCGAGCGCGACGCGCACGTCGACATGACCCTGCGACGTGAACTTAACCGCGTTGGAGAGCAGGTTCTTCAGGATCTGCAGCAACCGTTTCGGATCGCTGTCCATCGTGCGCGGCAGCGCGGCGTCGAAGTGGATGTTCAACGGCAGGCGCTTGGCCTCGGCCACGTGACGGAAGTTGCGATCAATGGTCTCTCGTAGCCCAGCGAAGGAGATGTCCTCGATGTCGACCGTGACCGTGCCCGACTCAATCTTCGACAGATCCAGGATGTCGTTAATCAGGTGCAGCAGGTCCGAACCGGAGGAGTTGATGTTGCGCGAGAACTCGACTTCTTTCGGGGAGAGCGCGCCAGCGGCATTCTCTGCCAGCTGCTGGCTGAGAATCAGGATCGAGTTCAATGGCGTTCGCAGTTCGTGCGACATGTTGGCTAGAAATTCGGATTTATATTTCGAAGTCAGTGCCAGTTCGGCCGCTTTTTCCTCGAGTGCGCCGCGCGCCTGCTCGACCTCGGCATTCTTACGCTCGACCTCGGCATTCTGCTCGGCCAGCAGTCGCGCCTTTGTGCCCAGTTCCTCATTGGTCTGCTGTAGTTCACTCTGGCGTGACTGCAGCTCCACGGTCAGCTGCTGTGACTGGGTGAGCAGGCCCTCGGTGCGCATCGTCGCCTCGATGGTGTTGAACACGGCGCCGATCGAGAGCGTGAGCTGCTCGAGGAAGTTGAGGTTGACGACAGTGAAGGGATGGAGCGAGGCCAGTTCGATCACGGCCTTGGTCTGGCCTTCGAACAGCACCGGCAGCACGATGATGCTCACGCCTCGGGACTGGCCGAGGCTCGAGCGGATGGTTACGAAATCCGGCGGTGCGTCGGTGAGCAGAATGCGGGTCTTTTCCGCCGCGCACTGCCCGACCAGCCCTTCGCCGATCGCAATTGCGCTGGCCAGTCGCAACTCACCCGATTGCGCATAACTCGACAGCAGCGCCAGATTGGCATTGTCGGTGACATGGTACACGGTGCCCTGGTGCGCGTGGACCAGGGGTGCAAGCTCCGAGAGCAGCATGCGACCGACGGTATTGAGTTCGCGCTGACCCTGGAGCATGCCCGTGAAGCGCGCCAGATTGGTTTTCAACCAGTCCTGCTCACGGTTACTTTCCGTGGTCTCACGCAGATTCGAGATCATCGTGTTGATGTTGTCCTTCAGCTCGGCCACCTCGCCCTTGGCGTCGACCTGAATCGAACGGGTCAGATCGCCCTTGGTCACGGCGGTCGCGACTTCGGCGATAGCTCGCACCTGCGTGGTCAGATTGGCGGCCAGCAGGTTGACGTTGCCCGTCAGATCCTTCCAGGTGCCGGCAGCGCCCGGCACATTGGCCTGGCCACCCAGGCGCCCGTCCACGCCGACCTCACGAGCCACGTTGGTAACCTGATCGGCAAAGGTCGCCAGTGTGTCGGTCATGTTGTTGATGGTGTCGGCAAGTGCCGCCACCTCGCCCTTGGCCTGCACCGTAAGGCGCTGGCTGAGGCTCCCGTTTGCCACTGCCGTCACGACCTTCACGATGCCGCGCACCTGTTCAGTCAGGTTCGAAGCCATGAAATTCACGTTGTCCGTCAGATCCTTCCAGGTTCCACCGACGCCGGCCACCTGCGCCTGACCGCCGAGCTTGCCCTCGGTACCCACCTCGCGTGCGACACGCGTTACTTCGCCGGCGAATGAGTTGAGCTGATCGACCATGGTATTGATGGTGTTCTTGAGCTCCAGGATTTCGCCTTTGACATCGACCGTGATCTTGCGATTGAGATCGCCGCGCGCCACGGCAGTGGTGACCTCTGCAATGTTGCGCACCTGCGAGGTGAGGTTCGCACCCATCGTGTTGACCGAATCCGTCAGATCCTTCCAGGTGCCGGCTACGCCAGGAACGACTGCCTGTACACCGAGGCGCCCCTCGGTGCCCACTTCGCGGGCCACGCGCGTCACCTCCGAGGCAAAGGAACGCAGCTGCTCGACCATCGTGTTGATCGTTTCCTTCAGCTGCAGGATCTCGCCGCGGACGTCGACCGTGATTTTCTTGGACAGATCTCCGTTGGCCACGGCAATAGTCACATCAGCGATGTTGCGCACCTGGCCGGTCAGGTTCGAGGCCATTGAGTTAACGTTATCGGTCAGATCTTTCCAGGTGCCGGCGACGCCGAGCACGCGCGCCTGGCCGCCGAGCTTGCCTTCGGTACCGACCTCGCGCGCCACGCGCGTGACTTCGG
>Ga0181537_10001599_pt1 | contig 20642 bp, 21 predicted proteins | sample PEATcosm2014_Bin_39_FD_119765 | JGI IMG/M metagenome (GOLD analysis project Ga0181537, IMG submission 119765) | Peatland microbial communities from MTU Mesocosm Facility, Houghton, MI, USA - PEATcosm2014_Bin23_10_metaG | ecosystem: Environmental > Terrestrial > Soil > Wetlands > Peat | place... | reverse complement strand
CATATCGTAATCTTCGCCGCTTGCTGTAGCTTTACCTTGGAAGAGATCGCCGTACCATGAGGCCTTGCCAACCTGATAGGGTTTGGCGGTAGGTTCTACAGGAACTGGTTGCGGAAGCGGCTGAAATGCCGGCGGAGTCAAAACTAATGGTGTTCTGTGGTCGGGTGCCGCTCCCATGGTGCCGCCGAGTAACAGCAGCGCAAACATGGAATGGGTCAGTACTCGTCGCAATCAAACACCTCGCTGGTTTGGTATTTCCCCTTAAGCTGTAACGCCCGGGTGTTAACCCAGGCGATGTCCAATTGTATGAATCCAGGCATACAAGGTCAACCCTGAATGAAATAAATCTAAAAGTTACCTTGTGCTCTGGTCGAAAGTGTGGTTAAAGGCTCCTAATCCTGAGCTGGACAGTTCAAGCCCAAGGGGCCCTTGCCTCGACCAAGTCCGGGGGCTTGTTGAATGGCCTGGCGGACGAACGATTTGGCTGAGGTGACGGCCTGAGGGACGCTTTGGCCCTGGGCGAGGGCACAGGCGATGGCCGTTGAGAAGGCGCATCCAGTGCCGTGGGTTGCGTTGGAATGGATACGAGGTGCGGAGAGCGTCTCGACAAAATCAATGGAGTGGAGAGTGTAGGCGAGAACGTCTGAGGACAGGTCGGCTGCGGGATCAGTTGCTCCTGTTGAGGCGTCTCCCCCTGTGACCACGGCGGCGTGGGCTCCCATGGTACGGAGAGATTCGGCTAGAGATTCGGCGCTGGCATAGGGTAGGCCAGTGAGGATGGCCGCTTCGGCTTGATTAGGGGTAACAACAGTGGCGAGTGGGAGCAGACGCGAGCGCATAAGCTCAACGGCGTGGGGCTCCAGTAGCTGAGCGCCAGAGGAGGCACAAAGAACCGGATCCAGGACGATAGGGCAACGGGGCCGCGGAAGAGACTCCAGGAATGAAGCTACTGCATCGGCAATTGTGTATGTAGCTAACATTCCTATTTTTATCGATGAGGGATAAAAATCATCAAGTAATGCTTTAAGCGTGTCGCGAAGCGTTTGGAGAGAAATCGGCTCGACGCGTTGCACGCCTAGAGTGTTTTGCACGGTAAGAGCAGTGATGCAGGAGACCCCGTAGCAGCCGTGGGCGGCGATGGTTTTGAGATCGGCGGTGATGCCTGCACCGGAAGAGGGATCGTAGCCGGCGATCGTCCAGACCACCGGCGGCAGAGGTGTGCTCATGGGAGCAAGTTAGCACAAACGAAGAGCGGTGCGGCTAAGGAGTGAGATCCTCGTCTGGAATGATGGGGAGAAGCGGCCGTTCATCCTCAGGATTGGTGGTGACCATTGGGACCGGAGCGGCCTGCACGGGATTGGGTGCGCCTTGATTCAGCTGAGATTGGCTGGGGCGGGTTTGCAGTTGCTGACCTTGGCTTGGCTGAAGCTGGGCCGATTGGGTCGCGGGTGGGCTTCTGCGAGGCGTAGGGGCAGCCATGGCAGCGGGGCGCTCGGGTGGCGGATTGTCTTCGGCGACTATGCGCACGGGAGTTTCGGGTTCGAAAGGCGGTGGGGTTGCGGGCTCCTGGACGATGGCGCGGTCACGAGTGCGGAGAGGTATGGGAGGTGTTCCAGAGGCGCGGAGAACAGCGAGTTGCCGCTCCTGCGCGGCTTCTACGGCTTGCCCGTTTTGATCGGCAACGGAGGCGAGTCGGCGTCCCTGAGCATCTTTGCGAGAGGCGAGGGTGACGCGGGAGTTGCTGTGGTAGGCCGCGCGTGCCTTGGCGTAATAGAAGTCGGCGGTCTCGCGGTCGCCCTCGGTCTCGGCAATGTATCCCATATTGTTCAGGGAGAATGCGTTGTCAGGATCAATGCGGTACGCCTCCTGAAAATACTGCCGCGCCTGGGCATTCTGATTGCGGTTCAGGGCGGAGACTCCGCGCAGGTTGAGCCGTGCTACGCGGGCTTCGGAAGTTCCTTCGGTCGAGAGCTCGCGACGAGCGGCTTGGGCGTTCCGGCTGGCGACCTCCGAGATGGGGAGACCGCGCCAGGAGCGGTTGAAGGAGACCACCACTTTCTCATTGGAGCCGCTGGTTGCAGCGGCCTGGTAGAAGCGAGTGGCTTGCTCGAGTTCGCCCTCTTTTTCAAGAGCGTATCCGAGATTGTTGAGGGTGAAGGGATTCTTCGGATCGAGAGCGAGTGCCTTGCGAAGAGTCAGCTCGGCCTCGGGAGCGCGGTCCTTCATCATGAGTCCCATGGCGGCTACGTTGAGACGGTTGACCTGCATGGGCGCGCTGACGGCGTTTCCGGCGACCTGGGAAACCTGCTTGCCTTTCAACTCGGGATTGCTGGAGAGGGCGACGGTGGCGTCGGAAGTGTTGGCCGCGGAGAACTCGTAGAATTTTTGAGCGCGGTCGATGTCGCCGTCGAGCTCAGCCACGTATCCAAGATTGTTGAGAGTGAAGGGATCATCGGGGTCGATGAGATAGGCCTTGTAAAAGGCACGCTTGGCACGAGCGTTATCGTGGCGGGAGAGAGCTTTCACGCCCTCCTGGTTAAGCGCCTGCACCGGAGTGGGCTTGGTGCGCTTAGGAATTTTGATCTGAAGATCCTTCGCAGGGGCGCCGAGGGACAAGAAAATGACGAGCACGAATGTCGCGATGGCCGACCGGGTGAAACGGCCGAGGAACTGGATTTCGCGGATTCGGAATTTGCGCCGGTTGAAGCTGAAGAACGATGCTCTCGATGACATCTACGACACCCCACTCTGTTTGAGTTAGATGGGAGCAGCTTGCACTGTGTTGTAGGTCGACGCAAAGCTTCTGATGAATGCGAGCATATATTCCGGGGCGCAGTTCTGCATCTAAGGGACAGATAGAGAGCTCTGCCTGTAGAGAACTCTGCTTGCGGGGAGATGATGAATAATTTTGTTATGGCTGGACTCCTGCTGATGGGGACGGCGGTTGGGTTTGCGCAAGGGATGGGTAATTCTGGGGCTGCTGCGGCTGGACAAGGCGCGAGTGGCTCGCAGAACTCGGCTTCGACGCTAGCCTCACCGGCGGTGCCGCTGGAGCCGCCCGTTGCACCATCGTCTGCCGTGCCTCCTGTGTCTGCTACACCTTCCCCCGCTGTACTGCCTCCGTCTGCCGCGCCACTGGTTGCGCCCCCGCCGCCACTGGAGCCAGTCGGAAAGGGAATGCCGCATACGGAAATGCTCGATACTTCCAAGAGTTCGGGACATGACCCGTTGCTGGAGCCGAAGCCGCTGCCGAAGGCCGATCTCTCCTTGATTGGCGGGATTGCGCGCAAGGTGGACATGGTGCACAACCGGATTACGCTGCAGCCTCTCGGCGGCGGGGCCCGATACATGGTGTATTTCGACGAGCGCACCCGTATCCTGAACGGCGGGCAGGAGACGACGGTGCTGGCGATTCATCCGGGCGACAAGGTTTATGTGGACACGCAGGCGCTGGGAGCGCAGGTGTTTGCCAAGACGATCCAGGTTAGGGGAGCGGCAAGTTCGGCGCGCGCGAATGGACAGGTGATTGAGGTTCTGGGCGGGCAGGTGAGATTGCAGGATCGCTTGAGCGGTGAGACGGTGCGCTTCGCGGTGACCGACCGGACGAAGGTGATTTCGCGCGACGGGACGGCTTCGACCGCGGCGCTGCACTCGGGGTCACTGGTGGACGTGACGTTTACGACGGGGCGCAGGAGCGAGGCACAGAGCATCACGATCTATGCGACGCCCGGGGATTCGTATGTCTTCGCTGGAGTATTGACTCATGTAAATGTGCGGGACGGAGTGCTTGCGGTCGATAACCAGGTGGACGGCAACAACTACGAACTGTACTTTGATCCTTTGGCGGAGAAAAGCGTGGGGAGTCTGGTGGCGGGGACTCCGGTGCAGGTGACTGCGAACTTCGATGGGAAGCGGTATCGGGCTACATCGATCAAGGTGACGGAGAAGGCGGCGGAGAGCGTGCCGGAGAGCGTGCAGTAGGATGGATTGCAAACCAGTTACTCGCGATTTGAGATAGTGAGTGGAAAGGCCTGTTGTCGTCAACTGCCTTCGGTTCTGCTATTTCTGAACGTGAGGAAGCCACTCCCATTCGCCGTTGCGGGTTTGCGTTAGGGTAATGACGAGCGTCTTTCCACCGTCAAGGTGCGCCGTTGCTTGCGGCCTGTTCTGACTGTCAAACCGCATGTCGCGCATGTCTTCGGAATTCACAATTACTGATTTCCCATCGCGCGAGAGAATGCCTTTATAGCCTCCACATACTACAGAACCATCACGCTTATAGAGCGTGAAATTATCGCCATCTAGCCCGTCTTCATTTTCGTAGGCGAGGTAATATTGCCGGTCCGGCGAAAACAAGACTTCAGTGCCGCCTGGCAACCGCAACCCCGTTTGGTCGTCCATGAGGGTGCCGGTAAATAGACCGCCGTCTGTCTTTGCGATGAGATGCAGTTTGAGTGCCGGACTGTAGCCGCAGTACGTCCATTGGAGGCCATCAAGAGGCGCATTGTAAGGCGGCTTATCCTTGAATATTGCTTTCCCTCCAGCCCATCCGATCTCCAACTGATGTCTTGAAAGTCGTTTAGCTCCGTGTGGCGATTGATGAAATCGAGCGGTTTCTCGTGCGCTATTCGGTTCCGCCGAACCAGCGCAATACAGATCAACGCCACGGCTGTTCTGAGCCATGATGCCCACGACGAGAAAAAAGGGCAGGACAACGCAAAGTATTGCTCTTTTCATAGCCATTAAGAGTAACTGCTGTGTTCAGCGCCGTCGATAGCTGGCGAAATATCGCCTAGTGACTCACTGCCCGAAACAGAACCTTGAGGCGCAAAACGTCAACTGCCCCACTCAACGAAAAACGCGTTGAATGGGCCACCCGGTTCATCCCCTATTAGGCTCACCATCCCAAAGCAGAAACGGTTATGGAACGTGCTGGCATGGTTTCCCACTCAAGCCGAAAAGCGTCGGCTTGAGTGGGGAACCGAAGGTGTTGCGGTCATTGTGCGTGGCGATAGTCGGGGATGGAGACTTGCTGATAGCCGGGCGGCGGCAGGAAGTGCGACGGGTCCACCGGGGCGGTGGAGAAGCCGCTCATCTCGCTGACGGTTTCCATAAGAACGATGCTGGTGGGTTGCTGCTGGGCTGTCGCGGGATCGTCGGCGGGTGGAGGTGGAGGGTCCTTCTTCTTGTGACCGAAGCCGCCCATCATGCTGCCGAAACCTCCGAGTTTGCTGGCGATGGCGTTGGTGGCGGCGCTGCTGGCACCCTGTTTGGCCATGTCTCCCTTGGAGGGCATGTCGGCGTTCTGATCGCTGGCCGGGAGCGGCGCTTCGGAGGCGGCGGGGAGCGGCGTGCCGTCTGTGGTGCTGCCCATGCGCATCACGGTGTAGATGGGAACTCCCTTGAGTTTGGAAACTTCTTTTGCCATCTCGCCCAAGCCCTGGGTTGAGCCGGGCCTCATCTGCGACTGCATGGAGGCAACCATCGGCGCGGCGATGCTGCCGTACACATCGCCGAGCTTGCGGGCATAGCGAATGTTGAAGTCGCGAATCTCCTGATAGCCGGGGATCTCGGGGGTGAGCCACAGGTCATTGGTCATGGCGATGTTGCCGGATTGTCCGCTGGCTTTATCGGTGGCTTGCATGGTGAGGGTCAGGATGGATTCGTGGGTGTCGAGTCCGCTGTATTGCTTTTCGGCTCCGGTGTTGCGGACGTTGACGTCGAACTTCAGGTCGGTAGTGTTCTGTGCGGGCTCGGGCTTTGGTTCCGGCTGCGGATGCTCTTGCTGGCGCGCGGCTGCTTCGCGCTGGGCGGCCTCGAGTTGCTCCTTCATCTGCTGGAAGGTGATGGTGTAGTACTGCTTCTTCTGGTGGTCGATGTGAGTGACGGTTTCGCGGTCGAGATCGACGATCTCTGTGTGGTCGGGGTTGACGCGCGCCATGCGGTTTCCGCTGACGTACACGCTGGAAGTAACGGGTTCACCGATGTGGCGCGCCTGCTTGCTGAAGGTTCCGGCGACTTTCATCATGCTCATGAGCGAGCCACCAGAGACCTTGGTGGATTCCGTGTACTGGAAATCGGCGAAGAGCCAGGTGGGCGTGGTGAGAGTGAGAGCGAGAAGGCAAGCGATGCGACGGCGCAAGGGAATCCTCCGGTACAGCAGCGGAGGAGTCTAATACGGCGCAGGGAGGAATGAAATTGTCCCTTGCGTGGATTTTGGATGCTGTACTAAAACGCGTTGAGCATGGAGCCAACAGCAGAGCGGGAAATCGCATCGGCGTGGCGCGCATGGCTTGTGAGTTGGTAGAATATAGGAGGCGATGGAGTTCGCCTTAAGCGTTGCGCTTGCTCGGAGGCGAGTGCGGCTGATGACTCCTACCAGTCGAATTTGAGGAGAACTCCGACTCGTGCTTGCCTATCTCTGGATATCCATTGGCGCAATTGTGGGCGCCAGCTCCCGGTACTTTGTAAGTCGCTTCGTCGCCAAATCTGTGTCGGCGTCATTCCCCTATGGAACGCTGCTGATCAACATTACGGGCAGCTTCATCCTGGGGCTTTTTCTTGTCTGGAGCACGGAACGCGCGCTACCGGACCCACGGTGGCGACTTCTGGTGGCCATCGGATTTTGCGGTTCCTACACTACGTTTTCAAGCTACGCATTTGAAAGCTTCTCGCTGTTTGAGCAGGGACACTACCTGCTGTTTGCCTCCAATGTCGTATTGAGCAACGCGCTTTGCCTGGCAGGAGTTTTGGCGGGCGCAATGATTGCGAGGAGCATATAATGGCGGGCGGACCAGAGCAGGAGATCCCTGACACGCGAGGAGCGAAGATGGCTGTACAGGTCACGATGTATCTGCACGAGGATGATCAGTGGCAGCACCGCTCCTTGCATCTTGAGGTGTTGAGGTACTTACGCGAGCAGAATGTTTTTGGCGCGGTGGCCTACCACTCAGTTGCCGGATTCACCGGACGGATGCGCCTGAAGACAGCGACGCTGGTGGATGCCGGCGGAAAGCTTCCGGTGGTGGTGAGCTTCGTGGACACGGACGATCACATTCAGCGGGTGATGCCCCGATTGAAGGAGATGGCATCGCACCGCCTGATTGTGCGCGAAAACGTGGTTGTGGAGCAGGGCGACCTGGACTGAGTACCGCTACAACTTGAGTCCGAGCTTGGCGAACTTGGCACAGGTCGATGCGTAATCGGTGTGGTGGATACCGTGAACGCCGAGGCCTTCGGCAATCTGAACGAACATCAGGCGATCATCAAGATAGGCTACGTGCTCGGGTGCGACGTGGGCGATGTCGAGGGCGATGCGATAGATATCTTCATCTGGCTTGCGGACGTGGACGATGCAGGATGAGATGAAGAAGTCCACGAAAGACGTGAGATTGAAGGTCTTGATGCGGCGCTCGTTGAGCTCGCGGCCTTCATTGTTGACGACGGCGATTTTGAGCTTGTACTGCTGCTTGAGAGAGCAGATGAGCTCGATCATTTCTGGGAAATTCCTGGACTGCGCGAACATGAACTCGCGAAAATCTTCGCGGGTAAACTCCCTTTTCTCATAAAAGATGACGCGGGTAAGGTACTGGTCGAGAGTGAGCTTGCCCACTTCGTAGGTATCGAAGGTGAGGTGGTGGCGCTCGTCCATCTCTTTGCGGTCAAGGTTGAAGGTTTGCGCCGCTAGCTCGCGGGCATGGCGGTCCCAGCCGTTGGTGAGCAGAACTCCGCCCAGGTCGAGAAAAAGAGTGGTGATGGACATGATAAAACCTCCAAGAGCGGACAATGGCAGGTTGGGCCGATGGCCCTGAGCCGAACTTCAATCATAGCCCAGATGCGTTGCAGGCTTCTGCGGATGGCAGTTCTGAGATTCAGTGCGGTAACGCTGGATCAACAGTGGACGGGCTCAGAGGATGGCTCCACGATTTGGGGCGGACATAGACGTGGATGTAGCCGAAGTGGCCATAGGGAATGAACCGGGCAGCTTCCTGGTATTGAGATCCGAGCGATTTAACGGCGGCAACAATTGCGCGCAGACCGCTGGGCTGACCGTTGCGCCATAGCATTTCCTGGCCAATCAGGTAACGGTCTGACTCTTCACCATAGACGATCACGGCCGGAGGATGGAGCAGGAGTCGAGCGGCCTCCTGGCGGGCGAACGCGTCAGGTACGACATCGATATTGTGAGAGCCGGAGAAGGTAGCGGGCATCCGGTGAGTGGCCCCGTAGAGGAAAGCGAACTCCGGATAGACGAAGATTGTGTCCTTGGGCGATGAGTTTTGCTCAATGATGTGGACGGTTGTGTCGACGAAATCCACGGTAGATTTCGGCAGAAGCATACCCTTCAGCTCAGGCAAGGTAGAAGTCTGATTCGCCAAAGCGACGGGAGGCTCCGCCCAGCCTGCAAAGAAAAACGGAGCGTCGAGTTTCATCTGAATTTCAAAGATGAGTAACGCGGTGCAGGCCGCATAGAGACCCCACTTCCGCCATCCCTGTGTGTCTTCCAGCAGTGCAGCAAGAAAAAGCGCAAGGCCGGGGATTGTCATGGCCTCAAATGCCGGGTAGGAGAGCGAGAGCATGAAAGCAACAGAAAACGAGACAGCAGTAAAGAGAAGAAACTGTGACTGGCGTCGGGAAAGACCGCCTTTCAAAAAGAACCGCACAAAGTAGAAAAATCCCAGCAGGGCGCTGCCGAAGAAGGCGACGCAAATGAGCGAGCGCACGATGCGACCGGAATCGATCACCTCTCCGATGGGAGACAGTAGCAGGTAGTCGTCGAGAATATGGCGCGGCACTCTGAAGGAGAGTGCAATGGCTGCAACGCCCAGCAGCAAGGCTCCGAGTACCTGGAGCCAGGAGGTGCGAGTCGAATCTTGTGGCGGACCTTCACGCTTGCCAGCCCGGCGCAGGGCACCGAAACACATGAGGAACCCGACGAGACCAAACGCAATCTCCCAATGCATGAACTGGTAAACATAAAAAAAGCGAGTTAGAAAATCCCCGGCGTGCGCAGCCTTAGCTGCGGGTCCGGTGACAAAGATTTGCCGCAGGAAGGTACGCAGAATCCCCATGCGGACGAACCATGCGAGAAACAGGAGCATGCAGGCAAACCATGCGGCAAAGAAGCCAGTGAGATAAGCAACACACTTGCGGATGCCTTCCAACTGAAGCAGGCAGGCTCCCACGATGATGGGCAGAGCAACGGTGATGGCCAGGCCGATGGTCTGCTTGCAGGCAATGCTGAGGAAGGCGAACGCTCCGGCCGTCATGCCGAGGGTCAGCAAAGTACGCGGTGTGCGATTTTCATCGAGAGCATAGCTGGAGGGAAGAGCTGCGGCAAGGCTCAGCAGGATCGTGAAGTGATTATAGGAACTCAGCGGATCAGAGAGATCCAGGGTGGAAGCCACCATGGTCACAATGGCGGCCAGAGCCGCGTTTCCCGCCTTGAAGAAGCGGGCGAGCCATGCATAAAGAAGCACGGCGAGAACTAGCCTCTCGGCTATTCCTGTTGCCCGGATGACGACCATGGTCTTGCCGAAAAGAGATAGGACGGCTGCGCATCGCAGCATAAAGAGAGGAGGCCCTGGCGCGTAGAAATCGCGGTAGGGAACGTAGCCGTCAAGAAAAAGTATGCCTCCGCTGAATCCCCCATCGCCAGAGCGCAGACCTAGAAATCGGTTCCAGAAGAGCAACAGGAACGTCAGTGTGACGATGACGGTAACGGTGGCACCGGCGATCCACACTGGTGCACGGCTCGATCGAAAACCGAGTGCTTTCATGTTGCTCCAGAAAAATGTGAACGCTTGAGAAGACCAGCATAGCATAGGCAAGTTGGGACAAAGCAGAGCAGAATTGCTTGTTAAAGGCTATGATTACGCCATGAAAATAACGACATGCACGTTCATCCTCTTCGCTGTGGCCGTTCTTGGCACCCTGACGGCGGCGGCACAACAGAAACGCCTCAGTCCGCATGAAACTGTTAGCGCAGTGATTGACGGTAACCGTGTCACCGTCGTTTATGGACGGCCGTATATCAAGCATCCCGGGACGGGCGAGGTCCGGAAAATCTGGGGCGGGTTGGTGCCCTATGGAAAGATATGGCGGACCGGTGCCGATGAGGCTACGCTGCTGATTACTCAAAAGCCGATTGAATTGGGTGGAGTAACCGTGCCCGCGGGTGCTTACACGCTCTGGACACTGCCCGCCGCGGACGGAAAAGCCAAGTTGATCGTCAACAAGCAAATTGGACAATGGGGCATTAGTCCGAAAGATCCAAAGCAGACCTATGACGAATCGCTGGATGTGGGCAGGATCGATCTGAAGAAAGATGCTCTCGATCAGCCGGTCGAGCAGTTCACAATATCGCTTGGACAAAATCCATCGGGCGGCGGGGTATTGAAATTGGCTTGGGAAAACACGCAGTATTCTACGACGTTCACAGTCAAGAAATAGTTTGTCCAGAAGTGAGAGAAGCCCACCGCATGATCAATTGCCGGTGGGCTTCATTCGCAGTCCATCGAGAAACTCTGAGGAGTGCGAGTGTTACTTGAACGGTAAAAGCGTCAGGCTGCGTCCGCCGTTGTAGAGGGCTCTTTTGCTTTGACCAAAGGCACATTTACCAAATGCTCGCTCAAGAACCAAGCCTCAAGCTCGCTTGTACGCAGCACCTGGCTGACGACTAGATCGTTTGTGCCGTCATCGCCCAGGGCCGACGCGCGGCGCGCCAGCGTGCGGCATTCACCGATCACGATCTTGTGAGCATCCAACAACCGCGACAGTTGAACAGGAGCCTCTTCGCGTCCGCGAGGTGGACGCTCTATCTGTGTAGTCTCGGCAACGTCGGCCGCCATTGCTATACTGACGCCTCCGAGTAACTGAATACGTTCGGCGATTGCATCTACCAATTCAGCTTGTTCACCATGATGTTTGTCATAGAGCAGATGGAGCTGATAAAACGTTGGTCCGGACACCTGCCAATGAGACTTTTTGTACAGATCGCGCAGAGTGATGGTGTTGGCCAGAAGAGTGTTGAGCTGTTCCGTCATCTCCAGACGGACGGGCTCCTCCAACTCAAGCGGCAACTGATGGCTGACGGTTCCGTAGCGCTGGAGTTCACCTGCGTGCTGATGAAGACGGGGTTGTGCATTGATGGTTTCGGCATTCCCGGTATTTTGCTTTTTTGTTACTGTCACAGAATCTCCTTCTACGTGGCAACTTGGTTGTCACTGTTGGACTGCGGTGTACAGTTCGCCCACTGTTAGAGCGCCCTGTCTGCGAAAGCTCTCCCGCTCTACGCAACTATCTACGTCTTGCCCTTGGGAAGATGGTCAAAACGGCTCAGCTCTCTGGTTTGATCCGCTGGCTCTGAGGTCGCGCACTTCCAAGCAGATTTCAGAGCAGAGCTGACGTAAAGAATCCATAAGAATTGAGAAGTTGGAAGATCAAAAGAGGTTGGACCGGGTGCCCCACAATGCGGCGGACCAAGCTGGAAATCAGAGCCGCTTTCCCCTCGGAGTCACGAGGTCCGCTTGCCAGCTCTGCGCAGTGACCAAAACCTCGCTGGTATAATTCGTCGCGTGAGTCCCGAACCGACGAATCTATTTGCAGTCCTCTCGAATGCACCCTTATTTTCCAGCCTGTCTAAACCTGAAGTGCAACTCCTCACCCGACGTGCGGTGAGAAAGCTCTTCAGTGCAGGAGAGCAGATTTTTTCCGAGGGTGAGGCCTGTAAGGGGCTCAATATCATCTCTCAAGGTAAGGTGCGAATCTTCAAGACCTCTGTGAGCGGGCGAGAACAGGTTTTAGCCATTGAACAGCCGGGAGATTCCATTGCAGAGATTCCCGTCTTTGATGGTGGCCCGTACCCTGCCTCTGCTGTCGCAATTGAAAGCACGGAGATTGCCTTCATATCGCGACATGATTTTCAGGCATATTGTCTGGAGCATCCTGAAGTCGCGCTCAAAGTGCTCGCGGTTGTAGGAGCAAGGCTTCGGCGTTTGGTCGGCATCATTGAGGAGCTATCCTTCACCACGATCCGTCAGCGGCTGGTAGCTACATTAGTGCGATTGGCACAGAGTGAAGGGAAAAGTACTTCGCGAGGAGTGGAGTTCACTTTGCCCGGCAGTCACCAGGAATTGGCAAACCAGCTCGGAACAGTTCGCGAGTTGATTTCCCGCAATCTCACACGTTTGCAAGCCGAAGGGTTGCTGGAGGTGGATGCCCGGCAGATTGTGGTCAAGGACCTGAACGGCCTTACGGGAATTCTGGATGTAGCTTCATAATGTCAGAATGTTTGGCCTAAATGAGTGCTGGTCCCGATGCTCCTGCCGCACATCGCCAGTAAATGCTTACACGGCAATCCCTGCGGGATTGAGCACAAGCACAACACGCTATCTCCCATGATGGTGGCACCGAGGAATTCAGAGTTGGTCTCCAGGCCGCTACTCAGGGGCTTCTCAACGACCTGTTCTTCGCCGATCAGTCGATCCACAATCAAGCCATAAACGTTGTACTGCTCGCGAGTCGTGCCGCTAGCTCTTTGCGCGTACTGTAATGCGCAGCAGTTCACTTCGTTTGAAGAGGCGCATGCGCGGTCCCCAGGTTCCGGTGCCCCGGCAGACGATGGCGGTCATGTCCTGCACACGATAGCGACCCGAAATGATCGGGAAGGCGAGCTTTACGAGATATGTGAAGGGCCATATCTGCCCTTCATGGGTGTGGCCGGAGAGCATCAGTCCGACGCCGGCGCTGGCTGCTCTCTGGGTCTCCAGCGGTGTGTGCGAGAGCAGGACGCTGGCACCCTTGGGACGCTGACGCAGCAGTTTCTCCATGATCTCCGCATGCGCTGCGCGTCCGCGGAATGCTACGTCATCAACTCCGGTCAGCACCAATCCAGGAATGGGTTCGATGCATTCATCGCGAAGTACATAGAACCCCGCGCGCCGAAAGAGATCGATGATCTTCATGCCTCCGGCGTAGAACTCGTGATTTCCCGTCACGACGTACACGCCGTGCGAAGCGCGGAATTCCTGCAGTACTGGCAGCCAGCCTGGATAGGTCGTCTCATCGCCTTCGAAGATGTCACCCACAAGCAGTAGCAAGTCCGGGCGGAGCGACTCAAACTGAGCTGCACGTTCGCTCGCCCAGCGATGGCCGAGCAGGGCTCCCATATGCATGTCGCTAGCCACCACAAGCACTGATCCATCGGCCTCGCGTGGCAGTCCATCGAGAACCACTTCGTACTCAGTTACGACCGGGGAACGCCGCGCCTGGACCAGAGCTACGATCGTCATTAGCAGCGCGAGGATAAGCGCTGCTGTGCGTAGCGCAGGTAACTGCGGACGCAGCCACAAGCCGAAGCCGGTGACGAGATCGAAGGCGAAGAAGGTCGAAAAGAACAGGAAGAATGCGCCCACCCAATAGGCGCCGACGATCTCAAGTACGTGCGAGAGCCCGTCGATAGAGTAGTGCTCCAGCACACGCGAGACGATGTAACTCGCCCCAAGCAGAATCACCACGGGAATCAATAGCCGCGCCGGAACATAGTGTGCGATGAATGGGATCGAGAGCAGCCTCGATAAAAAGTAAAAGTGCAATCCAGCCCAGAGAAGGCATACCAGAATCAGGCGAACGAACACGTTAGATGATCTCCTGCTTTGAGTGTATCGGAGAAGCGGAGCCAATAGACGCTGTGCTTTGTGCTCATTTCCTGCGTTGCAGCTTTCCGTATTTCAAATGCATCACTTCGCTGTGACGGAAACAGGTATGGCTATGATCGTTCACAATTCCGGCGGCTTGCATGAATGCATAGACAATGACCGGACCAACGAACTTGAATCCACGTCTCTTCAATTCCTTTGACATCTCCTCAGCGATAGGATGCGTGGACAATGGCGATTCGTTCTGTATCGGCTTGCCTCCCGCCATATCCCAAATGACGGAAGCAAAATCCTCGCCAGACTTCTGCATCTCCAGATATATCTGTGCTCCTTTGACCGTCGCTGCGATCTTTGCGCGCGAGCGAATGATTCGTGGGTCGCCCAGAAGCTCTTGAATATCATCTTCCCCCAAACGCGCGACCTTTGCTGGGTCAAACTGGCGGAATGCAGCCTGAAGAGCCTCACGCTTTTTCAAAACAATCAGCCAGGAGAGTCCTGCCTGAAAGCATTCGAGCATAAGCAATTCCCAGAGTGTTCGACTGTCATACTGGGGAACGCCCCATTCCTTATCGTGATAATCCCGTAATAGTGGATCGCTCTCAGCCCACAAACACCGCAACTTTGTACTGTTCGCTTTCATTCTTCTTCCTCTGCTGCCGGTTGTCGCAATCTATCTTGGAAAGGAACGTTGAAATTTGTTCATTGCTTTTTGGATGAGCGTTATCGCTTTCCGTTCTTCCATTCTTTGTACGAGATGCGTGGAATTGTCATGAAAGCTTCTCGTGTACGCACGTAATTTCCCAGCCCGTTCATGCGACCGATGGCATGAAGTTCCTCAGCTTGGATATAGGGGCCTGCCGGATCGACGTACCGGTCCTCCACGTAAACCGCAACCACTCGTCCCAGGATGATGCGCGAATGCCCGATCTCCATGGTGGTATATTCCCGGCACTCAAGCGCGGCATGAGCCTCGGTCAATCGCGGAGGCTTCACCTTCTGCGAGGCCGTTGTGGTGAACCCAGCGAGTTCCACCTCACTCATTTCCCGCGGAAAATCTGTCGCGCACAGATTCATCTTCTCAGCGATATCCTCCGTGACCACATTCACCACAAACTCACCGGTCCGCCTGATGTTCCGCGCCGTGTCCTTGGGTACAAACGGCTGGTCTGTCCGGTTGGTTACACCCACCCCGATGATGGGAGGGTCTGTGCACAGGTAGTTGTATGCGCTGAAAGGGGCGGCATTGAGCAACCCATCCTCATCCAGGCTGGTGATCAGCGCAATCGGACGTGGCGCCACCAAGCCGACCAGAAGCTTGTATGCATGACTGACGGGGAGTTGGTCGAGATCGAAATTCACGGTAGTAGAATCCTCCGGCACGTATCGTTCTTAACGAAATCATTCCGCGATTTCAGTTTGTTCCAGCTGGAGCTCAGTTGCAAGCTGCTCGCTCTCGAATCGAGCCGCGCCATCTTCGTGGCCGTGGTCGGCCCTCAGCTCATTGCGAGGAGCGAAGAACAGCCGTGCTCTAAGCCGCTGTCTAACTCGGGAGCAATCTATTTTGGAGAAAGTGAGGTGCTCGAATTCAGATGGGATATTGCTCTTGCGGGAGTTGGATGGAAGATTTCCGGCGCCTTTCCAGTGGGGCAACCCTCCATCACGCGCCAGAAAATATTCGACTTAAATGCGGACCGGCTGGGATTGTGATTGGCAGCCGAACTGATCGAATCACATACCGGAACTTCGAATCCGCGGATCGTCTTTCAGGTCGAGCGCTCTCCGCATAATAGCCGCACGAGACTTTCAGCATCAGGGTGCATAACGAGTAAAGACAAGGTCTGTTGCTTTGGTCTTGGCGTGGCAGGGGAAGCAGCTTTTCATGAATGCCGCGTCGCCTGGCTTGCCGTCGGCAAAGTGAGCGAACCCCCAGCCGCCTGTTGCGGCGTACTTTTTTGAGTCCTTCACCATAAACTGAATGTTCGTCGGGGGCCCGGGAACGAAGGATTGGGCTTGCCCAAAGACTTTGTTGTTTTCCGCTGATGCGACGTTACGATAATGCAAAGCAGCGATGATTGTGCCGTCGGGGAACGGAAGCTTCCCCTCACGGTATGCGCGGATCGCCACATCGTTGCCCAGGACGGCGCCTAGACTATTGAGTTTGCCTGCTTCATGCGCCGAGGAGACCCACTTCCAGTCGCGGTACCCCTGAGGGATTTCGGTAACGAAGGTCGGGGCGGGTTCTCCATCCGTATGTCCGCGTGCTGCGGCAATGAGGGATACAACGCCCACCATTGTTGCGACTGCAACCAGGAAAAGTGTGAAGCGCTTCATACGGGTTTCTCCATTCATTGAGCTGCTTAGCGTGATTCATGATCTCCGCGTAGTCGATTGTTTGCATCAGGGTGCGTACTGGGTGAAGACAAAATCGCGAGCTTTGACGGGTTCGTGGCAGGGAAAGCACTTCTTCAGCGTCGCCGCGTCGGCGTCTGGTTTGCCGTTCTTGAACTGAGCGAACCCCCAGCCGCCCGTGGAGGCGTATTTGATTGAATCCTTGACCATAAACTGAACGTTCGTAGGGGAACCGGCAATAAAAGATTGTTCGCGGCCAAAGACCTTGTTGTTTTCCTCGGACGGGACGTAACTCCAGGCAAGGCGAGCAATGATTGTGCCGTCCGGAAGTGGAAGCTTTCCATCCCGAAAGGCCTTGATCGCTACATCGTTGCCAAGAACGGCACGGAAATCGTTGAGGTCGCCTGCTTCATGGGCGACGGAGATCAACTTCCAATCCCTGTAACCGGGAGGGATTTTGATTCCGAACAGCGGAGCGGCCTCTCCGGCGCCTTGTCCAAATGCGTGGGACGTATAGGCGACAGCGCCGACCGCCGCTACAATCGCAACCAGCAAGAAAGAGATGCGTTTCATAGGAAACCTCCTTCGAAGCTAACTGAGCACAACGCTTCTCTTTCTCGGGTCAACACAGGAGAACCTCCGCCATCGAAGCTCTCTCGCTGTCTTATAAATAGTTAGCTAGCTTTGGCAAGGGGCACGTCCGACTTCGACATGCCTGACCGCAGTGATCTGAAGCCGATGCGCACCTCTTCTGAAAAGAGTTGCGGCTGTTCCCAGGCTGCAAAGTGACCGCCCTTGTTGAGCTTGTTGTAATGGATTAGCTTGGGGTACGCACGCTCCGCCCAACTCCGCGGGGCTGGATAGAGTTCGTCAGGGAAGACGCTTACGGCCGTCGGGACAACGTCGTTCTTAACAGCGAAGAATGACGCACCCTTGTTCTCCCAATAGAGACGGGCCCCTGAGATCGCCGTATTCGTTAACCAGGTAAGCGTGATGTTGTCGAGGACATCGTCTCGGGTGAGTCCTTCGGTTCCTCCAGCAAAGACACGCGCGATGAGCTCGTAACTGCGTGCGTCGTGATCAAGGAAATAAGCCGCCAGGCCGACGGGTGAATCCGCGAGTCCGTACAATGTCTGTGGTCTCAATCCCATCTGGAAGCCGTAGCCGATGCCCTTCGCGTACACGAAACTCAGCCGCTCGTAAGCGAGCTTCTCGTCGGCCGATAGATTTGCCGGTGCCGGAGCGCCGGAAAAGGCTAGCTTGTCGATGTCAAGTGGAATCACGTTAGGCATGTTGGTGTGAACACCCAGCAATTCCGGTGGGGCCTGCGCGCCCATCAGCTCGCTGATGATCGCACCCCAATCGCCGCCTTGCGCCACGAATTTCGTGTATCCAAGGCGCTTCATTAGCACCACCCAGGCGCGTGCGATGTGGGCTGGATCCCACCCGGTGGTAGTCGGTTTTCCGGAGTAGCCATAGCCCGGCATCGACGGAATCACAACATCAAAAGCGTCCGATGCGCTCCCCCCATGTGCGGTGGGATTGGTCAGCGGCTCGATGATCTTCATCTGTTCGATGATTGAGCCGGGCCACCCGTGGGTAACGATCAGCGGCAACGCATTTTCGTGTTTCGAACGGACGTGAATGAAGTGAATGTCCAGCCCGTCGATCTCGGTGATGAACTGGGGCAGGGCATCCATTCTTGCCTCGATCTTGCGCCAGTCATACTCTGTCGCCCAATAGCGCGCGAGCGCCTGGGTCGTCGCGAGCTGGACCCCTTGGGATGCATCTGTAACCGTTTCTCGTTCAGGCCACTTTGTCGAACTGATCCGCCCACGTAATTCGATGAGTTCGGCTTCCGGAACTTCTACATGAAACGGACGTACAGCATTCTTGTCAGCCTGCTTGCTGCCTTGCTGCGTCGTACTCGTTCGGGTCATCGCGACCTCCCATGTTTCTTCACACCGTTTTGATTTGCGTGAGGCCTTCGTCTCTTTCCTTTCCGGCTAAGGCATCTATCCGTCCTTCTACTTGAATATATGCGAGCCACTACTCTTACTTAGCGGACGCATTTTGTTGCAGACGTGCGGCTATCGCTTCCTGCTCCTTCGCCATTTCATTCGCAGATGCCGCGGCCCTTCGTGCATTGTCCACAAAATCATGACTGTGCATCTGCAATTCGGTTGTCGTGCCAGAGACGGGGCCGGAGTCATTTCCGCTAGCTATTTCTTCATGAACTCCCGCCATGTTCTCCGCCTCGCGGGCTTCGTTCCGAAAATAGGAGGCCAACTCGAGATGGTCTTGTGGCGTTCTTGACATGCTGAGCGCTTTCGCCTCCGCTTTTGTGAGTTGTCTGCCGGACTTCATCCCAGCCGCTTGATCTTGCGCGGATACAGATAACACACTGGTCGTCATCAGGAAGAGCGATAAAACGGACACTTTGATCAGTTGAGATTTCATAGATTTTCTCCTCTGCCGCACATCGCTGATGCGGCGTATGTAATGTGAAAGTTTAGGCAGCCTAATGCCGCAAAGGCATGCGTCGGAGTTGTGCAATCAGGACCGCGAGGTCATCCGCAGGTTTTGCGTGAAAGATTCTCTAGTGACCGGCTGGGTTGCCCATAAGCGAATTAATCGCGGAGCTTGCATTTACGAGGTATTCGGAGGAGGAGATTACGTCGTGAGAGGTTGGGTTTCGGTGCTGCACAGACCTTGCTGCTTACACAGCGTCAGCCGAAGGTGAAACAAAACACCTCTGCGCCTGAATCGAGAAAGTTAATTGTGAAATCTCTATCGGCAATAGGTTTGGATTGCCGGATCAATTGGTACATCCGTTGCTCCGACATCGTTCCGTAGCCTTGCTCATCGACGTCAGCGCCGTGAGCTGTGCCCGGTACGTGTCCGTCGATCAGAACGCGAAATCGTATGCGCTTTCCCGTCAACGCGGGTCCCATGACTAGGTTAAGGTCGCGTGCATGGAAGCGGTAAGTAAGCTGTCCAGTGGCATCGTTTGTTTGCGATGCGTCTTTCTTGATCGTCCAATCACCAGAGAGCGCCCAATGGTTCAGCGACAGATGTGCGGGAGTAGCGTACGCACGAGGTTTGTCCCTTACCGGCCCTTCGGGGGACGCGAAGCCTTCAGTTTTCGCGTACCCGGTGTAGTTTTCTTGAGACTTCAAATCGTCCCAATCAGCCGCAGCCTCCGGCCCTTGGCTGCCAACCGAAACCAGTTCGTCATCGACACCGCTCACACCAGCCTCGGTAAGCAGCTCCTTGATGACTGTTTCTGATTGTTCGTAATCGCCCTCGCCATACTGATGATGGCGAATGCGGCCCTGCGCATCCACAAAATAAAGAGCGGGCCAGTATTCATTGTTGAATGCTCGCCAGATCGCATGATCGCTATCAACGGCGACCGGATACTGAACCGGGATTTCCTCGGTTGCCCGGCGAACATTACCTATGTTTTTTTCAAACGCGAACTCAGGAGAATGCACACCTATGACGACCAGCCCCTTGTCCCTATATTTGTCGGCCCACGCGCGAACATAAGGCAATTGACGCCGCCAGTTAATGCAGGTGTACGTCCAGAACTCTATCAGGACCACTTTCCCGCGTAGATTTGCCGTCTTTAATGGCTGTGAGTTGATCCATGCAGAGGCGCCGTCAAGAGGAGACATGTTGCGTTCAATAGCCGTTGTGCTCGCCATTTGAGCGTTGTTCGCTCGAGTGCCCGACACCGATGCTTTGCTGAACAGTAATGCGGTCATCGCAGCTATCGCGAAAAGGCCAGTAACTGCGAGCGCGGAAACGTAAGAGTAAAAGCCGCGCTGTCTTCCGTTCGGACGCTGTGACATGACGTGCCCCTGGGAGGAAATGTTGGGCTTTCACGAGACCTGCGTTGCTGTCGTGGTGTTCAGCACGTGCTACATCGTTACATCAAGCGATATTGAGATGCGCTGAGCAGAATCCCGGCGCGAGCAATCCCATTTTTCTTTCAGCGGGTCGCACCGCGAAACAACGTGGAGCGACCCTGATTGCAGGAGTCCTGAAGAAGCAGACGAGTGGAGCGCGTTCTTTCCGGACCGCTGGCCAACTCGTCAGTCCTGATCCGGCCTTGGAAGCGCTGAGTGAGTCCGAAGATCCCGATAGCAGGATACGAGCGCATCGAGACTGAATGCCCGATTTAGCCCGCTTGGGTTGGGCAAGACCCAGACCTCCGCACCACCAAACCTAATGGACTGTTGTCCCCAGTCGACCGTTCTTTGTCGAAAGATGGCAGCAAAAGCAGGCTTACCGAGAAAAGCCAGGTAGCGCGGGCGAAAACAATCGAGCTTTCGTTCCAGTTCCTCGGCAGCTGCGTGAAATTCATGACTCCGAAGCTCGCTGGCTCTCACAGTCGGTCGTTCCACTGCAGCCGTCAAGCCGCATCCGTATTGCAGAATTGTGCAGTCGCTTTCAGGCCGAATCAAGTGTGGTGTAAAACCCGCCAAGTGAAGGACCCTCCAAAACCGGTTGCTACCGCTTGAGAAGTGGTGCCCCGCCCGGGCAGCGCTCAGCGCCGGATTGATCCCACAAAACACTACATCAAGATCCTTGCTGAGTAAGTCTGGCAGTCGGACCATCGGAAGGTTT
>Ga0181537_10001598_pt1 | contig 20645 bp, 22 predicted proteins | sample PEATcosm2014_Bin_39_FD_119765 | JGI IMG/M metagenome (GOLD analysis project Ga0181537, IMG submission 119765) | Peatland microbial communities from MTU Mesocosm Facility, Houghton, MI, USA - PEATcosm2014_Bin23_10_metaG | ecosystem: Environmental > Terrestrial > Soil > Wetlands > Peat | place... | reverse complement strand
TCGCCTTGTTCATTCATGTAGAGGCGAAGTACTTCGATAAAGAGTACCTCAGCAAGCTTAGCCAGGACCCCCGCGCCACCGGGCCGAGGTGAGCGGGCCTCGGCGAGAGCGTAGCGAACCGACGCCTCGAGCCAGACACCGGCATTTGATCCGCGCACATTCACCCTCAGCAGAGCGGGCAGCCCCGCGAGCAGCATCCGCGCCAGCCTGGCATCGCAGGCCAGGTAGCCGCAGACGAGGCGAGTCGTCGGGCCACCGCCGCCGTAAACCAGTTGCCGCGGACGCCGCGCCAGGACCTGATCAAGGCGGGCACCGTTCGCAGGCGGTAAGCCCGGTTGTGAAGTCATGCGGTGCGCATCGCCCTTCGGAAAGACGACGGCATCGCCTGCGGTAAGACGTACGGGCGGATCATTGCCAAGCTCGACGTAGCAGCCGCCCTCTGTGATGAGATGGAAGATCACTACTCGCTCGGCAGTAGGTTCGAGCAGTGGCGCAGCCGTATCCGCACTCGGCGATTGATAGCACCAGGGCGCCGTAAACCGCGCGTTGATAAAGATGGCACCGACCAAGCGTACGACACGCAGGGTCTCGGACAGAGCATCCATTACGCAGAGCCCACTTCGATGCGCAAAGCGACCGGCACGACGTGTCGCGCGGCTTCCGATATTGGCGAGCAGCGATTACTACTCTCGACCAGGGCTCGCAATTCTTCCCCGGAAACTCCGGGCGCAGCAATCCTAACGAGCAATTGCACATCGCGGGGCGCAGCGGCCACCGGATCGCCCGAGACCTCCGCCATGCCAAGCAGACCGCGCGCATCGGTACGGCTGCTGGCCATCACTTCCAACGAGGCGAGCTCAATCCCGGCGGTCGCTGCTCCCATTGCAACTCGCGTGGCGAGGCACGACGCCAGGCCGGCGCGAAACAGCCAGCCCGGCGAGACTTGATCGCCACTGCCGCCGAGTTCCAGGGGCATGTCGGTTACCACCTGCGTCCCGCTCGCATCGCGCGCCACCACCCGCAGACCCGTCTGCCACTGTGCAGTCGCGGGCGCATCCTCATGAATTCCCGTGGCGGGTCGGCGCTTCAGGACCGATTCAACACGCTGTACTGCCGCCGCGATGTCTTTTGTCGTCATGGCTGCCCCTTGAGCTGATTCTGCCCGCCCAATTGTGGTTGGATCTGATCGCGTGTGCCAGTGGCCTGCAGCCCGAACGACGGGTCCGCGGGACGAATAAGCAGCAATCCCGGACGCTCGGTCAACCGCCAGGCCCGCGGGTAGCCAGACCCGGACGATTGGCCAATCACGGCCGACTCGGGGACAGGACCCAGCCGCACCCATGTGCAAAGGTTCCGCGCCATGACTTGAAGCTTTGGATCTCGCAGGAGGGCGAATACAAATGATGGATGCAAGGCTGCAACGACGGATTCAGCGCTACGGATGGGACCTGGCGGCGGTCGACTATGAGTCGCTGTGGCAGGCACAGCTGGCCGAGGCCCAAGCAGCCCTGTTGGCGCTAGCGTCGCTCGCCGTGGGCGAACAGGTACTCGATATCGCCTGTGGGACCGGGCTGGTCTCGTTTGAGGCGGCCCGGGCAGTTGGACCGACAGGGCGTGTGCTTGGTGTCGACCTGTCCGAACGGATGGTAGCAGCGGCCGAGCGACGAGCTAGGGGCATAAATTCCTCGAACTGCAGCTTTTTGCGCATGGATGCCGAGAGACTGGCCTTGGCAGACGCGAGCTTCGACGTCGTCTTGTGCGCTCTTGGCCTCATGTACATGCCCGATCCCGAACAGGCCTTGCGTGAGATGAGCAGGGTCTTGCGTCCCGGCGGTCGCCTATGCCTCGCCGTCTGGGGAGAACGCGCAAAGTGCGGATGGTCCCCATTGTTTCCCATCGTGGATGCCGAGGTCGTAGGCGAGGTGTGCCCGTTGTTCTTTCGGCTAGGGCAGCAAGACGCCCTGACGCATTTGTGTGTCGAAGCGAATTTTCAGCATGTGCAGGCCCGCCGTCTCACGACAACGCTGACCTTCGCCGACGCCGGGGAAGCTTGCGATGCAGCGTTTGTCGGCGGTCCCGTGGCACTGGCGTGGTCGCGCTTTACGGATGAAGTAAGAGCGCGGGTCCGTGCCCGCTACCTGGACGCGATCGACACATGGAAGCATGGCCACGGCTACAGGATCCCGGGGGAATTTGTAATTGCCGCGGCGGTCGCGCCAACCGAGTCTCATATCAAAGGGGAATTATCGTGGGATTAATAGCAGCAGTTTACGGGCTTATTTGTTACGCGGTGTTCCTGGCATCATTTGTCTACGCCGTGGGGTTCATCGGGGATCTTGTCGTACCAAAGACAATCGATTCTCTTCCCAGCGTCGGCGTACCTGAGGCGCTCGCGCTGGATCTCATTCTTCTCGGTCTTTTCGCCGTACAACATAGCTTCATGGCGCGACAAGGCTTCAAGGCCATTTGGACCCGGATCGTTCCGCGCACCGTGGAGCGAAGTACGTACGTGTTGATCTCGAGCCTACTGCTGGCTCTCATTTGCTGGAAGTGGCAGGCAATCCCGATGGTCGTCTGGGATGTCTCTTCGCCATTGTTTAGGTCACTCCTGCTGGCAATGTTCGCAGTTGGCTGGCTTATGGTGTTGTTCTCGACATTTATGATCAACCATTTCGATCTGTTCGGCTTGCGCCAGGTATACCTGCGCCTGCGCGGACTGGAGTACACGCCGCTGACTTTTGCGGAACGGGCGCTCTACAGGTTCGTGCGCCACCCTATCTATCTGGGGTTCATTATCGCCTTCTGGGCGACCCCGCATATGTCACTCGGGCACCTCGTGTTCGCGATCGCAACTACGGGGTACGTTTTTGTCGGGATCTTCTTCGAGGAGCGTGATCTTATGAAGTACCACGCAGTCGAGTACGGGGCCTACCGCGCGCGGGTCCCGATGCTGCTGCCGACCGGTGCTAAACGGGGGTGACCGGACGCAGTGGGTATGTTTCGTGTTGGCTGGCGACAGACGAGAGCCGCACCAAGGCTGCATTCGATAAGGGGCGCTAGCAGCGGTTTATTCTTCTTTGCTGGCACTCAGTGGATCGCAGCCACCGGGCAGGAGGCCATCAAGGATGGCACCCTGTCATCGCGGGGGAGTATCGGATCCCGTGGTCGTAATCGGCTCGATCTCGTCAAATTTTCGATAGTCGAAGCGCACGGTGCCTTCGGCGTCTACCTCAAGAACGTCGCAGAAGCTCTGGTTCCACCGAATCGCGGCACAGGAATACTCGTGCCGTGCCATCAGGACCTGACCCGTCGCCACGTCCGTACCGCTCAGGCTGAGAATGAACATGGTCGCGGATGCATTGAGAGACTCTGGACTCTCATCCTTCAGCGGGCTCGCCTCGTCAATGACGTGCATGAGGTTCCAGCCGAGGATGAACACTGGATGCTGCGCCCGCACAAGCGACAGATCGGTGATCCGACGGATTTGAAATCCTTCCTGGGTTACTTCGTCCCGCAACATGCGCAGATATGCCGAGGCCTCCTGGATGACATTCTGGCGGGCATTGGCCGCGCGAAACATGAGCGTCAGCTTACCGTCGATGGGGCGCACAACTGCATTCTGCGCAAACAGGAACCGCGCACGAGGACGCGAGAAGCGCGCAAACATCAGCCCCGTGATCAGAGCCAGCGCCATCAGACCGACGAAAATCTCGATCATGGATACGACGTGCCCGTAGAGTGTCTGCGGGTGCATCTCTCCGTAGCCCACCGTCCCCAGAGTCTCGACGCTGAAGAAGAATGCTCCCGCAAAACCCGGCGGGTTCAAGTTGGCTATGCAGCCCGGCACCAGGTAATAGAGGCAGCCGAAGACCACATCGAAGGCTAAGAAGAACGCCGCAATGATCGCGAAGAGCTGCGGCCAGCCGACGGTCATGAAAAAGTGATAGAGATCCTGGAAAACGGCTGGCCGCAGACCCTGCGTGATGATCTCTCGTTGACCCAGCTGCACTCGTCTGGAACCAGGGGATGTGGACCGACGGTGCTCCCTTGGGCTGCTAGTCCGAGTCTTGGCGTGATTTCGTCGCGCGGTCACTTAACTGGCAGAAACCGATTCGATGGAGATACCACGCAGTTTATACCCCACTGCGGAGTCTAGAGCCGCAGACTTCAGTCTGCCGGCGAACCGGTCCTGCGGCGCGCGCATTTCGGCCTCGATCTCAACTGCCGCCCGACTGCAGCCCGGGCGACTGCCGTGGCGTGGACAAATACTTCCTCGTGGAGTCGGGATCGTCAGGAACCCAACTGCGCCGGCCCTTCATCGCGACCTCTTAGGGGCATGGCGACGTCGTAGGGAGGTGGACCAGCGCCTCAGCGCGGCCGGCGTCAGCGGGGCTGGTCCGTGGATAGCCTCCAAAAGGCCAGGTAAGGCACAGAGCTCACGACGGCAGCTCCTTGCCGCCCTGCTCGCGGACGATGTAATCGGCGTACCAGTCCGCCCAGTTGTCATCCCGTCGGCCGATTCTCTTCTCGTGCTGTGCATGAGCTGCCTCGGCTCGCCGCAGCGCTGCCGCGAGCGTGCTCGCAGACCCAAATGTCGTGCCGTCCGCCTCCACTCGACCCGGCAGTCGCACCGTCACCTCCTGCAACAGCCAGCCGTTGCCATCAGGATCATTGAACGCGGCGAATGAACCATAGCTGGCATGCAACGGATCCGGACCGCTCTCGCGACCTCGGGTACCGCTGAGGTGGAAGACCTCGCCGACATCGATTCCCCGCGCGATGAGTCCCGTGCGCGCCGCCTCGACATCGGGAACGACCAGGTAGGCCCGCTGCAGGGAGCCCGGTCCGGCTGCGACCAGTCCGCTACCGAACTGGATCGAGCAAGAAGAGCCCGGGGGCGTGAACTGCACGAGGCGCACGCCGCCGGCGGCGATATCGGCGTCGAGCCTCCACCCCAGACTGGCGTAAAAGCGCTTGGCGCGGTCAGGATCCGAAACCGGGATCGTGATGACCTCCAGTTTCATACCGATTGGGTGCGCCTGAGGCGTCGCGCTTCCACTACCTTTGGAAACCTGCGTAGTACTCACGTCGAACTCCTTGGCCTGGCGACCCCCCGGAACGGAAGATCCCCGCGCGACGATCAGAGCCGACGCGCCGAGCCACATCCATTGAACTTTGGTATCGGACTTACGGCAACTTATTGATTCGGCTGACACGGCCGGCTGCGGAGCGTCTCGCGACTGGGCGTCGCCTCGACACCGGAGCACCGGCCTGCGCGCCGGCCGACACCCTGGCGTGGGTCAATACCTTCGTCCGATGGATTCATCATGACGCCGCTGACAACCTCCAACCCGGCGAGCGTCCGTCGCAACAACCGAGGGGACGTACCAATGGCCCGCACGAATGCACAAAAAAAAGGCACCACCGCCGTGGCCGCACCTGATGTGTCGGGCACCCTAAGCGTCAACGTCCTTACGGCACCCGAAAAGGCGATGGTGGGCGAACGGCCGAAGGTGTATCCGAATTGGGTGGCCAACTAAGCGTGGCTGATGTTCGGACTCCCGGGGACATGACTGACACTAACGACTTCTGCGCATGGTCTTCCGGCGTGATCAATGCTCTGCATCGCAACCGAGGTCCTAAATGAGTGTTCAAGTCGGACAGGAGAGTTACGAGATGCCCCCTGGTGAGGGGATCACCATCACGCTTTTCATTACCGTCGCTGATATCGATCGCTCGGCCGATTTCTATGAGAGAGTCTTCGGCGGCCGCATTCTGAGCCGGGGCGACAGCAAAGGTGCGTCTGGGCACATTCAGATCGCGAATACGTGGCTCATTGTAAATGTGGGCGGCGGCCCCACCCCGGACAAGCCGACGGTAACGCTGAGCGTGCCCGCCGACCGGGATAGGATCAACAGCTTCATGAATATCCGCGTTGCGGACATACAAGCCTGCTACAGGCTATGGAAGAGTCGCGGTGCGGAGTTCATCACAGAGCCCATCGCGAAGTACGGCGAAATCCGCTGCTACATCCGCGATCCTGACGGATACATTATTGAGGTCGGACAGAGCACCGACCCCACGTAGGATCGATGCCCGGCCAGAAACACTCCGCCAGCATGGCGCCGCTGGGATAGCCCGCCGATTCGTAAATCGCCGGGGGGCTGTCGTCGCGGTGCGGGAATCGCGGCCCGAGCTTCCAAAGGCACCGATGACCTACGGCCGTAGATGCCAACGGAATAATTCGGGGCGCCGCTGCAGACCATCGGTCCGCCGCCAAATCGCGCAGCGCCACGATCGGCGCAGTAAGACGCCTCGCTGCACAGCAACAGCGATAGCAAGCCATGAACCGCGCGGTTTGGGGCAAGCTAATTGACTCTTAAGGGATTGATTTCGCCTACTTAGGCGTAGGATCACGTCGCTTTCACGGCTGTCGAACGCTTGCTCCATGTCGATCATCTACGCTTAGAGACCACGTCTACTTGGCGCTCACGATTGCTTACCTGCCCTTGCTGCGCACACACAATCGCCCCCGACGTCCAGAGTCAGGGAAACATAAGGAGTCGCAGAATGAACCTCGCCGCACCGGCCCACGCATGCCACTCGGCCTCCGCCGCGGTTGTGTTGCCCACTGTATTTGTGGTTGACGCGGATACCGCGGTCCACGACCACCTCACCCGCAGCATCGAGTGCGCCGGCTTTCGAGCCGCCGCCTTTGCTACCGCCGAAGCTTTTCTGGAACACCCGGCATGCTGTCTCCCGCTGCCTTGTTGTCTTCTGACCGAACTGGCTCTTCCGGGCATCGGCGGACTCGAACTGCAGAAACTCGTGATCCAAAGAAGCGGAATGCCGGTAATCTTCATGAGCGCACGAGCGGGTGTGCGCGAGGCGGTATTGGCCATGAGGTCCGGAGCCCTGGACTTCATAACGAAGCCCGTCGATGCGCCGTTGCTCTTGGACGTCGTGACGTCCGCGATCGCGCGTAGCTCTCAGGTGCTCCGCCGCCAATCTCATGCGGCTGCTCTCGAGCGGCGCTACCGGGCACTGACGGCGCGGGAGCGGGAAGTCATGGATCTGGTTGTGGCAGGTCGCCTGAACAAGCAGGTGGCCGGAAATCTCGGTATCAGTGAAATAACGGTCAAGGCGCATCGGGGCCGCGTCATGCACAAGATGCGCGCCTCCTCGCTACCGGATTTGGTGCGGATGGCGATGCATCTTCGCATCGGCGCTTCAGGTGAGGTCGATGAGTATCAGTTGATGTGAGGCCGCCACGCCCGATGCTATACGCTCGGGGAAGGACAAGATGACACCAAAGAACAATAGCCACGCACGGCGGAACGAGGCATCAATTACTTTGGTGAAGCGTCCAAAAGACTGAACATCGCTGGTGGTCAAGTGTTCACGCGTGACCGTGTGGAAATCCGAATTGAGGTGCGCAGTGCTCAGGAGTATTTGCATCACACTTCTGATGGCGATCCTGACGTCTGCCGGCAAGGCCCAGGCGCCCGCAGCCCCTGCCGCGGCCGCGGCCGCGTCGACTGCGGTAGCGTCCGCAAAACCGGTCAAGCCAGTGGAGCGGGCTGACTCGACCCCAGCCGGCAAACTCAAAAACCCGTACACCGTTGACAACAAGGCGGTGGTCGCCTCGGGCGCTGCGCTCTTTGTCAGCGCCGCCTGCAGCGGCTGCCACGGCGGTACCGGCGGAGGCGGCATCTGCCCACCGCTCACGGATGGGGTATGGATCTACGGCGGCGATGACGACACGCTATTCAGGCTGGTCGCCTACGGAAGTCAGACGCTGCAGAGCAAGGGTTACAGCCGCAAGGCCGAGGAGAATGTCGTGGCTCCCATGCCGGCCATGGGAGCGGTGGTCGCCACGGACGACGATCTTTGGCGGATCCTCACTTTCGTTCGTTCGCAATACCACGGTCCGCAGGAATGCAAGTTCGGATGCCCGAAGCACGGGGACACCGGGAACTGATGCAGCACCGCTCGGTGACAGGATGGCCACCCAGTTCAAAGTCGGTGATCGCGTGCGCTGGAACTCCGAGGCCGGGTATGTCAGCGGGACCATCATGAAGGTTCACACCAAAGACACTGAGTACAAGGGGTATACGCACCACGCCAGCGCCGACGAACCCCAGTACGAGATCCAGAGTGACAGGAGCGACCACGTGGCGATGCACAAAGGGCCCGCGCTACAGAAGACTTCCGGCTAATGGCAGCGTCGACATCGCCGCGACGCATCTGGACGGTCGGCCATTCGGTACGGCCCCTCGATGAGTTCCTCGGCCTGCTTGCCGGATCAGAGATTCATCAGATCGCCGACGTGCGCAGCTTTCCGGGATCGCGGAAATTTCCGCAGTACGGGCGCGAGGCCCTTGAGGAGCAACTCAAGACGCACGGCATTGAATATCGCTGGCTGCCGGCTTTGGGGGGGCGACGAAAGCCGCGCGCCGATTCGCCCAATACGGCCTGGCGCAATGCCTCTTTCCGCGGCTACGCAGACTACATGTCGAGCCCGGAGTTTGCGGCGGCCCTGGAGGAGCTGGTGGGGCTCTCGAGCAACACGCGAACCGCGATCATGTGCTCAGAGGCGGTCTGGTGGCGCTGCCACCGGTCAATGATCGCCGACGCGCTGCGCGCACGCGGCATTGAGGTGATGCACGTCCTCGACGCTAAACACAAGGTAGCGCATCCGATGACAGCTCCTGCGCGCATCGAGGCGGGGGTGCTGACTTATGCCGTCACAGAAGCTGAAGTTCACTCGCCGCGCGCCTAGCTCGTACTAGTTGCCGCCCTCAGGATGAACGCCCTGAATCATCCAACGAAATATCTCACCGCCCGGCTTGGCATACAGAGCCCGCAAAGAAACCCGGTGTCGGGCCATCAGCCTCCGCCACTCAAGCTCGGGACAGCCTGCCAATGGATGGTCCCGCCAGGCATCCTTGCTTCAGAATAGGGTGATGAAGGCGGACCGCACCACCCAGTCCCCCGCACTATTGCGGCGGCTGTTGCGCGCGAAAGACCGGATGGACGTCGCCTCGCACGAGGCATGGCCCGTGAGACGCCTGGCGCGCGTCAGCGGCGTCTCCGCCGCGCACTTCGCGCGATCCTTCAGGCAGGCCTACGGAACACCGCCTCACCGCTACCTCCTCACGAGACGGATCGAACGGGCGACGGCGTTGCTGCGCGACGCCGACCTGAGCATTACCGAGATAGCCTTGAATACTGGCTGGAGCAGCCCCGGCACGTTCGGGCGCATCTTCCGCGAGATTACCGCCCTGAGTCCGGGGGCATTCCGGGCGCGCGCCAGGGCGGCCGCGCACGGGTTCGCGGCCGTGCCTGGCTGCTTCCTCAGCGCTGCGCAGCGGCCGGACCTCAAAAGAGCAGTTTCGGATAAGCGCGGGCGGGTGAGCAGCCGTATAAAGCGTCCGAACAGCAGGAGTTCCGATGAGCCAGAGCATCCAGGTGGTCGGTCTTTACGTGCGGGATCAGGACGAGGCCCTCGCGTTCTACGTCGAAAAGCTCGGGTTTCGCGTCCACACCGACGTGCGCAACGGTGACTATCGGTGGCTGACAGTACAGCATCCCGATCAGCCGTCGCTGCAACTCGGTCTCTTCAAACCAGGACCGCCCGTTCATGATGCAGGAACGGCCCAAGCCCTGAGCGCCGTCGTCGCCAAGGGAGCGATGCCGCCACTCGTCATGGTGGTCAGTGACTGCCGTGGCGCTTACGGCCGCATGCGCGCCGCAGGCGTCGAGTTCACGCAGGAGCCGGTGGAGCGCTACGGCAAAGTGGACGCGGGTTTTCGCGATCCCTCCGGAAATGGCTGGAAGATGATCGAATCCCACGACTGATCCCACGCGGTACTTGGCGCTGATCCGGGGCCGGCCGCCGCTGCACACGGTAGAGGAAGGGGGCCCCTGCCCCTCAGGCAGCATCGTCGAGTCTCCCGATCGCATCCAGATCCGCGACCATCCCTTGCGGCAAGTCTAATTCTGCTGCGGACAGGTTCTCCTGCAGATGCGCAATCGAGGAGGTACCGGGAATGAGAAGAACGTTAGGTGCGCGGCGCAACAGCCACGCGAGTCCAACCTGCATGGGGGTCGCACCAAGGCGTGCGGCGACGTCAGACAGTGTGGATGACTGCAGCGGCGTAAAACCGCCGAGCGGGAAGAACGGCACATAGGCGATGCCGTCGCGGGCGAGCTCATCGATCAGCGCATCGTCGGCCCGATGCGCCAGGTTGTAGTGGTTCTGGACGCAGACGATGTCGCAGATCCTGCGGCCTTCGTGAATCTGGGCTCGCGTAACGTTGCTCAGGCCGATCTGACGTACCAGTCCGCGGTGCTGCAACTCCGCCAGTGCGGTGAGCGGCTCTTCGATCGAGCCTTCCGCGGGCCCGTGAATGCCAAACATCGAACGCAGGTTCACTACATGCAACGCATCCAGGCCCAGGTTTCTGAGGTTGTCGGTCACCGCCTCGGTCAGCTCCTTCGCGGAGAAAGCCGGCAGCCAGGAGCCATCTGTGCCGCGCCGGGCCCCGATCTTGGTCACGATCACCAAGTTCTCAGGATAAGGATGCAGGGCCTCGCGGATGAGCCGATTGGTGACATGCGGACCATAAAAGTCGCTGGTGTCGATGTGGTCCACGCCGCTCGCCACCGCTGCGCGCAGAATTGCACGTGCCGCCTCCGGATCCCGCGGCGGCCCGAACACGCCGGGGCCGGCGAGCTGCATGGCGCCGTAGCCGAGCCGTGTCACTGCAGTGTGCGTCCCGAGCTTGAATGAGCCGGATAGATTGATAGTGGACATGGTCGCTCTCCTTCGAGTGCGGCCAATCTAGCCATTGTTCTCATGCGCGATAATGCGGCACAATCCGCACGAGCTGTGCGTAAAAATGAACAATGGGAAGCGATCTCGGCGATCTGAAGGCGTTCGTGAGCGTGGCGCGTGGCGGTGGCTTCCGCGAGGCGGCGCGCGCCACTGACACGAGTCCCTCAGGCCTCAGCGAAGCGGTGCGGCGCCTGGAAGCGCAGCTCGGCATCCGACTCCTCAACCGCACGACGCGAAGCGTCACCCCGACCGAGGCCGGCAAGCGCCTGCTCGAGCGGCTCGGCCCGGCGCTGACCGAGGTCGAGTCGGCTCTCGACGTCGTGAACCGGTTTCGCGACCGCCCCGCGGGCACACTCAGGCTCAATGTACCGGTCAGCGCGGCGAGGCTGGTGCTCCCTGGGATCGTGCCGCGCTTCCTCGCGGCGTATCCGGAGATTCGTCTGGAGGTGGTCGCCGAGGACAGTTTCATCGACGTCGTGGGCGCCGGGTTCGACGCCGGGATCCGCTACGATGAACGACTGGAGCAGGACATGATCGCCGTGCCGATCGGTCCGCGTACGCAGCGCTTCGCGGCAGCCGCAGCTCCCACCTACCTTGATCGCCGCGGCCGGCCGCGGCATCCGCGCGAGCTTCTTGAGCACGCCTGCCTGCGCGGCCGCTTCAGCAGCGGAGCGACGCCTGCCTGGGAATTCGAGCGCGCCGGTGAGATCGTGCGTATCGAGCCCACGGGGCCGCTGCTGGTGAGCATGGGCACTGCGACCGACCTGGCCGTAGAAGCGGCGATCGCCGGCGTCGGCATCATCTGTCTCTTCGACGACTGGCTGCGGCCTTATTTCCACAGCGGCGCACTCGAACCCGTGCTGGAGCCCTGGTGGCAACGCTTCTCGGGTCCCTTTCTCTATTACTCCGGCCGGCGGCTCGTGCCTGCGCCGCTGCGGGCATTCATCGATTTCATCAGGGAAGCGACTGAGCCGGTTGCGGCCGGAGCGCGGAAGCGCAAGCAAACCTCAGGAAACTAAAGCACGGGAGCGCCCTTAACCGCCCGCGGCCTGCCGTATCAGCGTCCCCAGTGTCCTGAGCGCGGCCTCCGTCCGCGTCGTCCATGGATGCCCGTAGTTGAGGCGGATAGCGTGGTGAAAGGCATCGTGCGCCGAGAAGATCGGTCCTGGTGCAAGGCTGATGCCGTGCATGAGAGCGGCCTGCTGCAGCGCAATGGCATCGACCCCGGAGGGGAGTTCGGCCCATACCAGGTAGCCGCCGGCAGGCCGGGTCCATTTCATTCCTGCTGGCATGTACTGCCGCATGGCCTCGAGAAAGCACCGCTGGCGCGACCCAAGTTCGCGGCGCAAGCGTCGCAGATGGCGCTCGTAGCCGCCTCTGCTGAGGTAATCGCCGATCACCGCCTGGATGGGGCTTGAGGTAGCAACAGAGGTCATGATCTTGCGACGCCAGAGCGCCTCGGCAAAGCGGCCCGCCGCAACCCACCCGAGCCGGTAACCGGGTGCCAGGCTCTTGGAGAATGAGCCGCAGTCAAGTACCAGCCCCTGTCTGTCGAAGGCCTTGGCACAGCGCGGCCGCTCATCATCCAGGTACAGATCCGAGTACACGCTGTCTTCGATCAGGGGGATGCCACGATCCGCCAGCAAACGCACCAGCCGGCCGCGCGCCGCCTCCGGCATCGTCGCGCCCAGCGGGTTCTGAAACGCCGTCATGAACCAGCACGCCCGCACGGGGTGCTCATCGAGCAGCTTCTGCAGCTCCTCCAGGTCAACTCCGGTCGCCGGGTGGGTCGGCACCTCGAGCGCACGGCGACCCAGGCTCTCGATCGCCTGCAGGCATCCGTAGAAGGACGGCGACTCAATGAGCACGATATCGCCGGGACTCGTCACGACCTGCAGTGACAGGTTGAGCGCCTCGAGGGCACCGGCGGTGATGATGATCTCCCCCGGCAGCACCTGAGCGCCGGCCGCCAGGTAACGTCTGGCAATCTGCCGCCGCAACTTGTCGTTCCCCGGCGGCAGATCCTCCACCGAGCGCCGCTCGTGAAGCCGCCTCGTGCTTGGGCCGATCTCGCCGGCAAGCTGCCTCAAGGGAAACAGGTCAGGTCCCGGGAAGGCTGAACCCAGCGGCACGAGGTCGGGCGAGCGCATCGCCTCAAGCACCTCGAATACCAGCTGACTTACGTCCAGCCGCGCCGGCCGCCGCGGCGGGTTAGAGGCGCGTTGACCGAGGTCCGTGGTTCTCCAGGCATCGCTGATGTAGAAGCCCGAGCGCGGGCGGGCCTTGACGTACCCACGCGCCTGCAGCAGTTCATAGGCGTGAACCACGGTGCCGGCACTTGCGTGGCGCTCACGGGAGAGCTGCCGTATCGAAGGCGCGCGATCTCCGCAGCGCAGTGTGCCGGCCTGGATCATGTCGATCACCTGCGCCGTCAGGTGTTCGTAGAGCTTCGGGGTCCTGGCTGTCATTTGCGGATCGCCTCCAGAGCCTCCTCGCCCATCAATCTGTATCATACTTTTATATGCGGTTCTGCATCTGCACCATAGAGGCCCGACGGCTACCCTGCAGCCATGAAAATCGCCAAACCGCTGCTATTGGTCTCGACCCCGGTAGGGGTATTGGGAGGTCTCATCGAGGCCTACCGCCTGACGGGCGGGCTGGTGATCCTCGCGGCCGCAATGATCGTACTGCTCAGTGTCGCGGCCGGGACGGTGGTTCACACCATTCGCACGGAGTCGGCAGCCGAGCGCGCCGCGGGGTCGCGGCAGGGCGGCGCACGCGTCCCGGCATCGCGTATGGAGAGGACTTCATGAACGATGCGTTCAAACTGCTGGTGGCTCTCATGTTTGTGGGCATCGTGGCGAGCCTCGGCAAGGCACTGTTCCACATGAGCAGCGATTCGAGCGACACAGGACAGATGGTGCGCGCCCTCACGGTGCGAATCTCGCTGTCCGTCGGGCTCTTCCTCCTGATCGGCGTGGCGTGGTACCTCGGCTGGATCTCCCCGCACGCCGGACCGCAGGTTTCAGCAAGCCTTACCCGGTAGGCCCAACGGGCGACGCAGGGTGAAGGGTCGTCAGCGCCCCCCCTGCCGACCCTCAGGTCGTTGATGCCAGCCGGCCAGACCCCCCGCAGCCGCCGGCGTGAGTCAAGGCGAGTTGTAAGGGGGGTGAACTCGGGGGCATCGCTTAAGCGGTTGAATCCAAAGATCGCCCACCCAAGGCCCCGGCGCACGCTACGGCGCCGCCCCTGAAACATGCGAGTTTGTCTGACATACGCTCGGGGATCCGCACCCTAGTGTCAGCGCAGGCTTGGCAAGCGTGAACTGAACATACCGGGCCGGCCTGTAGCGGGGGTTAGTCTTGGCGATCTCAAATGACGGTGGCGTGCGTCAGACAGCCACTCGCAGTGCCCCGATCGGCCCGGCGCCGTGACCCCGTGCTGACTCCCCAGCCGCTGAGTTTTCTGGCCGGCGGGGGCGAGATGGGGGCCCGCATCCGCGCGCTCGACTGGACACGCACCCCGCTCGGAGATCCGTCGCACTGGCCGCAGTCACTGCGCACCATCGTGAGGGTGATGCTCGACTCGCGCTACGCGATGTGGATGCTCTGGGGTCCCGAGCTCACCTTCCTGTGCAATGACGCCTACCTGCCCACCGTTGGCATCAAGCGCGACTGGGTGCTGGGTGCGCGCTCCGACCTGGTGTGGGAGGAGATCTGGCCCGACATCGGTCCGCGCATCCAGCAGGTGCTGACTCGCGGCGAGGCCACCTGGGATGAGGCGCTGCAACTGTTCCTCGAGCGCAGCGGTTTCCCCGAGGAGACCTATCACACTTTCTCCTATAGCCCGGTGTATGACGACGCGAGCCGTATTGCCGGCATGCTGTGCGTCGTCACCGAAGTCACCGACCGCGTGATCGGCGAGCGCCAGCTGCGGGTACTGCGCGATCTGGCCACACAGTCCGTCACGCAAGGATCCGTGGAGGATACCTGCAAGCGCATCTGCGAAGTGCTCGCCAGATATCCGCTGGATGTGGCCTTTGGCGGTCTATACCTCATGGAGGGCCCCAAGGCGCAGCGCGTGGCGCAGGTGCGCGACCTGCGCACCAAGGTGCTGCCACAGTCGTTCGCCCTCGAGGCGGCCGCGGGACCGTGGCCCCTTGCCCCGCTCCTCGCGACCCAGGAGACCCAGGAGGTCGCGGACCTGCCCGGGCGCGGCATAATCGTCAGGGCCGAACCCTGGAGCGACGCGGTGCGCCGCGCTCTCCTCATCCCGCTCAAGAGCGCCGGCACCCAGCCGCTGACCGGCTTCCTCATCCTCGGCGTCAGCCCGCGGCGGCCTCTGAATGAGTCGTACCGGCGCTTCCTCGAACTCGTGGCGGCGCAGGCCGCAGCGGCGATCACGGATGCCCAGGCCTATCGCGCCGAGCGCCGGCGCGCGGAGGCGCTCGCCGAACTCGACCAGGCTAAGACCGTTTTCTTCTCCAATGTCAGCCACGAGTTCCGCACTCCACTCACTTTGATGCTCGGGCCACTGGAGCAGGCGCTTGCCGGGCCTGCCGCAGACCTGGTCGCACATCAGCAGGACCTCCAGGTGGCGCACCGCAATGCGCTACGGCTGCTGAAGCTCGTCAACACGCTGCTGGATTTCTCACGCCTCGAGGCCGGCCGCATCCGCGCCAGTTTTGAGCCCGTCGACCTCGCCGCCCTGACCGCGGACCTGGCGAGCACATTCCGCTCGGCGATCGAGAAAGCGGGCCTGGAACTGCAAGTGCACTGCGGCACGCTGCCGACGCAGCCCTGGGTGGATCCCGACCTGTGGGAAAAGGTTGTGCTGAATCTGCTTTCCAACGCCTTCAAGTACACCCTCAGGGGCACAATCCAGGTGGATCTGTCGGGGACGCCCGAGACCATCGAGCTGACGGTAAGCGATACCGGCATCGGAATTCCCTCCGAAGCGCAGCCGCATCTGTTTGAACGCTTCTACCGGGTTCCGGATGCTCAAGGTCGTACGCACGAAGGTACGGGCATCGGGCTGTCGCTGGTGAGCGAGCTCGTCAGGCAGCACGGCGGTACCATCCGGGTCGAGAGCGCGCCCGGCTCGGGAAGCCGCTTCACGGTCAGTATCCCCGCCGGCAACGCTCACTTGCCGCCCGAGCGCCTGTGCGCCCAGCGACGCGACTTCGGCGCCAGGTCCGCCGCCGCCAGCTTTGTCGAGGAAGCCACCCGCTGGAGCACTGAAGAACTGCTCGATCCGCTCACCGACGGGCAGGCGCCGGTGACAGAGCCGGCGACGCCGAGATCACATGGCGAGAAGGCACTGCCGCTGGTTCTTCTTGCTGAGGACAACGCCGACATGCGCCGCTACATCGAGCGGCTTTTGGCACCGCAGTTCCGCGTGGCGACGGTCAACGACGGAGAGCAGGCCCTCGAGGCGCTCGGGCAGGAACGGCCTGACCTGATCCTCAGCGACATCATGATGCCGCGGCTCGACGGGCTGGGCCTGCTGGCGAAAATTCGCCGCGACGCGCGCTGGCGCGAGCTTCCGGTCATCCTGCTGTCTGCCCGCGCCGGCGAGGAGGCGAAGATCGCCGGTCTGGACGCCGAGGCGGATGACTACGTCGTCAAGCCATTCGCGGCCCGCGAGCTTATCGCGCGCGTCGCCAACCAGATCGCGATCAGCCGCCTTCGCCGCGAGGCGCATGCCGCCGTGCTGGCGAGCGAGCTGCGCTTCCGCACGGCGTTGACCGCCTCGCGCGCCGGCTTCGTGGTATGGCAGGCAATACGCAACGTGGCAGGCGTCATCGAGGATTTCGAGTGGCGCTACGTAAACCCCGCAGCCGAGCAACTCATCGAACAGCCCGCCCATCAGCTCATCGGCCGGCGCGTGGCGACAGTGCTGCCGGGGAACTGGGACACGCCGCACCTGCTGGCCTCCCTCGCGCGGGTAGTGGAGACCGGCGAGCCTGCCGACCTGGAGGTAGCTGTGCAGCAGGGTCACAGCAGCCGCTGGTACCACTATAGTGTTGCGAAATTGGATGACGGCCTCGTCGTATGGTTCGCCGACAGTACCGAGCGCAAGCGGGTCGAGGCCGAGCTGCGCGAGGTCGATCGTCGTAAGGACGAGTTCCTCGCAACCCTCGCCCACGAGCTGCGCAACCCACTTGCGCCCATCCGGCAGGCCGCCGCCATCGGCAGTGCGCCGCGCGCCAGCGCCGCGCAGCTGCGCTGGAGTCACGGGGTCATCGAGCGACAGGTGCGCCACATGGCGCGGCTACTGGATGACCTGCTGGACGTCTCCCGCATCACGCGTGGCACCCTCGAGCTGCGGCGCGAGTGGCTCGACCTTCGCTCGGTGGTGGACGCGGCAGTGGAGACCTCCAAGCCCGCCATGGACGCCAAGGGCCACTTGCTCCGGGTCAGCGTCGCTGACGACCTGCCGCAGATTAACGCCGACGGACTGCGCCTGGCGCAGGTGCTCGCCAATCTGCTCAACAACGCCGCCAAGTACACCGACGCGGGCGGCCGCGTCGAACTCACCGTCAAGCGCGAGGGCGATGAGGTCTTGATCCGTGTCAGCGACACCGGCATCGGCATAGAAGCGGAAGCGCTGCCTCGCATATTCCAGATGTTCTCGCAGCTGCGGCCGGCACTGGAGCGCTCCGAGGGCGGCCTGGGAATCGGGTTGGCCCTGGTGAAGGGACTCGTGTCACTGCACGGGGGCAGGGTTGAGGTGCGCAGCGGCGGCGCCGGTCAGGGCTGCGAGTTCCGGGTACGGTTGCCCCTGGCGAGCGCAGGGCGCCTGGAAATTGCACAGGCAACGGCGGCTGCCGAGGCTGGGCCGTCAGGGTACCCGCGCCGGGTGCTGGTGGTCGACGACAACATGGACGCGGCCGAAAGCCTCGCCATGCTGCTCACCCTTGACGGCCACGAGGTGAAGACGGCCTTCGACGCAGATCAGGCCGTCGCGATCGCCGCCGATTTCAAGCCGCAACTGGCAATCCTGGATATCGGGCTGCCCCGCCGCAACGGCTATGAGCTGGCCGGGGACCTGCGCCGCCTGGCTGGCCCCTCCCCGCCGGCTCTGATCGCGCTCACCGGCTGGGGGCAGGCGGATGATCGCGCCCGGGCCCGCGACGCCGGTTTCGATGAGCACGTGACGAAGCCCGTCGACCCGGAGGCGCTGCGCAAGTTGGTGCTCAGGTTCAGCGGCGATTCCGCCAGCAGCTGACGGGCGGACACGGCTGACTACCGCACCACAGTGTCGGCGTGCGCCCGCCGCTACCCGCGAGTGCCAATCAGTGGGTGAAGTAATGTCGGTTCAAGAGAGCGCCCACTCTCTTGTAGCGCTCTTCCAGCTGGGCGTGGGTCGTCTCGAGAAACGCCTTCAAGGGCGGGTTCTTCTCCAGCCCAAGCATCACGCCCGTCAGATGACGCTGCTCGTCCAGGGAGTTGTAAAACATCAGCAACGCCTCCCGCTCAAATTCGATGCCGCTCTTGCCGACGAGCGGGGCGAAATCCTTCGCCATGTCTGTGCCAATGGCCTTGCGCTCCTCGCCTTCGATCTCAGACATTGGCTGGACATCGATGCGCATGTCCGGATATTGCTTGGCAAGCTTTCTCATAGTGTCGGCAAGCTGCTGGTAGTAGCTCGTCAGCTCATTCGTCAGGCGTGCCATTTCCTCCGGTTTATCCTTGAACATGAGGAGCCACTTCAGCTTGGGGATTCCATCGGCCTCCTGGTACAACAGGCTGTACCCGATGGACAGCTGCGCGCGCGATGCGCTTTTCTCCGAGCGCGGCTTGCTGTCATTACTCAAATGACTACAAGCCGACAGACTCAACAAGAGTGCTGCGGCAGCCACCCTGATCAGGATCGACCGCCGTGACAGCGCTGGCGCGCGCGGTGTGAGGACTGGCATCAGTCTCATCCTTTGCTTGCAGGGGGCCGCGGGGCATGCGGGCGACCTGCGCTCTGCTCAGTAGGGGCACGCAATATGAATTGCAAAGCGTTCGCACGGAAGCGCAGCATTTGGTGCAGGCGATGTAGGATGACAACTACAGCCTGAAGCTGCGCTCCCGAGCATCAGCCATCCCCTCACTTCACTGCGGTTTGTGAACATCCATGGGCTCCAAGAATCCCCCTGCTCCGCAGCATCGTCAGCCCCGGCTCGCCAGGCGGCGCAGACTCAAGATGGCCGGCTCAGCTCATGCGTACGTGCGTGGCAGCACGGTGCAGTTCTACAAATGGCTGCAGGAACGCGGTGAACGCTCCATTCCGCAAGGGCCGTCCGTGTGGATCTGCGGCGACTGTCACTCGGGCAACCTGGGGCCACTCGCTGACATGCGGGGGCGAATCCACGTTCAGATACGTGATCTGGACCAGACCGTAATCGGTAACCCCAACCACGATCTCATTCGCCTGGCGCTCTCGCTGGCTTCCGCAGCCCGGGGTTCCGATCTTCCAGGCGTTACAACGGCCCACATGCTGGAGCAGATGACCATTGGCTACAGCCGCGCGCTGCGCCTGCCGGCATCAAGCCGGATCATCGAGGCCGACAAGCCAGACTGCGTGCGCGTCGTCATGCGGCGCGCGACGTCGCGGACTTGGAAACACCTGGCGAAGGAGCGATTGAAGGATCTGAAGCCTAAGATCCCGAGAGGCAGCCGCTTCTGGTCGCTGTCACGGCGCGAGGCTGACGCCATCCAGCAGTTATTCCAACGGGAGAATGTCAGGCAGTTGGTCGCATCGTTCAAACCTCGCGCGGACGATTCGGTGATCGAGGTTCTGGACGCGGCCTATTGGGTCAAAGGGTGCAGCTCGCTTGGCCGCGTCCGCTATGCGGTCTTACTCGGCGTTGGCAAGCACAAACAAACCGAGAAGGATGAATACTGCCTGATCGATATCAAGGAGGCGACGCCTGCCGTGGCGCCGCGGGCCGCCAATGCAAGAATGCCAAAGGACAACAGCATGCGCGTAGTCGAGGGCGCGCGACATCTATCGCCCGCCCTGGGCAATCGCATGATGGCTTCGACTTTGCTGGGTCGCTCGGTCGTGTTGCGCGAGCTCATGCCACAGGACTTGAAACTTGAGATCGACCAGCTGTCGCGCCAGGAGGCGGTTGCAGCCGCGCGTTACCTGGCGGAGGTAGTCGGTAGGGCGCACGCGAGGCAGATGGATTCAGTGACCCGGCGCGAATTCTGCAGGTCTCTGAACGTGCGGCGCTCCTCCGGCCTTGATGCCCCGTCGTGGCTTTGGGCGAGTGTGGTGGAACTCGCTTCGATCCACGAGGCCGCCTACCTCGAGCATTGCCGCTCATACGCACTCGGCTAAACATCCGTCGGCCTTTGCGCGCGGCCACCGGGCACCGGAAGTATGCACAGAGCATTCCCCGGAACAGCGCCTCAGCCTGGACTTCGCGCCCGAGGACCGCCCTTCGTGCCGGACGGATTAGCAGGCCTCAGCATCGGACAAAAGTAGGACTCCTCTGGCGCAGGAACGCGGTCGCATGGCGCCCTGAAGCGTCGCACACTCCGGGTAGTGCTCTGGCCTCAGGCGGACGGCGGAAGATGATCAATGGGAAGCTACAACGGGAGGGCACGCTGCAGGCTCTGGCCGAACGAGCGAACCTACCCATGCAGGCAGTTTCAGATCTCTATGACGCAGAAGTCGCCAAGCTCACGGCCACCTCACGCGTGAAGAGATTCATCTCGGTGATCGCGGGTCGTCGGGTCAGACAGCGCCTGCGCCGCGCACGTGAGCTAGTCAAGTGAGTGGTTTTCCTGGCGCCGCGGGCGGCCGACGC
>Ga0181537_10001597_pt1 | contig 20650 bp, 22 predicted proteins | sample PEATcosm2014_Bin_39_FD_119765 | JGI IMG/M metagenome (GOLD analysis project Ga0181537, IMG submission 119765) | Peatland microbial communities from MTU Mesocosm Facility, Houghton, MI, USA - PEATcosm2014_Bin23_10_metaG | ecosystem: Environmental > Terrestrial > Soil > Wetlands > Peat | place... | reverse complement strand
GCCGGATCGAGGACCAAGCTTTAGCGCGTAATCGACCGATGTCCGTGCCTGCTCGTAACCTTCGTGGGCCGGCACAAATCCCCATTCCGCCGAAAACTCATGCGCGGCCGCCAGCCACTCCGCGGCGCGGATCAGGTTTGAGTCAATCGCAAGCGCCTGCTGGAAGTACCCCGCGGCGCTTTCAAATCCACTCTTGTCGAAGCGGTCCATTGCATGCCGGCCGCGGCGGTAAAGATCGTAGGCCTCCGCACTGGGCGATCAATCAACCGCTGGCGGATAGTCGGTAAATGATTCTATACGGCCTTTCAAGCAACTCTCGAACTTCGTCGTCGACGAAAGCCTTCAATCGGACTCCACTGCGCGGCGCGACCAACAGTGTCTCGGCCCGATCGAGAATTCGTTCGACCATCGCCAGTGCGCGTATTTTCGAATCCTTGGCAATGTAATCGTGGAGTTCCGCGAGCCGTGTCCGCGCACGCGCGGTCCACGTGAGTTTCATCGGCGCAGGCCGTATTCCCGCCGCAGTTCGTCGGCGTCAGTGACGTGTCCGGCCTTCGCATCGGCGAGTCCGGCCTCGACGTCACTTCGAAGCTCCAATGCGTACAGCAGATCCTGCCACGTCGCGTCGTCGGGCAACTCTTCGATCAGTTCATGTGCCCGCTGTTTGATGGCCACTGTCATGACTGCCTAGCCTCTTGGAATCTGTTGGCGGGATTTTAATCGACTACCGGGCACCGGCACGTAGCAGAAACGTAGCTTTTCATGCCATTTCGTGCGCCACTTTGCCTATTTCGAGTGAGGGCGGGGCTGCTAAGTGGTTGAAAAATAAGAACCTATAAAATCATCTCTGCGACTACGAACCAGGAGGCCGGGAGTTCGAATCTCTCCGGGCGCATCATTCATAGGCTCGATCAGTCTCTTAGCGCTGCAACCCTCACCCGGCCTTGCGCCGAAGCCAGGTGGTTGCGGGAGATATTGAGCACGACGAGGCGTTCCTCACCGTTCTTCGCGTCACGTTTCGCCACGACCTGTGTTCGAAGGCGGTCAAGCGATACCGCCGAGAGTTGAAGGCGTTGACACACGGCCTCGAGGAGGCGAGAGCAGCGGATGTGACCAGACGTGGGCTCGCGCGATTGACTGGCCCGGATGATTCCGTCGCCTTGAAGGAGCGGCCTAACGTCCGGTACTCATCAGCTTTGCGGCGATTGCACGCAACGGTCGCCGCGGGGACCTGGCGGCGACGGTTGCTGAAATTGCGGCGGCTATCCATGCTTGCTTCGTTAGTGCCGGTGAACGACGAGCCGGCCGCGATCGCCATCAAGCGGCGGGTAAGCCGCCGCATGTCGAGGCAACTCTGCGGGGTCCATTCCGTCTCTTCGAGCTCAGCACGACAGTTATCTCGTCAACAGACTAATAGGGTTCGCGTCCTCGAGTCCTGCGATCAGGATCGCCGCGCACGAAGTAGACGATCACACTATCGTTGCCATTGCCGCCCATCTTTCCTCCCTTCGTGGTGTGGATGACTAGTCAATGTAGGCGCCCGGCCGGCGTCGCGGGTGAACGCCCAATCCATGCATCGGCTGATCAGTCCACCCCCAAGGCTCGCGCCCGTGACCCCTTCGAGCGTGTATTCGCCTCCGGTGATGATCGCCTGCGCGGCCTGTTGGCCGCTGCGAATGGCGGGCCCAATACCTTCGCTGAGGTCGCGGGTGGCGAGGCCGGCGGAATCGCCGGTCAAATAAGCGTTGCCGATGCGCATCGACTCGCCGAAGTCCCGCACGTAATAGCTAAAGCCGGTGGGATCACCCAGGTTGATGTCGAATTGGCGCTGCAGCTTGCCGGCCAGGTGCGACCAGTGTTCCCGAATGTTTTCGCCGCGCTGCTTGAGGCGTGCCGCCATGCCGCCGACGCCGACGTTCAACCAGCCTGCGGCCTTGGGAACATACCAGCTGTAGCCCGGCAGACCGTGCTCGAAGAACCACAGGTGGCAATCCCCGTCCTGCCAGTCGCAGGGAAACTCGAGCTCGAGTGTGGCGGTCTGCAGTGCGCGGCGTCGGGGAGAGCTCGCGCCGAACAGCGACCGCCGTACCGGGCAGGAAGTGCCGCCGGCGCCGATCAGATGGCGACAGCGGAAGATTCCGTCGATCGTATAATCACCGCCGTGAGCGCGAATGTCACGGACGGTATGCTGAACGAACTCAGCACCCGATCGCTCCAACAACCAGGCGTCGAATTCGAAGCGACGGATGGAGTGCTGGACGCACGGCACTGACAGGCGCGGACCCCTCACGTGAAAGTGGAGACGCCTGAAGCTCAAGAAGCCATGCGGATAGTTGCTGATCTCGAGTTGCAAGTCCGCCAGCACCTGCGGCGTGATCCAGCCGGCGCACAGTTTGTGACGGGGAAATCGCTCCTTGTCGAGCACCAAAACATCCGCACCGGCAGCCTTCAGGCGTTGTGCAGCCGCAGCCCCGGCAGGGCCGCCGCCGACCACGACGACGTCCACGCTTCGATGGCAGGCCATTTACCTGGGATACATATAATCGCGGGTGGGCGGAAGATCATTGTTGTTGTATGGCGTGACCAACATCTGAAACAACTGCAGGGTGCCCGTATCGAACCCGGCGATGGACCCCGCCAGATAATACCGCCACATGCGTACGAAGCGCTCATCGAACATTGTCCGCACTTGCGCAACGTTGGCTTCAAAGCGCTCGAGCCAGTGCCGCAGCGTGCGCGCGTAGTGCAGCCGCAAGTTCTCGACATCGAGCAGCGAGAAGCTGAAGGGTTCGAATATTTGCATCATTTCGCCGGGCGAGGGCGCGTAGGCGCCGGGGAATATTCGCCGTTCGATCCACGGGTGCACGGTTGCCGGCCGGTTGCGTCCGATTGAGTGAATCAAGCCTCGGCCGTTCATCGTCAACGCATTTCGCATCACGCGGCCCAGTTCCGGATAATGCTCCCGACCGACGTGTTCGAGCATCCCGACCGACACGAAGGCCTCGTAGGATCCGCTGATGTTGCGGTAGTCGTCTTCGATGAACTCGACCCGGTGTTCGAGTCCCTGCTCGCGGGCTCGCCGACGCGCAAATTCAATTTGTTCGCGGGAAATGTTGAAAGCGCGCACCTTGGCGCCGTAGCGGGCCGCCATGTGCAACGCGAGGCTGCCCCAACCGCATCCCGCTTCCACCACCGAATCCGCGCCGCCGAGCCGCAATTTGCGGCAGACGTGATCCATCTTCGCCGTCTGCCCCTGCTCCAGGGTGTACTCTGCACCGGGATAATAGGCGCAGGTGTATGCCATGGTGTCTCCCAGCCACAGCGCATAGAACTGGTTGCCGATATCGTAGTGCCGATGGATATTGTCGCGCGAACCGACGAGCGTGTTGCGGCGAGGCCGACGGCACCAACCGGCGATGCGGCTCAACGTCGATTCGCGCGCGTCTGGAGCGAAGATCTGGAACAGCGCCACCATGAGCTTCACCAAGTCGCCGTCGACTTCGATCTTGCCCGTGACGTAGGCATCGCCGAAGCGCATCTGGGGGTCCAAGAGCAGTGCAAGCAGCGTGCGGCGATCCGTGATCCGCAGAGTTTCGAGAGGTCCCGTTACCGCCCCCGAAACCCGTTCGTCCGACCAGCAAAGATGGAATTCGAGGGGAGGGTCGCCGAAACTGCCCAGGAGCCAGCGCAGCAGCCGTGCCTCAAGCGAACTTCCCTGGCGCGTGCGTGCATCGGCTCCCGCATGGGCATCCATAATAGACCTATCTACGCTCTGCAATGGGACGACTGGAATCGAGCAGGACGTCCGAATTGCCGAGACGTGAAATGTAATCGGCGAGCGCATCTTGCTGTCCGGCAATACCGGGCACTCGATTGCCCGCTTCGCCTCTGCCATCGGCGCCGTGACACGCGGCACAGATATGTGCGTATATCTCCTGTCCCACTCGCAAATGCTCTCCCGAACCAGTCACCGGTTTTGGATTAGAATCCAAGCTCGAAAGATAACTCGTCAGCTCGAGGATGTCATGTTGATCGCCGACGGACGAATGGGCTGTGACGACCTGCATCGCCGGGTCCACCCGCGCTCCCGCTCGGAACAGCTCCAGCTGCTTTTCCAAATAGCGTCGTTGCTGGCCGGCAAGGATCGGAATCGTGCCATCCATCGATCCCCAGGCCTGCGGTGCATGACAGGCTCCGCACGGCGCGTAGAGACGACTGCCTTCCGAAAGCGAAGGGACCGCGCGCGAAATGTCGAAAGCCGCCGTAAGTATCCGTGGCGAGTAGTAGCCGTTCCGCTGCTCAGTGTACTGTTGGGTCCAACTGCAAGCGAGCGAACGAGCCGGAGTTTGCGTCCGCGAGCACGGCATCGCGGATCTTGTTTGCCAGTTCTGGATTCAACTCTCTCTCTCTCTCTTTCTGCGCGCGACCGCCAAAAGCACTTCGGTGCTCCCTCGAAATTCAACTCGTCGGCATAGCTTGCGCGCGTAATCTCTTGCCCGCGCCCCGGTGTTGCGTGAATACGCCGTACCTCTGCGCCACCGAAGCTTGCGAAACATTGCTGGGTTTAGGTTCCCGACTGCATCGCACTCACACGCCATACAGTGTTTCCAACATCGTCTGCGACCAGCAGCGACCCGCTTCGATCCAGCGCGAGGCCCACGGGCCGTCCGTGAACCGTCTCGTTGTCCTTGCCGAGAAAGCCCGTGACGACAGGTATCGGCTTGCCGACGGGTAGGCCGTTCACGAAAGGTACAAAAATCACCTGATAGCCGTTCAAGGGGCTGCGATCCCAACTGCCGTGCTCACTGATGAAGGCGCCGTTGGCGAAGGCCGGCGACAGTTGCTGACCGTCGCTGAACAGCAGGCTCAAGGGGGCGACGTGGGAACTCAAACCATAGTCGGGCTTGATCGCTTGAGCGACGAGGTCCGGCCGCTCCGGGTGGACTCGAACGTCAACATGATTTCCCCAATAGCTGTAGGGCCAGCCGTAGAAGCCGCCCGGCCTGATCGAGGTCAAATAATCGGGGACGAGGTCGGGACCGATCTCGTCGCGCTCGTTGACGACGGCGAACAACTGATGCGTCTGCGGCTCGAAGGCCACGCCGGTCGGGTTGCGTGTGCCGGAAGCGAAGATGCGCTTGGCACCGGTCAACCGGTCGACCTCGTAAATGGCGGCACGGCCCTCCTCAACGGCCATGCCGTTTTCGGTGATGTTGCTGTTTGAACCCACGCCGACGTAGAGCTTCGAACCGTCCGCGCTCGCGGTCATCGATTTGGTCCAGTGATGGTCTATCGGGCCCGCAGGAAGATTGGTGAGCTTCACGCCAGGCGACGTGATCCGCGTCTCCCCCGGCACATAATTGAAGGCAAGGATCGCGTCGGTATTGGCGACGTACAGGGTGTCACCCACCAGCACAATTCCATAGGGCGAGTAGAGGTGGTCGATAAAAACCGTCCGGAGCTCGGGCCTGCCGTCGCCGGCCTCGCGTAGCAACGTGATGCGATTGCCGCCCTTGGCGCCGGCACCGGCTCGCGCCTTCACCTTGCCGGCGATGAAGTCCTTGGGCCGAAAGGGCTCGGTGCCGGGGCCGTTGCTCTCGACGACCAGGACATCGCCGTTGGGCAGTGTATAGAGAGTGCGCGGGTGCTCGAGCCCCGTCGCGAGCGCTTCGACCTTGAGGCCCGCAGAAGCCGTCGGCATCTCGCCGGCTTTCCAATCGACCGCCTCAGGCACGCGCATGGGCGGCATCAGGTACGCGTGGGGTTCGGGCAAATAAGGGTCCGGGCCGTATTGCCGGGCCGGGTCGCCGGCCTTCGAGCTGCACGCCGCAATGGCGACCAACGAGATCAGCGCAGCAACGGAGCGAAGACATGTTGTGATCATGGGCGGTCTCCGGTCGTGCGGCTCATCGCGAGGTTCCATCCTCGCGTGCCGGCTATGACTAACAAAATGGTAGATACGGCGGACAGCAAAATGCCTTGCGGTACCACGGAGCTCCATGCGTCGCGGCTATGCACGAACGCGTTGACCAAGGACAGCAAAGCGGCCGCGAAAACCAGGATGAAGGAGCCTGTGTTGAGCCGGCCGGCGCGCCCTGCTGCGAAGTCGAGCAGCAGTAGGAAGACGGCGACGAGTGTGACGATCAGGCCGGCCGTGATGAGCCAGGCGGAGAAGTTTGCCCACTGCCAGAGCGCCGTCGTGTAATACATGTAGTCGGTGCCGAACGCGGCTATCAACAGTACGCCACCCGCACCGATGAAGTCGCGGTGCAGCAGGGGCCGTGCGCGGCTGCCCTGCAGGCTACCCGATGAACGAACTTTGCCGTATGGCTCTTGCGCTAACATTGACACGCTCCCAAGGTTTGCCTGGACTGAAGAACTGTCAGGCACATTGTCCGACGGCGGTTACCACGCGATTTCGATATCTCTCGCGGATGTTTCAACCGAAATGGCGCGCTCGGACACGGACGCAATGCAGCTTGCTGCGATGCCACGATGATTTCACCCGTAATCGAGACGCGGGCGGCCGTAATGCGGCGGAAATTTGAGCGCGCGACGATTTTGACGACAGCAGGACCCTCACTTGCTATCGAGGTTTTCACCGGCAACGGAAGGAGCGTGAGAAATGAAGTATAGGAAATTGGGAAATACAGGACTGATCGTGAGCGAAGTGGCGCTTGGCACGATGCAGTTCGGCGCCAAGATGAACATGGGCAACTTGGGTCAAGAGGACGCCACGCGAATGGTGAAGCTCGCCCTGGACAGGGGCATCAACTTCATTGATACCGCGGACGTATACAGCCTCGGGGAGAGTGAAACATTGGTGGGCAACGCCTTGCGGGGCGTGCGGCAAGAAATTGTCCTGGCCACCAAAGTCCGGCTCCCCATGAGCGACAATCTCAATCGGAGCGGCGCGACTCGCGTGAATATCCTGCGCGAGGTGGAGGGCAGTCTCAAGCGGCTGCAGACCGACTATATCGATCTTTATCAGGTGCACGGATGGGACAGCAACACGCCCCTCGAGGAAACGCTGCGCACGCTCGATGATGTTGTGCGCCAGGGGAAGGTCCGCTATATCGGGCTCTCCAACTTCATGTCATGGCAGGCGGCCACCGCGCTGATGCTACAAGAGCGCCTGGGGTTGGAAAAATACGTGACGGCTCAGATGTATTACAGCCTCGTCGGCCGGGGTCTGGAATACGAGTTCCAGTCGTTCGCCGAATACCACAACATCGGTATCCTGGTTTGGAGCCCGCTTGCCGGCGGTTTCCTGTCCGGCAAGTACGGCCGTACCAATCCGGCTCCCGCCGGCACGCGATTCGCGGAGGCCGGTTCCTTCGTGCCCTTCGATAAGGAGCTCGGCTACCGCGTCGTGGAAGCGCTGAAAAAGGTGGCCGCCCGGCATGACGCAAGCCCCGCCCGTACGGCGCTGTCGTGGGTGCTGGGACGGCCGGCCGTCAGCAGCGTGATCGTCGCCGCCCGGAAGGCTGAACAACTGGTAGATAACATCGGTGCCGTAGACCTGCGGCTCTCGGACGAAGAAGTCCGGCTTCTGGACGCGGCGTCCGATCCGGGTATTCCGTATCCGAAGTGGATGGTCCTGCAACTCGACACCGCGGAAGACCCGCGTTCGAAGGCTCTGTATCCCGAGCGCTATGTCGATGGCGGTCCCTGGAAAGATCTCCGCGGGACCCGGTGGTCCGGCTGAAACCCGTTTAGCGCTCACCAAAGGACATGTGGAAATGAATAAGATCACAAGCGAAAAAAGCAAACTCGGATTGGGCGGTGTCGGCTACATGGGCCGGCCGATTGCGCAACGGTTGCTTCAATCCGGCTTCAGCTTGAGTGCCTACGACCGGCACCGCACCAAGGCGCAGGAGCTCATTCGATATGGCGGCACGGTCGCGGACAGCGTGGCAGAACTCGCGTCCAGTTGCGACGTACTGTTGTCGTGCCTTGCAACCGATGAAGCGGTTCTGAACATCTACCGAGGAGGCGACGGCGCATTTGCCCATGCGCATCGCGGGTCGCTGGTCATTGACCTGAGCACAGTGAATCCGGAGACCTCCCAGGAACTCTCGAGACTCGGCTCCGAGCGTGGAGTACACGTCCTCGACGTGCCCATGTCGGGAAGTACGCCGGTCGCCGAGCAGGGGGCGCTGACCCTGTTTGGGGGCGGAGATCAGGAATGCTTCACCGCCGCCGAGCTGATCTTTAAAGTGATCGCCAAAAAGTTTTTTTATCTGGGGCCAAGCGGTTCCGGAGCAACCATGAAGCTCGTTGTGAACAGCTTGTTGGGAATCGGCATGCAGGCGATTGCCGAGGCCCTCGTGCTGGGAGAGAAGGCGGGTCTCGATCGTAATCGATTGCTGGAGGTTCTCTCACAGACGGCGGTCGTCGCTCCCGCACATGCCGGCAAACTGGCAAGAGCGATGAAGAGCGATTATAGCCCGCAATTTCCGCTGCGGCTCATGAACAAAGATTTCGGTCTGATTCTCCACCTCGCGGCTGCCGTGGGCGCGCGCATGCCCGCCACACGAGCGGCTTATGAGGTCAATACAATGCAATCGGAGCAAGGACAAGAGCAAGACTTCTCCGCGGTGATTCTGCAAATGGAAAAGCAAGCGGGAATCGCCGCAACGCAAAAGTAGTTCATTGAGTCTGCCCAGGCAATAAAGGAGGGTCATGGAGCAGAAAACGACGCAGGATTCAGGGGCACCACCCTTCGGCCGATGAAGAGCGAACTGAATTCCCGGTGCCGCGGCCGAGAGACTGCCGGCGCCGAGAGAGCGCCGGCGCCGGCCGGGAGCGAGCAGGCTTTTGCCACTCACGAGACGGAACTAACCTGGATAAACTACGATCCGCTCCTCATGCGGATGGCGAACGAGCCGCGCTTCAAACGGTTGCTGCTCAAGATGAAGCTGCCGAATTAGCGGCCGAAGGCGGTTGCGATGTCACTTACAGTGCTGCAGCACAAGGGATGACTTTGAGCTGATGATGCAGTCCCGCGATGCTCTTCAAGAAGGCGTCCATGTCGAGGGGATGATGAGCCTCGTCGATTTGCCACATGCGGCCGTCGTCCATGACGAGAAAGATCACGTAGACGCTGCAGGACTTGACCCCGAACCACATCGTCGGCGTGCCCTTCGCCATTGCGGGACCCGCCATGTCGAGACCGACGATATCGCCGCTGTCGACGTCGGGTTCAGCGGCGTGAGCGGTCAGTGTCAATAGAGAGAGTGCAAGACTTCTTGCGATTGCTACATGAAATTTCATGGATGAATCCTCTGGCATTCGAGAAAAAATACGGTACCCGCGACTTCAATGAGCATCGCGGTGCCGCCCGGGCAGTCGCGCGCCGGGCTGTACGCTTGGCGGAATAGCTCCCATTCCTGCCGATGCGGCAGGCTCTCGAAGCGCGCTCTCAGGGGTTTGGCTGGATCGCTGCTGGTGCTCGCCTTTTCACTGGAGGGTCTGTCCGCGGGATCGGCGGCCTCAGTCAGGGGACTCCAGATGCTGAGTCCGGAGACGATCAAAGCGAAGGCGGATATTCGGCGACGAGACAGACATGTCTCGTGGAGGACTGTGCTCAATTTCAATTCTCCTATCGATCGGACACTATTCACCCCCCGCCGCGGCTTCTACCAATCAGATCAATGCACGTTCCATACCAAGATTTTTTTCGGCGCTAATTCGGTGGGTGTCGCCCGGGGAACGAAAATCGTCGGCGCAACTCGCGTGCGCGTGCACCGCATGTGTTCATCAACTGTTGGGTGCCGCCCCACCGGGAGGCGGCGGAGATGAGCGCGGTTATCGATGAGACATTCTGTTAACTGCTGGCACGCGCAGCGGCGCGCTGTTCGAAGACCGCAGAGTGATCGAAGAATTCGAGCGGTTTTTCCTATTTGCCGTGCACCGCGCCGGCTGAGGAAATGGCGGCCCAGGAGCAATTCACCAAGTCGTGACTCGACGAGTCGTGACTAGACTCGCCAGAGTCGACACCACCAGTCCGGATTCACAGGGAAATTGAGTTCGGGCAACGAACAGAACGCATGATTGGGAAGATAGTAGATGCAATCATGGCATTCTTGCTTCGTTTCCCCTGCCGTGAAGGGTTTGCGGATCAGACCTGCCATTTCAACCCGCTCCATGTTGTCTGGAGTGGCGCGAAGGTGATCGATGAGGGTCTCAGTCGATTGGTCCACGGTTATTGTCCGGCAGTCCTCTGTGCGGCCGAATCAGTCGTACTTGAGGTTCTTGAACAGGAGGGGCTGAAGCAAACCGCCGGCGATCGCCACCAGGGTCACGCTCAACCATACGGGAGTGCCCAATTTCAAAAGCAGCACCACAGCGACAACCGATGCAGTGAAACCGATGAACCACTGTCTAAACATGGCGGTCGGCTCGCGGAAGAGCTTCCCCTTGACGAAAAGCTGCAATGAACTGTTGAACATGTCCCACATGACAGACTCCTACTTGGTCAGGGCGAGAACGATCAGACCCACAAAGACGGCCGGCACCGCGGCGACCGGGCCATACATCGCTCCCATCATGGCGGCAAGGCTCTTGCCGAGATCCTTGGCGCCGAGCGCCATGCCCGCGAGCGCCCCTGCCGCGATCGACAGAACGACGGCGAGCAGGGTCCATAGAATGATTCCGAGAATGCCGCCACCGCTCATGAGCCTCTCCGTCGTCAGTGCCTGAGTCGCCAGTCGAACATGTTCCCGTCGGCCTGTCGGTCCGGTAACGTACGGAACTCGGCCCGAAATCAGCCCTCCAAATCGACTCCGGAGGGCGAGGGCCGGTTTGACCGCAAAGACGCCGGCGAGGGGCACCATCGCGGCGCCCGACGCTGGAATTTGCCTGCTTCGTCGCCATATCCGAACGCTGTGGGCGGCCTGAAATTTTCCGTGTGAAATGCCGGTCTTACGTAACAGAGGCTCCGCCATCTCGTCGGGACCTCAGCGTGATAGGAGACAATTGCAATGACCATCAACCCTCGAACCCCCGCGACCCGCAGAGCCTTTCTGGCTCTTGGCTTGGCAGCCGCCGGGGCGAGTACCTTCGTCGCCAGGTTGTTCGCGGCGCCCCAGGCGGCCGCGGCTCCAGCCGCTGCCCCGGCCAAAGAGGTGTCGATCGAGAATTTTTCCGCCGCCGGCAAAAGCGAAGGCATCGTGAAGGTCGCCAAAATCGTCAAATCCGATGCGGAATGGCGCGCCCAGTTGTCCGCGCTCGCGTTTCAGGTCACGCGTCAATCGGGCACCGAGTATGCGTTCTCGGGCGAGTACGCCAGCAATCACGCGGACGGCCTATATCACTGCATCTGCTGTGATACGGCGCTGTTCGATTCGAAGACCAAGTTTGAATCCGGTACCGGGTGGCCGAGTTTCTGGCAGCCCATCTCGGCGCTCAATGTCGTGAAAAGTTCCGACACCAGCCTGTTGATGCAGCGCGACGCGATTTCCTGCCGCCGATGCGACGCCCACCTGGGCCATGTGTTCGACGACGGGCCGCGGCCCACCGGCCTGCGCTATTGCATGAACTCGGTGTCGCTGCACTTCACGCCGCGCGCCTGATCGAATCCATTTCACTGTTCCACGGAGTCGGTATGACATCGAACAAGAATTTCTGGCGCAAGCCGCTGATGACGGTCGTTGCCTTAGGAGCGATCGGGGTTTTCTTGTGGCGCTCGCCGCTCTACGGCGCGGAATCCCCGGTGGTCATCGCACCGCCCGCGGTCGACAACCCCAAGGTGTCGGGGCCGCCGCAAACGGCGGTGCTGGCGGGAGGCTGCTTTTGGGGCGTGCAGGGCGTCTTTGAACACGTCCGAGGAGTCAAGAAAGTAGTCTCAGGTTACGCAGGAGGAGAGCAGGCGACCGCGGAATATGAAACGGTCAGTTCCGGCACGACCGGTCATGCGGAGTCGGTCAAGATCACGTTTGATCCCGCCGAAATCTCCTACGGCCAGCTGTTGCAGATAGCGTTTTCGGTCGTGCACGATCCGACGCAGCTCAACCGGCAGGGACCGGATACTGGCACTCAGTATCGCTCCGCGATTTTTTATGCCGACGAGACCCAGAAGCACATCGCCGAGGCGTACATCCGGCAACTCGACCAATCGCACGCCTATCCCCGCGCCATCGTCACGCGGGTGGATCCGCTCAAGGGATTCTATCCGGCGGAGGATTATCACCAGGACTATTTGGTGCACCACCCGAGCGCTCCCTACATCGCGTACAACGACATGCCGAAGGTGGAGAACTTCAAGCAGCTGTTTCCTGAGCTGTACAGCGAACGCCCGGTGCTGGCGAGCACGCGGTAGACGAGCGCGGATAAGCGGGACGCCGGTCGCCAAGGCCGCCGGTCGCCAAGGCCGCCGGTCGCCAAGGCCGCCGCAAGCCCGAGCACAGTGGTTAGTCGGAATGATCGGTCAGCCGGCCAAGATCAGAACTTTTCAGCAGCACATCGACGGCGGCGTTGAGACCGGCAGCGTCCTCCTGGTCAAATCGCGCCAATTGAGGGCTATCAAGATCCAAAACGCCCAGCAATTGGCCGCGATGTAGGAGGGGAACAACGATCTCCGAGCGAGAGGCCGCATCGCAGGCAATGTGTCCCGGGAATGCATGGACATCGCCCACGACGATCGTCTCCCTGCGCTCGGCGGCGGTGCCGCAGACGCCACGACCCAGAGCAATCCGCACGCACGCGACCTTGCCTTGGAAGGGCCCTAAAACGAGTTCGCCCCCCTGCAGCAAATAGAATCCCGCCCAATTGAGGTTGGGCAGTGTCTCGTACAGCAGCGCGGACATGTTGGCCGTGTTGGCAAGACCATTGCGCTCACCGGCGAATAGCCCGCTCAACTGTCCAATCAGGTCGCGGTAGATCTCAGGTTTGTTGTGTGTGCTCATCACTGCTAGGTAAGATCCAGCCTCCGCAGGGCGAGGATATCTCAACGTGGATGCCATTTCTCAATCATTGATTGAGGCACAGAACAAGGCCGCGGCACTGTTTGCCGAAGTTGTCGGGAGTGGCATGATTCGTGAGGGTATCCTGGAAAGCGCACTCACCACCGAGATCCATGAGCTGGCGCGCCGCCGCTTTGGTTTGCGGCGTCACTGGCACAAACGCATCGCGCGCTCGGGACCCAACACCCTGTTGACCTATCACGATGAGGCGGCGGACCGGCGCATCACCGATGACGATGTCGTCTACCTCGATTTTGGGCCGGTGTTCGACGAATGGGAGGCTGACTTCGGTCGAACTTATGCGCTCGGAGCGGATTCCGCGAAGCATCGTCTGATCGAGGATATCGCCGTGGCGTTTGCAAAGGGCAAGGAACTGTACCGCACCACCCCGGATTTGACCTGTGGACAGCTATATGACTTTGTCGCTGGGTTGGCGCAACCGGCGGGCTGGGAGTTCGGCGCGTTTACCGCCGGTCATTTGATTGGCCAGTTTCCCCACGAGCGCGCACCGGCCGATCCGCGGCGGTTCTCGATCCGCCATGGCAATGGCGTACGGCTGCGCGAACCGGATCAGAGCGGAAGGTTGCGCCACTGGATATTGGAAATTCACTTCATCGATCGGGGCAGGCAGATCGGCGGGTTCTTCGAGGAATTGTTGACGGTCTAATCGGGCGCACTGAACACCTTCGCGCCTCCCACCCACGTCTGCTCCACTTTGACTTTCCAGATATCGGCGGGTGCAATCTTGAACAAGTCGCGGTCGATGAGAATGAAGTCGGCCCATTTGCCGGGCTCCAGCGAGCCCAGCGTTTTCTCCTGATGCTGCGCATAGGCGGCATCCAAGGTGAAGGCGCGAAACGCTTCGAGTAACGTCATCGCTTGCTCGGGATGCCAGCCGCCGACGGGGAGCCCCGCATGGTCGGTGCGCGTGACCGCCGCGTGCAGGCCAAAGAAGGGGTTGTCGGATTCGACCGGAAAATCCGAGCCGCCGGCGATATGCGTGCCTTGGTCGAGAAAGGACCGCCAGGCGTAGGCACCTTTGATGCGCTCCTTGCCGACTCGATCCTCCGCCATGTTCATATCGCTGGTGGCGTGAGTCGGCTGCATCGAGGCGATCAGGTCCAATTGCTTGAAGCGAGGAATATCGGATAACGCGACCACTTGCGCATGCTCGATGCGGTTGCGCAGGTCGCGGCCGCCGACGACTTTGTAAGCGGCTTCGAACGAATCGAGCACTTGACGATTGGCAGCGTCGCCGATGGCGTGAACGTTGACCTGGTATCCGGCTCGAAGCGCAGTCTCGATCTTGCCCTCCATGTCCTTATCCGACATGAACAACAGGCCGCGCTGACTGGGCTGATCAGAATAGGGCGCCAGCAATGCCGCACCTCGACTGCCCAACGCGCCGTCGGCGAACAACTTGACCGAGCGCACGGTGAGCCGATCTTTGCCGTAGCCGATCAAGGGGCCATTCTTCGAGAGCGCGATGAAATCCGCGCCGGTATCGGCGATCATGGCGTAGATGCGCACGGTAAGCAGGCCCTGATCGGCGAATTCCCGGTACAAGGCGATGCCGGCCGCCGTATCGCCGGCGTCGCCGACCGACGTCAATCCCACGGAATTCAAGTGCGCCAAGGCGGCCGTGAGCGCCGCACGAAGATCTGCCTCGGTGGGTTTTGGCACCGCCGGCTCCGCAAGATCCATGGCCTTGTCGATGAGCACGCCGGAGGGACTGCCGTCCGCGTTGCGCTCGACGCGTCCGCCCACCGGGTCCTTGGTATCGCGGGTGATGCCGGCCGCCTGCAGCGCCTTCGTATTGAGCCATTCAGCGTGCCCGTCGATGCGTGAGAGCACGGCGGGACGGTCGGAAACGGCCGCGTCAAGTTCGCGCGCCGCCGGGAATCTGCCCAGTTTCCAGGTGACCTGATTCCAGCCACCGCCCAAGAGCCAGGCGCGATCGGGATTCGCCTTGGCATAAGTCCGTATCCGATCCTGCGCTTGCTCGAGGCTTTGCGTGTCGTAGAGAAAGACCTGTGTGGCGACAAAGCCCAGATCGATCACATGCCCGTGAGCATCGATGAGTCCAGGCAACAAAGTCGCGCCGCCGCCGTCGATGACTTGCGCGTGGGGAAAGCGCTTGTGCAAGGCGGTGGCGTCTCCCGCCTCCAGTACTTTGCCATGCTCGAATGCGAGTCCGCTGAAGCGCTGCAAGCGGGTACCGACCAGCGTGTATCCGTGAACGTTGTCGATCAGGGTCGCCAAGCCATGGGCCTCGCTCGCCAATAGCATTGCAAACGCGGCAAGGGTGCGCGCGATGTTTCCAAGCATGTGCTTTTCCCTTTGTCGAGTTGCTCTGAGTTCAGTGATGCGGTTTCAGGTGGCGATGCGTGCTGCCATCGTGGGTGTGTGGCGCGCCCAACTCCACGTTGATCAGGTTCAAGCTCCCGTGACGGACACCGCGCTCGGCGATGATCTGATCGGCGAAATCGCGCACGCGTTTGACGGACCCCTTCAACATGACCGTCTCGATGCACTGATCGTGGTCCAAGTGTGCGTGCATGGTGGAGACCGTGAGCTCATGGTGGGCGTGCTGGATGCTGGTCAGACGTTCCGCGAGCTCCCGTTCATGATGATTGTAGACATACGAAAGGTTGGCGACGCAGGAGCCGCGGGAGTCGTGCTTTTCGGCACTGTGCTGCAGGTGAGTGCGCAATATGTCGCGCACCGCCTCGCTGCGGGATGCGTAGCCACGCTGCTTGATGAGTGCATCAAACGCGGTCGCGAGCTTTTCATCGAGTGAAATGGTGAAGCGATCCATCGTAAGTCTCCGCGGGGACATCATCGAACTTGACGCGCGAGCGCCACCTTATCGTATGCTCGCGAAATGATCGCAGAAATCTGCTCGCTCAGGGCTTGCCCCATTGAGTCAGACATGCTCCTAGAATTTTTTCGTGACCGTCAATCGCGCCATGATGGGTTCCAGGGGATGTTCGTGGACATCCGCGCGCCCGTCCGGGTGCGTGTCGATCTCGGTCTTGAGCCGATCGACATACCAAAACTCGGCGGCCGCCGCATGGGTGTTGAGTACGTTGTAGACGCCCAAGGCGGCGCTCCAGCCCGCAGGGAAGGCGTAGCGGGCGTCGAAGTTCAACTCACCGAAGCCCTTGCCATTGACCTGACCGGGTGCGGTCGGGGCGTTCGCGCATGACGTCGCGAGACCGGGGAAATCATGCACGGCGGCCGAATCGACGCAGGGACCGGAGGACAAGGGATAGTTTCCCAGGTATCGATAATTGATGCCGCCGCTCCAAGGACCCAGATCCTTGAGATACAGTGCGAATGAACCGGTGGCGACCGGCGCGTCCGTGATATAGGTTCCCGAGTGTCCCGTCCCGTCGTCGAACGGACGGGTGAAGCGTGTGTGATCGCCCGAGTAGCTGCCGTAGAATTCCAGATAGCGGTTGATCTGGTAGGTCACGTTCACTTCGTAGCCGTAGCGGCGGCTCGGAGGTCCCGCAGAGTCCGCACCGACGTCGGGGTCGATGATGGTCTCGGACTGCTGCCACAAGTTGAACACCGCGAACGTCAAGGAGAGGTCGCGTTGCACGGCTGCGCGCACGCCGACCTCCTGGCCTTCTTGCCTTGACAGCAAGTTCGTATGCGGGAGCCCCAAGTCCACGCTTTCATCTTGATTGACCCCGCGCACGTCGGCGCTGTGAAATCCGCGTCCGGCGCTCGCGTAGAATTCGAGGGTGTCGCTGGGCGTGTAGATCAGGCTCCCTTTGGGTTGGACCAGGTTCTGCCGCACCGTGCCGCCATTGGTGTATCCGGCCGTCTCATGTAAGGCCGCCAGCAGATCATCATCGCTCGCGTGCTGATAGTCATCGCGCACGCCGACCACGCTGCGGAAGACCGAGGTCCAGCGGGTGGTGGCCTGAAGATAGGCGCCGCCGGCAAACAGATACACGTCGTCGTTGTTGGAGAAGCTGACCGGAGCGGTGTCGCTCGGCAGATCCACTTGGTCGACGCTCGGCGCACGCCCCACCTTCAACAAATCGTAGCGCGTGATGAGCCCCGCCGAAATCTCGTTGGGGATGGAACCCAGGGGCACCGGCAGCGAGTAACTTGCCGAACCGCCGAGCACCTTGCGATGTTCAAATTGATCCTCCTGATCTCCCTGATCGGTGTTGAACAGGTAGTGCGTAAAATCGTTGAATATATGCAGTTGACTGTATTCGAAGAACCCGCTCGACAAAAATTTACCGTCGCCTAACGTCGAGTGATAGTCGAGCGAGAGGCTTCCCCGCTGGGAGTGACCGCCGTCGGTCGGATCGAGCGTGCCGAAGCGATCGAAGACCAGGCCCTCCGTGATGGCTCGGACCGGAATATCGGTGGTGTTGGTCCAGTCCTGGTGGTAGTACATGACCGTGGCCGCGTAGCCCTGCTGCTCATCGCCATGGCTGTAGCGCAAGACGACATTTTCCTTGCGCGCATCGTCCGGCGTCAGGAACGGACCGTCGTAATGCTGCAGTTCCAGCGCCGCGAGCAAGTTTCCATCCGCCACCGCGGTCGAGCCCGCGGCGAGGATTCGCTGAAAACTGAGTGTGCCGACGGTCGCAGATACTTGATCATCCACGGTATCCCGGTAGCTGACGTGCACCGAACCCACCGCACCGAAATCGCCGATAGCGGGATAATAGGGTCCCTTGGTAAATGTGATCCCGTCGGCGAGTTCGGGAATCATGAAATTGAGGTCCGTGTACCCCTGACCATGTGCATGAGTGACCTGGTTCACCGGCATGTCGTCGACATAGGTCGCGAGATCCGTCCCGTGGTCGAGGTTGTAGCCGCGCAGCAGATACTGGTTCGCCTTGCCCTCACCGCTGTGCAGAGTCACGATGAGACCCGGCACCGTTTCCAATAGCTGCCCGGGACGGTAGGCGGGGGCCAGCTGGATCTCCTGATCGGCGACGACGCCTTCGCTCGCGGTGGTAGCCTGGCCGATGAGTTCGATACGCTGCGCCGTGATCGTGATTTGCTCGAGCACCGGCGAGGCACTCAAGGCGTCGTTGGCCGGCGCCGGCTCGGCGTGCACCGGCGAGCAGGTGACTCCCATCAGAAGAGTACCCGCGAGGGTGCGATGCACGGCGGCAGTTCTCATGTGGTCTGGTCTCCCAATGATTGGCCATCGAAAACTAGCAATCGAATAAGAGGTCAACCGATTAAGAGGTTTTGTATAAAGTCTCATACCGAGCGTATCACTGTGCGTCAGTATGAAGAAACGGAAATTCGTATTACTGACGATACTCCGTCGCGGAACCCGATTTGGATGCACACCCAGGACAAGAAATTATCGAGGCGGGAACAGCCGCAGTGCATTGACAGCCGCAGTTCGAGAACAGGGAAAGGCGACGGCGAACGAGGCTCCCGGGCGACGGCCAGGAGCCTGTCTGAATAATGCGCCTGCCGCGGCTCCTAGCCCGCGGCGCGCTGCACGAACCACACCAGCGCGAGCGCGGCAATGGCCGTGGACCCCCAAGGCACGACGCCGCGCTGATAAAGCCGCGAGGCGCGCGCAACATACGCGAGCGGCATCACTGCCAGCACGACGGCCAACTGGCCCGCCTCGACACCCAAATTGAAGGCCACCAACGAGATCAGGCGCGCACCCGGTGGCAGGCCCATCTCGGACAGCACCGCGGCGAACCCGAAGCCGTGCAAGAGCCCGAAGGCGAAGGCGATGCGCCAACGCGCCTCCGTGACGATCGGGAATACATTGTTGAGCGCACCGACGATGATGGACCCGGCGATGATCGATTCGGTCAGCCTGCTCGGCAATCGAATGACGTCGAAGGCTGCGAGCGAGAGCGTAATCGAATGCGCCAACGTAAACGCGGTGACGACTTTGAGAATGTTGAACAACGCGGGCGCCGCCTGAGGCACGGCCTGCCACCGATGATCGCGGCGAATCAGCACCGCGGGTAGCAGCAGCGACAGCAGGAACAATAGATGATCGATCCCGCTCCAGATGTGCCAGACACCGACGTGGAAGTATTCGGTGAAGGCGGACCACCGCGACGGATGGCGAAGATCGAAGCTCTGCACGGCGTGCGCGCCGCCGAGCACCGCCGTTTGAGCGACTCCTGGTGCGGTCAGCGTCAACAGGCCGCGATGCGAGGGATCCTCTTCGTCGAGCAGTCGGTACGTGATCTCGAGATTGCTCATCGCCCCGGCGCAGTGTGCCGTAAAGGGCTGCCACAGGTAATTCCCGTCGATTCTCTCGTTGATTTGCAGTGCGCCGAATTGCAGCGCGCAGCGGCCGTCGGGTCCTCCCAATTCGAAGTGCCGGTCCAGGTACGCCACCAGCGCGCCTTGCGCGGCACGTACCTCGCCCCACGTGACCTTGCCGTCCCGGTCGGCGTCGAGGCCGACGGCAATCTCGGCGTCGCGCACGGCGAGTTCGAGTGTCCCGTCGATGCGGGATCCATCGAAGTGCACGGTCAGAAAACTATTGCTGGCGACATGCGCCTGGACGTTCGCTGCGAGGCCGAGCAACAGCAGCGCGAGGATTCTACGAAAGGCATGCACGAGCGGCTGCGCCACGATCAGATCCCCACGCTCAACTGCCCATGCCCATGCCCATGCCCGTGCCCGTGCCCGTGCCCGTGCCCGTGCCGGTGGCGGCCGCGAGCCGTACGTCCTGCAGCCCTTGCGCGCGCGCGAATGCGATCGCCGCTGCCGCGCGCTCCGGAGTGCCCGCGGCGTACGCGGCGGTGACCAAGATCAGCGCATCATCCGGCTCACGTTGCACGGCCCAGTTGGCGAGCGCCGCCGTGAGTGCGGCGGCGGGCTGAGCTTGCACTTCGAGCAGGAATCGTGCCTGCTCGCGCCGGTGCACGGCCTCCCCGCGTGCCGCTTCCGCGCCGAAGGCCGCTTGCAACAGCTCGCGGCTGCGTGCGAAGTTCGGGTCGCGCAAGCGCTGCTCGGCAATGGCGAGCCGCAACAGCAAGGGCTCGATGCTCTCCTGATCCTTCAACAGCGTGCGCACCTCGTCGTCGCGACGTGCGCGCAACAGCAGATCGGCATAGGCTGCGCGCACATAAAAATCCTGGGGACTTAGCGTCAGTGCCTGACGGAACCAACGCTCGGCCTCCTCGGTGCGGCCGAGCCGCACGGCCATCTCACCGAGTTCGGACAGACGCCAGGCGCGCTCGGGCGCCGACAGGTCCCGCGCCGACAGCGCCGCGAGTGCCGTATAGGCGCTGTCGAGATGGCCGGCGAGCCCGGCAAGACTTTGCTCGCAGATCAGGCTGACCGCGGGATCCGCCCAGCGGGCGAACTCGGCACAGGCGGCTTGCGCTTCAGGATATCGGCCGAGGACGCGCAGCACCGTCGCGCGCGTGAGCCACGCCTGGGGGTCGCGGGGAGATACGGCAAGCGCGCGATCGAGAGTATCCAAGGCCGCGGTAAAGTCGTGGCGGCTTTGCTGCACCGTGGCCTCGAGTACCAGTGCCGCCGGTGAGGCCGCCGCAGGTGTCGCCGTTTCAGATGTTGATTGGGGGGCCACCCAGGGAGCCAACACGGCCTCCGCATAGCCCAAGAAGCGTAAATCACCCGAAGCACGTGCCTGCGCGATGTAGAACTGGGCCAGCGGCACGGCCACATCCAGCCGGCCGCGGGCGAGG
>Ga0181537_10001596_pt1 | contig 20650 bp, 18 predicted proteins | sample PEATcosm2014_Bin_39_FD_119765 | JGI IMG/M metagenome (GOLD analysis project Ga0181537, IMG submission 119765) | Peatland microbial communities from MTU Mesocosm Facility, Houghton, MI, USA - PEATcosm2014_Bin23_10_metaG | ecosystem: Environmental > Terrestrial > Soil > Wetlands > Peat | place... | reverse complement strand
GAGCCTTTTCTTGTCCATGGGCGTCCTGCCCCTCAGTGTCGCTTCCGGGGCCATCTAAAAACTCCGTAGTGTAGGCCGACTGGTCGTCGGTGTCAAGTTAATGACGGTGTTGTTGCTTTGTAGTCTGCAGGAATGGCGGGCATTCCAGGTGTTTCGCGACGCGAAAACCATCTTGCCTCCGATGCGATACTCCTGACGTATCGCTCGAACATCAGATGCGCCATTGTGTGATACGGTCGCACGCCGCGTGCTTGAAAGAGGGCTTTACGGAATGCGCTGAAAAAATGTACGCGGTATGAGGCTTTGGCGTCGGGATGTTGATCAGAGATTTAACGCACCGGAGTACGCCACGCGAGCTTTGCCGGAATCCGAGCGTTCAATGCGCCCGATACGGAAGAATTTTTCGCGGCGCTTCTTCAGGTCGGCTTCCACGGATTTCACGCTGGCCGGCGGCACCACCAGAATCATGCCCACGCCCATGTTGAAGGACTGCAGCAATTCGTCCGCATCCATCTCGCCAAGCTTGGCCAGATATTTGAAGATGCTTGGCACCGGCCAGGAATCCAGATCGATTTGCGCCTTCACACCCGTCGGCAGCACGCGCGGCAAATTTCCGGAGATGCCCCCGCCCGTGATGTGCGCCAGCGCGGAGACCCATCCCTTCGCGACAATATTTTTCAGCGCCGGCGCGTAACACAAATGCGGCTTGAGCAGCTCCGCGCCAATTTTGTTGCCGACCTCCGGGACGTAGGCCTCTGGCTTCAGCTTCGCCACCTCAAAAATAAGTTTGCGCGCCAGCGAATATCCATTGGTGTGCAAACCGGACGAAGGCAGCGCGATCAACGCGTCGCCAGGCTTCACGCCTTTGCCGGTTAATACCTTGCTGCGGTCCACCACGCCGACAATAAATCCCGCCAAATCGTACTCGCCCGGCGCGTAAAATCCCGGCATCTCCGCGGTTTCGCCGCCAATCAGCGCGCAGCCGGCCTTGCGGCAAGCGCGGCTCATGCCCTCCACGAGCTGCTCGACTACATCCGGATTCATCTGCCCCATGGCCAAATAATCCAGAAAAAACAGCGGCTCCGCGCCCTGCACCAGAATGTCGTTGATGCAATGATTCACCAAATCGCCGCCCACCGTGGAGTGCACGCCCACGGCCATGGCCACCTTCAGCTTGGTGCCTACGCCGTCCGCGCTCGAGACCAGCACCGGCTCTTTCCAGCGCTTTACGTCCAGCCCGAACAGCGCGCCGAATCCTCCAATGCCGCCCAAGACTGCCGGCGTAAACGTGCGACTAGCATGGTGCCGGATGCGCTGCTTGGCTTCCTCGGCGGCGGCAATACTCACACCTGCGTCTTCGTATTTCATGGGGGCCCTGTTGGTTTCCGTCTCCCGTGCGATTCTCTAAAAACTGCGCGCCCGTTTGCCGGGCAATGGTGGGCTGGCTCCGCGGGGCTGAGAGTCAGCCAGGCTGCCTCCGCGTACCGTCGTTAGCTTAAATCTTTTTGCGGCGAGCGGTAAAACGCAAACTCAAAACGTGTGGAACAGCCGGTTCCACCGCACCGTGCTCGGATGCAACAGCGCGTTGGCGTAGGCAAAAAACCGTTCGCGAATCTGTCCGGTGTCCCAGGCCTCTGGCGAAGCTTTGAGCGACATGTAAATCATCACCGGCGAGCCAATTAAATTCCTGCGCGGCATGCATCCCCAAAACCGGCTATCCATCGAGTTTCCGCGGTTGTCGCCCATTACGAAATAACAATCGTCCGGCACCACGTACGGAAATTTCACGTCCGGCCCGCCATTCGGATTCAATCCCGGCGGCGCCGGTTCGCTTGGCCCGGTGGTGTAGGGCTCGTTCAATTTTTTCCCGTTGATCCACACCGAGCCTTCGCGAATATCCAGCGTCTCTCCCGGCAGCCCAATCACACGCTTCACAAAATCCGGCTGGTCCGGCGCAAACGGCGGCTTAAAAATCACAATCTGCTGCCGCTTGGGATTCCGCCACAACGGCACATGAATATTGGTGAACGGCACGCCCGCGTCGTACCCCACGCGGCTCATGATCAAATGGTCGCCGATCAGCAGCGTATTCTCCATCGACCCCGACGGAATCACGCGCGCCTGCCCAATCGCCCCGTTGATCAACAAAAAAACCAGCGCCACCCAGAACCACGCAATAATCTCGCGCTGAATTTTCGTTCCCACGGGGACGTGCGCTTCCGCCGCCTCTTGTTTTTTCGCCTGCTCAGACTTCACGTTCCACCGTTACGGGCCTTTCTGCTGGCGGCAATCCGCCGGACGTATCGCGCATGCCAATCCCCAGTGTGCCATTTCCGCTGCCTTTGCGCACTTCCAGCTGCACCAAATCCGTCGGATATACGCCCGTATAACACGACGTGCAGAACGTGCCATCCGCGTCGCCCACCGCGTGCCGCAACGCCGGCAGCGAAACATAGCCCAGCGAATCCGCGCCCAGGTAGCGGCAAATCTCTTCCGGCGTGTTTGACGAGGCGATCAATTCTTCCTTCGTCGGCGTATCCACGCCGTAGTAGCACGGCGAAATCGTCGGCGGGCAACTGATGCGCACGTGCACCTCCTTGGCCCCCGCTTCGCGCACCATGCGCACAATTTTCCGGCTGGTCGTCCCGCGCACGATGGAATCGTCCACCAGAATCACGCGCTTCCCTTCAATCAGCCCGCGCACTGGATTCAGTTTTAGCTTCACGCCAAAATTGCGAATGGCCTGCGACGGCTCGATAAACGTGCGCCCAATATAATGATTGCGAATTAATCCCAGATGAAACGGAATGCCCGACTCCAGCGCATATCCCACCGCCGCCGGCACGCCCGAATCCGGCACCGGCACCACGATGTCCGCATCCACTGGATGTTCCCGCGCCAGCACGCGCCCCAGCGCCTCGCGGCTGGCATTCACGGACTTCCCAAACACCATGCTGTCCGGCCGCGCGAAATAGACATGCTCGAATATGCAGTGCTGGCGAGCCTTTTCCGGCGCGAAATGAATCGACTCGATGCCGGACTTGGAGATGCGCACCATCTCGCCCGGCTCAATCTCCCGCACGTACTGCGCATTCAGTAGATCGAACGCGCACGTTTCCGAAGCCACCAGCCAGGTTTCGCCGGAGTTTTCCGTGGCCGCCAATCTGCCCAACACCAGCGGGCGAAATCCGCGCGGATCGCGCACCGCATACAACTCATCCGGCGTCAGCACCAGCAGCGAGTACGCGCCTTCCACCTGATTCAGCGCATCGCCCAGCGCGCCGGATAAATTCCGCGCCTGCGACCGCGCGATCAAATGCACGATCACTTCCGTATCGCTGTTCGTTTGAAAAATGGACCCCCGATGCTCGAGCTTCCGCCGCCATTCCGCGGCGTTCGTCAAATTTCCGTTGTGCCCCAGCGCAATCTTGCCTTTGTTGCAATCCACCATGATGGGCTGCGCATTCAGCAGCGCCTTGTCGCCCGCCGTCGAATATCGCGTATGCCCGATCGCCAAGTCGCCGGGAAGCTGCGCCAGCACGCTTGGAATAAAAATTTCTTCCACTTCGCCCATCGCGCGGTGCGCATGCAACTCGCCGCCATCGCTCGAGACGATGCCCGCCGACTCTTGCCCGCGATGTTGCAAGGCGTACAGCCCCAGATACGCGAGATTCGCCGCCTCCGCGTGCCCGAACACGCCGAACACACCACACTCATCGTGAAAATGATCGTCCGCGTAAGCGATTTTTTCTGTCATTGCACTTTCGTTACCGCACCCGGAGCGTGTGTTCGAGCGAATGTGCCCAGGCATCGCGCAGCCATTCGACGGGACTGTCGACCACCGCGCTACCTTCATATTGGATGCGCAAATCGGCGTTTTGCGTCACGCGGCCAATTTCCTTGGCGGCCACTCCACATTGTCTCGTAATCGCCAGAACCGCGGCAACTTTCCCGGGCGTTACGGACACCACCGCACGAGCTCCGCGTTCACCGAACAGCGCGTACTCCGCCGGCGTTCCAGCGTCATCGCTTCCCAGCGTAATTTCGGCGCCGCGATTTTTCGCTGCGAAGCAACCTTCGGCCAGCGTCACCGCCAACCCGCCATCGCTAACATCGTGCGCCGATTGCACCGCACTCTCACCGGCCAGCGCAATCATGCAATCGATCAGCCGCTTTTCCGCGGCGAAATCCATTGTCGGCGGCTCCCCGGCAACAATCCCCGCGATCGTTTTGGAATATTCGCTGGACGACAATTCTTGCGCGCTATGAGTTTGGCGCGACCCGCCATTGAGCAACAAAATCACATCGCCCGCCGCGCGAAACGCAATCTTCACCACCTTCGCCGCATCCTCCAAAACTCCCAGCACGCCAATCACCGGCGTCGGATAAATCGAACTTCCCAGTGTCTCGTTATAAAAACTCACGTTGCCGCCGGTAATCGGCGTGCCCAGCGCGTTGCACGCTTCCGTCAATCCGTCAATCGCTTCGCTGAACTGCCACATCACCTCGGGCTTTTCCGGGCTGCCGAAATTCAGGCAATTCGTCGCCGCAATCGGCCGCGCTCCGCTGCACGCCACGTTGCGCGCCGCTTCCGCCACCGCATGCATCGCGCCCACGCGCGGATTCAAGTAACACCATCGCCCGTTGCCGTCGGTGGAAAGCGCCAGCGCGCGCATCACGCCGTTCTTCTCGGACTCTTTGATTCGTACGACGGCGGCATCGCTCGCGCCCGGTGCCGCGAGCGTATTCGTGCGCACCATGGTGTCGTACTGCTCGGTAATCCAGCGTTTCGACGCCATCGCCGGTGAACTCAGCAATTTCACGAACTTTTCCGTAAGATCCGCGCCCGCTGCGCCAAACGTAAACCAATCCGCGGCCGTCTCCGCACGCTTCGCCGGCGCCGCCAGCGGCCGCTGATACACCGGCCCTTCTTCCGCCAAGGGATGCGCCGGAATTTCCGCCACCACGCGCCCATGATCCTTCACGCGCATCAACCCGCCGTCTTTCACTTCGCCCACCACCACGGCGTCCAGGCCCCACTTCTTGAAAACGTCCAGCACTTCGCTTTCGCGCCCGCGCCGCGCCACCAGCAGCATGCGCTCCTGCGATTCGCTGAGCATGATTTCGTACGGTGTCATGCCCGTTTCGCGCTGCGGTACCTTGGCCAAATCAATCTCAATGCCCGTTCCACCGCGCGAGGCCATCTCTGTCGTTGAGCACGTCAGCCCCGCCGCGCCCATATCTTGAATGGCTACAATCGCGCCCGTTTGCATGGCTTCGAGGCACGCTTCGAGCAGCAGCTTCTCCACAAAAGGGTCGCCCACTTGCACGTTCGGGCGCTTCTGCTGCGATTCTTCCGTAAACTCCGCCGAAGCCAGCAGCGACGCGCCGTGAATTCCATCGCGGCCGGTCTTCGCGCCCACATAAATCACCGGATTCCCGACGCCCTTGGCTTTCGCGAGAAAAATGTCTTCCTTGCGCGCAATGCCGAGCGCCAGCGCATTCACCAGCGGATTTTGCGAATAGCACGGCTCGAAACACACTTCGCCACCCACCGTCGGCACGCCAAAACAATTCCCATAATTCGCCACGCCGCGAATCACGCCATCCAGAATCCGCCGGTTTGCCGCGATGGTAGTGGCGTTCGTCGAGGCATCCGCCGCCGCGAGATAACTTTTCGGCGCGACAAACCCTTCCGCGGTAATCGGCCCAAAGCGCAACGAATCCAAAATAGCAATCGGCCGCGCGCCCATGGTAAATATATCCCGCAAAATTCCGCCCACGCCGGTGGTCGCCCCCTGAAACGGCTCCACATAACTCGGATGATTGTGCGATTCGATCTTGAACGCCGCCACCAACCCGTCGCCGATATCCACCACCCCGGCGTTTTCTCCCGGCCCCTGCACCACCAGTTTACCGCGCGTCGGCAGCCGCTTCAGATGCACCTTGCTCGATTTATACGAGCAGTGCTCGCTCCACATCACGCTGAAAATTCCCAGCTCCGTAATGTTCGGGTCGCGCCCCAGAATTTTCTGCACGCGCCCGTACTCCTCGGCGGTCAGCCCATGCTCCGCCGCGATCTCCGCTGTCACCTTAATTTCCGTGCTTGCCGTTGCCATCGTTTCTCTTGTCCCGTTCAGAGCAAATTGTTGCGCTGTAATTCGGACTCCAGCAAAACACTTAACTCGAGCGGATTGGCTTCTGGTTCGATGCAAACCGAAACGTGCCCGTCCCGGATCGTTCGCACCCACTGATAAAAGTTTCCGTAACGAATCAACACGTATCGCGCGCCCCCGCAGTCAAGGTTGCCGCGCTGGGCGACCAGCTTGAGAATCGCTGGATTCACCAATAATTCCTCGTATTTGTCGGATTCCGCATCGCTCGAAGCAGCCGCCGCCCTGCTTGCCGTTTCAAGTTGCTCGTTGCGGTACACCGCCACGTAGCGAATTCCCGGGCTGGATTCCAGTATCCTTTCCGGCACATTGCCTTGCCGGCCTTTTGGCGACACTGGTTCTGAGTGGCTGCGCATGGACGATAACGGCGTCACGCGGTCGCCTTCGCCGCCCCAGCCAAGGCTCCGACCATCGAATTTAGAATGACCAGCCCATCGGCCGAATCGAGTGCACCTTCCACCGCGCGCTCCGGGTGCGGCATGAGCCCGGCGACGTTGCGCTGGCGATTGCACACGCCAGCAATATTGTGCAGCGACCCGTTGGGATTTCCCGCCGCATCATTCTTTCCATCCGCCGTGGTGTAACGAAACAAAACTTGCCGGTTGCGCTCCAGCTCCGCGAGCCCCTCTTCGTCGAGCGTGTAGCAGCCGTCATTGTGCGCGATGGGAATTCTCAGCACCTGCCCGGCGCGCGCCGCGTTCGTAAACGGCGTGTCCGTCTGCTCCACGCGAATGTGCACATGCCGGCAAATGTAGCGCAGTCCGGAATTGCGCATCACCGCGCCAGGAAGCAGTCCCGCTTCCAGCAAAATCTGAAACCCGTTGCAAATCCCCAGCACCGGCCCGCCAGCCGCGGCAAAATTCGCCACTGACTTCATCACCGGCGAAAAGCGCGCAATCGCCCCAGTCCGCAAGTAATCCCCATGGGCAAAGCCGCCCGGCAGAATCAGCGCATCACAACTCGCAAGATCCTCGCTCTGGTGCCACAAAAATTCCACAGGTTGGTGCAAGACGTTCGCTACGGCGTGAAACGCATCATGGTCGCAATTGGATCCCGGAAAGACCACGACTCCAAATTTCATGCAGGGCGCTCCTGGATGGCGTTCGGGAACCCTTAGTTTATCACAGCGTTGGTGGGAACAGTTTTTGGTAGCATAGGCTTCAGCTCGTAAGCCTTTGACTTTGTAGCGACGCCCTTCAGGGCGTCATCTTTTGTTGCAGACGCTTCAGTCCGTCCGCCTGGACATGTGACTCGCCACTTCTTTCAGACAAAAAACTCCTCGTAAATCACGCTGCTCGTTCCGTCCTTGAAGCAAGGTGGCATAGAATTCAGTCTGTGCGCCTTGCAGTCCGATTTGCTGGCTCTAATATTTGAATCAGGACTTTTAGCGCCGCCGCGCTTTAGATTTTTTCTTCGAGCCGCCAGCCTTTTCCCCCGCCGCCAGCTCCCGCCGTTTCTTCGCCGCCCACCCCGCCTTATTCGCCTGACGCCCGCGCGCAATTCCCAAGGCCCCCGCCGGAACATTCTCCGTAATCGTCGAGCCCGCCCCCACATACGCGCCATCCCCGACCCGCACCGGCGCCACCAGCGCCGAATCGCTGCCGATAAACACGCCGCTCCCAATCGTCGTAGGATGCTTGTGAAACCCGTCGTAATTGCAGGTAATCGTCCCCGCGCCGATGTTCGTCTTCTCGCCAATCCTGGCGTCGCCTAGATACGTGAGATGCATGGCCTTCGTGCCTTCGCCCACCGTGCTGTTCTTCACTTCCACAAAATTCCCGATGCGCGACCCGCTCTTCAAATGCGTCCCGCCGCGTAGCCGTGCAAAAGGACCAATCACCACGTCCGAGTCGATGCGACTCTGCGCCACGAGCGAATGCGCCTCAATCACCACGTCATCGCCCAGCACGGCGTCCGCCAGCACGCTGCCCGCGCGAATGGTGCAGCGCGCGCCAATCTTCGTCGCGCCCAGCAGTTGCACGCCCGCTTCAATCACCGTGTCTTCGCCCGCGGTCACGTCCGGGTCCACCAACACCGTTTCCGGCAACTGGATGGTCACCCCATCGTTCATCAGCGCATCGCGTTTGGCTTCGCGGAAAATGCGGTCCACGGCCGACAAATCCGCCCGCGTGTTGCAGCCCAGCACTTCGCGCGCGTCGCCGGCAATCTGTGCCACAACGGTTTCGCCCTGCGATGCCAGCACCCCAACGGCGTCCGTTAAATACAGCTCGCGATGCTTGTTGTTCGGCTTGACCTTTGCCAAGGCGGGCCACAGTTTCTGCAGCGAGAAGCAGTAAATCGCCGAATTGATCTCGTTGATCTCGCGCTGCGCGTCGGTGAGTTGCGACTCTTCCACAATCGCCGCCACGTGGTCGCCGGATTTGCGCACGATGCGCCCGTACCCGCTTGGATCGGCCAGCACCGCCGTCAAAACGGTCGCCGCGGCATTCGCGCTGCGATGCGCGGCCAGCAGCGCCTGCAAAGTTTCCGTGCGGATCAGCGGGGCATCGCCCGCGAGTACAATGGCTAGCTTGGCGTTTCCCAGCGCCCGCCGCGCCACCATCATCGCGTGGCCCGTCCCGCGTTGCGGCTGCTGCAGCACCGCTTGCGCGCCGAGTGGCTCGACGACTGCGATCACTTTCTCCGCCTGATGCCCCACCACCACGATCGTTTTCCGGGCCTTCAGCGGCGCGCAACTCCGCAACACCTGCTCGATAAGCGGCCTTCCGCCCGCCGGATGCAACACTTTCGCCAAACTTGATTTGAGCCGCGTGCCTTTGCCGGCGGCAAGAATCACGATGGCCAGGTCGTTATTTTTCATGTGTGTTGCTCATAAGTTTGGTCATTCTGCGGGAGGCTGGAACATTTGGCAATACGGGCCATTGGAAGTAGTTTTCAGAGCATGTCGGGAGCGCCAACGCCGTCCGTGAGGCGGCAATTAATCGGCGGCGAAGGCCGGATTGGGCTTCAGGTGCAGAGGAAATTCCGGCTCGTGCGCGGGCTCTTGATCTGTGTCGTGCACGGAGTCACCTTCGTGGGAGCCTTCTCCACCCGCCGTCGTGATAGTCCACAGCGACGGGTCGGCCAGGAGCCGGCTCACCAGTTGCGTGTGCAGCGAGTGGCCCGCCTTGTGCGCTTCCACGCGCGCGAGCAGCGGCAGACCCGCCAGCGCCAGGTCCCCGATCAGGTCCAGCGCCTTATGCCGGCCAAACTCATCCGCAAAACGCAGCGGACCATTCATCACCCCATCGCTGGTCAGCACGATGGCATTTTCGAGCGATCCGCCTCGAATCAGCCCCATGGCGCGCAATGGCTCGATCTCTCGTTCAAAGCAGAACGTCCGCGCCCGCGCCAGGCAGTTCCGGAACGTGTCGGGCGAAACGGTAATCGCGATCTGTTGCTGTCCCACGAGCGGGTGCGCAAAGTCCACGTAGCAATCCACTTCAAACCGCTCGGCTGGATAAATCCCGACACGGCGGTCACCTTCCACAAGCTCGAAGGGCTTTACCACCTTCAGATAGCGCCGCTTGCGCCGCAGTTTGCGCACGCCGGAATGGGCCAGCATGGCCATGAACGGTTCCGCGGAACCGTCCAGAATGGGAATCTCAATCGAGTCGATGTCGATGAAAATGTTGTCGATGCCGCAGGAATAGATCGCCGCGAGCAGGTGTTCGGTGGTGGAGAGCAGCACGCCTTGCTTCATCAAGCTGGTGGCATAACTCACGCGCGCCACGTTTTGGCCGTGCGCCTCAATCGTAAAATTGTCGAGGTCCACGCGGCGGAATACGATACCGGTATCGGCGGGCGCCGGTCGCAGACGGATGTGGCCGTACACTCCGGTGTGCAGGCCGATGCCTTCCGCAACGGATTCACGAGCAATTGTGATTTGGAGCAAGGAGCGTAACCCCGGCGTATTACAACCTAAATTCTATCAGGTTGTAAACCCCAATATTCGCTGTTTGTTTCTCATTTTCAATAGGTTAAGGGTTGAGGACACCGATTTACGCGGTGGGGCGTGGTAATCACACAACACTTAACACATTAGACGTGTCTTTTGTGCAAAATTGGAACCACCACGCTCTTTCATCCCCTGAGGCCTCCCCGGCACCTTCGCCCGGGCTACCTTTCTCGTCACAGACGCGTCCCACCTTAGGACACCGCTATCGGTGGTATAATTGCCCGATTGGTGTCGTCGCGCGTCGCCGAATTCAAGCGGGCTGCGTGGGATTGCTGGCAGCTAAAAAGCGCCGGGCACAAACAGGAAATCAGGTGAATGCATGAACCGAGCGGCTCGTATTGGTGTCATCGCAGCTTCCGTGGCAATTTTCTCGTATGCCGGCATTGGCCACGTCTTGGGACGCACGCCTGATGACCGCGCCTACAAGTCCCTAACCGTTTACGGCGAAGTGCTGCAGAAGATCCAGCAGGATTACGTCGACGAGCCCAACATGCGCGTGGTTACCGCGGGCTCTTTGCACGGCCTGCTCGAATCGCTGGACTCCGAATCCAGCTACCTCACTCCTCCGGAATATGAGGAATACCGCAAGAAGCTGGCGAATCCCGGCACCGGCGACACGGGCCTGACGCTGAGCAAGCGTTTCGGCTACGTTATGGTCATCTCGGTCCTGCCGGACAGCCCGGCAGCAAAAGCGAGTATTCGCAGCGGCGATATTTTTGAATCCATCAGCGGCTTCACCACGCGCGAAATGTCCGTGGGGCAGGCGAAGAATTTGCTCGCCGGACCGGTGGGCAGCGGCGTGAAGGTGGCGGTCATCCGCCGCGGCAAGTCCGCCCCCGAAGATGTGGAGCTGGTGCGCGACAAGCTGGCGCCATCGAAAATTATTTCGCAAAAAGCCGACAACGACATTCTGGTGCTGCGCCTGCCGTCGCTGGAGACGGGTCGCGCTGACGAAATCAAAGCGCGCTTACTCGAAGCGGATAAGCAAGGCGTGCACAAACTGATTCTGGATCTGCGCGAATGCGGCCGCGGTCCGGTGTCGGAAGCGGTGGCCGTGGCGCGCTTGCTGGTTCCGAGCGGCACGCTGACCACACTGCGCGGCCAGACCGTTTCCACGCAAGTGTTTTCCGCGGACGCCAGCAAAGTGGTGTGGAAGAATCCCGTCTCGGTGCTGACTGACGCCACCACTTCCGGCGCCGCCGAAGTGCTGGCTGGCGCCATTCTTGCCAACCACCGCGGTGACGTCGTCGGCGAACGCACCTTCGGTCTCGCTTCCGAGCAAAAAACCATCACCATGGATAGCGGCGCGGCCATGGTGCTGACAGTGGCCAACTATTACAACGGCAACGGTAAGTCCATACTTGAGGAAGGCGTCACGCCGACCGAGGTGGTGCACGCGATTCCCGATGACGGTAACGACGGCACGGATGGCGACGGCGCGGCCACGCCCAATGACGACAAAGAAACCGGCTTGGGCCCGCGTCCGCTCTCTTCCGAAGATCCGATCTTCCACAAAGCGCTGGAATTGCTGAAGAATCCGCCCGCCAAAAAGGCCGCCTAAGCGTTGTCCCAAGCGCCGTTTTCAGCGCCGTTCCGAGCGTCGCCGTGCGTCGGCAACGTAATTATCCACAACTCTGTCTCGCTTCGTTGTTTGCTCCTTTTCTTGGCGGTGCTGGTTTGCGTTGCGGGGTGTAAGAAGGCGGAGAAGCCGCTACCGGTGGCCACCCTGCATGGGCTGACGCGCAACTTTGCGGCGGCGGCCAAGTCGGCGGGACCTGCAGGGACGCAGGTGCGCACGCAGTTCCGCGCGGACGATGGCACGGATCATGTGGACGTCACTATTCTCTCGCGCAATGCCAGTGCGCAATCCGCGGACCGGGCGCGGGTGTTGCAGGCGCTCAATGCTGTGGCTGTTTCTGACGGTCTGACCGAGAAGCCTGGCGAGGGGCGAGGCGACGGACTGGCCATCATATACCTGCGCAACGAAACGCCAACGCATACGATCTATCTCCATTTCGCGGATCAGGGGAATGCGGCGGTCGGCGTGGCGCAGAGCGAGTCGCCTTCTGCTGGCGGCGCGCGCGCGTCCGCTGTTGGCGGACAGGCGAAGCTGGCCATTTTGCTGGACGATCTCGGCAGCGATTCCGCTGCGGCCGAAGAGATTTTTCGCATGCCGTATCCATTGACGATCTCAGTTTTGCCGGGACATGCGCATTCCGTTGACATTGCCAACGAGGCGCGGCAACGCGGGTACGAAGTCATGCTGCACTTGCCGATGCAATCGGTTGGGAAGGAACAGCCGGAAGCGCAGGAGTTGCGTCCGGGAATGGGATCCGCGCAAGTGACGACGCTGGTGGAGCAATTCCTCGGCGAAGTTCCTGGAGTGAAAGGCGTGAACAATCATCAAGGCTCGCAGGCCACCGCCGACGCGGCGCTGATGAACGAGCTTATGTCTGCGCTGCGCGAGCATCACCTCTTCTACGTGGATAGCCGAACGACGGCGGCGACGGTGGCGTACGATGCGGCGAAACAGGATGGCGTGGCGGCGGCGTTTCGCAACGTGCCGTTTCTCGACGACGTGGAAACGGACGCTGCGATTGAGAAGCAGTTGGCGCTGGCGATTCGCGAAGCGCGAGAGAAGGGCGAGGCGATTGCGATTGGGCACCCACATGCGGCGACGCTGCGGGCGCTTCGCGTGATGTTGCCGAAGGCGCAGGGCGAGGGTGTAAGGTTGGTGTTTGTTTCACAGTTGGTGCACTGACGGGTGGCTGGTACCCCCGGTTTTTGTGCAAGTGTTCATTCCACGGGAGTTAAAGTCTTTTGTTTTGATCCAGATTTGGAAGTGTTCATTCTGCTGTGGTTAGCAGCGTGGTTGTTAGGAATTATTTGGGGCCGCGGGATCGTCTGGGTTTGCGTCATGGTTTTGGACAGCGGCGACGGCGTCCGGTTGGATCTGGGGTGTGGGTGAGGAAAGCGTCGGCAAGGGAGACGCGGGCGTGAGGGCGGGCTTAGCGGGGTAGAGGAAGTGAAAGATTACAGTCATAAAGGCCATGACGGCGAAGCTGAAGAGGCTAGCTTCGGGACCGTCCGAACCGCCGGTTTTCCAGGTGGGGCCGTGGAGGTAGGCGTTTGATAGGTGGCCGGGGAGGACTGCGCCGCTATCGGGGACGGAATAGAGGAAAGATTCGGCGAAATCGAAGGCGGCATGCCAGCCTACGGCCAGCCACAGGGAGCCCGTACGGCGAAGGGTGAAGGCGAAGACGACGGCGATGCAGAAGACGCCGAGTTCGCCGGGCCAGGTTTCGCCGGGATTGTACGAATGGACGTAGCCGAATACCAGACCGAGAGAAATCGCCGCCGGCCAAAAGCCAATCAATTGCGCCAAACCATGCAGGATATAACCGCGAAAACCGAACTCCTCAAAAAGTCCGACGAAGAGGAAGACCAGCGCCCAGACGACGGCCCAGCGAAGAATGGCGACGCCGCTGAGCGACAAGCTGCCGAACGAATAGCCGCCGGAGATGGCGATGAGACCGATGAGCAGCGAGATTTCGCAGAGGCCGAAAACACAGCCTTGGCAGAATTCTTTGGCGAAGTTGGCGGTGAGCGGGAGGCCGTAGTCGCCGAGCGGACGACGCTCAATGCGCGAAAGTATCCACGAAGCTAGAGCCACGATGGCGAAGCCGACGGACTCCTCGACGAACAGTAACGACGGAGAATTTGGCGATCGGCTGAGAGAAGGAAAGCGCTCGACAACCATGTTGAATAGGGTGAAGAAGACGAGCAACAGGCCGGCGTAGAGGGGAATGCGCCAGAGAGCGCGCAGATCGCGGGTTGGCGAAGAAAAGAGGGACAAGGGTAATTACCGGAATTAAGGTAGCACAGGCGCGCGAGGGCAAACGAAAGCGCGCTACTCCGCAAGTTTGCTGGAAGCGGCGCCCAGGATGTGGCGAGATTTTTTTTCCTGGATGAAGGCGACGATGCGGAGATTTTTGCGCTGCCATTCGGGACGCAACGGGACCTTGGCGGTGGTGGAAAAGGGCTGCGCTTTGCGGCCGTCGACAGAAGCCACCTTCGTTAGGCGGCGAACGACCGCAGCGTGATAAAGATCCTCGCCGGAATTTTCTCCGGCGCGCACACTCGAATGCAGGTGCGTCTCGGTAATGGCGACCCACAGTTCGGCGGAATCACTCGAGACAGGAAGATGATCGGCGGTTACCGTCCATTCGCCCTCATCGGGCGCCAAGTGGAGCTGGGTGAGGGTGACGGTGGAGCGCGGAAGAGCGGCGGCGTGTTCGATGGCGTCTTTGGCTTGCCCGCTTCGGCTGCCGACTAATTCAAATTGCCCGTCGACGACCATTTGCGGAGTGTACGCGTTGCCATTCCCCAAGGAGCCGGCGTAGACATACTGCCTGGCGGTGTAGTCGAAGGAAGAGAACGGATCGTTCCAGCCCAGATTGTTCCAATAGTCGACGTGTTCCTCAAGGGCGAGGATCTCGGCTCCGGGAATGGGTTGGTCCTTTTCCAGTTTGAGGAGCAAGGCATCGGCGGGCGGGCAACTGGAGCAGCCTTCCGATGTGAAGAGTTCGACGATGACGGGGACGGGTGGCCCGGAGGGAATACGCGACGCATCGGCGGACACCGTGGAAGGATTACGGAATTCGCGGTCGGACACGCCTTTTTCAAAGACAGCGACAGCCAGAGAGATGAGGATGATCAGGCTGGCGGCGATGGCGAGTGGCTTCATAGGTCTATTTTCTCGCTGACTCTTCTCTATTCCCTCTCTGGAGGATAGGAGTCGAGGGGATAGGTGCAGGTTACAGCAAAAAGAGAGTAGTGGCGCGGCGGAACCGGCATGGTACATTTAACCGGTTAATGCCAATGAATAAGGGCTTGAACAAATCCGAACGCACGGAGCTAACCTCTTCCAATATCGGAGGACGGTTGGCGCTGGATTTTGCGAACGCAGGATCGCCGCGACGACCGCTTTCGTGGGAAGAGCTGATCTTGTTTCTGGAGGCGACCCAGGTGATATCGGCGGAGCGCAGCGCGGTGTTGCTGGAGTTGCCGGAAACGGACGCTGTGGGCGCTCAAGGTTTGCTGGAACAGGCGGCAGCGCTGCGGGGAAGTTTGCGGCAGATTTTCGGCGGGCTGGTGCGCCGCTTGGCGCCAGGGGCGGAGTCCGTGGAAACAATTAACGAATTGCTGCGGATTACCGAAGGGCACGACGAACTGCGCAAGGACGCGGGAACTTGGCGCATCGAGTTTGTCGCGCGGGAAAGCGGCCTCGAATGGTTGCTGGCGGCGATTGCGCGGTCGGCGGCTGAGATTGTGGCGGAGGGGGCGGAGGCGCGGGTGCGGCTCTGCGCGAATGCGGAGTGCGGGCTGTTTTTTTATGACGATTCGCGGACGAAGAGGCGGCGGTGGTGTTCGATGGCGATCTGCGGGAATCGGCATAAGGCGGCGGCGTTCGCGCGGAAGCATGCGGGCGTGCGGAGGACGGGTTAGTGCAACACGTTCTGGCAAAACGGCGATATTGTGAGCGCTAATCCCGTCAGGCGGTGGGCTGGCGGTTATGATTGCAGAGAGCAGACGAGAGCATGACAACGACATTAGACTTTGAGCGCCCTTTGTTACAAAGGCTGCGCATGACCTTGAGGGCGATCGTGGTTCTGAATTGGACTCTGGTGCTTACGGTTCTGTTTCTCAAAAGCGTTCCTAAGGATCTGGCGATGGGAGCGTTTACGGCTTTCCGAGTAACAGCGGTTGTTGCGACGCTCTGGTTGTTGGTCGAAATTGCGGAGGCCTTTCTCAAGCGAACCCGCGCCCTGAACCCCATTATCGACGGAGCCCTGACGCTGCCGATGTTTGCATTCTGGTTCCTTGCCTGGGCGACGAGTTATTGAACAAAACCCAAGAAAACTACTTTACGTATTTGGGGGATTCGCCGCGGGACCATGGGTTGTAGGTGTGCGCGAAGACTAGGCGTTCGGCCAGCGGCGGGTGTGAGTAGAGCCAGAAGGTGATGAAGGGCGGGGGATTGGGATCCGAGAGATCGATTTCGCCCAAAACCTGGAAGGCGCGGGCAGCAACTTCGGCGGAGTCTGGAACCACGCCATGGATGACTTCGAGACCGAAGATGTCGGCATTATGCTCGTCCATGCGGCTGATGGCATTGACGATAGGGTCGGCAAAGAAGGAACCGACCTGCACGAGCAGGAACAGCACGGCAAGGGCGGCCCAGTCCTGCGGTCCGTAGATTTTCCAGCGCTGGCCCCAGCGGGCGAGCGACCAATTCAGCGCGCGATATGCGAGATACAGGCCGAGGAACGCGCCGGCGGCGAAATAGAGAAAACCCTCCCAGACGTGGCCCAAGACGTAGTGGCCGAGTTCGTGGCCGACGATGAACAGCGTACCCTCGGGCGAAGTGTCCTGAATAGTGGTGTCCCAGATGACCACGCGCTTGGAGGGGCCGAGCCCGGCGACGTAGGCGTTAAGTTCATTGGTCTTTTTGCTGGCTTCCATGAGGAAGATGCGCTCGGGCGGAATGGGCACGCCGGCGTGTTGGGTGAGGCGGCTGATCGAGTCGACGAGGGCGGGATATTTGTTCGAGAGCGGCTCGAAGTGGTTGAAGAGGGGGTCGATGATGTAGGGGCTGGCGATGGTCAGCAACAGGGCAATAGGGAGAACGGCAAGCCAAAAATAGAACCACCAGCGGCGCGGGCTGCGGCGCAAGAGAGCAAAAAGAATGAGTCCCAGGATGGTAAAGATAAGTAGCTGCACGAGTTCTTCTTTTATCCAATCTACAGACCACGCGGCCCAGCCCTCCACGGACTGTTCGTAGCGTAAGGATAGATGATGCCAATAGACACGAACGGGAAGATCGAGCAGGCCCATAAGAAGCACCATGGGTGGGAGGAAGAGGATGCCTTGGAGCCAACGGGATTCCGTCGAGCGTTCGGCAAAATCTCGGAGGCGGGCGGGAATGCCCAGGCGCAAAATCACCAGCAGACCGCCAACGACGCAAAGGTAGTAGACGAAATAGAGAGTGTAGCCGGCGCGGGAGTAGGCGACGGCTTTTTCCCAGCGCTCGTGGCTGAGGGTATACTGCTCGGTTTTGGTTGGAGCGGAGGGGGGTGGAGCGGGCGTCTCGCGAGCGGGACTGGGAGTCATGGTCGGAAGTTGCGCGGGCGGAGGACCGTAGGCTGAGCGAGCCGGCGGGGCGAAGAACAGTAGAAATGTGGCGATGAGCGAGAGAGCTAACAGGGTTCGGGCGGGCGAGCGCTCATGGCGGAGGGTGACGGGTTGCGGAGATGGTGAGCAGGCGGCGAGCATGGCGTCAGGGAAGGGGCATCGGCAGCAGGGCGGTGGAGGAGTTACCGCCGCTGGTGTGCACGGTTTTTAGGCAATAGTTGTGGACGGCACCGACGGTGGTGGCGCTCATATGGACGATAGACGTCCAGCGCTCGAGCTTGTGGTGGTTGTAGTGGTGAAAAAGATAGGAGACCCCGATGGATAGGCCCGTAGCGCCAGCTTCGACGGCGGCGAAGGCGGGATGATTGTCGACCAGGGCGTTGGTTAGGAAGACTTCATTGTCGCCGCGGCGGCGGAAGTTGAGTGTAGAGGAATAGTCCAGGGCACGGGAGGCGCCGACGCCGGCGAAGAGCCAGGCGTTTTCTTTGTCCCAGAAGTGGTGGGTTTGGCGAGGGAGTAGGGGCGGGCGGTCGACTGGAGAGGCGGAGGCGGCGGGAGTTGGGGCGCCGGGCAAGGATGAGGGCGTCTGCGCCGAAGGCTGCTGAGCGAGAAGCGGGGCGGAAATGCCGGTCGCGAGAATGGCAGCGACGAGGAACTGGCGGAATCGGATTGGGCGAAAGCCTGGCGGCACGCGAACTTGCTCCCTCATTGATATTATTGACGAAAGCCGGGCAGAAGTATAAGTGGTAGACGGGCGGAGAAGCACTACGGAGTTGCGTGGGGAGATGGCGATGAAGAGCGTGCGCGCTGGGAATTTAATGGTGGCAGCGACGGTACTGTTGGCGGCGATGCTGTGCGGGGCGCGGGCGGCGGAAGCGCCGGCGGCATCGCGGACGTTTGAGTTTACGTACCAGGTGCATTTCCCGGCGATGTCGGAGGGTACCGGTCCAGTGGAGCTGTGGATACCGGAGCCGGTGTTGCACGATGCGCCGCAGGACGTGACGGCAGTCGCTGGCGGGGCGCGCGACGCGGGAGTGAAAATCAGCAGCGCGGTGGCGTATGAAAGCGGAGTCGAGCCGGAGTATGGGAATAGATTCTTTGTGTTTCACCCGACGAAGGAACAAGTGGCGGCGGGATTTGACGCGAGCATGCAATTTACGGCGACACGGCGGGAATATGCGGTTCTGCGCGACGGGCGGCTGGTGGCGGCGAGCGGGAAGCCGGCGGACGCGAAAATGCTGCAACGGTATGCGGCGCCGGACAAACTGGTGCCGATCGATGGCGTGATTGCGCGCCTGGCAGCGGAGCAGACCGCGGGCGCGACGACGCCTATGGAGAAGGCGCGGCGCATTTACGACTACGTGGTGAAGATGCGCTACGACAAGTCTGGCGAGGGCTGGGGACGCGGCGACGCGGTCTGGGCGTGCGATGCGAAACGCGGCAACTGCACGGATTTTCATTCGCTGTTTATCGGGATGATGCGGGCGGAGGGAATACCGGCGCGATTTGAGATTGGGTTTCCCTTGCCGGAGGGGCAGAGCGAAGGAGCGATTGCCGGGTATCACTGCTGGGCGGAATTTTATGTGGACGGGATGGGCTGGATCCCGGTGGATGCGTCGGAGGCTTCGAAGAATCCGGCGAAGAAGGAGTATTTTTTTGGGGCACTGGACGTGAACCGCGTGCAGTTTACCTATGGGCGGGATTTGCGGCTCTCGCCCGAACAGAAGGGTGCGCCGCTGAATTATTTTATTTACCCGTATGCGGAAGTGGCGGGGCAGCCGGTGAAGGGATTGGCGACGCACTTTGCGTTTCGGGATGTGGCTGGGGCGGGACGTGCAGCGTCGGTGAGCACGGGCGAGGCTGGCGGGGCGCATTGACCCAAGCGATTGACGCGAGTACTGACGCGAGCATTGACCGATAGGCGGCCAGGTAAGCGGCAACGATTGCGGGGCGTAAAGGCGGGCGTTATGCTGAGGGACGTATCACACTGATTTGTTGCGGCTTGGCGTGAGGGTGTTTCTTATGCGATGGGCGACCGCGGCGCGGTGGAGTTTGACGGGGGTGCTGGCGCTCGGATGGTCTTGCGCGGAGGCGCGGGCGCAGGCGCCGGCCGCAGCGCCGGCCCCAGCACAAGATAGCAGCACGGCAACGTCGGTGGCCGACGCGGCGCGGCAGTCCAGCGAGAAAAAGAAAGCCGCGGCTTCCGCAGCCAAGGTGATCACGGACGACGATATTAATCCCAACAATGTGAAGCCGGGGGAAGAAGGATTGACGGCGCCGAGGCCGCGGCTTGAAACGGAACCTCCCCCACCGGCGGCGGTGGCGGCAGCAGAGGCGGCGGATGCGAAGGCCGCGAAGAATCCCGCGGGCGACCCGGTAAAAAAAGAGGATTCGCCGAAAATAAAAGCGCTGAAGGAACGTTTGGCGCAGGCCGAAGAGGATTTAAAGCTGACGCAGCGGGAGTCCGCGCTGGAGCAGGATACGGTGTATTCGAAGCCGGACTATCAGCACGATAGCGTCGGGAAGGCGAAGCTTGAGGATTTGCAGCAGGACATTAGTGCGCACACGCAACAAGTGGAAGAGTTGAAGGCGCAGCTTGAGGAGTTAGAGAAGGCGGCGGAAAAAGAGGCGGGGCAGGCGACGCCCGCGCAGACTCCCGCCGCGCAGACCCCATCCGAACAGGCAACTCCACCGCAGCGGTAGAGTTCGTTTTTCCCACCTGGAAGACTTTCCTGCAGTAATTCAGCAAACTTTTCACGTGCTTGGCTCGTATTCCTGTTAACAGCGAATGACGGCTGTGACGAGAGAGAGTGCGATGCGGCTTCGTGTGGACGGAGTGTCGAAGGAATATCGCGGCGGCGTGCGCGCGCTGCGCGACGTACAGCTCACGCTGGGCCCGGGGGTGCTCGGGCTGCTGGGACCGAACGGCGCGGGCAAGTCCACGCTGATGCGGATTTTGGCGACGATTACCCGCGCGAGGGGCGGGCAGGTGCTGTGGAACGATGTGGATATTGCCGCGCGGCCAGAAGCGTTGCGCGCGGTGCTGGGATATTTGCCGCAGGATTTTGGCGTGTACCCAAATCTGAATGCCATGGAATTTCTGGAATACCTGGCGGCGGTGAAAGGGCTGGAGGCGCGGTCGGCGCGCAAACGCATCGCAGAACTGCTGGACCTGGTGAATTTGACGGCGGCGGCAAAGCGGCCGCTCGGCGGATATTCGGGTGGCATGCGGCAACGCGTGGGCATTGCGCAGGCGCTGCTGAACGATCCGCAACTGCTAATCGTGGATGAGCCAACGGCGGGACTGGATCCCGAAGAGCGGCTG
>Ga0181537_10001595_pt1 | contig 20656 bp, 16 predicted proteins | sample PEATcosm2014_Bin_39_FD_119765 | JGI IMG/M metagenome (GOLD analysis project Ga0181537, IMG submission 119765) | Peatland microbial communities from MTU Mesocosm Facility, Houghton, MI, USA - PEATcosm2014_Bin23_10_metaG | ecosystem: Environmental > Terrestrial > Soil > Wetlands > Peat | place... | reverse complement strand
TCGCGCCCGATGAACCCGCCCGCCTCCGCGCCTTCGCCGACCTGTCGCATCTCCTCCACGCCGCCTATCAGCCCGAAGACGAAAATAAATCTCTCGAAAACTCCCTGCCCTGGCTCCGCGCCTTTCGCGAAACGGTCCGTCGCCGCGCGATTCCCGCCGCTTATTTCGAGGACTTGCTCAAGGGCGTCGAAATGGATCGCGGCCGCGTCCGCCTCCAGAACTGGGACGAATTGGACCGCTATTGCTACCACGTCGCCTCCGTCGTCGGGTTGATCATGGTCCATGTCCTGACCGAACCTGCGCCCGAATTATTGAAACCGGCCCGCGACCTCGGCACCGCCATGCAACTGACCAACATTCTGCGCGACATCGCCGAGGACTGGCAGCGCGACCGCCTTTATCTCCCCGCCGACGAACTGCAAAAATTCGGCCTGGCCGACGACGACATCGCCCACCGGCGCACCGGCGATTCCTTTCGCGCCCTGATGCGCTTTCAGATCGCCCGCGCCCGCGACTATTACCGCCAGGCGGAGCCGGGCATCGCCGCGCTTCCCAACGACGGCTCCCGTTTCTGCGCCCGGCTGATGAGCACCGTCTACGGCGCGATCCTCGACGAAATCGAGCGCGCCGATTACCAGGTTTACCGGGGCCGCGTCCGGGTCTCCTTTCCCCGCAAGCTCTGGCTGGCGATGAGCATCCGGTAGAGACGCGAGCCCTACCTAAGGCAGCGACCGCACCTTCTCCTCCAGCGCCTTGAGCCGCTCGACCAGCTCCGGAAGCTTCCTCGTCAGGGCCTCCACCTTGAGGCTCTCGCGAATCGGCATCGCGTGATGCCCCGCCAGGACCGCCCCCGCCGGAACGTCCTTGTTGAGTCCCGACTGCGCGGTGATGGTCGCGCGGTCGCCGATGGTGAGATGCCCGGCCAGGCCGACCTGCCCGGCCAGCGTCACGTAGCGCCCCAGCGACGTGCTGCCCGAGATCCCCGTTTGCGACACGACGATCGAATGGGCGCCAATGACGACGTTGTGCGCAATCTGCACGAGGTTGTCGATCTTCACCCCCTCGCCGATGTGGGTCCGGCCAAAACGTCCCCGGTCAATCGTGGTGTTGGCACCGATCTCGGCGTCATCATCAATCTGGACATAACCGGTATGGGCGATTTTGACGTGGCGTCCGGTTTTGGGATCAAAATCGTAACCGAAGCCATCCGACCCGATGACCGCGCCGCTATGGATGATGACCCGCGCGCCGATCACGCAGCGCTCGCGCACCGTGACCAGCGGATAGAGGAGAGTGTCGTCGCCCAGCGTGGCCTGCTCGCCGATGAAACAATTGGCCCCCACCACGCAGCGGGCCCCGAGTCGCGCCCCGGCGGAAATGACCGCGTTGGCCTGGACGCTGACACCCTCGCCCATGACGACATCGGTGGCGACGACGGCGCTGGGATGAACGCCCGGCTCGGCCCGGATGGGCGGCGGCGCGAACAAGGCCGATATTTTTCCAAAGGCCAGACTGGGCGAATCGACCACGATCCGGGTGAAGGAAAACCGGGGGGCGTCCTTCGGGGTGACGAGGATGGCGGCGGCGCGGCTGGCGTGGGCGACCGGCTCATACTTCGCGTTGGCGAGAAAGGAAACCTGGACGGGCAGCGCGGAGCGGAGATCGGCAATGCCGGTGACGACGCTTTCCGCGCCTTCACCCATGACGACACCTCCGACGTGTTCAGCCAGGGAGCGTACGGTATGCACAGTCACAAGCGGCGGATGGCTCCTGCGCCGGCGAAGGGCCGATTAAGGGCTTGGGGCGGGGGCGGCAGGCGTATCGGTACTGCTGGAAGCCGTGCCGGCCGGAATCGTGCCCGGAGGAGGAGCTGATGCATTAAGCATTTTGATGACCGTATCGGTGATATCGATCAGTTTGCTGGAATTGTAGAGGACGATCGAGACACCCGTGCCGGCGGAAGCGGTTGATTTATCGATGACCAGGTCGTAGCCCTGGGGGCCGGAATAGTCGGAAACGACCTTGGTGATTTCATCCACGATTTCCTTGTGGCGGCGGAGCAGTTCTTCCTGAAGTTCGCGGCCCCGCTCTGTTTTCATCTCCTGAATCTGGTTCTGCATGTTGAGCAGATCCTGCTTTTTCGCATCCAAAGCCTTGGATTTATCGGCCCGTGCGGCGGGAGAAAGGGTGGGGTCTTTGGAGGCCGTGTCCAGCGCCTGCGCGTCCTGGGCCATGTGCTCGTAATCGTTGATGCGGTCCTGAATTTCCTTTTGGTAGCCGTCCTGCTTTTCCTTGAGCTTGGCCTGGGCGTCTTTCGTTTTATAAAACTGGTCAAAGGCCTTGCTGAGGTCGATGACGGCGATTTTGATATCTGCCGAGGCGATGGTGACGGGAGCGAATGCCAGCAGGCAGACCAAGAGTAGCTTATTCATGAGCGGCGAAGCCTGTCAAAATTGATAGCCCACGTCAAAGCTAAACTTGCCGGTGTTGTTGTGGTTCCAGCCCTGGTCCTTGTAAGGAATGCCGTAATCGAGCCGCAAAGGCCCAATGGGCAGATTCAACCGGAGACCAACACCCGCCGCAGCGTCACCCTCATTGAGGGCATCCGTGTAGTGGAAGGACCGGGCATCCAAAAAGCCCATGTCGTTCCAAACCGCGCCGCGCACCCGGTCCATGATGGGGAAGGTCAACTCCAGGTTGGTGTAGGCCATGGTGTCGCCACCCAGGGGTTGGTCGTTGTTATCGATGGGGCCGATGTCACGATTGCCGAAACCGCGAATGGATCGTGAACCGCCCAGGAAGAAACGGTCAAAGAGCGGAACTTCCGAGCTGGTGCCGTAGTAATCGGCCACACCGGTGGAACCGGCAATGGTCAGGATCATGTCGTAAGGCAAAAGAATGTATTTCTGGGCATCGGCCTGGAATTTATAAATATTGGTCTGACCAAGAAGCGGGCCGCCCGCAAACTCCGCGGAGAAGTCGGCATGCATGCCGTGCCGGGAGAGGAGGACGCTGTCGCGGGTATCGTACGACATCCCCAGGGTGATGGAGCTGTCGGTCCGGTAACCCTGCTCCCTCAGCAATTGCTGGGAAGAGTTGTCGGCAAAATTATAGAGGTCGAAATCCTGGAGGGTGTAGGTGATCGAACCGCTCCAGAATTGACCAAAGGCCCGCGCCAGGCTGACGGAAGCACCGTAGTTGCGCTCGTTATAGTAATCGGAGAGATAGGTGGCGTTGTGATAGAAGAGGTTGTAGCCCAAGGAAAGGCGCTGTTCGAGGAACCAGGGCTCCTTGAATTCGATCTCCGCATCCTGGCGTTCCAGACCGTATTGGAGCCGAATGCGGAACTTTTCCCCGCCGCCGGTGAAGTAGGGGAAGTTGAACAGATCGAAATTACCCTGGGAGATTTCGACAAAGCCGAGCAGGCTGTCGACCGAACTGAAGCCGGCGCCGAAAGTGACTGAGCCGGTGCGCTTTTCCTCGACCGTAACGACCATGTTCTTGCGGTTGGGCACATTGGTGTCCTGGGGCGAAATGTCGACTTTCTCAAAGTACTGGAGATTTTCGAGGCGCTTTTTGCTGTAATCCGCTTTGACGCTGTCGTAAATCTGACCGGGCGCGACAAGCAATTCACGGCGGATGACCTTGTCCTTGGTGCGGTTGTTGCCCTGGATGATGATCTGCTCGACGTAGGACTGCGAATTTTCGACGATGTGGTAAAGGATGTCGATCTTGCCGCTTTCGACGTTGGCCTGCCTCTCGGGGGTGACGTCCATGTCGATGTAGCCGCGCCGACCGTACAGATCGCGCAGGCGCTTGATGTCGTTTTCGAGTGTCGGCAGTTCCTCGTCCGGCTCCTTCTTATCCGGCGTGTAGGCCCGGGGCGAATAGACCTTGCCCTCGTCCATCCGGATGACATGCAAAACGGTTGAACCCTGCGGGTAATTGCGCAATTCCTGATTCGTGAAGATGGTGTTGCCGGTGAAATCGATCTTGCCCACGGTGTACTGAATGCCTTCGAACACCGTGATGGTGACCTTCATCAAGCCCGTGGCGGGATACTCATACTTGATGTCCTTGACCTCCATGTCGATGTAGCCCTTGCTGTTGTAATAGGTGCGCAGGTTGTCCAGGTCTTCCTTGAAATCATCCTCCTTGAACAAGCCCGACTTGTTGAGGAAGGAGAAGAAGTTTTTCTTGCGCGTCTTCATGATCTTGCGCAGTTCCTTCGTCGTCAGATGATCGTTCCCGACGAAATCGACTTCGGTGACGAAAGCGCGGTCACCCTCGCTGATAATGAAGGTCACGACGGAACGTCCGAATTCCTCGTTGGTATCGATCTTGTAGCTGACCTGGACCTGGTTGTAGCCTTTGCCGAGGTAGTAATCCTTGATCTTGTCGGTATCGGAGGAAATCTGCTGCTCGCTCAAACTCTCACCGATCTTCGATTTGATTTCTTTTCTGAGCCGGGATTCCTTGATTTTGACCGCGCCGGTGATGACGATTTCCTTCACCAGCGGCTTCGGCTCGACGACGACGTTGACTTTCACCCCGTCGCCGAGCGGCTCATCCTTGATGGCGAGGTTGGTGAAAAAACCGGTGGCGTAAAGGTTGCGCACATCTTCCTCGACCGAGGCGGCGGAATAGACCTGGCCCACCGTGGTGCGCATGTTGGAGAGAATGACCGTCTTGGCCACCGTCTTGGGGCCGATGTACTCGATGTCGATTTCGCGCACGATGGGGCCGGTCTGGCCCTCGGTCTGGGCCTCGGTATCGGGCGCCGTGACGAGCTTCTTGTTTTTCTTCACGCCAGCCGTGGCATCGGGCGCGGAGGTATCAGGCGCAGAAGTGTCGGGCGCGGCAGTCGCGGCGGGAGTTGGCGCTTGATCGGGCGGCGGGGCGGTGGGCGCGGCCGGAGCACTGGATGTGTCGGGCGGGTTCGTCGTCTGGGGAAATGCGCCCTGCGCGGGCATGAGGACGAAGAGGGCGACTGCCAAGGCCTTGGCAACTCCTGAATTCCTCATTTGTCCAGTAAAAAGTTTCAAATCTCCCCTTTGTTCATGAAAACAAGCATCTTAGCGATACTTATCCCGCATTTAAAATGCGCTTGCCAGCATCTCGCCAGAATTTGGAGATGAGGCTAATAAACGTCAAGCGAATAAGATGGGCTAATTTTTAAGCCCAAACCCATCGCTCAAGCTTTCTCGTGCTTCGCTTCAGCCTTTTTGGCTCTGTAAGGCTTTTTTCCGCCCTTGGCGTCGGTCGCTTCGGCACCTTCGGGAGTTTCCTTGGGGGCGGGGTGGTTGACCGTGATGTAAAGCGTGGCTTGGATTTCCGAAGCGAGTTTCACGATGACTTCATGGTCGCCCGTGTCCTTGATCGGCTTGGGCAGGTCGATCTTCTTGCGGTCGATGTCGTGGCCGGCTTCCTTGAGCTTGGTGGCGATGTCGAGATTGGTGACGGAGCCGAAGCTCTTTTCCTGGCCTTCGCCCGCTTCGAGCACGAAGACGAGCTTGAGCTTGCCGAGCTTGCCGGCGAGTTCCTGCGCTTCGTTCAATTCGGCGGCTTCGCGCTCGGCCCGCTTGCGCTTGAGTTCCTCGACCTGGCGTTTGGTGGCGTTGGTGGCGGGAGCGGCAAAATCCTTGGGGATGAGGAAATTGCGGGCGTAGCCGGGCTTGACCGAGACGATGTCGGCTTCGCTGCCGAGGCCTTCGATTTTGGTTTTGAGGATGACTTCGACGGGCATAAGATATTTCAGGTTAAAAGTTGGCGGGTTGGGTAGTCTGCCAAAGGCGTCTGCGGAGTCAACGCGATTCTTGCGGGGAATTTTTGACGGAATTACCAAATTTTTCCAAATTGACGGAATTTGGGTTTCAAATCGGAAATTTAGAAGCAGTCTTGAGCTCATGACCACCTTCAAGAAGCTAAATTTGGGGTGGAACGCTGAACCAAACGCTCCAACTCCACGAGTTGCTGTTCTGGGAGTTGAGGTTTTTCTCTGCTTTCAAATGAGCCCCCATACCGAGATCCGATTTTCTGACGATGATATCGGAGAGTTGTGCTTTCAGAACTCTTGCCATTATCGGCTAGGTGCCACGAACGACGAAGGTTGGTACATGGGACAATGCCGATTCAGCAAAATGGCTCCTGCCTGGGGCGAGTTTTACGAAGTTGGCGGAGATTTGCTTCTCGACCGATGTATAAATGATTGGGTTGATGTTGGACCGGAAAAGCCAAATCAGAAGCACTTCTTATTTTACCTTCGTGACGAACAGTTTGAAATCAAGGCCGCTAGCTGGAGTTTTAAGGTAATCGGACAAACTCAACCCATTCGCTATTCAATTCCGTAAATTTAGTCAAAATTCCGTTAATTCCGTCAAAAATTTCTCCCTAATGCTTCAACGCCGGAATGAGGAATAATTCCATTCTTTAAAAGGGATTGCGGATGGTGACGCCCTGCACGACTTGACCGTTCTGCATGTCTTCCGAATAAACCGTGCGGCATTTCGCCTGTGCTGCGGCGGCCAGAATCAGGCTGTCATAAAACGAGAAGCCGTACTTTTCTGCGATAGCCAAACCGCCCTCGTGGATTTCCGCAGTTAGAGGAATAACTTCACAACCCACGCGGATGGTAGCCAGTGTTTCGCGAATAGCAGGCCATGTCATTTTGGATTTACGGGAGGCGACCGATGCAAACTCGTTTAAAACCTGCACGCTGATCACCCCGCCAGCTGCCAGCAAGGTTTCCGCTTTTTCTGCCTTGGCGTCGGCCGACAGCAGATAGAGCAATACATTCGAGTCGAAGAACGGCTTACCGGCGCTCATTTGCTTCCGTGCGATCAAAATGAAAATCCTTAGGCAGGCTCCCTCGGAACCGACGCAGCCGGATCAGGCGTTCCTCCAGGCTGGGCGTTTTATCCAACGCAAAAACGCGTTTCCCGACGACATGGATTTCCACATCGTCGCCTTCCTTCAGCGCCAGCGCCTCAACCACGGCAGCGGGAATGCGCACGGCCAAGCTGTTACCCCATTTTGCAACCTGCATGCGATCCTCCATTGATATACATCCGAAATTGTATATCATTTTGTCGGCAAATCAAGTAATGAAAAAGGATGAGGGACCGTTCTTGTGGGGAATTTTTGACGGAATTACCAAATTTTTCCAAATTGACGGAATTTAGACAGGAGGGACATGAGGACTGATGAAGGGGAATTCATGTCCTTCATGTTTCTCCTGTCTACTGCTTCAGCGCCTGGATGAGGATTTCCACGCGGCGGTTGGGCTGTTGCTGATCGATGCTGCCCGTGGCGCTGACGACGTAATCGGCGCTGCCATGGCCTTGCGAATGAAATTTGTAGGCGGCCTGCGCGATGCGCGCCTGCAGCCAGTCCTGCACCGCTTGCGCGCGCTGCAGGGAAAGAGTCGCGTTGTAGTCGGGCGCGCCGAAGGAATCGGTGTAGCCGTCGATGTGAACGTCGGCCTGCGGGTACTTCGTGATCAAGCCGACGGCCTGGCTGAGGAGCGCATCGGCCTCGGGTTTGAGGGTGGCCGAGTCGAAATCGAAGAGCACGTCGCTGGGCAGGCGAAGCAGTACCGGCTCGGGCAGGTTGGACAAGTCGGGTCCCGCCGTCTTGAAACCGGGCGCGAGTTCGGCGAAGCCGGGCAGCTTGCCGGTGGTGCCGTTGCCTGTCAGCGGAGCGCCCGAGGCCAGGCCATTCTGGGCCGGCCCGGTGGTGGAGTTGATCAAGTCCTGCGCGAGCTTTGAGGAGGTTATAGGTCCGCTGCCGGCGGTCGGCTCGACGCGCGCGATCTCCGCCGAGATTTTGGCCGAGTCGGACTCGGCGAAGGGAAGGCCGTGGCTGAGGTCGCTCGCGGCGATGACCTGGTTCGGCTCCGGCACGGAGGGGGCAACCAGGGCGGGCAGGGGCGTTTGCAGCGCCTTCTCGACGAGGTTGGGGTCGAGGTTGAACTGGGCCGGATTTTTCGGTGGCTCGGCCACGGGCAGGTGATTGATGGGATCATCCTGATTGGCCTTGAGCGCATCGGGATTGATCTCGATGCGCTTGACCGAGAAGGGGCCGGTCGGCGGGCTGTGGCTGAAAGGCACTTCCATGCCGGGGATTTTGTACCAGCCCATGGCCCAGGCGACGACGAGGTGAATCACAAACGCGATGGCCAGCGCGCCGAGAATCCAGCGCTTTTGCACGCGCTCCAAATCAGCATGGACTCCGATGGTGGGCATAAGTTGACGTACCAGTTAAAGGCCAATCTTATCTTAAGACGCAATCTGCGCTCCTTTTGTTCATCTCTTGAACTTCGCTTACCCCGCCGCCTGGCGCGCGGGGCGGAGGAGTTCCTTCTTCACGCGGTCGAGGAGGCCGTTGACGAACTTGCCCGACTCGGCGGTGCTGAATTTCTTGGCGATCTCGATGGCTTCGTTGATCGAAACGACCGGCGGGATTTCGGGCCGAAAAAGCATTTCGTAGACGGCCAGGCGCAGGATGTTGCGGTCCACCACGGCGAGGCGCTCGAAGTCCCAGTTGTCGGCGAGGGTGCGAATCTTGGCGTCGACCTCGGGCTGTTTTTCCAGCGCGCCGCGCAGCAGGTCGTTGGCGAAGTCGCGCACGTTTTGCGGTTCCTCGTTCTGCTTCCAGAAAGCGGCGAGCGCCTCGTCCACATTGGCGGGCTTGTGCGCATCGAACTGGTAAAGAAACTGGATGGCGGCCTCCCGCCCGTCGCGACGCAGGCCCATAATCAGCGGCTCCCCTTGACGCGATCGCTGAGGGCCAGCGCGAGCGCCGCCTGGGCCGCTTCGTTGCCGCGATTGAGCTTCACGCCCATGCAGCGCGCCCGCGCCTCGGCCTCGGAGCTGACGGCAAGGACTTCGTGAATGACCGGCACGTCGGTTTCGAGGCCAATGCGCATGAGGGCGTCGGTGACGGCGCGCAAAATTTCCATGGCGTGCAAAGTTTTGCCCTGCCAGATGACGCCGAGGGCGATGACGGCGGTGTAGCGCTTGGTGCGGGCCAGGCGTTGGACCTGAAGCGGAATTTCATAGGCGCCCGGCACGCGGACGATCTTCAGTTCATGGCCTTTGAGCGCGGCCTGGGCCGAGGCCAGCAGGGCGTCGGTGTATTCGCGATTGAATACGCTGACGACAAGGGCAAAGCGGAATTTGGAAGAACGGGTCGAGGCCATGGGGCGAACGGCTGATCTTGCGGGAAAATATCGCAACGACAAGACGAAGATTTGTTTCCGTTGATCTGAGGAAGAGTCGGATCGAAAGCGTCAATATGACAATTACGTAATACTTTTGTTTTCATCGCCATTGCGGTGGACAAAGCCGATGGCTACTCCTACCTACAATAAAAGTTTCCGCTCATGGACCTGAACCCCGCCCAACGCCGGCAAGCGCCCGAACCCCCGCGTCGTTCGTTCGGGGCCGATCTCTTCGTGCTGGCGGCGATTATTGCGGGGCTGTTCAGCCTTATCGCCATGGGCCGCGAATGGCACCAGCCTTTTCAAAGCAAAGTCGACATCAGCCTCTCGCCCTGGATGCTGCCGCTTTATACGATGTATTCATTCCTGCGCGGGGCGGTCGCGTACGTTCTCTCTTTTTTGTTCACCCTCGTTTACGCGCGCTGGGCCGCCTACGACCGCCGCGCCGAGCGCTTTCTCATCCCGCTGCTCGACATCCTGCAAAGCATCCCGCTGGCGGCGTTCCTGACGCCCATCGAAATTTTTCTGGTCGGCCTTTTTCCACACAGCGAGACGGGCCTGGAGCTGACCTGCGTCATCGTCATCTTCACCGGGCAGGTCTGGAACATGACCTTTAGCTTTTATTATTCGTTGAAGAGCCTGCCGGATGATTTCAGCTTTGTCGGCAAACTCGCGCGGTTTACGCCCTGGCAAAAATTCACCCAAGTCGAGCTTCCCTTCGCCACCAAGGGTCTGGTCTATAACAGCATGGTTTCGATGGCGGGCGGTTGGTTCTTCCTGTCGATCATCGAGGCGTTTCAACTCGGCGACCAGGATTACCGCGTGCCCGGCATTGGCTCGTACATGAGCGTGGCCAAGGAGCAACACAACGGCTGGGCGCAAGTCTATGCCGTCGTCGCCATGGTCATCATGATCGTGGCCATCGACCAGCTCATCTGGCGTCCGCTCATCGTCTGGTCCAATAAGTTCAAGATTGAGGATACCGAGTCCGAATACCATGACAGCTCGGCGGTGCTTCGCTTCTTTAAAAGGTCGAGGGTGGTGGCCTGGCTGGGCGGGAAATTCAGCAGCCTGGTCATGCGGCCCGCGCCGGTCCCGCTGGCAGCCGTGCCCACGCCTGTTTCACCCGCGCCTTCGCAAGTTGCGGGCCGGATTCCGTGGCGCAAGATTTTCCTGTTCCTCGCCATTATTCTCATTGCGTTCGGCGCATGGAACGTCGTCCTGCTGCTTTGGGAGGTCACTTTTTCCAAGTGGCTGACCATCATCGTCGATCTTTTGTTTACACTCATCCGCGTCCTGAGCGCCGTCGGCCTCAGCACCTTGATCGCCGTGCCCATCGGCGTCTGGATCGGCTCCAATCCCAAGCTGGCGCAATACATGATGCCGCTGACCCAGATCGCCGCTTCCTTCCCGTCGCCGCTGGTCTTCTCCAATCTGTTCGCCTTGATCGTCCTGCTTCATGGCAACCTCGAATGGGGCTCGGTGATTTTGATGATGCTCGGCACGATATGGTATATTCTATTCAACGTGATCTCCGGTGCCAGCGCCATTCCGCAGGATCTCCGCGCCTGCACGCAACTGACCCATCTCAAGGGTTGGCAGAGATGGCGCACCCTCTGGCTTCCCGGCATTTTCCCCGCGCTGACGACCGGCTGGATCACGGCGGCGGGCGGCGCGTGGAACGCCAGCATCGTTTCGGAATATCTCCAGGATCATACGCCGCCGCTGCAGGCCACCGGCCTCGGCGCGTTTATTTCCAACGCCCAGGCCAACGGCGACTTCCCCGGCCTCGCCGCGGCGGTGCTGGCCATGGCGCTCTTCGTGGTCTTTTTCAACCGTCTCGTTTGGAAACGCCTCGCCGCGATTGCCCAGGAACGCTACCAGCTTCTCACTTAACACCTCATCTCACCGAACCCCCGCGCCATGCCCACCACCACAGCCTCCCCAACGCCCATAGTTGAACTCTGCGGCATCGACATGACCTTCGGCGAAAATACCGGAGATAAAATGAAGGTGCTCGACGACATCAACCTGACTGTGCAGGAGCACGACGTGATGGCGCTGCTCGGCCCCTCCGGCTGCGGCAAATCGACCATCATGCGCATCCTCTCCGGGTTGATCCAGCCCACCAGCGGCGTGGTGAAATATCGCGGCACGCCGCTCAACGGCGTGAACCCGGGCGTCGCCATGGTCTTCCAGAATTTCGCGCTCTTCCCGTGGCTGACCGTCCGCGAAAACATCCTGCTCGGCCTGGAAAACTCGACCTATAACCCGGAGGAAAAGACGGGGCACTTCCAGAAGATCATCGAAATGGTCGGGCTCGACGGCTACGGCGACGTGCTGCCGAAGGAACTTTCCGGCGGCATGAAGCAGCGCGTCGGCATCGCGCGAGCCCTCATCATGGAGCCGGTCATTCTCTGCATGGACGAACCGTTCAGCGCCCTCGACGTGTTGACCGGCGAAACGCTGCGCAACGAAATCGGGCGCATTGCGATGGACCCCGCCGCCGGATTCAAGAGCCTCGTCCTCGTCACGCACAACATCGCCGAGGCGGTTTATCTCGCGCGCAATATTGTCGTGCTGGCGGCGCATCCGGGTCGCGTGCAAAAAATCGTGCCCAACCCGTTGCCCTATCCGCGCGATTCTTCCACGCCGGGCTTCCAGCAGCTCGTCGCGCAGATCCATGCCATCCTGACCAACTCGGTCCTCCACGACGAACCCTCCGTCAGCGAGCCGGAAATCGTCACGCCCGGGGCCGCCGAGGAAGCGGCCTACGCGCCGCTGCCCAATGTGAATCTCGGCGAGGTCATGGGCCTGGTGCAATTGCTGCATCCGGAACCGGAAAGCATCTTCGCGCTCGCGACGCGGCTCAAGAAGGACTTCACCACCTTTCTCTCGGTCATCAAGGCGGCGGAACTGATCGAGCTGGTCGAGACGCCGGGACAGGCCGTGCGCCTGACCAAGGGCGGCGTCAGCTTTCAGAAAGCCGACCCCAAGCAGCGCAAAAAACTGATGCACGACCTGCTGCTCGACTTGAAAATCTTCCGGCACTTTCTCGACAAGATCGAGCAGTCCGAAGAAAAGGAAATCACCGAGGAGGTTATCCTCAAGGACCTCCTGGAATTCTTTCCCAACGAACGGCCCAAGAATCTTTTCAAGACGCTGGTCGGTTGGGCGCGCTATGCCGAGCTTTTCACTTACGATCCGAACCACGCCGTGCTCAAAAAGTTCGAGAAGGCGTATCTCGGCAAACCGCCCGCTTCGAGAATCAAGGCGGCGAATTAAGAAACCTTACAAATGCTGACCGCTCGCTGACGCCGGAAGCAAAGTCCCAATAGCCCGAGCCCGCCCAGTAGCAACGACCAAGTCGATGGTTCCGGTGCTGCTTCATACGTTGCACCAGTAAATCCGGTCGTGTTGTTTGTAAAATTTTCCCCGCCATACTCAAGCCCATTGAGCCCGGTCACCGTCATCCCGTTATTGCTGGTAGAGTAATTAAGGTCAAAAAAACTTAGGGTACCGAGAGTTGCCTGATAGTCCGCTGTGGTTATCACCCCATTGGTGACAGTGATTGTGTCACCAGCGCCTGAAAGGTTCCAGCCGTTTGCTCCCAAATCATAAGATAGGTTGGGTAGATTAAGACCAGCCGGTGCTGAAGTAATGATGATGTCAGTCGGCGCGGAAGCAGCATTATTCTGGAGTCCAAGAATCTCGCCCGAAACGGTTCCATTAACGGTGCTATGGGCTGGAGTGCTCGTAAAAGTAAACGTGAAGTTAAGCTGAGCTTGGGCCGTACGAGCGGAGAGCACGATTGCAAGAGTGGTAAGGAGAATTATAGCGCGTCTAAAATTCATAGGTATTATCAAGACTATAAAATTAGAACAGACTTGTCCATTATTGTTTAATATAAATATTGCTTGCTGACAAGGTTCAAAAACGGGCTTTCCTTATTTTGAATCTGAAGTGGTCCACTTCGGCAGCGGTGCGACGGCGCGGCCTTCGAGCGGACGGCGATAATCGTAGATGCCCGGCGCGAGTTGCGTCTTCTCGGCGTAGGTCTGCGAAAGCATTTCGAGATGGGCGTCGATGTTGTCGATGTGGTGGAGCATCCACGCCTCGGGCGTGCGCGGCGTGACCGGCGCGCCGTATTCCTTCTGGCCGTGATGCGAGGCGATGAGATGGAGCAAATGTTCGCGCACCATTTCGCGTGGTGGCTGGGCGGCCGCATTCGGGGAAAATTCGGGCTTGGCTTCGAGACTGCGCCAGAGCTTGTTGACCAGTTCGATGCCGATGGTGATATGCCCGAGCAACTCGCCCACGGTCGTCATGGGACTGACGAAGCCCTGCGGCTGGTAATCCATTTCCCAGAGCTTGCCGCAATCGTGGAAGAGCAGGCCCGCGCGCACGAGGTCCCAGTTCAGCCCCGGATAAACCGGGGCGAGCGCCGCGCCCGCGCGCATCATCTGCGCCGTGTGTTCGAGCAGGCCGCCGCGCCGCGCATGATGGTAGTCGCGCGCCGCCGCCGCCCGGCGAAATTTCTCGCCATATTCCTGGAGATAAGTTTGCGCCAGAAGCCGCAGGCGCGGATCGGCGATGGCCTCGACCATGGCGGAGACATCGGCCCAATCGCGCTCGAGCGCCGCGCGGCGTTCCGGCGTGCCCGCGAAGAGGTCGGCGATCTCCTGCTTCTCGAGCCACCGCACGCGCATGTGGTCGACGTTCAGGCCGTATTGATTGCGCCAGAAGGAGCCGTCGAGCCGCACGCAATCGCCGTCCTCGACATCGTGAAAGGATTCGTAGGCGTCGCTATCCTCCCAAATCTTGAATTTCTCGGTCGCGGTGCCGTCGGTGATCTCGATGTCGAGATAAGGCTTGCCCGCCTTGGTCACGTTCTCGCGCGACCGCACGACCTGGCACGCCACCTCGGCCTTGACCGCGCTGCCGTCGGCCAGCGTGAGCTTTGCTATTTCCTGGAGAGTCACACTTGAGAATTAGCCACAAAGGAACACAAAGAAAACAAAGAACCGGGAAAATTCCGTCCTTGTGATCTTTGCGTTCTTTCGTGGCTACTTCATTTTCTGCCGCGCAGGCGACCAGCAGGTGGTGCGGCCGCCGATGGTGGCGTGCTGGAGCTTCGCGCCGGTGCGGGGACAGGCGCCGCCCTTTTGCCAGCGGTGATTGAAGAGCCAGGAGTCGGGCGGGTCGGAGAAATCCTTGCCGATGATGCGCAGCGCCTCGCGGCAGACCCAGCGGATTTCGCGGTAGAGCGCTTTGATCTGCGCGGCATCGAGAGCGCCGGCGGCCTGGCGGGGATGGATCGCGGCGCGCCAAAGAATTTCGTCGGCCATCCAGTTGCCGATGCCGGGAAAACGTTCCTGCATGAGCAGCACGGCCTTGATCGGCGCGCGGGCGCGGCGTTTCAGGAAAAGGGCCAGGTCCTTCACGGTGAAGGCGGTCGACAAAAGCTCCGGCGGAAGCCTGGCCCACCACGGGGGCGCGTCAGGACTTTCCGCGAAGAGAACGCGCCCGAACAAGCGCGCATCCTCGAAGACCAGCGCGTGGCTGGCCTGGCGCAAAACGAGGTGGTCGTGTTTGGCCGCCTTGAAATCGGGCGGTTCCATGCGCAGTTTTCCCGTCATGCCGAGATGCAATCCGAGCCAGCAATGAACGGACGACTTGGAGGTCGTGCCTCCGGCGACGAAAAGCATCTGCTTTCCGCGCGCTTCGGAGCGCTCGAGCTTCGCGCCGGTCAGGGCGCGGACCAACCGCGTCGTGTCGGTGCCGCGAAAAATCCGCGCCTTGGGATGAAGCAATACTTCCTCGATGCGATGTCCGAGGCCGGGATTCCATTGCTTGCGAAAATAATCGACCTCGGCCAGTTCGGGCATGGGGATAGGTTACGGAATAGATGTTAGCGCGAAATAAAATTTCGCGGGGAACAGGAGGCGTTCCCAAGTGCAACTTGGGAACGAGGGGTTCCGCGCTCTTACGAGCGCGGCTACAAGCGTGGACACGCGGAATATCGACGAGCGTCCCGCTGCGCGATAGGCTGGCTCGTTCTATGTTCTATCGCCGCATCGCCCGCCCGCTTCTCTTTTCGCTGCCGCCGGAGTGGGTGCATCACGCTTCGCTCGTCGCGCTGACGCACACGCCGGTCTCGTTGCTGATCGAGCCGTTCGCGCGTCGCGAATTTCCCGGCCTCGAAAAAAAGCTGTTCGGCCTCACCTTTCCCAACCCGATCGGGCTGGCCGCAGGCTTCGACAAGAACGCGGAGGGCGTCGCGGTCTGGCCGCGGCTTGGCTTCGGATTCATGGAGCTGGGCACGGTCACGCCGCGAGCGCAGCCGGGCAATCCGCGCCCGCGCGTCTTCCGCCTTCCCGCCGAGCAGGGGCTGATCAATCGCCTCGGTTTTCCCAACGTCGGCGTGGAGGAAGTCGCGCGCCGACTGGAAAAAATCAAAGCTGCCGGTCAATGGCCGCGCACGCCGGTGGGATTGAATCTCGGCAAGAATAAGGATACGCCGCTGACCGAAGCCGGGCGGGATTACGTGACTTGTTTCCGCCGCGCGCGCGATCTCGCCGATTATTTCGTGGTGAATGTGAGTTCGCCGAACACGCCCGGCCTGCGCGATCTCCAGCAGGGACAATTCCTCGATTCCATTCTGAGCCCACTCCGTGAGGAGGACCCCGAGGCGAAGCTTCCGCTGCTGATCAAGATCGCGCCCGACCTGACCGAAGTGCAGATCGCCGACGTGGTGAACGCGGTGGAAAAATACCGCCTCGCCGGGATCGTTGCGACGAACACCACCATCGACAAAACCGGCCTATCCGTGCAGGAGGAAGGTGGCGCGAGCGGACGACCGCTGACCGCGCGGAGCACGGAGATTATCCGCATCGTGCATCGGCTGACCGGCGGGCGCGTGCCGATCATCGGCGCGGGTGGAATTTTCAACGCCGCCGACGCGCGGGAGAAACTCGAGGCGGGCGCGAGTCTCCTGCAACTCTACACCGGTTTTGTCTACGAGGGGCCGCTCGTCGCGCGGAAGCTTTGCGAGAGCCTGGCGAAATCAGACCGAAGCCTGTCGAACTCGATCCAAATTTAATTTGACGAGTCGGAGGAGCTGCTGTCGGAGGAGGAAGAGCTCTTCTGCTTCTTTTCTTTCGGAGCCCCTTTGGGCGCCGGATCCGCCGCACTGACGGAAATACTGTCCAGTGTATGATCGTCTCGTTCAACAGAATCCCGAACTTGCATGCCAGCCCTGATTTGGGCGAATGTTCCCGTATTATCGCCAACTTTGATCGAGGTAAGACCGTCGATCGTGTAGGTTTGAGTGGTGCCTTTGTCCATGTACTTGATGACAACCGTGCTTGCGGCAGTATTAACCGATTCGATCAGGACTCTCGTGTCGGGCTCCTGGCCTGCAGTGGCGGTCTGAACCGCGACAGTGAATGAAAAGGCCAAAATCAAAGTCGTAACGGTAAGAAAAAGTCGAGATGGTTTCATTGCTAGAGTCCGGTAGGTTTGCTGGTTTGTTTGAAAGTCGCCGAGATTAGGCATCCATTTTAGCTTGACGTTTCCAGCTAGTCAATTATTTCAATGACGGCGAAGCATTTTGGTTAAGAAAGGAGCAGTGACGGAGCGCCTTGTTTTCGCAACTTCTTCCGGCGTGCCCTGCGCGATCAGCTTTCCTCCCGCATCGCCGCCTTCCGGTCCCAGCTCCATCAGGTAATCGGCGTCGGCCAGGACATCAAGATGATGCTCGATGACGATCACCGTATGGCCCGCATCGACCAGTTGATGCAGAACACGCAGAAGTCGTTGCACATCTGCCAGATGTAGGCCAATGGTCGGTTCTTCGAGAAGATAAAGATGATGCAGCCGGCCAAAACCGCTCGTCTTGAGCCGCTTCTGCGTGTTCATTTCGAGCGAACGGGCGAGTTCGGCCACAAGCTTGATGCGTTGCGCCTCACCGCCTGAAAGGGTGGGACTGCGCTGGCCGAGCGTGAGGTAGCCGAGGCCGGTATCGCGCAACAAGGCGAGCGGACGATGGAGGCGCGGCACGTCGGCGAAGAAATCGACCGCCTGGTCGATGGTGAGATCGAGCACATCGGCGATCGATTTTTCGTTATAGCGCACCTCGAGGGTTTCGGGATTGTAGCGGCGCCCCCGGCAGGTTTCACACGGGACGAAGGTCGAGGGCAGAAAACTCATTTCCACTTTCACCGCCCCCTGGCCGAGACAGGCGGGACAGCGCCCCGAGCCGCTGTTGAAGGAAAAGCGCGAGGCCTCGTAACCGCGTTGGCGCGCCAGCGGCAGCCGCGCAAAGAGCGCGCGAATCTCGTCCATCAGCCCGATGTAGGTGGCGGGTGTCGAGCGGGAAGTTTTCCCGATGGGCGCCTGATCGACCTCGTACACCGACGTGAAAAGATCGAAGCCCTCGAGCTTCCTCCACGGGCCGGACGGAGCCTTTCCGCGCCGGCCTTTCCTTCCGGCAAAAGCTTGCGCCGCCGGCTTGATCACGTCGTGCAGCAGGGTGCTCTTGCCCGCGCCGCTGATGCCGCACAGCGCGACGAAACGTCCGGTGGGAAACGCCACGTCAAGCTGCTTGAGGTTGTTCGCGCTTGCACCGAAGACGCGGCACCACGCGGGCTGAGCCGCAAGGGAAGTCGCGGATGAAGATGGTCGTCCGACCAACTGCCCTCCGCAGGAGCGGCGCTGGCCGAGCAGGGGATGACGCAGCGGCTTGCCCAGGATTTTGCCGGTGGGTGATTCGCCATGTTTGGCCAGCGCGCGCCAGGAACCTTCCGCGACGATTTCACCGCCCTGCGTGCCCGCGCCGGGGCCGAGATCGATGATGCGATCGGCAAAGCGCATCGTGTCTTCATCATGCTCGACGACGACGAGCGTGTTGCCGCGGTCGCGCAGAGTCCCGAGCGAATCGAGCAGCCGTGCGTTGTCGCGCGGATGCAGGCCGATGGTCGGTTCATCGAGGACGTAGAGGACGCCCTGCAACTCCGAGCCGAACTGCGCGGCCAGCCGGATGCGCTGCGATTCGCCTCCCGAAAGCGTGGTGGCGGAGCGGTCGAGCGACAGATAGCCGAGGCCGACCTCGACGAGAAATTCAAGGCGCTGGACGATCTCGGGCAGGATGTCGCGCGCGATGCGGGCCTCGCGTCCCTTCGGTTTGACCGTGCGGAAAAAGCGGACGGCCTCGACGATGGAAAGCGCGCCGATTTCGCCGATGGTGAAACCGCCGTGCCCGCGCGCGCCCCGACCCAGCGGCAGACGCACCGCCCGCGCGAGCGGATTCAGCCGCCGGCCCCGGCATTCCGGGCAGACCGGCAGCGCCGCGTCGTCCTCGACCCACTCGCGCGCGCGTTCGATTTCGACTTCGCGCTCGGCTTCGGTTTCGCCCTCGGTGCGGACCTTGAACAACGTGCCGAAGCCCTGGCAGGCCGGGCACCAGCCGTGCGGCGAATTGAAGGAAAAGAGGCGCGGCTCCAGCTCGTCAAAAGAACGGCCGGTGCCCGGACAAAAAAGCTGGGTGCTGTAGACCGTCTCGCGCCCGCGCGCGTCGAGGACATAGAGCGTGCCGCGTCCCAGCGCGAGCGCCGCCTCGACGAGATGACGGCGATCCGCCATCGGCCGCTTTTTGTCGTAGCGGCCAAGCTCGACGCTGATGGTGTGCTCGACATATCGGTCGAGCGCCTTGAATTTTACCGGCTCGATCCACTTCCCATCGACGCGCAGGAGCGGGTAGCCCTTTTTCTCCGCCCACCTGGCGACCTCGGTGTGGAAACCTTTGCGCCCCTTGATGAGCGGAGCGAGCACGCGGAGTTCCCGCCCGCGCGCGGCCTTCTCCAAGCGCGCGAGAATTTCGGCGGGCGTCTGGCGGATGGCGGGCTCGTCCGTTTCGGGATCGCGAACCTGGCCGAGCTTGGCGTAGAGCAGCCGGACGAACTGGAAAATTTCCGTCACGGTGGCGACGGTGCTTTTACGTCCGCCGCGCGTGACGCGCTGTTCGATGGCGACCGAGGGCGGAATGCCGGTGATCGAATCGACATCGGGCCGTTCGAGCTGCTCGACGAATTGCCGCGCGTAGGCGTTGAGGCTGTCGAGATAGCGCCGCTGGCCCTCGGCGAAGAGAAGGTCGAATGCCAGCGTCGATTTGCCCGAACCGCTCAGGCCGGTGACGACCGTCATTTCGTTCAGGGCGATATCGACCGAAATATTTTTCAGGTTGTGATGGCGTGCGCCGCGAATCTGGATCGCCTGCGGCATGGCATCGAGGCGGCGCAACGCGCGGGCGTTGCCGTACCCGTTCGCCGTTTCGCACATCCGCGCGCCCGGCTTTCCCGGGTTAAGTTTGGGTAGAAGAAATTTCCCCGTGTGGCTGCCCGGCGTCGCCGCGATCGTCTCGGGTGCGCCCTCGGCCACGATGCGTCCGCCTTCCATCTCCGCTTCGGGACCGAGGTCGATGATCCAGTCGGCGCATTTGAGCACCTCAAGATTATGCTCGATGACGACGAGCGAATCGCCTTGATCGACGAGCCGCTGCAAAACAGCAAGCAGCAGCCGGATGTCCTCGAAGTGAAGGCCCGTGGTCGGCTCGTCGAGGATGAAGAGGCGGGTTTGTCTCCCTGGAGGGTCGGACTCCGTCCCGACCCTGACTTCTTCAGACTGGGTCAGGACAGAGTCTGACCCTCCAGTTAAATAACGCAGCAACTTGATGCGCTGCGCTTCACCGCCGGAAAGCTGGTTGAGCGGCTGGCCGAGCCGCAGATAGCCCAGCCCCACCTCGGCGAGCAGGCCGAGCTTCGCGCAGATTTTTTCGTGCAGCTTGCTTTCGATTTCGCCCAGGCCCGTCGCGGACGGATCAAAATGTTGCCGCGCTTCATCGACGGTCATTTCGAGGACCTCATGCACGTTGCGGCCCCGATAACGAACCTGGAGCAAGGGCGTCTGGAAACGGCGGCCTTCGCAGATGGGACAGGTCACGAACACATCGGCGAGAAACTGCATTTCGATTTTTTCCGCGCCGGAACCGTTGCAGCGCGGACAGCGCCCCGTGCCGCCGTTGAAGGAAAAATCGCCCGCCGTATAACCCTGCGAACGCGCCGCCTCGGTGCCGGCAAAAAGATCGCGAATCGAATCGTACGCGCCGAGGTAAAGCGCGGCATTGGAACGCGGCGTGCGCGAAAGGGGCGACTGGTCGACGCGGACCACTTCCGAGATGAAATCGGCGCCGCGCAATTCCCGCCACGCGGCTGTTTCGTCTTCCTCCGATTGAAGATGCTTCGCGGCCAGCAGCGCCGGATGAAGCACCTGATGCACCAGCGTGCTTTTGCCGGAACCGCTGACGCCGCTGATCCCGACGAACATCCCCAACGGCAGGGTGACATCGATGCCGCGCAGGTTGTTGGCCGAGGCCCCGAT
>Ga0181537_10001592_pt1 | contig 20664 bp, 22 predicted proteins | sample PEATcosm2014_Bin_39_FD_119765 | JGI IMG/M metagenome (GOLD analysis project Ga0181537, IMG submission 119765) | Peatland microbial communities from MTU Mesocosm Facility, Houghton, MI, USA - PEATcosm2014_Bin23_10_metaG | ecosystem: Environmental > Terrestrial > Soil > Wetlands > Peat | place... | reverse complement strand
TCGCGTAATCCTCGGCGAGGCGGATCGGGTGCCACATTGGCAGGATGTTGAAGCCGGCGCCGAATTTGAGCTGCTTGGTCTGCGTCGCGAGCCACAGCCCCCATTGGATCAGATTGGGGATGCACTCATAGCCTTCGTGCTGGAAATGATGCTCGGCCGCCCAGAAGCAGTAATAGCCGAGATCGTCCATGACCTTGGCGACCCGGCGCGACGTTTCGAACACCTCGGTGAGTCGCTCGTTCGGGTAGCGCCGGTCATTCGCCGGCGTGCCGTTGATCCCGACATTGTCGAGGTCGATCTGGCCGACATACAGTGCGTGAAACCGTTTGATCATTGCCCACACCTCACCAATCCGTGATTGCAGCATAACCCCGCTCTGTCATTGCGAGGAGCGCAAAGCAGGACGAAGCAATCTCGTGCGATAGAGGGTCCAGAGGGGTCGGGATTGCTTCGCTGCGCCCGCAACGACGAGTGATGTATCGTCGCGAGAATCCAGACAGGAGACGCAAGATGCAGCTTGGAGCCTCAGTACCGGTCGGCGATATCGGCACCGGACCCGGCGTGTTGCGCGACTATGCGCAGGCCGCCGAGGGCCTCGGCTTTTCGTATCTGCTCGCGCCGGACCATGTGCTCGGCGCCAATCCGGACGGCAATTACGAAGGGCGCCGTGTCGGCACCACCGCGACCGCTTATCACGACCCGTTTGTGCTGTTCGCCTTTCTCGCCGGGTGCACGAAAGAGATCGGCTTCGCGTCGGGCGTCCTGATCCTGGCGCAGCGCCAGGCGGCGCTGGTCGCCAAGCAGGCGGCGAGCCTCGACGTGCTCTGCGGCGGTAAGGGAAGGTTCCGCCTCGGGATCGGGGTCGGCTGGAACGAGGTCGAGTTTGTCGGCCTCAATGAGGATTTTCACACACGCGGCAGGCGCTCCGCCGACCAGGTGCGGGTCATGCAGGCGCTGTGGGCGGAGCCGCACGTCACCTATAAAAGCGAGTTCCACACGATCGAGGATGCCGGGATCAACCCGCGGCCGCAATCGGGGCGCGTACCGATCTGGTATGGCGGCCACGCCGAGGCGACGTTCCGGCGCGCGGCAAAATATGGCGACGGGTTTATGCCGCTGGCCTACCCGATGGGCGACCAGGCGCTCGCCGCGTTCGACAAATTGCGCGGATTGCTGCGCGAGAACGGGCGGGACCCGAACGATTTCGGGCTCGAAGTCTGGGTCTCGCCCGGCACCGGCAATGAGGACGATTGGCGCAAGGAAATCGCATTCTGGAAACACGCCGGCGTCACTCACGCGACCGTGCACACGACTTATGCGAGCCCCAATCACACACGCATCGCGGGCAAAACCGCTTCCGACCACCTCGCCGCGATCACCCGCTACAAGGCCGCTGTCGCCGATCTGCTGTAGGGGCGGTAACGCGATCTTGCGTCCTTCGAGACGCGCTCTGTGAGCGCTCCTCAGGATGACGGCTATTTTTTTAGCACCCGGAAAACGTCATCCTGAGGAGGCGTGAAGCGCCGTCTCGAAGGACGCACGGTAGCCGGTCCTGACAGCGCCGCTTATACTGATCCAGCGCTTATACTGATAAAGCCAGTCTCGGGAGAACACACCCATGCCCACCACCACGCTTGTCGATGCTCCGCATGATGTGCGTATCGAGGATGTCGAGTACCAGCGCCAGGGTGGCAAGGCGATGCTGGCGCGCGTGTATCGGCCGAGCGGCACCGGGCCGTTCCCGGCGGCCTTACAGGTACATGGCGGCGCCTGGGTCAACAAGGACCGCATAGACAATGATTTCATGGCGAAAGCGCTGGCCGGGAGCGGCATTCTCGTCGCCTCGATCGACTTCCGCATGCCGCCCGACGCCGGCTACCCGGCTTCGCTGCAAGATATCAACCTCGCCATCCGCTGGCTGAAGGCACGCGCCCGGCTCTATGGCAGCCGGCCGGACTGGGTTGGCAGCTTTGGTACATCGAGCGGAGGGCACCAGGTGCTCCTCGCCGCGATGCGCCCCGACGACCCACGCTATGCCGCGCTGCCGCTCCCCGAAGCGCCGGAGATCGATGCCAACCAATCCTGGGTGATTTCGGGCTGGGGCGTGCTCGACCCGCTGCTGCGCTACCATCTCGCCAAAAAGGCCGGCAACACCGAGCTGATGGAAAATCATCACGCGTTCTGGGGCACCGAGGCGGTGATGAGCGAAGGCAGCATACCTGCGATCCTCGACCGCGGCGAAAAAGTGCATTTGCCCCCGGCGCTGGTCTTTGGCGGCGACGCCGACGAATGGGTGCCGGTCGAGGTCACGCACCGCGTCGTCGAGGGCTGGGGAAAAGCCGGCGGCGAAATCGAGGCGCAATTCTACGAGGGCGCCAATCACGGCTTTATGACCGGCAAGCCCGACGCCCCCTACGCCGCCCGCGCGCTCGACCGGATGAAGGCGTTTATCCGCAAGCACACGGCTTAGGTTTCGCCGGGGTGGAATGCGGAGAGAACGGCATGCAGGAAAACCGGCGAGGCCATCGCGACCCCGATGGTTCGCTTGCTGCGCTCGCTGCAAGCGCAAGCGGCCGAGGCGCGCAGGCTGCTTGAATAGAAATGAGACGCCGCGCTTTTTTCGTCGCTCTCGCGCAGGCCGGAATCTGGGCGCGCCCGATCCATCGCTTATCCTGGCTTCCGGCGTTTGCGGGAATGACAGGCACAATCCCTTCTTCTGCAAAGGATACCCACATGGCTGATCCGAAACTCGTTGCCGAACTTGCGCCCACCGGCGTCCTGCGCGCCGCGATCAATATGGGCAATTTCCTGCTCGTCACCGGCAAGACGCCGTCAGGCGATCCGACCGGCGTGTCGCCGAGCATGGCGGCGGCGATCGCCGAGCGTCTCGGTGTGCCGCTCAAGCTTGTGCAATACGCGCGGCCCGGCGAGATTGCCGACGACGCGGAAAAAGGCGTGTGGGATATCGGCAATATCGGCGCCGAGCCGCAACGCGCCGCGGTCATCAGCTTTACCGCTGCCTATGCCGAGATCGAAGCGACCTATCTTGTGCCCGCCGGCTCGCCGATCAAGGCAATCGCCGAGGTCGACCAGCCCGGCAAGCGCTGTGCCGTCACCGCGCGCAGCGCTTACGGTCTGTGGCTCGAAAACAATTTCACGCGAGGCGAGCTGGTGCAATTCGACAACGCGGCCGAGGCGCTCAAGGAATTCGACAGCGGCAAGTTTGACGCCTATGCGGGTCTGCGGCCAGGCCTCGTCGACGAAACCGCGAAGCGCCCCGGGTCGCGCATTCTCGAAGGCCAGTTCACCGCCGTCCAGCAAGCGGTCGGCACCCCAAAAAAGAACATCCTCGCGAGCAATTTCCTCAGCGATTTTGTCGAGGAAGCCAAGCGCAGCGGCCTCGTGCAGAAGTTCATCGAAGAGCACGGGGTCGTCGGCCGCCTCTCCGTGGCGCCGCCGGCTTAGGATCAACATTTCACCGCCGCCATTAATCTGTCATCCACCGGTTGTAGAAACGCAACGCAAAGGCGACTAAATCTGGCGGGGGCGATGGCGCTAGCAAATTGGGCTGCAGGGTTTTGCATCCTCGCGACGAGTTTGCAGGTCATCAGCACGGCGGTCGCGGCGGTGCGCTGCCGCGTCCGCACGCAGGCGATGCCGCCGCCCAAGGAGGCTCCGCTCGTCACGATCGTGCGGCCGGTTTGCGGTGTCGACAATTTCGCCCGCGAGACGCTCGGCTCGACCTTCGAGCTCGACTACCCCGATTACGAGATCATCTTTTGCGTCGCGCGTGATGACGACCCGGTGGTCGCCCTGGTGCGCGAGTTGATCGCCGCGCACCCGGAGCGGCGCGCGCGCCTGCTGATCGGCGACGACCGCGTCGGCCCGAACCCGAAGCTCAACAACGTCGTCAAGGGTTTCGACGCGGCGCGCGGTAATTGGATGATCATGGCGGACAGCAACGTGCTGATGCCCCGCGACTACATCCAGCGGCTGCGCGCGCGCTGGCGGCGCAACAGCGGCTGCGTCGTGTCGGTGCCGATCGCCTCGCGGCCGGCGAATTTCTGGGCCGTGCTGGAATGCGCGTTTCTCAACACGTTCCAGGCCCGCTGGGAGTATTTCGGCGATACGCTCGGCTTCGGTTTCGCGCAGGGCAAGAACATGCTGTTCCGGCGCGACATCCTGGAATCGGTCGGCGGTATCCGCGCGCTCGGCGCCGAGGTCGCGGAGGATGCCGCGACGACCAAGCTGATCCGCGGTACTGGGAAATCGGTGCATGTCATGGGAAGCCCGTTCGAGCAACCGCTGGCGCAGCGCCGCATTGGAGAAGTGTGGGGGCGGCAGGTACGCTGGGCGCGGTTGCGGCGGATCACCTTTCCAGCGCTCTACACTCCCGAATTGGTGACCGGATGCTTCTTCCCGCTGCTTTCCGGTGCCTATGCGGCGGCCTATCTCGGGGTCAATATCGGCGTCGTTTGCGGGTTGCTGCTGACGATCTGGATCGGCGCCGAGGCCGCCCTGGCACGCTGCGCGGGATGGCATTTGTCGCTGCGTCTGGCGTTGGCGATGCTGATCCGCGACCTGATGCTACCGCCGCTCTGGGTTGCCGCCTGGCTCAGCGACGAAGTCAGGTGGCGCGGCAGCACGGTCAGCGAGGCCAAGCTGAAAGCCTTTCGGATGCGCGAATTGACCGCCTCCCCCGCTTACGCCTTCGCCCGCAAGCTCACCGACCGCTATCGCCAGCGGCGGGTTGGCCGATAGGCCTCACCAGCCGCCGTCGACCCCGATCGCCTGGCCGGTGACAAACCCGGCCTCGTCCGAGGCGAGGTAGGCGATCATCGAGGCGATTTCGTCGGGTTCGCCAAAACGGCCGAGCGGAATCTCTTTTGAACGCTCGCGGAACCCGCGCTCCAGATCGTCACCGTATTCGCGACGGTTGGTGCTGATCGCGCGCGAGGTGCGGATCGGACCGGGGCAAACCGCGTTGACCGTGATGCCAAACGGTGCCAGATCGAGTGCCAGCGATTTGGTAAACCCGATGATCGCCGCCTTGGACGCGGCGTAGGTCGCGCGGCGCTTGCCCGGCCGGAACGCGGCCTTTGACGAGACGCTGACGATGCGGCCCCATTTCGCCTTGCGCATCGCCGGCGCGGCGGCACGCGACATCAGAAACGCGCCCTTAGCATTGACCCCCATCGTCAGATCCCAAGCATCGACCGGAACGTTTTCGATCTCGTTGCGGTCGGCGCCTTGCGGCGCGCCGGCATTGTTGACGAGGATGTCGAGCCGCCCATAGCGCGCCAGCACCTCGGCGACCATGCGGTTGGCGTCTTCCTCGCGGCTGACATCGCCGAGCACCGAAACGGCGGTGCCGCCGGATTTCGCGATCTCCTCAACGAGGCTGTCGACACCGCCCCAATTCGCATCGATGTCTTGCGGCGCGTTGAATTCATTGGCAATGCCCGCTGGCCGGACATCGGACACGACCACGGTAACGCCTTTTGCCGCCAAGGCGCGCGCGGTCGAGTTGCCGATACCGATCGCCTTGCCGCAGCCGGTGATCAACGCGACCCGCTCGGATTGAGGCATGGTTTCCTCCCCTAGGTTGCCGGAGGCACGTAGCCTTTTGGCGCTTCTTGCATCAGGGCCAGCGTATGCCCGTCCGGGTCTTCGAAGAACGCCATCCACAGATCGTGGTCGGGCATTCGGGCAATGAGGTGTGGTTTGCCCTCGGGACCGTCGAATTTGACGCCACGCGCCATCAGATCAGCGACCGCGAGCGCGAGGTCGTGGCAAATGAAATAGAGCGGCGAGCCGGGGCTTACTTTGCCAGAATCGTCCACACCTTCGAGCAGGAGCCGCACCCCAGCACAGTCGAAGAAGGTGAGGTTGCCATAGCGGTACAGATGTCTGAGGCCGAGCACATCGCGGTAGAAGGCCTCCGCCCGATCGACATCGGCGACCGAGAATCCGATCTGGCCGATGCGGGTTAGAGCGAACGCCATCGCCCATTCCTTACATCGGTTTTGTGCCCTTGAGCTGCGTGCGGTGCATCAGCCGGCGGGCGCTTGGGTCGAACGCGTCGCGGCGGTGCATCGCGCAGCGATTATCCCACCACACGAGATCGCCGACCTGCCATTCCTGCGTCCAGGTATAGCGCGGCTGCACCATGTGCGCCCAGAGCTCGTCGAGCAGTTCCTCGCTCTCGGCGACCGGCAGGCCGATCACATAGGCATTGATGCGGCGGCCGAGAAACAGCGATTTCTTACCGGTTTCGGGGTGGGTGCGGACCATTGGCTGGCGCGCGCCCGGCACCTTCGACACATCCTCGACCGTTTCGAAGCCCTTATGCGCCTTGCCGCCGCTCGAATGGGTCGCGGCATGGATCATCGTCAGACCGTCGATCCGCTGTTTGGTCGCCTCGGGCAGTTCATCATAGGCGCTGTAGCAGTTGAGAAACGACGTCGCCCCGCCGGCGCTCGGCGGTGGGCATTCGAGCGAACGCAAGAGGCTGGCGGCCGGCGGCACATCGACAAAAGACGAGTCGGTGTGCCAGAATGCCTCGCCATCGCCGAGCCCGCCGATCGCCTTGCCGTCCTCGATAATGTTCGAGATGACCGAGATTTCCGGCGGGATTTCGCTTTTGCGCCCGTCGGTCTGGGTGTTCACCCCATATTTCATCTCGATCAGTTTGGAGGGGTTGAACTCCAGTTCGCCAAACTGCCGGGTGAACGCCATGTGCTGCGCGTCGGTCATCGGGCAATCGCGAAAGCGCAGCACCAGATTATCGAGCCACGCCTTGCGGATCGCATCGCGGTCGGTCGTGCTGAGCGGCTCGCGTATGTCGACACCGGAGATCTCGGCACCGCAACCGGCGGCGAAGGGGTGAACCTCGATCGTCATGGCTTACTCCCTATTTAAATCGGACCAACGGCGGTGCGTCCTTCGAGACGCGCCATCCCGTGCTACTCGGCGGCTTCGTCGAGCACCTCGACGCCGTAATCGTTGATCGAGACGCGCCAGTGAATGCGGTCCTCTTCGGGCGGGTAGTCTCCAGCGGCGCGGTGATAGGAACAGCGATTGTCCCAAATCACGATGTCACCCTTTTTCCACACATGGTGGTATTCGGCCTCGGGCGTGACCATGCGCTCGGCCAGCTCGTCCATCAGATCGTCGCCCTCCTTGCCGTCGATGCCGACGAGGTAGCAGATCTTGCCGGGATCGTAATAAAGCGACTTCCGGCCGGTTTCCGGGTGGATCCGGATGATCGGGTGAAACACCGGGGTCCAGTCCTGATCCTCGGCATCGAGCAGCTTTGCCTTGCCGCGCGTGCCGCCATAGGCAAACGCGCCGACGACCCCGTCGAGCCGGTCCTTCAAGCGTTGCGGCATCGCGTCATAGGCGGCGTAGGCGTTGCAGAACAGCGTATTGCCGCCGCGGCTCGGCACCGCCAGCGCGTAAAGCTGCGTCGCCTTAAACGGCGCCTGGTTATAGGCGCCGTCGGTGTGCCAGCCCTCGGCGCCGCGGCGGTAGATTTCCTCGCGGATCTTACCCTGGGCATCGAATTTGTTGATGCCGAGCATCGTGATCTTGGGATGCTCCGGGTGCCGGGTCGATTTTGACGGGTGCGGCGTCACCGGGCCGAAGCGCTCGCTATAGCGGATGAAATCGGGGATCGTCAGGTCCTGGTCGCGCACGCACATGATGTTGTGATCGAGCCAGGCCTGGTAGATCTGCCGCCACTCGGCTTCCCTCATCGTCTTGACGTCGACGCCGCTGATCTCGACGCCGATCTGCGGACCCATCTTGCGGATTTGGAGCATCGCGCCCTCCCTAAGCTGCGGCTTCGCTAAGCCTGGCTTATTGTCGCGCTAGACAGCCGAATCCTGTCAACAGACAGTTGGCGATGGCGGCGATCCGGGAATGCAAGGGGCGCCGTGCGCCGCACCGCGTTTTATCAGGCGGCTCACCGCCTGATATCCGCCTGTTATCGGCGCTTTTTAACAGGAGGCGCACCTCCTGTTTTCCTCTGTTATTGGGATGCCGGATCAGGAGGCTCTTTTCGCCCTCCCGGCGGGGCCGGGAGCCAGGCTTCAGTCGTTCGAGAAGCGGATGGCTGGGCACCGGCCTTCGCCGGCATGACGACCTAAGGGACGCATAAACCCGAATTGCGGCGCTTTTAGTGTCGGTCATCCGACGAAGGGGCAACAGCGACAACACTCACCAAAAGGGTCGCATAAGCGCCATTCTGGAAAAGCGGACGCGGCGCACAGACGCTACGCAACATTTGTCCCGCTCTAATTCAATCCTGCTCCGGTCGGTGTGCGGCGAGGTCACATAAGGGTAGGGATTGGATGTATTTCCGGGAGTCGCGATGAAACCCACGATCAAAGCCTGCAAGGACTGCCGCCACATCGGAGGTCGTACCTGCATGCACCCACAGCTTGCCCAGATGCTGACCGACTACTACGAGGGCAGGGACCGGCTGGTCCATCCACCAGTTGAGCTTGCCCGCACCGTCTGCGGCTGCGACCCCGAGGGGAAGCTTTGGGAGCCAATAGAACTCGGTTTCGGTGAGAGGAAAGTGCAGGGAGAGACTTAGCTCTATATGTGATAATGTCCTTTATCCGATGTCTGCGGATGCCTCCGGCTTTCGCCGGGAGCGTTTAGCTGGTCTCAGGCACGCCCGTATTTGATTTCGACAACCTCGATCGGCTCGATGCCGTGAGGGGTGCGCAGGTCGACGATGTCGCCTTCCTGCGCTTTCATCAGGGCGCGGGCGATCGGCGAAATCCAGCTGACGCGGCCGCTATCGGCATCGACCTCGTCGACACCGACGATCGTGATCGTGCGCTCCTCGCCGGCCTTGTTGGCATAAGTCACCGTGGCGCCAAAAAATATCCGATCGAGATGCGCCTGGCGCGCCGGGTCGACCGTCTCGGCGGCTTCGAGACGCTTTGACAGAAACCGCATGCGCCGGTCGATCTCGCGCAGCCGCCTCTTGCCGTAGATGTAGTCGCCGTTTTCCGAGCGGTCGCCATTGCCGGCCGCCCACGACACGATCTCGACGATCTTCGGCCGCTCGACCTGCTGCAGCTGCTTCAGTTCTTCCTGCAGCCGGCGGAAGCCGTCGGGCGTGATGTAGTTCTTGGTGCCCGCCGGAAGGGCTACCGGCGCTTCATCCGGCAGATCGTCGTCGATGTCGATGTCTTCTTTGGTGAAGGCTTTGCTCATAGAAACCTGATCCCACAAACGGCTGTCATTGCGAGCATGGCGAAGCAATCTCCTTCCGCCTTGGCCTTGAACGGAGGGAGATTGCCGCGTCGCCTTCGGCTCCTCGCAAAGACGGACTCATTTCACTAGGCGGACGCCGGAGCGGATTTTTCGGGCTTGCTGCTGGAACGGGTAAAAGAACTGGCGGACGATGCCTTTGGGCAGCGGGATGCCGATCGTGCCGTATTTGCGCGGCCAGACCGTGTTGTCCTTTGGCATGTAGAACGTGCCAAAAACCCAGTCGATGACCGGCAGATGCGCGACATAATTCTTGTCGATCGCCTCGTCGTCGCTCGAATGGTGCCAGTGGTGGTAGCGCGGCGAGCAAAAGACGTATTTGAGCGGGCCGAGGTCCCAGCGGATGTTCGAGTGGATCAGCCCGGCCTGGAACCCGGCAAAGATGATGTAGAGGGTCAGCGGCTCCTTGGCGATGCCGAGGATAAAGGCCGGGATCAGCACCAAGGTACGGGTCACCAGCGGCTCCAAGAAATGCAGCCGCGACCCGGCGATCCAGTCCATGTGCTCGACCGAATGATGCACCGCGTGGATCGGCCAGAAGAATTTGACCTCGTGCATCGTGCGGTGGATCGAATACTCGACAAGATCGGCGAGCAGGATCGCCATAAAGAACTGCACCACCCACGGCAGCGACGACACAAAGGCCTGGATGTCGTGGTTGATCGCCCAGGAGAAAAAAGTCGGCGCGAACATCGTCGCGGCAAAGGCATAGACGCCGATCAGCAGATGATTGAGCAGGAAATAGCGCGAATCGTGCCACCAATCGGGACGCAGGATCGCCTGCTCGCGGATATGCGGAAACAGCTTTTCGAGGAAGATGAAGATCATCGCCGACAGCATCAGGTCGAGGATGAACCAGTCGAGCCCGATATAGCCGGGCGCGTCGTAGCGCGGGCCGACCTGTACGCTGGCCCCGCCGCCCCACATCGCCAGGAGGGTCAGGCTGATGCCGATCGCGCCCATCAGCTTGTGCCGGTTGAGCGCGAAGGTGACGACCCCGAACGCGGCGGAGAAGACCATCCCGGCGCCAAGCAGGTAATGCATCTCGTCGACCGTATAGGCGGCGCGAAGCTGCGGCGTCGTCAGATAGTCCGGAAAATGAAAGCACAGGATGCCGAGAACGCTCAGCACGCCGAGGATCACCGAGATCCAGCCGCTGATCTTGCCTTCGCCGATACGGAAATAAGGTTCGGACACTTGCTGGCTCATGCGCGCACCTCGCCACGGCGGTACGTTGCAGAAAGATTACCGCAACGTACGGCCGCGCGGGTTGCGAAGTTCGCGCGGGCGTCTGAGAGCCGCGAAACTCACCGATCGCCGGTGCCGTCGAGCGTGTAGTCGTGACCGTGAATGACGGCGCGGCGCGGCGACCGCCGCTACTCGATCGGAATAAAGATCGAATGGCGGATCTTGTGCTCGACGTGGTCGGAGAGGTGGCCTTTGCCGGTCGTGTCCTCAACGAGGATGATCTCGCGGGCGGCGATAAAGCGGCTCTCGCCGTCGCTGGCGGTCAGCTTCACTCCGGCATCGAGGTTGACGATGTATTGCCGGCGCGGCGCCGGGTGCCAGCCGAGCGTGTGTTCGGCCTGGGTCTCGCGAAAGATCACGCCAGTCGCCGGCAATTTCTTTGACAATTTGCTGCCGCGCCGCTCCTCGGCCCAATCGATCTCGATATCGCGGAAATGCGATTCGCCGGCTTCGTCGGTGTAGAGGTTGTGGATCTTCATGCGTGCCCTCCCTATTCGGCGGCCTTGGCCGGGGCCTCGTGCGTGAAGAGCGGCATCACCTCGCGCGCGAAGCGGCGCATGCTTTGGCGGCCGCGTTCGCCGCCGCCGGAGCCGCCGCCATTGACCAGCACATAACCGACCCCGGCGTCGCGCAATTCATCGAGTTTTTGCGCGATCTGGTCGGGGGTGCCGTACATCGCGCTGCCGCGGTTGATCGTGTCGGGGTCGCCGGTCGCGCGGTCGGGGCCGCCATGGACGCTGCCGTCGGGGCGCGTGGCCAGTTTGAGCTGGCGGACGCGGTTGGCGAGACGGCGTTCCAGTGCGGCCTCCTTGTCCGCCTCTTTGTCGCAGACAAAAAAGGCACGGGTCACGCCGACCGACATCGGGTCAAACCGGCGGCCCTGCGCCTCGATTGCGGCGCGGTAAGCGGCGATCGATTTGCCCACATCGGCGGGCTGGGCATATTGGCCGAGAAGCAGGTTGTAACCCTTCTCGGCGACGCGGCGGACCGACGATTCGCCGCCAGCGCCCATCCAGATCGGCGGGTGCGGACGCTGTGCGGTCGGCGGCTCGACGACGACGTCGTCGAACGCCCAGTACTTGCCCCGATGGGAGAATTTCACGTCCGAGGTCCAGGATTTGACGATCACGTCGAGGCATTCGTCAAAGCGCGCGCCGGCCTCGTCCATGTCGACGCAAAAGCCGCGGAACTCGTTGTAGCGATAGCCGCTGCCGACGCCAAAATCGAGCCGACCACCAGAGAGGAGATCGAGGGTCGCGGCCTGCTCGGCGAGCAGCACCGGGTTGTGCCAGGGCAGCACGATGACCGCGGTGCCGAGACGCAAGGTCGTGGTGCGCGCACCGAGCCAGGTCAGCAGGTTGAGCGTCGCCGACACCTGGCCGTAGCCGGTAAAATGATGCTCGACGACAAAGGTGCCGCGAAAACCGAGGCTCTCGGCCTCGACATTATAGTCGATGAAGTCGCGAAACCCCTCGGCGCTGTCGAATTCCGCAGCGTCCGCGCTCGACGGACGCCGCGCCGCCGCGCTGCCAAACAACCCGAACTGCATGTGCCACTCCTCGCCTTCGTTGGCGAAGATTAAGAGGCGGACTGGCGATGTTCAAAATACTCGTTACTTATCCCGACTATACAAGTTCGGCATGACGCTGGCGGGTGCGCCTGGCCGGGCGCTTTGGGGAGATCGACAGCCGGGCCTCGGCGGCCATTTCCTCGACCATCGCACGGATCGTGCGGGCGATGGCGTCGCGGGCGAGCGAGGCGTTGCGGCTGGCGCGGACGCCGAGCGCCAATGTGCGGAAGACACCGGTCTCGGTGATGCGGTGGGCCTCGACGAGACCGCGGGCGCATTCGCGCGACACCGAAGACAGCGGCAAAATCGTCGCCCCGGCGCCTTCCTGCACCATCAGCCGGATCGTCTCGTGGTCGTTGAGCTCGGTCTCGACCGTGAGCTCGATGTCGAGCCCGGCCAACAGCGCATCCATCGCCGCGCGCAGCCCGTCGCCGAGGATCAGCTTGGTGCGGCGCAGTTCGTCGGCGCCGACAAAGCCAGGCGCGCGCGTGCCGGGCTGCGTCACCAGCACCATTTCCTCGGCGGCGAGCCGAGTCGAGACGATCAGCCGGCTACGCGACAGTTCGGACAGCAGCGCGATATCGACCCGACCGTCGATGACGAATTCCTCGAGCCGCACCATGCCGGCATGCATGACCTTCAATTCGATCATCGGGTAGTCGCGGCGCATTCGCGCGAACAGCTCGGGCACCAGCACCGGACACAGGGTCGGCGTGATGCCGAGGATGATCTTGCCGCTGGGGTGCGCGTCCTGGGCGCGAATCTCGTCACCGGTGCGCTCGATGTCGCGCAGGATACGGGTGGCGCCGTCGAGCAATTTCTGCCCGGCTTCGGTCAGTCTGACCCCGCGATTGGCGCGGGTGAAGAGGGCGACATTGAGTTCTTCCTCGAGACGCTGGATATGGCGGGTCAGCGCCGGCTGCGCGACATGCAGATGCGCGGCGGCGCGGGTGATGCTGCCCAATTCGGCGATGCGGACAAAATAATGCAGGCTGCGCAGCTCCATCGCGGCACCGTTCTTGAAACGCATTGAGGCGAGCATACACCCTGGTCATGCCCAGGCGGTATGGGGCGGATCAAACTTCAGTATTTGTTTGATGACGGGACGCGGCCTAGGGTTGAGCCGGGTGCGCAAAGACGAGGGCAAGGCGATGGAGTTCGGCTGGTATCACGAGTTTCACCGGCAGGTGGAAGGGCAATCCGATGCCGATGCCTTTGACCAGGGGTTCGCGCAGGTCGAGGCCGCCGACCGCTGGGGGCTCGACGTGTTCTGGCTCGCCGAAATCCATCAGCAGGCGAGCCGCTCGGTGCTCAGCGCGCCGATGAACATCGCCGGGCAGATCGCGGCGCGCACCAAGCGCATCAAGATTGGCACCGCGGTACATGTCTTGCCGCTGGCTCACCCGCTGCGCCTCGCTGAGGAGACCGCCACGGTCGACCAAGTCAGCCGTGGCCGCTTTATCCTCGGCGCCGGACGCAGCGGCAACCCGCGCGGCTATGCCGCCTATGGCGTGCCCTATTCGGAAAGCCGCGAGCGTTTTTACGAAACGCTCGAAATCCTCAAGAAGGCGTGGACCGAACCGACCTTCTCGTTTGATGGCAAGTTCCACAGCTTTGACGGAGCCAAGGCGGTGCCGCGGCCCTATCAGCAGCCGCATCCGCCGATCCGTATCGCCGGGGCGAGCGAGGATACGTTTCCGACGCTGGGGCGGCTCGGCTACCCGCTCTTTGTCTCGGTGCGCAGCGGCTCGCTCAGCGGACTGGCGCCCGACCTCAAGGCCTATCGCGATGCCTATGACGAGGCCGGTCATCCGGGCCACGGCGAGGTCTATCTGCGGCTCTCGATGCATGTCGGCGAAAACGACAAGCAGGCGCTCGAAGAGGGCGAGCCGAGCATCATGGCGGGTTATAAATCGCTGATCACCCGGCTCGAAGGCTCGCCCAACGCGCGCCGCCAGGCCGAACTTGAAGAGGTTCGCTCGATCACTTACGAGCAGGTGCTGCGCGACAAGGTCATCGTCGGCGGACCCGATCGGGTGGTCGACCGGCTCAAGGAATTGGAAGCCGAACTCGGTATCGACGGCATCCTCTTCGAGCTCAATTTCGGCGCGGCGATCCCGGCCGAAATGATGATGCGCTCGCTGCAGCTGATCTGCGAGAAGGTCATGCCGCGGTTCAAGTAGCCACGGCCGCTCGCCCCAACCACAGTCACCGTCGCCCCCCGCGAAGCGAGGGTCCACGGCGAGCGATGGAACGACGGCCCTGGATTCCCGCTTTCGCGGGAATGACGACCGGGGGAGCCAGGCGTCGGTTTCCCCCGGCTTTCCGAAATCAAAGCGATCTTGATGGCGTAAAGAAAACCGCGTCATTCTGCGGCGGGATCGAAGGGGCGTCTCAAGCAACGCACCCACGGTCACCCGGGCAGGGAGGCGCGCTATGCGGTCGTTGTGGTTGGTGTTGCTCGCCGGAGCAATCCTCACCGGATTGATCCGGCCGGCCCAAGCTCAGGCAACCCCCGGTCAGGCGGTCTACGCGGTGACGTCTTTTGATGTCGCCCCCGCGCAATTCGGCAAAGCAGCCGACCTGCTTCGGCAATTCGCCGCTGCGACCCGCAAGGAAGACGGCAATATCGAACTGACCGCATTGGACGAGGTCGGCCGCACCAGCCGCTTCGTCATTATCGAAGCGTGGCGCGACAAGGCGAGGTTCGACGCCCATGGCGCGGCGATGAAGGCGCTCGGCGACGAACTGCAGCCGTTCTTTATCGCGCCGTTCAGCACGCGCCCTTACGCCGCGCTATCGGTCGCCGCGACGCCGCCGGACGCCAATCTCGGCACCGCGATGTACGTCGTGACCCATGTTGACGTCTTCCCGGCCGGTAAGGACGAGACCAACGCGGCGGTCAAGCAGCTCGCCGCGGACAGCCGGAAGGACAAAGGCGAGGAGCGCTTTGACGCGCTGATATGGGAAGAGCACCCCAATCATTTTGAGCTGATCGAGGCGTGGACCAACCATCAGGCGCGCGAGACGCATGCGCTCGCCGACCACACCAAGGCGTTTCGCGCGAAGCTCACGCCGTTCGAGGGCGCCCCCTATGACGAACGGCTCTACGAGGTGGTGCGGTAGCAAGAACGATCAAGCGGCGCCAAACGCACAGAAGCGATACTCCGGCTCGCTGACGTGAGGCCCCGCATGAACCTGGCAAACAAGGCACTCTGGTATGTCGAGACGCATCTTGGCGAACCTGTCGGGCTCGACGAGATCGCCACCGCGTGCGGCATTTCCCGCTTTCATCTGACGCGCACGTTCGGCGCGGCCACCGGCTATTCCGTCGTGCGCTACCTGCGCGCCCGCCGGCTGTCGGAGGCCGCCCGCGCGCTCGCCTCCGGCGCCGGCGACATTCTCGCGGTGGCGCTCGACGCCGGGTACGGGTCTCACGAAGCATTCACCCGCGCCTTTCGCGACCAGTTCGGGCTGACGCCCGAAGCGGTTCGCGAAGGACGCTGCCTAGACCAACTCGTACTCCTGGAGGCGATCCCGATGGACGCAACGTTGCTGATCGATCTCGAACCGCCGCGCCACGAAAACGGCCGGGCATTCCTCGTCGCCGGTCTCAAGGAGCGGTACAGCTGGGAGACCAATTCGGGCATTCCGGCGCAATGGCAACGCTTTGTGCCATATATCGGCCATATCCCGGGACAGGTCGGCAACATCACCTACGGCGTGTGCTGCAACGGCGATGAGCAGGGCAATTTCGACTATGTCTGCGGTATCGAGGTGAAGGATTTCGCCGATCTCGCCCTTGAATTCGCGCGTATCCGCATCGCACCGCAGCACTACGCAGTGTTCACGCATCGCGGCCATGTTTCGACCATGCGGTGCACCGTGGCCACGATCTGGAACAAGTGGCTGCCGGAATCCGGTCGGGAAGTCGCGGCAGCGCCCGATTTCGAGCGCTACCAGGATTTCGATGCGGAGCGCGGCAGCGGGATCATCGAGATCTGGCTGCCGCTAAAGCCATAGCGGCTACTCGATCACCGCGACCATTTCGATCTCGACCATCGCTCCGGGCTGGGCGAGGCCGCTGATCTGGATGGTCGTGCTGGTCGGGACGGCGATGCCGAAATAGCGCATGCGCACGTCGCGGCACTCGGAGAAAGCGGCGTAATCGGTGACGAACGTGTTGGTCTTGACGACGTCGGCCCAGGTCGCGCCGGCCGCCTTGAGGCATTTATCGAGGTTCTGAAAAGTCTGCTCCAACTGCGCGCGCATGCCGCCGGCCACGATGTTGCCGTCCGCGTCGCGACCGAGTTGGCCGGCGACATAGATCAATTTCCCCGGCCCGGTCACCGTGACGACATGCGAATAGGCGGGCTTACCTTCCTGCATCCTGATGTCCATGCCCGGCGGCTGGAACCGTTCGATTTTCAACGCCATCTCCGCTCTCCCCGATAGAGTTCATGCGCGATGCCATTGCGGTTAGCATTGCCGGCGACGGATGCCAAGCAGGGGAAACGCGGATGGCGATCGAAAGCAACGTCGCGCAGCATTACGGCAGTGCCGGGATCGCCGAGCGCATTCTCGCGGCGCTCCGGGCGGCACATGGCGCCGACGCACCGATCACGGTCGATGCGCTGTCGGTGCTCGACCATTTCCACGGCCGCGGCATCGTCGCGACACAGGAGCTGGTCGCGCTTTTGAAGCCCGAACCGGGTGAGAAGCTTCTCGATATCGGCTCGGGGATTGGTGGCCCGGCACGGTGGTTCGCGGCAAAATGCGGCGTCCACGTCACCGGGGTCGATTTAACACCGGAATTTTGCGCCGCGGCGGAGGCGCTCAATCGCGCCACCGGGCTCGCCGACCGGATCACGATCAAGAATGGCAGCGCGCTGGCGTTACCCGTGCCGGACAACGAATTCGACCGAGCCTATTCGCAAAACGTGATCATGAACATCGCCGACAAGCGGCAATTCTATCGCGAGGCGTTCCGCGCCTTGCGTCCCGGTGGGGTGCTGGCGCTGTCGAATCTGTGCCTCGGCAAAGGCGGTCCCGTCGTCTACCCGGTGCCGTGGGCCGAGACCGCGGAGACGAGCTTTCTGGTGCCACCGGCGGAGATGGAGGCGGATCTGCGCGCCGCGGGGTTTGCCATCGTCTCGTTCCGCGATACCAGCGCCGACATTCTACCGACGCAGCGGCGCAGCCGCGAACGGCTCGAACGCGAGGGGCTGGGGCCGCTCGGGACCCATCTGATCATGGGCGAGCGGCTGCTGGAGATGCAGATCAATTCGGGCCGCAACCTCGAAGACGGCAAGGTCGCGACGATCGAGGCGCTGGTGCGGAAACCGGCTTGACGGCTAGTTCGCGTCGCCGAAGCGGCGGTGCATTTCCTCGGCGAAGACCGAGGGCGGGATGTGCCAGGTCACCTCGAGCTTCTGGATATCGCCGGCGGCGTGCCATTTCCTGACGAGCTCCCCGACAAAAGCAGCGAGCTCGGTGTTGCCCTGTTTGACGGCCATGCCCCAGGGTTGAACCAGGATCGAGCGCAGCGGCATCTCGTAATCCTGCCAATCGGCCATCTGCAATTGGCCAATCAGCGCCGCGTCGTCATAGGCGGCGACGCATTCACCCGATTTGACCGCCGCATAGACCTGGTTGGTGTCCTTGTAGAGATGCAGATCGGGGCCGTACCGATCCTTGATCTCACCGAGGTAGAACGAGCCTTCGACACTACACACCGGCTTGCCGCGCAACTCCTGCCAGACATGCAGATGCGCCGATTTCGGCGCCAGCACGTTGACCCCCGAGGCGTAGTAGCTCGGTTCGACAAAATCGACCTGTTTGCGGCGCTCAGGCGTGTCGTTCATCGTCGCGATGACGAGGTCGACATCACCGGAATTCAGCAGCGGCACCCGAGTCGTCGCGACAACCGGCACCATTTTTAGCGATACGCCAAGCGCCTTGGCGATGTCCGCGGCGAGATCGGGTTCGAAGCCGACAATGGTTCCGGCACCATCGCGAAAGCCGAAGGGCTGGTAATCGGCCTTGGTGCCGACGATCAACGTGCCACGCGCGCGAATCTCGTCGAGCGAACCGGCCCGCGCGGTGGCGGCCATCAGCACGAAGCCCAGGAGCAACGCCATTCCGGCGACGAGGCGGGGCCAAGAGCGCCGGCGGAAGCGGATCGTCAATGCCATGTCGGGTCGCCCGAACGAACTGCAGCGACCAACAGGGTTAACGACCAGCTCTTAAGGCTTCCCTACTTTACCCTTAATAAACGATATGCCGCGCATGCTGTTGTGTGAGGGCCCGCGCGCGATGCATTGGTTTGGACTTCACAGGCACTGGCCGGTTGTGCTCGCCGCGAGTCTCGGCATCATCGTGTCACTGTCCCTGTTCAGCCATGCCCGGAAAATCGCCCAGGATCGGGTTTCGGCGGAGTTCTCGGTCCAGGCGGAGAGCCGAGCACACAATCTTCAGGAAGTGCTGAGCCGTTACGAGGGCACGATCGAGGGGTTCGCCGCGGCGTTCCCCTATCAGCACATCGACGCCGAGCAGTTTCGCGCCTATGCGAAAAACGTCTTTCTCGCCAGCAGCGTCCTGCAATCCGGCTTTGAGAACCTCTTGTGGGCGCCGCGCGTCGTCGACCGCGATCGCGCGGCGTACGAGGCTGCCGCGCAAGACCAACAGCATCCGCATTTCACCATCCAAGAAAGGGGCGACGGTCTCAGCCTCACAACCGCCCCGCAAAGACCCGATTACTACCCGATCCGCTATATCGCGCCGGACCGTGCCGACGCGCCGTTCGGCCTCGATCTGAAGCAATCGGACGCGCTCGAAGAGGCGATCACCACCGGCGCGATGACGGCGACGGCGTCGATGCACATGCACCACGGCGCGGACGCCAGCCTGCTCTTTGTGCCGGTCTACCCGACCGCCAACAGAGGGGGCCCTGGCGTCACCCCGGTCGGGGTGCTGGCATTCCGCCTCTCGATCGGCACCGCGATCGACGCGATCATCGGCGCGTTCGAGCCGGCGCCACAGGGCATCGACCTTTACGTCATCGACGACGCGGCGCCGCAAGGACGCCGGTTGATCTACGATCACCCCGCCGGGTTCGCGGCGCGCGACCAGCCGGAGAACGAAGCGAAGGCACTGGTCGAACCCTATTGGGGCTCATCGTTCAGCTTCGCCGGCCGCGACTTCACGATGATCGTGCGGCCGACGCCGGCGCTTCTGGCTGCGCGATTGGCGGGCGCCGGCTGGTTCGAGCTGTGTTCCGGGCTTTTGCTGACCGCATTGGTTGTCCTTTATTTGATCACCAGCCGGGCGCGCGCCGACCGGCTGCGCCAGCTCGCCGAGCGGCTGCAGCGCGAGGTCGCGGCGCGGCGCGGCACGGAAGAGAATCTCCGGCTCACGCAGCTGGCGATGGATCGCTCGTCCGAGGCGATCTGCCTGCTCGACCCTTCGGGCCGCTACCTGAACGTCAATGACGCAATGTGCCGGCAGCTCGGCTACAGCCGCGAAGAGCTGCTGAGCATGTCGGTGTTCGAGGTGGCGGTGCAAACCAACCGCGAAACCTGGGCGGAACGCTGGAACGACTACAGGCGATCAGGCGGGCGCAGTTTTGAAGGCCACAGGGTGACCAGGGACGGCCGGATCTACCCGGTTGATATCACGATAAGCTTTATCGAGTTCGGCGACCGGGAATATCTGTTTACCGTCGCGCGCGACGCCACGGAACGCCGCCAGATCGAGAATGAATTGCGCACCGCCAAGGACCTCGCGGAAACCGCCAACCAGGCGAAAAGCCTGTTCCTCGCCAATATGAGCCACGAGCTGCGCACGCCATTGAATGCGATTATCGGCTTTTCCGAGGTCATCTCGTCGGCGCTGTTCGGGCCGCTGGATACCCGCTATTGCGACTACGCGCTGGATATCCACGGCTCGGGTCATCACCTGTTGCGCATCGTCAACGATCTGCTAGACCTGTCGAAGGTCGAGGCGGGGCGGCTCGATCTGCACGAAACCCCGGTGCCGGTCGGAGCGATCTTCGAGACCTGCCGGCGCATGGTCAGCGACCGCGCCACGGCCGGAGGGATCGCGCTCGACTTTCAGCCGACCGACCTCGAAGTCAGCGCCGACGAACTGCGCCTTGGGCAGGTGCTGCTCAATCTTGTCTCGAACGCGGTCAAGTTCACTCCGGAGGGCGGCCAAGTCACCGTTTGGGCCGGGCTCGCACTGTCGGGCGAGGTCGTCATCTCGGTCGCCGATACCGGGATCGGCATGGCACAGGAGGATATTCCGCGCGCGTTGCAGCCCTTTGGCCAAATCGACAACAGCCTTTCCCGACCGCATGGCGGCACCGGTCTCGGCCTGCCGCTCGCGCTACGACTGATCGAGCTGCATAGCGGCACGTTGACGATCGACAGCGAACTGGGCAAAGGCACCACCGCTACCGTGGTGCTGCCGCGCGAGCGCACCCGACACGGGATGCAAGCCTCGGCGGATTGATCTAGGCCGTCCGCCGGCGCACCGGCGGTCGGCGCAACGCCCAG
>Ga0181537_10001591_pt1 | contig 20666 bp, 19 predicted proteins | sample PEATcosm2014_Bin_39_FD_119765 | JGI IMG/M metagenome (GOLD analysis project Ga0181537, IMG submission 119765) | Peatland microbial communities from MTU Mesocosm Facility, Houghton, MI, USA - PEATcosm2014_Bin23_10_metaG | ecosystem: Environmental > Terrestrial > Soil > Wetlands > Peat | place... | reverse complement strand
GGAGATACCATTGACTTGGGATTAAGAGATTTCGTCCCTCCGATCAAGTCCGGTCGGTCCGGGCAGGGGTCGTCGACCGGCAAGTGGAGCAGAATGGCCATGAGTGCAAAGCCAGACGGGTATCGATCTACCCCTCGGGCCGCCGTCATCGGGCTGGGTTCGATGGGGTTGGGCATCGCGACTTCGCTCAGACGCGGCGGATTTACGGTGATGGGGTGCGACACCAACGCGACAACGATGGAGCGTTTCGCCGCAACCGGCGGCCAGGGCAGGGCGACTCCGGCGATGGCGGTCGCTGGCGCCTCGGTGGTGGTTTCGGTTGTGGTCAACGCCGCACAGACGGAAGCGATCCTGTTCGGTCACGGCGGATGTACCGAAGCGATGGTGGATGGCGCGGTGTTCATTTCCTGCGCAACCATGGCGCCGGAGGCCGCAAGACGAATCGGTGCTGCGGTCGAGGCCAAGCATCGCCTTTATCTTGACGCACCGATCAGCGGCGGTGCCCAGCGCGCGGCCGAGGGCAAGCTCACGGTTCTAGCGTCCGGTCGCACCGAAGCATTTATTGCGGCCCGACCGGCCCTCGACGCCATGGCCGCGAAGGTCTACGAGTTGGGGGACGCCGTCGGGGCCGGCGCAGCGTTCAAAATGATCAATCAGTTGCTCGCCGGCGTCCATATCGCCGCTGCCGCCGAAGCAATCGCCTTTGCAGCGCGTCAGGGGCTTGACATTCGCCGTGTCTATGAAGTCATCACCGCGTCGGCGGGCAATTCTTGGATGTTCGAAAATCGGGTACCGCACGTTCTCGAAGGCGACTACAGCCCTAAGAGCGCGGTTGAGATTTTCACCAAAGATTTGGGAATCGTGCTCGACATGGCGCGATCGGAAAAGTTTCCGGTTCCGATCGCCGGTGCCGCACTGCAGATGTTCTTAATGACCGCTGCGGCAGGAATGGGAAGGGATGACGACATTTCGGTCGCCCGGCTTTACGCTCAAATAACGGGAACGAATTTACCGGAAAAATCCTAGGCTGAAGCATCCTTTCGAGCGACCGGACACGTTCCCTAGAATATTCCTTCCAGCCAGCCTTTTTGCTTGCGCACGATCTGCGGCGTGTCGCCTTCGGTAACGGATTTTCCGAGCGAAGCGTTGGCTTCGAGACGCTTCTCTTCCTTGTTCGGATCGAGAATCTCACCCGGCTTCGGCTTTTCCTGCCAGAACAGGATATCGTCGGTAAATGAACTGCTTTCCTTGACCAGGGCCGTCGTCTCCTCGTCGACCTGCCGCCGCACTTCCGGAGACGCATGCTCCGCACCTGCAGTGCGCAACAGCGCTTCTTCACCGGAAGACAGGTCGATCAAGTCGGGATTGTCGCTCTTACCCGAAGCGGTTGTCGCGACGACGGTCGGGCCTGTGGGACCGATCAGCACTTTTTTCGCCTGTTCGACCGGAACACTATCCTGGCCTCGCACAGTCCCAGGAGACGGTGGCCGCAAATTGTAATCCGGCGGCTGATTGAGGGGCGCTCGAGTCTCGACGCTGAATTCGTCGGGGGTGGCCTTTTCCCAGCCCAGTGCGCGTTTGGTGCTTTCGCCGCACCCAGCCAGAACGGGAATAATCACTGCTACAGCAATGACCACCCGCCAGTTCGATCCTAGTGAACTTGTCATCGTCATGACGCGATTTTTAAGCTAATCGCGGGCGACAAACAAGGAGTCGATGACCAAGAGTGCGGCACCCACGGTGATCGCCGAGTCCGCCAGGTTGAAGGCCGGGAACCAATCGAAGGCGCCGATGTGGACATAAATGAAGTCGACGACGGCGCCGATCCGCAGCCGATCAACGAGATTGCCGACCGCCCCACCGACGATCAATCCGAGGGCAATTCCGAGCATTATCCTCCGGGCTCGGGCCATCCAAACCAGCAGCGTCAGGGCGATCACGCCGGAAAGCGCTGCGAATCCAACCGCGTTCCAGGTTCCGCCGGTGTTTGCAAGGCCGAAACTGACACCGCGATTCCAGACCAAGGCAAAATCGAGAATTGGTAGCACTTGCAACTGGGCTGTTGGCGCGAAGGGCGTTGCCTCCACTCCCGCGGGACGGAACGCACCGAGGATGGCCCATTTGGTCACTTGATCGGCTACGACCACCGCGATGGCGACCGTAAGTCCCATAGTGAAACGGCGGCGACGCGACCTCATTGGGCGGATGAGCGCGCGATCGCGTCGCTACAGCGCCCGCACAGACCATCCTGCCCATGGACAGTGTGGGCGACTTCGGGAAGGACGCGCCAACACCGCGCACATTTTTCGCCCTGCGCCTTATTGAAAACGACTCCGACCTCGGACACATCAGGCAATACGAAAGCTACGCCGGGTATCGGTCCGATCGAGACCGCGATCGAAGATGTAATAGCTATTTCTGCTAAATCGATGCCGTCCAGTGCCGCCGCGCGTGCCGCGGAAAGGAATACGTGAGGGTCGGCTTCGAGCGACGAGCCGATGCGCTTTGCCGCGCGTTCGATTTCAAGCGCGCCCGTGATCACGCGGCGGATGTCGCGAATCTCATTCCAACGCGCCGCGACGTCGTCCTTGCGCCAAGACGGGGGAATACTGGCGAAGGTTTCGAAATGGACACTGCCGTCCTCGCTCGGATAACGCGCCAACCAAGCCTCTTCGGCCGAAAAGCAGAGAATCGGCGCGAGCCAGCGCACGAGACAGCCGAACACCCGATCCATTGCCGTGCGTGCGGCACGCCGACGTAGATGGGATGGTGAATCGCAGTAAAGCGAATCCTTGCGGATATCGAGATAGAAGGCAGAGAGATCGACGGCACAGAAGTTGTAAAGCTCGGTGAACATAGTATGGAATTCGAAGTCCGCGCAGGCCCTACGCACGATCCCGTCGAGTTCCCATAGACGATGTAGGAGCCAGCTTTCCAGCGGCGGCATGTCCATGTAGGCCACCGATTCCTTCTCGGTAAAGCCGTCGAGAGCGCCAAGCAGGTAGCGCAGCGTATTGCGGATGCGGCGATAGCTTTCGACCTGGGCCTTGAGGATTTCGGGCCCGAGCTTCATATCCTCGGTATAGTCCGATGCGGCGACCCAGAGACGCAAAATATCGGCGCCCGACGCGGCCACAACGTCCTGCGGCACGACCACGTTGCCGAGGGACTTCGACTGCTTGTAGCCCTTCTCGTCGAGCACGAAGCCATGGGTCAAAACCGCGTTGAACGGGGCGCGGCCTCGGGTGCCGCAGCTTTCCAAGAGCGACGAATGGAACCACCCGCGATGCTGGTCCGATCCCTCGAGATAGAGGTCAGCCGGCCACGGCAGACGCCAATCGCCGCTTTCCAGCACAAAGGCGTGAGTGCAGCCTGACTCGAACCAGACATCGAGGATGTCGAACACTTGTTCGAATTCCTCGGGCTTGCGCCCTTCGCCAAGGAATCGCGCTGCGGGCTGAGTGAACCAGGCGTCGGCCCCCTCTTGAAAGAAGGCTTCGACGATCCGCTGGTTGACCTGGGCATCGCGCAGAACTTGGCCCGACTTCTTGTCGACAAAGATGGCGATCGGCACGCCCCAGGCGCGTTGACGGGAAACCAACCAATCAGGCCGGGTCTCGATCATGCCGCGAAGACGGTTGCGTCCGACATCTGGCACGAAGCGAGTCTTATCGATGGCGGCGAGAGACTTCTCGCGCAAGGTTGTCCCGCCTTCGTCCCTTCGATCCATGGCGATGAACCATTGCGGCGTGGTGCGAAAGATCAAGGGTGCCTTCGAGCGCCAGGAGTGTGGGTAGGAATGAATGATCTTGACTCGTCCCAGCAATGCGCCGGTCTCGGCGATGGCCGCTAGAACCGGTTTCTCCGCCGGCGAGTAGTACTTGCCGTCCTTCCCCTGGGCCAGAACCGGCAAGCCGGCGAACAACGGCACTTTGCTTGAGTAGGTGCCGTCGGGTAGCACGGTCTCGGGTACTTCGATACCGTGCGCCATGCCGAGATGCCAGTCGTCTTCGCCATGGCCGGGCGCGATATGGACGAATCCGGTCCCGGTATCGGCTGCGACAAAGTCGCCGGCCAGCAGCGGTACGTCGAATTCATAGCCTTTGCCCTTGAGCGGGTGCCCACAGATTACGCCGTCGAGCGAGACCACCTCGGACTCGGGCGTATACGACGCGACTTTGGTGTCCTTCATCGCCTGTGCGACGAGTTCATCGGCCATCACGAGGCGATCGCCGACGCGGGCACTTGAACCTTCCGCCACACCATCTACCCGGAAAACCCGGTAGCGCATCTTAGGTCCGTAGGCGATCGCGCGGTTGCCCGGCAGCGTCCAGGGCGTGGTCGTCCAAATCACGATATACGCGCCCGCAAGTGCCGGATCGATAGCCTTCACGATCGGGAACTTCACCCATACCGCGGTCGAGCTATGGTCGTGATATTCGACTTCGGCCTCGGCCAGACCGGTCTTCTCGACCACCGACCACATCACCGGCTTGGCGCCGCGGTAGAGGCCGCCGTTCATGACGAACTTGTGCAGTTCGGCAACGATGCGTGCCTCGGCCTCGAAGGTCATGGTGGCATAGGGATTGGACCAGTCGCCGACAACGCCAAGGCGCTTGAATTCCTCGCGCTGGATGTCGATCCATTTTTCGGCGAACAGTCTGCATTCGGCACGCAATTGCACGACCGGGACTTCGTCCTTGTTCTTGCCGGCCGCGCGATACTGTTCCTCGATCTTCCATTCGATCGGCAAGCCGTGGCAGTCCCACCCAGGCACGTAGTTCGCGTCCTTGCCCAGCATCTGCTGGGCCCGATTGACGATGTCTTTGAGAATCTTATTGAGCGCCGTGCCGAGGTGAATGTTTCCGTTTGCGTAGGGCGGCCCATCGTGCAGCACGAAGGTGGGCCTGCCGCGGCTCTTATCACGCAATCGTGCATAAAGATCCGTGCGTTCCCAACGCTCGAGCAGACGCGGCTCGAGTGTCGGCAGCCCGGCCTTCATCGGAAACTCGGTGCGAGGCAGAAACACAGTGGATTTGTAATCGGCGGTCACGAGTTGGCCTCTTGATTCGAAGTTGCGCCAAGCATGCGGCGCGCCGCCTGTGCGTCGCGTTCCATCTGCTCGGCCAGTGCCGCGGCGGAATCGAATCGCCGGTCCGGCCGAACGAATTCGATCAGCGCGACGCGCATGTTCTTGCCGTAAAGGTCGCCTGAGAAATCGAACAAATGCGCCTCGAGCACTGTTTCGTGTCCGCCGAATGTGGGGCGCGGCCCGATATATGCAACCCCCGGCCGCCACGGGCCCCTACCGTCAATCTCGGCTCGGACCGCGTAGACGCCGGCGGCGGGGCGGATCAACTCGCCGAGCGCGACATTGGCAGTGGGATAGCCCAGCTCGCGGCCGCGCGCATCTCCGCGTTGGACATGGCCATCGATTTCCCAGTGCCGCCCGAGCTGACGAAACACTTCGTCGAGCTTGCCGGCAACCAATGCCTCGCGGACCACACTCGACGAATACGCCGTACCGTCCTGAGCGACTACCGGATCGACGAACACGGCATCGAACCCTTGGACCTGGGCCAGCCGGGCCAACAGTTCGGCGTCACCCTGACGGTTCTTGCCGAATACGAAATCCTGACCGGTGACCACGACAGACACGCCGAGACTTTCCAACAGCACGCGGCTGACGAAGTCGCTGGCGGAAATCGATGCGAAAGCGCGGTCGAAATGTTGCATGAGCACGAAGTCGGCGCCCATCGCCTCGATCAGGCGCGCTTTTACCCGCATCGGCGTCAGGCGGAATGGTGTCGGCGAGGCCGACAATACGGCGCGTGGATGTGGCTCGAAACTCATAACTCCCCATGGGGTGCTCCGACGTTTCGCTTCATCGCGGGCCCTCTCCATGACCACACGATGGCCGCGATGGATCCCATCAAAATTGCCAAGCGCTACGGCGCAGCGCTTGATCGCGTCGGGGGCTTCGTCGAAATGGCGGAACAGGCGCATCGGCGCGATTTTCGGGCGGTTCAAACGACCAAGGGGTAAGCGATTGCGAAGCCGAGCGCAACACCGGGCTTCGCCGATCAGACCCGGCTTGGTACCATCAGGGTCGCCTCGCCGTCGATCACCGTGGTCCCGCGCACCGTGCAGGTGGTCTTGAACATGGCGCGTTTCCGTTCGGCGATGAGCTCCGTTAACTCGACCGAGGCCACGACCGTGTCTCCGATACGGACCGGTGCCTTAAAACGCAACGACTGTGCGACATAGACCGCACCGGGACCGGGCAATTTGGTGCCCAGTACGCAGGATATGAAGGCGGCCGACAGCATGCCGTGGGCAATGCGTCCCTTGAACTGTGTCGCGGCCGCATATTCTTCATTGATGTGGATGGGGTTGGTGTCGCCAGACACGCCGGCATAAAGCACGATATCGGCTTCGGTCACGGTACGCGCGAAGCTCGCCGTCATTCCAACGTTCAGGTCTTCGAAAAAGTAACCGTGGATTCCGCTCATCGGCTCGCTCCCGTCCACCATTTCAAGCCGATGCGCCCCAGCATTGGCGGCAAAGGTCGGCGAGTATAGCGGCCGCGCCTGGTCACGCAACCGCCACAAATCAAAACAATTTGCCGCCGTTAGGCACAGCGCGCTCGGGTCCGATCAGGACCACAGCCCCCGCCGTGTCGGGAAAGCCGAGCACCAGAACTTCGGACATGAATTTGCCGATTTGTTTCGCAGGAAAGTTGACGACCGCGGCAACCTGGCGACCGATCAGGCTCGATTCCTCATAATGAACTGTGATCTGCGCCGAACTGCGCCGCCGCCCGATTTCCGGACCGAAGTCGACGACCAACTTGAACGCTGGGCGCCGCGCCTCGGGAAATTCTTCGACTTCGACGATAGTACCGACCCGGATGTCCACTTTGTCGAAATCATCATACGTGATCGTCATGGTCGGACCTTGAATTCGAATTGCATCGCGCCTGCGCCGCCAAATATTTACAACATTGCGAATGCGGCGGCATGATCCATTATAAGGCTTCAAATGCCAAAGCTTGGATTGCGCACAACTACGATGTCTCCACGATTTATCCGTCTCACGTTGGCCATCCTGCCTATCGTTGCTGCCTGCTCGCTATTCACAAGCTGGCGCAACCCAAATCTGCCCGCGTCTCAAGCAGCGGCCGACGAACGTCTATGCCGCCAGGAAGCCGAGGCGGATATGGGACCTCAATCGTATTCGCCACCAGGCGGCGATCGACCCCAGACTGAAAGCGCGCTGGCCCAAGTTCAGGACGCTCCGATGCAGTTGGCAGACAGGGACGATATGCAGCACCAGTTCTATTCGCTGGTCGCACACTGTATGGAACGCAAGGGCTACTCGCGGGGCGATTGAAATTGATATCCAAAGCATGCTCTCAGGCAAAATAGACATCCGGATTGTGTAGAATGATCCATAGCAATTCCTTCGTATTGACGCCGACCTAAAGCAATGCCAAAAGTTTCGCCCGCCGCCGCATAATGTTCGCATATCTCAACATTATGTATGGCATTGAGATATGCCGACCCGTCCAGCATTCGGACGGCACAGGAGGCTCGGTATTTTGACTAACTTTGCCCTAATCGTGAATCCTCTAATTGTCCTGTTGACCGCGCCGGGCGCGGTGTCAGCTACGAGCTGACGATCAGCAATCGCGCCACGACAATGGCATTGCCGAAACCCCCTCCGCCCCTAGAAGTTTCGCTCGAGAGCCGCCGTCTGGTGCTCGCCGGCTTCAAGAAGATCGTTGAAATCTTCCAGGAGAAAGGGCTGCTCGAGCCTGCAGCGGGCCACACTGACATTTTGCACGATCCCGGATTGCTGCTGGCATTCGAGGCGGCATTCAACGCCCATCCATCGCTCTATGCCCACATTGTTGTCGACGCAAAGGGCCTGCCCGTCACGCAACCCGATCGTCCGCTGACCTGTGGATTGACGATCGCCCAGGTCCAACAACTCGCCGTTCGAACTTGCGCGCGTTTCTTGTTTCTCGGCGAAGAAGAGGAACGTTTGGTCACGCGCACGGTAACGACGACGAAATACCTCATCTTCAAGGAGACCCAGCGGATCACCGAGCGAGTGCGTGGCAAGGACCCTCGCTTGCTAAAGGAGATCCTCGTCTTCATCGCGTTCGATTGGCAATTGCCCCTGCTGGCCGAGTACGTCGATCTGACGCTTCCACAGTTGGCCGAATTGGGCGGCAATATCCTGGCCTTGCGCACGCCGGAATCGGTCCGCGAGATACAGAATTTCGGACCCGAAGCAATACGCAAGGTCAAGGCGCTGCTTGGTCCAGACTTCACCGCCATGCTCGAAGCGCGTCCTGGTGCGATGCGCGGACTGCTCCATTGGCCTAAGGACATGCATCAGTTCTTCCGTGCCCTGATGCCGAGCAAGTTCTACGACTTCATGGCGCGCGACGAAAAATACTTTATGTACGTTGGCCAGATGAATAAGCCGATGATGACGATTTACGGCGACGTGCTCGGTTATATCGCCATGGAGAACCTGATCGAACTGCATCGGCTCAACCTCGATCGCACCGAAGTCCTTCTGGCGACCATGAAAGCAACGTTCGGACCGCGCATGGAGGCGCTGCTGACGCTTCCCAACTTCTCGCGTGAGATTCTCCGTCGCCAGGTCGAAGGCCTGACGCATGTCAACGTCGACAAAAAACAGATGACCGATATCCATTCGATTACCTGGGGCGCGGCAGCTCCGCAGGTTTTGGCCTGGCTCGCAAAGCAACAGAAGGCCGCGTGAAGGGCTATACTCTAGCCCGCGATTCCGGACTGCCGCGCGCAACGAAAATCTGATTTGCTGTTCGGTGCGAGAGTGCAGGACGGCCGGCTGATTGGCAAAATCAGTTTACGGCCAATCTTTACGAACGTTGATGGGGTGGCATGGATTGGCTGGACTGGACCGTACGCGGTGCTGGCGCCACCTTCGGCTTGCTGACCCTGGCATTCGGATTGTCGCGCGCCTCGGCCTTTACCGAGCGTGACGTCTCCCCTTTCTGGTGGTTCGCCTTTGCTGCCACGGGAATCGTTTGGGCGGTCGTACAAGTTGCCGACTGGGCGCTGCCCATCACGACGATCGTTTATCTCGCCAATGGCGGCGACGTCGGCAAACAGGCAAAAATTGGGGGCCGGCAGGTTTGCCTACCTGGCAAGAGTTACGACGGCTTCACTTGGAGAATTGCCGCGCCTAGCACTGTGACCGTGGGTGGGACGCCAACCGATGTTCTGCACCAATATGCGATTGGCAAGGGTACCTGGTTCATCAATCTTTCGACCACTCTGGTTACCGCGGACATGTACGCAGAAGGCAACACGATCGATTTCGATGCCCTATTCGCTTACAAACCGGAGGCGTTCAAGGTCAGCAGTAGGTATGGAAAGCCGTTCCGTATGTTCTCCCAGTCACCTCTCGACCGGTTTTATGCCGCCGATGGAGATGTAATTCACATAAGCTTCGACGGTCCTTGCCCTGCCGAATCCACATCTGCTGAGCCTCATTAACAGAGCCGACCCGGCTACGCCGATTGCTCATGGCAGGCCCGTCGTCAACTGAGGATGATGCGGGGTCGCGGAGCATATTTGGTTGCAGAGGTAGGGCACGAGTGGCCATGCCTCGTCCGCGAAAGATCAAGCGACTGCAGGTGCCGCCAAGGTTTCCGTATTCCACACGGATGCGTCGAATGGCGCAAGGTTCGAGAGGAATTGGCGGGCGCTCGCCTCCCAACTGAAATTGAGAGCGTACTCGCGGCATGCTTCGCGCGGCACGGCGAGTGCCGCGCGCGCGGCGCTGCCGAGGTCGTTGTTCATGACGCCGACTGGAGCGTTACCGAGCACATCGAGCGGTCCAGGGACCGGAAAGGCTGCAACTGGGAGACCCGAAGCCATCGCCTCGAGCATGACGAGTCCGAAGGTGTCGGTTCGGCTTGGAAACACGAATACGGAAGCCGCCGCGAAATGGGCGGCGAGTTCCGCGCCCTGCTTCGCGCCGACAAACAGTACGTCAGCGTTCTTGCGCCGCAATTCGTCGAACATGGGGCCGTCACCGACCACCATCTTGCTGCCGGGAAGATCTAGCGCCAGGAAAGCTCCGATATTCTTCTCGACCGCCACCCGCCCGACATAGACGAATAGCGGTTTGGGCATGGCCGCAGCTTGGGGCGCCAGTGCGACGATCTCTTCGTCAGCGTGGGGGCGAAATAGAACCGTATCCACACCGCGCGTCCAGCGACGCATGCGCTCGAAACCCGCGGCGTGGAGTTCGTCCTCGATCGAGGCAGACGCGACCATGACCGACGACGATTTTCCGTGAAAACGCCTGAGCACCGCATAAGACCAGGACAAGGGCATGCGCGTGCGGGCGTGAATATATTCGGGAAATTTGGTGTGGTAAGCCGACGAGAAAGGAAGCCTGTGGCGCAGACAGAATGAGCGCGCGGCCCAACCCAGCGGTCCCTCGGTGGATATGTGTATCGCTTCAGGCCGGGCGTCCTCGATCATCCGCCCTAAGCGCCGACTCGGTGCGAGCGACAATCGGATTTCCGGATAGGTGGGGCAAGGAATGGTCGAAAATAATTCGGGCGTAATGTAGGTCGGCCGATGTCCGAGGCGATCGAGTTCGTCTTTCAGTGTAGCGAGGGTGCGGACGACACCATTGAGCTGGGGTTTCCAGGCATCGGTGACAACGATAATTCGCATATGGCGGCCTCCGCATGCATCGGCTCAGCGATCCGTGCCTCGATTCGGGCCGCAGCATCGCTCACGCGATCGGAAGAAGCCCAATGCAGGATTTCGAGATGGCCGTCGAAATGTTCGACCAGGGCCGTACAACTCTCGACCCAGTCGCCGTCGTTCGCATAGATGATGTCGCCGATCGGCCGCACTTCGGCGTGGTGGATATGTCCACAGACCACGCCATCGAGGCCCCGGCGTCGTGCCATCTCGGCCATCGCCTCTTCGAAATTGGCGATGTAGCTGACTGCGTTCTTAACCCGGTGCTTGAGATAGGCCGACAGCGACCAATATCCCATCCCCATTCGGCGGCGGAACCAGTTGAGCCAGTGGTTGAGCTGGAGCGCGAAGTTGTAGGCCCAGTCACCGAGATGGGCCAACCACTTGGCGTAGACCACCACGGTGTCGAACTGATCGCCGTGGATCACCAGAAGCTTGCGCCCATCGGCGGTGACGTGGACCACTTCGTTCGAGACTCTCACCTCGCCGAAATTAAATTCGAGATAGTCGCGCACGAATTCATCGTGATTGCCTGGAATGAATGTGACCGCCGTTCCTTTGCGCGCCTTGCGCAGCAATTTTTGAACGACGTCATTGTGGGCTTGCGGCCAATACCAAGACCGCCTCAACCGCCAACCATCGACCATGTCACCGACGAGATAGAGGTGCTCGGACTCGGTATTGCGCAGGAAATCGAGAAGATATTCCGCCTTGCAGCCCCGTGTGCCCAAATGGACGTCGGAAATCCAGATCGACCGGTACGTCCTGACCTCGGGCTCCATCACAATCGAATTCCCGGCTTCCACGAAATCTGGCGCGTTAACTGCGCGTTCTATAGTGTTGCTGATGATTCACGTCAATAAATCTGGTGATGCACTTTCCATTTTTCATATTGCTTCAACAAAAGCGTCTCGAAACCTTCATTTCTCTTAATGCCCCTGGACCGTTAGACGGAACGCGCATGGACTTGGTCGCTCCCGCGCATGATGCGCTCGATTTGGACAGCAAGACGGCGATTGAGCCGAGCCATATCACCGTCATCTTCAATCCTACGGCGGGCCGGCGGCGACATAAACGATTGCGTGCGACCCTGCATGCGCTGGCCGAATTGGGTCTCGATTGTACGGTGATTGAGACCCGCGGCCCTGGCGAGGCAGAGCGGATTGCGCGCTACGCCGCGCCGGTCGACCGGTCGATCCTGGTGGTGGCCGGCGGCGACGGCACCATCAATGAAGCTGTAAATGGCCTATTGTCGGCGGCCGGACCACTGCCCCCGCTGGCGATCATCCCTCTCGGTACCGCCAATGTGCTGGCCCACGAGATCGGTCTTGCCGTCGATCCGATGACCGTCGCGCGCACAATCGCGGCCGCGCGGCGACTGCGGGTGAGGCCCGGGCGAATCAACGGACGACACTTTCTAATGATGGTCGGCGCCGGATTCGACGGCGCAGTGGTTGCGACGGTCGACCCTGCTTGGAAACGGCGTGTCGGTCGCCTCGCTTACGCCACGCGGACGATGGTCGAATCCTGGACTTATCCCTTTCCAATGATGGAAGGCACGATTGACGGCAAGAAGTTTGCCGCGCGCTGGATTGTGGTGTGCCGTGGGCGACATTATGGCGGCCCGTTCGTTGCCGCTCCGGACGCCCATTTGGCAAACCCAATACTGACAGTTTGCCTATTGCAGCGCGGCGGGTCTTGGAATGTCCTGCGCTATGGCGCGGCTTTGCTGACCGGTCGGATGGGAATGCTCTCGGATGTCACCATCGAAACCGGCAACGTTGTCACGATCGAAGCTTCGGACTTGTCGCCAGTGCAGGGCGACGGCGATATCATCGCGCGATTGCCGGTGCTTATCGACATGGCGGAGCGCGAGATCGACTTGATCGTACCGGGCTGACCTTCGCCGGCGGCGTGTTAAACTGGCGCCTGCCCCAATGCTCACGGTCTTTCTCGCTTTCCTGCGCCTCGGCCTGACCTCTTTCGGCGGACCGGTAGCTCACCTTGGCTACTTCCGCGCCGAGTTCGTCGAGCGCCGCCGCTGGCTAACCGAGCAGGCTTACGCGGATCTCGTCGGATTTTGCCAAATCCTGCCCGGACCAGCCAGCAGCCAAGTGGCGATTGGTATCGGTTTGCGACATGCCGGGCTCGCCGGCGCGTTCGCCGCCTGGATTGGTTTCACGGCCCCATCCGCGGTGGCTATGGTCCTGGCCGCATATGGCATCGCCGATTTCGGCGCGGCGATGGCTCCTTGGTTGCACGGCTTGCGTGTCATCGCGGTTGCGGTGGTGGCGCTGGCCGTATGGACGATGGCGCGCAGTTTGGCTCCGGATCGGCTGCGCGCCGCGGTCGCCGTCGCGGCGGTCGCGATCGTGTTCGCCGTACCTGGCCCGGCGGGACAGGTTGGCGCGATTGTGCTCGGTGCAATTGTGGGTCGCATTTTTGGTTTGCCTGACGATCCTCATGCCCTTGCCATTTCCGGATCCGACGGCAAGAAGAGGCGCCTCGCGGTCGTTGCCTTGACACTGTTCGTACTGCTGCTCGCGGCGTTGCCGGTTTTGGCCAATACCCAGGGCAATCAGGCGCTACGACTGTTCGATGCATTCTATCGCTCAGGCTCGTTGGTCTTCGGTGGCGGCCACGTAGTTCTACCGCTGCTGCGTGCCGAGGTGGTGCCCTCTGGATGGGTAAGCGATGGCGCATTCATGTCAGGTTACGGGCTCGCGCAGGCGATGCCCGGCCCACTATTCTCGTTCGCAGCCTATCTCGGCGCTGCTAGCGGACCTGAACCGCATGGCTGGCTAGGCGGCGCACTGGCCATCGTCGCGATCTACTTGCCTTCATTCCTGCTGGTGATCGGCATCCTGCCGTTCTGGGAGGGTCTGCGAGGCGGCGAGTCGACTCGTTCGGCATTGCGCGGCATCAACGCCTCGGTGGTAGGACTTCTCTTGGCGGCACTCTTCGATCCCGTCTGGATCACCGCCATCCACTCGCGGGCCGATTTCATGTTGGCTGCGGTGGCACTACTGTTGCTGGGCTTGTGGAAGGTACCGGCTTGGCTTGTCGTGGTGCTCGGTGCGGTGGCAGGTTACGCCCTCGATCGAGCGGCGACACTTTTGGGATAGATTCTTCTCAACCGTTGCAGAAGATCATGCGACGGCCCTTTGCGGTGTCCATGTATTCGCGAACGCGGCGAACCTGCCCGTTCTCGACTTCGCAAACGAAGCAGTAGTCGCTGTCATACGCCTTACCTCTCGAAAGCGTGGCGCGCAAGCGTTGTTCGACAATCACGACATTGGCGTCGGCGTACATCCCGGTGATGTCGACTTTGACGTCACGCGCGAACAAAGACCAAACCTCCTTGCCGATGGTGTCTGCGATTTGGGCCCAACCATGCAAATGATTGGATCCGCCAAGTGCCATCGCCGTCGCATTGCCCTCGGGCGCAAGCCATTCGGCGTCCTCTGCGAAGGCCTCGCGAATGCGTGCCGGCGCGTAGCTCGCCAAGGCCGCCCAAGCCGTTCGCGCCACCCGCTTGCCATCCTCGGCCATCACAGCGCCAACTCTTTTTGGCCGCGTAGCAGGATGTCGGCCCCTTCATGGGCCAATAGCCAGCGCTTGCGTTCGAGACCGCCTCCATACCCTGTCAATGACAAGTCCGCTCCGATCACGCGATGGCAGGGCACGACGATTGCAATCGGGTTGCTGCCGTTTGCCAATCCTACGGCGCGAATCGCGCTGGGCCTGCCAATCCTTGCCGCGAGTTGCCCATAGCTGATCGGGCGTCCCGACTGAATAGCCCGCAGCGCTTTCCACACCGCACGCTGGAAAGGCGTACCGTTTGTTTCGGTTGGCAGCGAGTCGATTGCGTCAAGCGCGCCTTCGAAATAGGCCAGCAGTGCGCGTCTCGCGTCAGAAATGTTCGAGACCTCGCACAATCGACCGCGGTTGCCCCCATACTGTCTTGCCAACAATTTTAGCATGCGGCCCTCGTGGTCTTCCCAATCCAAAGCCCGCAGTCTTTTGGAAGCGTCGGTCAACATCAACATGCGCCCTGTGGGCGTTTCGAAGCGTTCGAGACTGAGATAGTCCATTGGATTTCGATCACATGGTGGAACGTCCGAAGGCTAACGCCAAAGACACTTGACCGCTCGCGGATTTCGGCTGTGACTAGGGCGGAGAACTCTGGGGTATGACGATGTCCGAAAACCGCTAGACCCGGAGGCCGAGGGCACCCATCATCTGCGCATGGATCTCGACCACGATGCCTGCTACCGAGCGGTGCGCCAGCGCGATGCTCGCTTTGACGGCCGGATATTCACGGGCGTCAAGACGACGGGCATCTATTGCCAGCCAATTTGTCCGGCCAGAACTCCGAAATCGGAGAACGTTGTGTTTTTTGGTTCGGCGGCGGCCGCACAAGAAGCTGGATTCCGCCCGTGCTTGCGCTGCCGCCCCGAAACGGCGCCCGACCTAGGCGCTTGGCGCGGTACTTCGAATACCGTCTCGCGCGCGCTTGCGTTGATCGAGTTGGGAGGCCTCGACGAAGGCGACGTCGCTTCATTGGCCAGCCGCTTGGGGGTGGGCGAAAGGCAATTGCGCCGCCTCTTCCGCCAACAAATTGGCGCCTCGCCTGCGGCCGTTGCACAAACGCGCCGGGTTCTGCTGGCCAAGCAACTAATCCACGAGACGCATCTGCCAATGACCGAAGTGGCCTTCGCCGCCGGATTCGGCAGCATCCGTCGCTTCAACGAAACGTTCCGCGATCTGTTCGGTCGCCCGCCCGGCCAATTGAGGCGCTCGCGGGGACCGGAAGTATCCGCAAGGTGGCGGGGCGAGATCAACATCTTGCTGCGTTACCGGCCTCCCTATGAATGGCCGGCCATGCTCGAGCATTTGAAGCGCCGCGCGATTCCAGGCATCGAGCACATCGAACACGATCGCTATTGTCGCTCCATAGCGCTCGACGGTGTTCAAGGTTTCGTGTCTGTGCGCCCGGGGGATCAGAATGCACTGCAAGCGACCATTCGTTACCCAAGGCTTGCCGCGTTGCCGGCCATCATTGCGCGATTACGTCGCCTGTTCGATCTGTCCGCCGACCCGGACGCGATCAATGCCCATCTCGCCAAGGATCCGACATTGGCACCTCTCATCGAGGCCCGGCCCGGCCTACGTGTGGCGGGCGCATGGGACGGATTCGAAATGGCAATCCGCGTGGTGCTAGGACAGCAGACCAGTGTTGCGGCCGCCGCGCGATTGGCCGGGCGCCTGGTCGCCTCCCATGGTGATCCGCTGACAGAGCCGGACGGCACGCTGACTCATGTCTTTCCGCGGCCCGAGGCTCTCGAGAGCGCCGATTTGGGGAGGCTCGGTCTGCCGCGGAACCGTGCCTCCGCCATCGTCGCGGTTGCTCGGGCCGCTACGGTCGATCCGAACATCTTCGATGCCGCCCGCGGCCTCGACGAAGCCGTGCAGCAATTGCAATCGATTCCCGGGGTAGGAAAATGGACTGCGCAATACATCGCGCTACGCCAGTTGCGTGAGCCTGACGCCTTCCCGGCCGTCGACGTCGGTCTTCAGCGGGCCCTGACCGATTCCCATGGCCGGCGGCCATCGTCATCCGAGCTCATCCTGCGTGCTGCTGCTTGGCGTCCATGGCGGGCTTATGCCGCGCAGCATTTGTGGGCTTCGAATTGAGCGACTTCAGGTGAAACCGCGTACAGGCAAGTTCGGTCCGCGCTGAAGCCAATTGCGCGGAGAATAGGTGGCGGCGGCGTCGGTGACATGGAGCGTGTAGGCATGCCGCGACACTGGGGAGCGGTTTGACGCACTGTAGTGCGGCAGCTTGCCATTCATGCACACGAGAGCGCCTGCCTTGACCTCAAGCGCTACAGCCGATTGTGCAGTGGGCCAGGGTGTGTCGTCGATCGCTTCGACTGCCACTCTTTCGCCGGTGCGCGTGAAGCGCTCGCGCAAAGGACCACGGTGGCCCCCCGGTTCCGCCCATAGACATCCGTTGGTCCGGTCGGCGTCTTCCAGCGCAAACCAGAAGGCGGTCACCGTGGCGGGCTCAGTGTCAAAGAAAGTCGAATCCTGATGCCAGCGAACTTCTCCGCCGATGCTCGGTTGCTTGAAGATATACATCGACTGCCAAATCTGCGGCCGTTCGATACCGATCTCGCTGGCAATCTCGGCAAGGCGGCGATCGCGTGAGAATCGATCGAATGCTGGATCGAGATCGTGCAGAGCATGGCCGATCTTATTGATCGATAGCGCCTTGGCCTGTTTCAACCGTCCGCTTTTGTCGAAGGCCTCTTCCTCGAAGAAGCAACGGATCTTGTCGGCCGAGCCTAGGAAATACGAATCAGCGACGCTCGCCTGGTCATGAGTCGTGAAGACCGCGCCAGCTTCACTGGGATCAAAGGTTTGAACGATTTCGTCCGCTCGCGCGCGCAACTCGGCGATCTCGGTGGCCGACTTGAAGCCCTCGATCACGAGGTATCCGTCGGCAGCAAAACGATCTCGCTGTTCCTGGCTCAACATTCGTTCAGTTCTCCGTTGCCGATGCTAGGCGAGCGCTCGGACACACCGCAAGGGTTAACGGATTATGGCCGGTCGGCATCGAATACGCGCCTAGCCTGCACCCAGGCGCCCGTGTCACCCAGTTGCGCAAGGACCCGCCGGTATAGTGTCCATTGTCGGCCCGCCGGATTGCGGGCGACCCGCTCGGCCAACAGTGCTCGGGCCAGCTTCCAATCTTCCGATCGGACAGCGGCCGCAACGAGCGTTTGGTCGACCAATTCGCGCTGGGCATGGCTTCCACCGATACGCACGACCGCATGCCGGATCGGCAATAAGGTGTCGATTGTACCGCGCCAATTTCCCTCGCCGAACGCTGCCATTCCCGCGATGAGTGGCCGGCCCACGTCTGCTGTGATCGTTAGATTGTCGCCTTTACCGGTTCCCAGGAAGAGATCGATCGATTCCATTAAGCGCACTATCGCTTCTCGATTCTTGGCACCGACCAGGGCCAACGCAACATGCAGATCATTGAACGCCAATACGTGCTCGCCGATGCGCGCCGCCGCGATGCGTGCGACTTCGCTCCATCGAGCACCGACGTCGATACCTGCCAACTCGAGCCGCCATAGCAACGACGAGGCATCGATCAGGTCGAGGACGAAATTCTCCTTGAGCCTCGGATGGACAAAGCAGTCATAGTGCCCGAGAACCTCGTCGCCTTGGCCGGCTTCGATGAGAAACAACGCGAGGTGCCAGCCATTGTGTATGGCTAGCCATTCGCCCACCGACCAGTCGCCGCGGGTTTCCTCGAGGAAATGCCTGCCGTCCTCGGCGCGGCCTGAGGTCTCGAATACATGCGCGATTGCGTGTGTAGCCCAAGCGTCCTCAGGGTTGATGGCGAGTGCACGGCGGCCGAACACCTCCGCTTCGCCGAGTGCTCCTGATTCTTCGAGACCGAAAGCATACCGGCCGAGGACGAAGCCGAAGATCGGATCGTCCTCGCGCCATTGCGGCAGGACCGATGCCACGATGTCGCGGATTCCGGAAGAATCACCGAGATAGTAGAATAGATCGGTGGCGTAGCGGAGCGCCAGCGCGTCGGTAGGATGATCGAGGAGGACCGCTTGGCACGAGCGCGCCGCATCGCGCAATTCACCGCGCGCGAGCGCCTCGGCGATCACGACGTGCCCGCGCTCCCGCTGAGTCATCGATCCGACTTGCCCGGCGGCGGAGGCGATTGCACCGGTGACAGCGGGATGGTCGCCACGAAATCCACCCAACATGAGAATGATCGCCATCGCAACATGGCCCAGCGCGAAACCGGGGTCTTCCGAGGCAGCGCGGTTGAGATCGCGCAGGATGTCTCCTGTCCACGCATAGAAATCGTGGATGACGCCATCGAGCACGGCAACCGAAGCGCTCTCTCCGGTAACCGGCAATCCTTGGGCATCCGTCGCCAGACCCATATCGTATTATCTCATCCCGAGGGTTTGAGTTGCGGCATTCTGGCATCGGTCGCCGCCGCCGGTAACCTCCATTCGCGCACATGGCCGAACGCCGTTCCGCGACGTTGACGTAATCGATGGCGGTAGACAATGTGACCGTGTCTATCCACCGTCGGGAGTCGAATGGTCCGCATGAGCCTGTTTCTGATCAAGCGCATCGCCACTTTCGTCGCGACCCTCGTATGCGCCTCGATTGTCATATTTCTCGTCCTTTCGATACTGCCTGGCAACGCGGCACAGATCATCCTTGGCCCCGAGGCGACGCCTGAGGCGGTGGCTATCCTGGCTCACAAGCTGGGCATCGACCGGCCGCCGGTAGACCGGTATTTCGATTGGGTTGGAGGGATGCTGACGGGCGACTTTGGGCTCAGCTATGCCTACGACACGCCCGCCGCCGAAGTGGTTACCGACGCGCTTGAAGTCACCGTACCGTTAGCGGTGATCGCCGTCATGATCAACATCGTCCTCGGGCTGACCGCGGGCATTTTTGCCGCCTCGCGCCACAACCGCCTCGGTGATGTCGGAATCATGGCGCTCAGCCAGTTGGGCATCGCCATTCCGTCGTTCTGGCTGGGCATCATGATGATTTTGCTGTTCGCGGTACTTTTGCAATGGCTTCCGTCCGGTGGATTCCCCGGATGGGACGGTGATATTGGCGATGCGCTGGAAGCGCTGATCATGCCGGCCTTTGCGCTGGCCCTTTTTCAGGCGGCGATCTTGGCGAGGACCACACGGTCGGCCGTTCTCGAAGTGTCGCGCGAAGACTTCGTCCGTACCGCGCGCGCCAAGGGCCTTACCCGGCGTGCGGCGATGTGGGGGCACGTATTGCGCAACGCGATGATCCCGATCGTCACGATCGTCGGTCTGCAATTCGCCAATCTGTTCGTGCTGACCATCGCGATCGAGCCAGTTTTCAGCCTCCCCGGGCTTGGCCAACTGATCATTCATTCGATCGCCAATCGCGACATACTGGTGGTCCAGGATGTGGTGATGCTTCTGGTTGCGCTTGTTCTCACCGTCAATCTTGTGGTCGATCTGATCTATGTTGTGATTGACCCACGCCTGCAAACGCGACACGCATGAGCGACTGGCGGACAGCGCTGCGAAACGCGCTCGGCCATCGCAGCTTCGCCGTCGGAGCGGGTTTGACGCTGCTGCTGGTGCTGGTGGCGCTGGTATCGCTCGTCTGGACCCCCTATGCGGCCGTCGAAATCGACATGACGGGGCGGCTCATTCCGCCGTCGGGCGAACATTGGTTCGGCCAGGATCATTTGGGTCGGGACGTCATGTCGTTGGCGATGGTGGGAGCGCAGAATTCGATCATGGTTGGCGTGATCGCCGTGGGCGTCGGGGTATCGGCCGGCGCGGCGCTGGGCGCGCTCGCCGCCGCCGAAGGTGGCTGGATCGATGAATTGGTCATGCGTCTGTCGGACCTGACCTTCGCCTTCCCCGCCCTGCTATCCGCGATCATGCTGACCGCGGTTCTCGGACCCGGAATCGCCATTTCGATAGTCTCGATCGGCATCTTCAACATTCCGATCTTCGCTCGTATCACGAGGGCGTCCGCCATCGCGATCTGGGCGCGCGACTACACGACCGCGGCGCGGGCCGCCGGCAAAGGACGATTCCGCATTACCATCGACCATGTACTGCCCAACATTCTGTCCCCGCTGACAGTGCAAGCGACGATCCAATTCGCCAATGCCATCTTGTATGAGGCGACGCTATCCTATCTAGGACTTGGCACCCAGCCCCCGCACCCCTCGTGGGGGCGGATGCTCAACGACGCGCAAGCCCAGCTATTCCAGGCACCCTGGCTGGCAGTGTTCCCAGGAGTGGCGATCATGCTTGCCGT